>Ga0194126_10009706_pt1 | contig 12772 bp, 10 predicted proteins | sample TA2KigC150mmetaG_FD_148641 | JGI IMG/M metagenome (GOLD analysis project Ga0194126, IMG submission 148641) | Freshwater microbial communities from Lake Tanganyika, Tanzania - TA2015035 Kigoma Deep Cast 150m | ecosystem: Environmental > Aquatic > Freshwater > Lake | place: Tanzania: Lake...
TCTATGGCCTTCAGGGCTTCTTCGGCATTGAACCACTTAAGGACGACGGCCTTTGTTCCCATGAAAACAGCCAGGTTGCTGAAGGCGATGCCGTAAGAGTGAGACAGTGGCAGCACTGCCAGTCCGATGCCGGTGCGGTCCATGCCAGTAGTGTGTTCCACTATGTTAATGGGCTGGAGCGTCCTGGAGTCGAGCGCCCTGCTGGTCAACCTCAGGTCGACAGGACGCCGGACCAGGATGTAGTAGTAGAACTCGATTGCGTTGATATAAAGGGAGAAATGGGTGTGCATCACACCTTTGGGTTGTCCTGTAGTTCCTGCGGTGTAGATAAGTGCAGCCAAGTCATCATTGTCGGTGGTTTCAATTTCCAGCTCTGGAGAGTTCTTTGACAATAATTCGTTGTAGGAGATAGTTTCCGGGATATCGTCGCGCTCGGTAGCTATGACATATTTGAGTTCAGGGGCGTGGGCTTGAGCCTGCTGCGCCCAGACGACGTATTCCGGACTGGTGATGACAGCTTTTGCTCCACAGTCGCGGAATATATACGCCGACTGGTCGGGTCTGAGGAGTGGGCTCATGGGGACGACGATGGCGCCTATTTTGTAGATTGCCGGGAACGAAGCAAATACGGGTGGGCTGTTGGGCATTTGGATGGCCACACGGTCGCCTTTGCTTATGCCCAGTGATTTCAGGGCATTGCCCAGGCGGTTGGCTGTCTGGTTCATCTCGACATTGGTATACCACTTGCCTTCGAAATAGACTGATTCATATTCCCCGAATCTTTTGATGTTCTCTTCGGTTAAGCTGCCGAGGTTCATGATGCTTACCTCCCTTCGACGCGATTTTCGGCAGTAGTGGTTAGATATTGGCAACGATAGTACTATTACTATACTCCCTCGTCAAGCCTGGTGTGTCTTGACAAAAAAGCCGATTCTGTATAGTCTTAAGCTAATAGCACTTCCCAGTTATCCTCGCTGAGTTTCCAGATGGCCTAGATGGTAATGTGGGGGGATAATAGTATCTTTTTAGTAAGTACCAGCTATTTTTTGTTTTGTAACTTTAAGTTTTGTTAGTTGCTTATACTGTTTCTTTACATGGCGAAATAGAAGGCTGTGGCAGTTCTGTGAATCGGCAAAGTGAGGTAGTGAGGGCGGATGAAAGCGGTACAACGCTATAAAATACTGTATGACATAGCACAAAAGCTGAACTCTGATTTAGCATCGGAAGCAGTGCTGCATACCATCGTAGAGAGTATCTGCGCAGCTGCCGGAGCTAAAGGCTGTTCTTTGATGTTGATGGCGCCTGATAGACAACAGTTGATTCATACCGTGGCACATGGGTTGAGCGACTGGTATGTTCACAAGGGGCCAGTAAGAGTGGATGATGCTATTGCGCAGTCACTCGCTGGCAAGCCAGTGGCTATTCTGGATGCAACCACAGACCCGCGAGTTCAGTACCGGGAACAAGCGAAGAAAGAAGGTATAGTGTCCATACTCTCTTTGCCTTTGATGCGACGAGGTAAGGTAATTGGGCTGGCGCGCATCTATACTTCTGAGCCGCGTAAATTCACCGCTGGTGACGTGGAGTTTTTCAGTGCTTTGGCCAATATGGGTGCTGTGGCGTTGGAGAGGGCTGAATTGCTGGAGGAGGAAAAGAAGCAGTTTCTTCGCTTTGTCAGCACGGCTGCTCATGATCTCAAAGCTCCCCTTGCTGCTATACAGAGTTTTCTGGGAGTAATGCTCGGTGGCTATGCAGGGGAGTTGAACGAGAAACAGAAACACATGATGCAGAGGGCTAGCCAGAGAATTGCGGAGCTGCTTAACCTTATCAGTAATCTTCTGGACATCCCTCGCATCGAGATGGGGCAGATAGTCCAGGAGATGACTGATGTCTCGCTGTCACAGGTGGTTGAGAGCTTTGCCGAGGAAGCTAATAGCCTGGCGAAGCAGAAAGGCCTGCTATTCTCGCTGCAGGTTCCCTCCGACTTGCCCTGCGTGTACGGTTCTCAATCAAGGTTACAGCAGGTCATAACCAACCTGGTTAACAATGCTGTTAATTACACTGCCGAGGGCGAAGTGGAGATAAGGGCGATGGCGATTGACAGCGAAGTACTGGTGGAAGTTGTCGATACTGGCTGCGGGGTTCCGCAAGACGACTTACCCAAGGTGTTTCAGGACTTCTTCCGTGGTGGCAATGTGGAATCGAAAGGGACGGGTCTGGGGCTTTCTATCTGTCGGAGGATTGTGGAGGCGCACGGTGGCAGGATATGGGCAGAGAGCCCTTGCCCCGAGACAGGCAAAGGCAGTAAATTCTGCTTTACTATTCCCAGGAAGGTGAAGGCGGAAGTGTGAAAGCGTGCTTGCAATCAAGAGGTGCGCGATGTTTTTCAAAATAGTATTTGAATGTTTGATATAATCTCGTTAGGTAGTAAATGGAAATGGATACAAGGAAGATATTAGTAGCTGATGACGACCCTGATATTCTGGATGTGGTTTGTATGATACTCGAAGCACAAGGATATGCGGTCATATTTGCCCATGATGGGGTGGAGTGCCTGGGGAAGCTCCGCGCTGAGAAGCCAGACCTGATGATACTCGACCTTCTTATGCCCAAGATGGATGGCTTCGCAGTGTATAAAGAGCTTCAATTGCCTTCCTGGTCCGAATATCGGAACGTGCCTATCATCATATTGAGTTCGGTACGCGAAGAGGCCAGCCGCCGTCGTTATGAATTAGAAACGGGCAGAAAACTCAGCCCTGATGAGTATCTGGAGAAGCCGGTTATGCCGGATGTTTTGCTCAGCAGGGTAGAGAAGGTACTTGAGCGCAAGTAACAGGCGTAAGATAAAAGATATTGAGGAGGTGATGAAATGACACAGAAGACCAAGGTGCTACTTGTCGATGACGACAAAGACTTCGTCGAGGCCACCAAAATGGTTTTGGAGAGCAAGCCTTATGAAGTCCTTGTTGCCTATAATGGTGACGAGGGCCTGGAGAAGGCACGGAAAGAGAAACCCGACCTGATTATTCTAGACATTATTATGCCGGTCAAGGACGGCTTCACTGCCGCCGAGCAGCTCAAGAATGACCCTGAGCTTAAAAAGATACCGGTCATAATGCTGACCAGTTTTGCCCAAAGAGTGGGCGAAACTTCCCTTAGCATGAGTCAAGGTCTGACACTGGATACAGAGGACTACGTAGATAAGCCGGTATCTCCGCAAGAGTTGCTGAAAAGGGTGGACAGGCTGCTTAAGAAATAGCCGTGGCCTAGCGTTGGCTGTTTTTCGCTTTGCCTTCATTGGCAAACCGGCGACGAAGGTCCCTGAATCTGGCGCCGATGACGCGCACCAGCCCTTTCATAACCTCATAGCCGATGGCGGGATTGCAGTCGAGCAGTCCAACCAGTTCTATGCCAGATACGATTAGCACGGTTGATGGTTTGATACATAATGCGGACATGGTCAGAGAATGAGGTGCTACTAAGGATGACCAGCCAAAAATGTCTCCGGTGGTGACGGTATCCACCGGCACGTCTTTCGTGCTATCTGGGGAGTCGGCTTGTACAGTTACCAGTAGACTTATTTCGCCCTCTTCGAGGACATAGAAGTAGTTAGCTGTAGCATCCTGGCGGAAAACGTAGTCACCTGGTTTATAGGTATTTCTTTGCCATGAGGACAAGTTGGCTATCTTTTGTACGTCACCATCGTCGAGGCCCACGAAGACCTCACATCTTTTCAATACAGGGACAACGTTTACCATGTTCTTGCAACAGCTCTGTTATGGCTTTGTAATGGATGTTTGATTCATTATACCCAGACCTGGTTAAGGGGTAAAGCTGACTCGGTGCGAAGAGGTGCAAAAACCGAGGTGTGAAAATTTTTTGACAGGGGATGAGGTGTTGTAGTAAACTGTGTGGTCAATTGGGAGGTAGAGGCAGTAACCACTACAAAAATCATCTCTGTTTCTTCCTCAAGAGTGCTGGTGCAAATTTTCCTGTATTCTGCATCTAGCACAGTTTAGTACTGTGGTGGGGGTGAGATCAGGAGGCCGAACGAGAATTATTAATGCGGGAGGGCGGAATTGGAGACTGTTACCATCACCCTTAACGGGCGAGAGGTAAGTGGTCAACAGGGAATGACTATCCTAGACCTGGCCAAGGAATCTGGCCTGGTTATTCCCACGCTGTGCCATGACCCAAATCTTGCCCCCTACGGCGCCTGTCGTATCTGTATTGTGGAAGACGAACGCTCAGGTGCTTTGATGGCCTCTTGTGTTACGCCGATAGCTCCCGGGATGGTGATCAATACTCAGTCTTCGCGGGTGATGGAACGTCGTGCTATCCTCGTCGAACTCATGCTGGCCAGCCATCCTGATTCCTGCCCGGTGTGTGATAAAGGCAACCGCTGTCAACTGCGCAATATAGCTTCCGACCTTGGTGTGGGGCTAGTCAGACTGCAAAGGATTCCCCAACTGGCCAGCATTGAAGAAGTTAATCCCTTCATCGAAAGGGATTTGAGCAAGTGTATACTCTGTGCCAAGTGTATACGCGCCTGCGAAGACCTGGTCTGTGAGGGTGCTCTCGACTATCTCGGCCGTGGCTTTGTCTCAAAGCCCGCAACATTGGGCGACCAGCCATTAGAAAAATCCGAGTGTACTTTCTGTGGCACGTGCGTGGCGATGTGTCCCACTGGCGCTATTATGGAGAAGGAGAAGAGCTACAGAGGCACCAGCGCCACACGAGTGCGTACAATCTGTCCCTCTTGTAGCTGTGGTTGTGGAATCTCTTTTGATGTGAAGGGTGGGCGCCTGGTGCGAGCCATGCCTGATGAAGATAGCCCCATAAACAAGTGGACGCTTTGTATCAGGGGAAGCTATGGCTACGATTTCGTGCATAGCCCGGAGAGGTTGACTACTCCACTGGTTAAAGTCAACGGCAACTTTGAGGTCGTATCGTGGGAAGAGGCTCTGAAGATGGTGGCTGATGGGTTCAAGCGGGTCAAAGAGACAGGTGGTTCCAGTAGTCTGGCGGTTCTTGGCTCTTCCAGGTGTACCAACGAAGATAATTACCTATTGCAGCGGTTTGCCCGCTGCGTGCTGGGGACGAACAATATAGACAACGGCAGCCGGCTATATGGGTTTGCTGGCCTTGGTGGTAGTACCAAGCCGATCGGTGATATAGAAGAGTCGCAGGTTATTTTGGTTATAGGAGCTGACCCTACTTCCTCAGCACCTTTGGTGGGCTATGCCATAAGGCGTGCTGTTAGGCAAAGGGGCGCCAAGTTGGTCGTTGTGGACCCTCGTCAGACGGTGCTTGCCTCTTGGGCGCATCTGTGGCTGCAGCCTAAAGCTGGCACTGATGCAGCTTTGATAAGCGGAATGGCCAGAACCATCATAGAAGAGAAGCTGTTTGACAAGGATAGCGTGATAAAGCGAGTGGACAATTTCGAGGCATTGGCCAAGGCGTTGCAGGGGTTCACTGCTGAGAATATTGAGGGTGTCACGGGTGTGAAGTGGGTGGATATAGTCCAGGCTGCAAAGTTATTTGCTGGAGCTAAGAAGGCATCTATTGTATGTGGCAGTGGTGTTGGACAACAGGGCGATGGGATGGCTGCTTTGGCCAATCTAGTCCTGTTGACAGACACGGGTGATGGTGGATGCCTGTATATGCTCCAGCAAGACAGCAATGGGCAAGGCGCCTGTGATATGGGGAGTTTGCCTGATTATCTTCCTGGCTATCAGCCCTTGATAGATGCCAAGGTAAGGGAAAAATTCGAAGCGCGCTGGGGCTGCCGGCTGCTGACCGAGGCTGGCCTGACTGCTTTTGAAATGGTTAAGGCAGCGAAGTCGGGTAGTATCAGGGGCATGTATATCGTTGGAGAGAACCCGGTAGTCAGCTTCCCCAATTCCGATGTGGTAAGACAGGCGCTTGAGTCGTTGGATTTTCTGGTGGTGCAGGATATGTTTCTCACCGAGACGGCCAAGTTGGCAAAGGTAGTTTTGCCTGCAGCGAGCTTCGCTGAAAGGGAGGGGACGTTTACCAACTTTGAGGGTAGAGTGCAACGGCTCAGAAAAGCCTTGAACCCACTGGGGGACAGCTTGCCGGACTGGGAGATTATACTTCGGCTGGCCGATAATATGGACTACTCTATGGCTTATCTTTCTTCCAAGGAAGTCATGGATGAGATAGCGGAGCTGGTTCCTTTGTATGGCGGCGTGAGCTATGCAAAGCTTGATGCTAAGGGTCTGTGGGATGGGCGTGTCAATTACAGGCCGTCTGAGCACAAGCATTTTTCGTTGTTGGAACAGGTTCCACGGCCTATCGGCTCAGGTGATGGTTTTCCCTTAACGCTTTTGGTAGGAAGCGTGCTTTACCAATTCGGGGCCGGCACTCGAAGCTCAAGGTCGGCAAGATTGAAGAAGTTCATGCCTGAGGCATTTGTGGAGGTCAATTCGGCTGACGCCAAGAAACTAAAGGTCAAAGACGGCGATAAGGTCAGATTGTCGTCTCCTGTGGGTCAAGTGATTGTAGAGGCCAGAATAACAGGAGCGGTAAGCAAAGGCAATGTGTTCATGTCTGCTTCCTGGCCGGAGGCTCCTGTATTTGGTTTGTTTGATTTTGTTGCAGACAACCAAACGAAGGCTTTGGCTGTGAAGTCGTGTTCAGTGAAACTAGAGAGGGTGAGTGCTGATGACTAAATCGGCAAAGAAGCAAGGTGTTGACCTGGGGCGAATAGATGAGATGATAAGGGAATGCCAGCGGCAGAGGTGGGCTCTGATTCCACTGCTTCAGAAGATACAGGAGGATGTTGGTTATATCCCGCCAGAGGCCACATCGCGCATAGCTAGTGCTTTGGGGTTGTATCCTGTGCAGGTGCAGGGTGTGATATCTTTCTATTCTCAGCTCTATACCAAGCCACAGGGGAGGAATGTGGTCCGAGTATGTCGGGGTACTGCCTGTCATGTACGCGGAGGTAAGACTATCCTGAAGCTGGTGAAACAGCATCTGGGGATTGAGGAAGGAGAGACTACGCCAGATTACGAGTACACATTGGAGACGGTTGCCTGCATCGGCGTGTGTGCACTGGCGCCGAATCTGGTTATCGGCACCACCACTTATGGACATGTGAATCCTAGAAAAGTGGCTCAGATATTCACTAAGAGGGACAGCGGGGAGTAGCATGGCAAACCAACGAACCGTTTTTGTTTGCCAGGGCACGGGGTGTGTTTCCGGTGGTGGTGATGCTGTCTACGAGGCGCTCAAGGCAGAGGTTGGACTCCATAAAGTGGCAGGGGTGGAAGTTGATTTCACTGGGTGCCATGGATTCTGCGAGCAAGGTCCCAATGTAGTTATCGAACCTGAAGGCATTTTCTATACACGCGTACAACCAGAAGATGCTGCCGAAATTGTTACATCCCATTTCCGGGATAACAAACCCGTGGAACGTCTCTTTTATTGTGACCCTGCCACAGGGCAAAGGGTTCCCTGCTATGCAGAGATAAATTTTTATAAGAAGCAGCAGCGTGTCATCCTGCGCAACTGTGGGCGTATCAACCCAGAGAAGATAGACCATTATATTGAAGCTGGTGGTTACAGGGCGCTGCGGAAAGTGCTGCTGATGAAGCCGGAAGAAGTCATTGAGGAAATCAAGAAGTCGGGGTTGCGAGGCAGGGGGGGTGCCGGCTTCCCCACGGGGCGAAAGTGGGAGTTCTGCCGGGCTAGCCCCGGGGCCATTAAGTATGTCATCTGTAATGCGGATGAAGGTGACCCGGGTGCATTCATGGACCGCTCCATCCTAGAGGCGGACCCTCATGCTGTTATTGAAGGTCTGTCTATTGCTGGCTATGCGATAGGTGCCAGGGAGGGTTATATTTATGTTCGTGCTGAATATCCACTGGCGGTGAAGCGATTCTGTATTGCACTGGAGCAGGCACAGCAGAGAGGTTTTTTGGGCATTGGCATCCTCGGCTCGAACTTCAGCTTTGTTATTCATGTCAAAGAAGGCGCTGGTGCTTTTGTCTGTGGCGAGGAGACGGCACTAATTGCTTCTATTGAGAGCAAGCGTGGTATGCCACGTCCTCGTCCGCCCTTCCCGGCGCAATCTGGCCTGGACGGCAAGCCCAGCAATATCAACAACGTGAAGACACTGTCTGCGGTGCCTGTGATTATAGATAAAGGGGCAGAATGGTTTGCCAGCCTGGGTACCGAGAAGAGCAAAGGAACTGCTGTCTTTGCTTTGACTGGTAAGATAGCCAACAGTGGGCTGGTAGAGGTGCCAATGGGCACGCCTTTGTCTACAGTTATCTTTGACATCGGCGGTGGAATCCCTCGTGGCAAGCGTTTCAAGGCGGTGCAGACTGGTGGCCCATCGGGCGGTTGTATTTCCACCAGATTTATTGATACGCCCGTGGATTATGACTCACTGGCTCAGCTTGGTTCCATAATGGGCTCTGGTGGCATGGTAGTCATGGACGAGGCTACCTGCATGGTGGAAGTTGCCAGATATTTCTTGAGTTTTACCCAGGATGAGTCATGTGGCAAGTGTGTACCCTGCAGACTGGGAACCAGGCAGATGCTGGAGATATTGACCAGGATAACGCAAGGCAAGGGGCAAGATAGCGATATCGCCACATTGCTTAATATTGCCAGGACAGTGAAGGAAAGTTCGCTATGTGGCCTGGGACAGACCTGTCCCAATCCGGTGCTGACTACCATAAACTATTTTCGTGACGAATATGAGACCCACATAAGGGAAAAGAAATGCCCTGCTGCTGTCTGCGATTCTTTGATGATATCACCCTGCCAGCACACCTGTCCGGTGGGCATCAACATTCCCAAATATGTTGCTCATATCGCTAGTGACGAATACCTAGAATCTGTGGAAACCATCAGGGATAGGAACCCATTCCCAGCTATATGCGGTCGTATCTGCCATCACCCCTGCGAGGGTAGGTGTCGTCGTGGTGAGATGGATGAACCGGTGGCCATCAGGTCGCTGAAGCGATTTGCTGCCGATTGGTATTTCGATAACATTTCGAAGTTGCCTCCGCCCGAACCGTTTCCCAGGACTAGACCTCAGAAAGTGGCGGTCATAGGTGCAGGGCCGACGGGACTCAGTTGTGCCTATTATCTGGCCCAGATGGGATATGGGGCTACCGTCTTCGAGGCTTTGCCAGTGGGCGGCGGGATGCTTTCTGTGGCTATTCCTGATTTCCGATTGCCTCGTAAGGTTATCGAGCAGGAGATAGAGTATATTGCCAGGCGTGGTGTTGACATAAGATACAATACTCCTGTTGGTGCCAATCTCACCGTCGATGATTTGAAGAAAGATGGCTTTGCTGCTGTGTTTGTAGCTGCTGGTGCTCAGCGCAGCCAGCGTGTGGGGATACCTGGTGAGTTGGAAGATGTGGAGGGTTTTCACTACGGGCTGCGATTCCTGCGAGATGTGAAGGTAGGGAAGCAGGTCAGGGTCGGGAAGAAGGTGGCTGTCATCGGTGGTGGCAATGTGGCATTGGATGCGGCAAGGACGTCGCTGCGGCTTGGTGCGGATGGGGTTAGCATTTTTTACAGGAGGTCTCGTGAGGAAATGCCTGTGACAGAGGTAGAGTATGATGAGGCGGTGGCCGAGGGCATACAGTTCAATTTCCTGGTTAGCCCAACTCGCATCGTTAATGATAATTGGAAAGTCACTGGTTTGCAGTGTATCCGCATGCAGTTGGGAGAGATGGATGCCAGCGGTCGACGCCGGCCGCTGCCGATTTCTGGGTCAGAGTTCTTTGTGGAGGCGGACACAGTGATAGCCGCTGTTGGCCAAGCGCCTGACCTGTCTTTTTTGCCTCCCGATAGTGCCTTGGAGCGGACCAGGTGGGAAACTCTGGCGGTTGATAGCAATACACTGGCTACCAATGTCCCTGGTGTCTTTGCCGGTGGAGATTTTGTCACTGGCCCGGGTATGGTGATAGAGGCTATCGCTGCGGGCAGGAGGGGGGCGCTGGCTATAGATAAATACCTCAAGGCCGATACGTCAAGGGTGGAGATGTATGACATGAAGACGGAGGTTATCCTGGAAGCTGCTACTAAGCTTGAAGAGGAGGCGTGGGAGTCACAAAAGAGGTTGGAGGTGCCTAGGTTGCCTACAGAGGAGAGGAAGAGCAGCTTTGAAGAAATAGAGCTCAGTTTCTCGGATGAGATAGCTGTGCAAGAGGCAAAGCGATGCCTCAGATGTGACCTGGAGCGATGATGGGCTTTGCTGTGAAGCGAAGCAGTGCTTTAGGAGAGTGTGACTATGAAATCTATAACTAAACAGAAACCGTTTGAGGAGATCAAGGGACAACTGGATGGGCTGGACAGGGTTTTCATTGTAGGCTGCGGTACCTGCACCACTATGACCAAGACAGGTGGCCGGGATGAAGTGCTGGCTATGAAAGAAAAGCTGCAAGAGCAGGGCAAGATAGTTACTGGCTGGACGGTTATTCCTACTGCCTGTGACGAGATGACGGAGGTGGCTATTAAGGAGAATAACGGTGCTATTCGCAATGCGGGCTGTATGCTGGTGATGTCTTGCGCCTTGGGAGTGCATAAAGTCAGCTCATATCTTGACAAACCGGTAATACCCGGGGTGGATACGCTGTTCATTGGCCTGGAAGATGAGCCAGGGAATTTCCACGAGGTCTGTGCCCAGTGTGGCCAGTGTGTTTTAGGCGAGACAGCGGGGATTTGTCCTATAACCGCTTGTCACAAGGGTTTGGTCAATGGTCCCTGTGGTGGTACTAATAAAGGTAAGTGCGAGGTGGACAAAGAAAAGGACTGTGCCTGGACTTTGATATATCAGCGGCTGAATGTGCAGGGTCGGCTTGACCTGATGCGTAAGCAGCAGCCGCCGAAGAATTTCCAAGCGGCACCCAGACCGCGGACGATCAAAATTGCCTGAGTGAGGGATGGCTATGGTGACAAAATTTAAGGAAGCGCTTAACTCTGGGAAGTTTGTGGTGACCAGCGAGATTGGGCCGCCCAAAGGCACCAACATCGAAGGCATGTTGCATCATATTGACCTGCTCAAGGACAAGGTAGATGCCATGAATGTTACTGACCATCAAAGCTCGGTAATGCGGTTTCCTTCTATCGGCGGCTGCTTATCTGTCAGGGAACGTGGGGGGGAACCCATATTGCAGATGACCTGCCGCGACCGCAATCGCCTGGCTCTTCAGGCTGAGCTTCTCTTCGCCTATACCAGGGGCGTGCGGAATGTGCTTTGCCTCACTGGGGATGCTGTTCCTGTTGGTGACCATAAGGAAGCTAAAGGGGTCTTCGACCTGGATTCATCTCAGTTGCTGAGGGCTATACGTCAACTTGAATCGGGTAAAGATTTGGGGGGGAATGACCTGGATGGGGCTGTGCAGTTTTGTGCTGGTGCCATAGTTACCCCTGAGGCTGATCCTATAGAACCCCAATTAATAAAATTCGAAAAGAAGATGGAAGCCGGAGCTGAGTTCTTCCAGACGCAGGCTATTTATGACCTGGACAACTTTGCCAAGTTTATGAAGTATGCTCGAAAATTCCCGGTGAAGATATTGGCTGGGATAGTGCTGTTGACCTCAGCCCGGATGGCCAAGTATATGACGGATAACGTGCCAGGCATCTTTGTGCCGCAGGGCTTGATCGATGAGCTGGCAGCAGCGCCTAAGGGCGAAGCGCTGAAGAAAGGCATCGAGATTGCCGGCAGGATGATTACCGCGCTGAAGAAGGACTCTCTTTGTGATGGCGTTCATGTCATGGCCATAGGTAAGGAAGAAGTGGTTCCTGATATTCTGGCTGCTGCCGGGCTATGATTTGAACGTCAGTATCCTTTGCCTCCCCCCGTTTAATGTCCTACAATGTGACCTGCAGTGAGTCTGCCGATTTCCCCGTGAGATACTGCCTATTCCAGAGGAGGTATTGCCATGTCCAAAGTTGAGACCGAGCGCAAAGGACGTGCTTTCATCGTTACCATCAACAGGCCCGAAGTCCGCAATGCGGTAGATGGAGAGACTGCGGAGATGCTGTTCAAGGCGGTAGACACCTTTCGGGAAGATGATGGCCTTGATGTCTTGATACTTACCGGTGCTGGCGATGTATCATTCTGTGCTGGGGCTGACCTGAAGAATGTGGAGAGCCTGATATCCTGGTCACATTCTGATATTTGTGGGCCGATGGGCGTTAGCCGTATCACTGATGTTGGTAAACCGACCATAGCTGCTGTGAATGGCTATTGCCTGGCTGGAGGGCTGGAACTGGCCTGCTGGTGTGATTTTCGTGTTGCCAGTGGCAACGCCAGTTTTGGTGTGGTTAACCGCCGTTGGGGTGTTCCCCTGATTGATGGTGGCACCCAGCGCTTGTGGAGGATAGTGGGTTTGGGGAATGCGCTTTATATGATTGAAACCGGCGTACAGATAGATGCTGAGCACGGGCTAAGAATCGGCCTGGTTCAGGAGGTTGTGCCACTGGGACAAGCGCTTTCGAGGTCTCTGGAATTGGCCGAAGCTATCTCTAGCTATCCTCAGGTAAGCCTGCGTAATGACCGTCGCAGCGTGTACGATGGCTTGTCATTATCTTTGGATGAGGGGTTGGGGCTGGAGAAGCGCTTGCATCAAGGCAGCATGAAAGACCCTGGTATGGCCGATGGCATCCGCCGATACTCTAATGGCCAGCGTCCCCAGCCGCCGCGTCCGGAATCTCGCTGAGAAGGGATTTCAAGGCACCAGCGTCTTGCCTTCGCTGCTGCGGAACAGAAAATCCA
>Ga0194126_10009712_pt1 | contig 12769 bp, 13 predicted proteins | sample TA2KigC150mmetaG_FD_148641 | JGI IMG/M metagenome (GOLD analysis project Ga0194126, IMG submission 148641) | Freshwater microbial communities from Lake Tanganyika, Tanzania - TA2015035 Kigoma Deep Cast 150m | ecosystem: Environmental > Aquatic > Freshwater > Lake | place: Tanzania: Lake...
ATCCATTTCAGATAAGGCCTATAACCGTCGATAATGGGCAGTGCAATAATCTCAGGAACCTGGTAACTATGCAGCGATTTGGCAAGCCGGGCTATCTTAGAAAATTTAGCCTTCTTGGATTTAGCTATCAATAACACCTCTTGAGCGCGCTCTAACTTCGCTTCCCAAAAAAATACTGACTTTACCTTATCTAAAATATTTACGCAGGCAACCAGCCTTGCCCCAACCAGTGCATTTGCAATCTTATTTGCCTCTTTCATATTTGAAGCGGTAATAAAGATAGCTATATTCATTGTAGTTTCTTGATAAGCTTGGCCAGGCGATCGCCCATCCTAATGCATTGCCTGCTTGATCTGGCATCCGGCGCCTCGATAGCTACTGCGCCGTAATGATCGCCCTGCCAGTCACCTTGAATAATCATACCATGGATAAGCATGGCATTCAAGATATCCAGGATAGTGGTTTCATTGCCGCCGCCGATATTGGCGCTGGAGGCAAAGGCAGCACCTACCTTGCCGTCTAATTTGCCGTGGAATTTTACCGAATCATCCAAAAGTTGTTTGATCTGGGCAGACATGCTTCCGTAATAAGTGGGAGAGCCGATGACGATCCCTTCATATTTCAATAATTCCTCTGCCTTTACATCCAGGACATCCTTTATCACCGCTTCCAGGCCTGCCTTCTGTATGCCTTCTGCTACGGACTCTGCCATCTTCTTGGTGTTTCCGCTTTGGGTATAATAGAGCACTAATACCTTAGACATCTTTAGCTCCTTTCCTGCACCTTCACTGACTTTATCCTGCCGAACTCCGCGCAGGTATCAAAAATAATCGTAGGGTCCTCTACCAAGATATTTATTTTAAAACTTATCCCCTTCTCTTGCCCGTCTTGGGCCAACTGCGAAACCTCTAAGGCCTGCCCCAAGCCGCTTAAAGAATTACGAATAAACTCTGCGTTGCTGTTATGGACGCTCAAAACAAACTCCAGGTCATAACTTGGCATATCTATTTAAGCATAATAACCGAAATCATCCTGCCTGCTGAATTGCCTTCTTTGCGGAAGGAAAAATATTTTTTATTGCTGCAAGAGGTACATATACGATAGTCAGATATATTCGCTTCTTTTACCCCCAGGCCCAGGAGTTGTTTTCTATTTATAGAGACCAGATCCAGGTAATACCGCCTCTTCCTTAAAAATAGGTCGTCCGGGAAAAGCCCAGCAAACTCTCCCCCCACCTGGTAGCAACAACTCCTGATGCAAGGCCCCAGGCCAATATATAAATCAGATGGCTTGCATCTAAAACGCTCTTTCATCTTAACAATTGCCTTGGCAGTGACTCCTTTGAGGCTACCGCGCCATCCGGCGTGCACTAAACCAATACTAGAGGTCTTAGGGTCATAAAGAAAAAGGGAAAGGCAGTCAGCAGTGAATACGGCTAGCGGGATATTCTTCTTATTGGTAATAAGGGCATCGGTGTCGGCAATAGCGCTCTCGTAAGTTAAGGCACCCCTGCCGCAATCGGTCTCTGTAGCGTATCTGACATTATCAGAATGTAGCTGCTGGGCGCAGACTAAGCTACGGTAATCTATACCGCAATCGGCCAAAAAACTTTTACGGTTAGAGAGAGTATCTCTGGTTGCGCCGTAAGAAAGAGACATATTCTGCGGCCGGGTACTAGTCTTGCAGATTAAATTCTTGTCTTTAAAAATCACTTTTTTATCGCAAACTTATAGGCGTCAAAAATGCTGTAGATTCCTATGACGCAGATAAATGCAAGCCCTATTATAAATAACATAATACCCAGGTAGAGCTGTCCGCTCAGGGCAATTTGGCCCAGCATACAGAATCCGATAAAGATGGCACCGGTCAATAGAGTCAACATGCTTAGCGTAGAAAATAATATAACCAGCAGCCCTTTCTTGATCTGTCCATTGTAAATCTGGCCAAGGCCATTAAAAATAAAGGAAAATACTGCTGCTAGCCCCGGCCGGTTGATTTTCTCTTCATCCATAATCATGCCTCCTATTTCAGGTCTATTTTTTTGTTGTCTTCGATATTTTCCAGGCGCTCAGAGAATCTCTCCAGCCTCTTAGTGCTATCATCATACTTAGTTTTGGCGTTAGAAAGGTGTGAGCCCAAGGTATTAAAATCATCCTTAAACTTAGTTATATCAACCGAGAGCGCGCTTAGGCCTTTAAGTATGCCCTTGGCATTCTCCTCTACCTTAAGCCCCTTTAACCCAAGACAGACAACCTGTAGATAAGCGTAGAGCGTATTCGGAGAAACGGGGATTACCCTCTTTGAAAGTGCATAACTGAGGGCGTCTTCTTTAATAATCAGTTCATAATACACATTCTCGGCGGGTATATACATAAAGGCAAAATCAAAGGTGTTCTCCTGCGGCAGGATATATCTTGCGGTAATCTCATCAATGCGGTTCTTCAAATCCTGGGTAAATTTCTTACGGAAAAAACTCTTCTGCGCCTCATCCTGAGCCTCAAGCATCTTCTGAAAATTCTCCAGGCTGAACTTTGCATCTATGGGGACCAGGTGATCGCCAAGCCTAATCACTGCATCCACGGTATCAGAAGATTTAAAGCGGTATTGGACGCTGAAATAATCCTTTGGCAATATCTGGGCCAGGAGATTCTCCAGAAGAGTCTCTCCCATCTGGCCCCTGAATTTAGGCGCACGTAAAAGCTCCTGCAGGCTTGATATATTCTTACTTACTTCGAGTATCTGGGCATTAGTGGATTCAAGTTTTCCCAGCTGTTCTTTGACGCTGCCGAAGACGGTAGTTGCGCCGCTTAAGTTCTGGCCGATAATCTTATTGGCCTCCTGCAGCGACTGGTTCATCTGATTCAGCCGCTCATTTACCTGGGAGGATATCTTTAAAACTATGCCTATTACTGCTAAAGATAATAAAAGAAATAAGACCCCTGTAAGCCAAAGCATCTTTTGCCTTTCTTAAGTTAAATTATACCACTATCCAGAGGCTTCTTAAAGCAAATAATCCTTTTTTACCCTTTTAATGCTTCTGAAGATGTTTGTTTTTACATCCGGACAGGCCTTCTTTAGTTCGCTTATGATTTTACCCATGCGGGTACGGTTAGAGGTGATAGAATTGGGGCAGCGGCAGCCCTCATGCGGGAGCCGCTCCTCCCTGGCAAAACGCTTGATCATATATTCTTCTACGTAAGCCAGCGGTCTGATCAGCGTAATCTTGCCCTTGAATAATTCCTGCTTAGGAGACATAGCAGAGATTTCTCCCTGGAAGAACATATTCAAAAGAATGGTCTCTACGATGTCATCCTTGTGGTGGCCAAGAGCAACTTTACTGCAGCCTAAGCGGTAGGCGGACTCAAAGAGGGCCTTACGCCTATTCCAGGAGCACCAGAAACAGGTAATATCCTTAGGCTTGGTTTTTTTCAACACATCTACTTGCTCAATATGATACTTAACCCCTATTTTTTTAAAATATTGCTCCAGCCTCCTGGCATAGGAGCGCGGATATCCTAAATCAACATGTATCGCCAACAGTTCATATTTAATCGGCACAAAGGCCTTGCGGTCCTCTAATACCCGAAGTAGAGCCAGGCTATCCTTGCCTCCGGAGACTGCTACCGCTATCTTATCACCGGGCTCAAGCATTTTATAATCCATGATCGCCCGACCGACACGTTTGGATATATAGAACTCTGTACCCTCTAATACTGCCATTTCATTTTAGGGACGGTTCTGAAGTACGCTTAAAAGTGTCCCTGGGGACACCTTTTACCGCAGTCCAGAACCGTCCCTATTCTCTAAATTATGCTGTTTGATATGCGCGGCTAAATCTATCGCGGTCTTAACCGCCACCATTATTACCAATGCCCCCAAGGGAGCGCGTAAAGACTTAATCACAAAAGCTCCGCACAGTATGGTAAAGTGCATGATGAAGATCCTGGCGTACGGCTGCATCAAAAGCTGACTGGGGGAAAACACCTTATATTCGCCTTCTTTTAAGAAATTATAGATATACGAAAGACCGTGGCTGACGAATAAAAACAGCAATGCCCCTGCGAGTTCCCAGAAACGCATATCGGCAGGTCCGAAGAGGGCAAAGATAAATCCTCCGTGTACGGTCATGAATATTCCATAATGCATAATGAAAAATAAAATTATTGAACACTTATCTAATTTGCTTGCCGGCTGGTCATTAATGGTGAAATTTCCCGGGGTAGTACCTTGCGCCTTAATGATTTTAAGTATATTGAAGAACCCCACGATCGCGCTCTCCGACCAATAGAGAAACATAATGGGAAAAAGCCTCCATCCCAATACCAGCACCCCAAAGAGGGGAAAAAGATTGGCCAGGATAAGCGCAACTACCGAGAGTTTTTTAAATTTTATTAAAACACCCATTCTTATAGGTTTAAATTTTGCAAGACTTCTCAATAACCCCTGTGATATCTTCTAATCTATCTACGACTATATCGGCTTTCTTAAGGTATTCTTTAGGAAGGCTGGTGGTGACGGCGATGCAAAACATCCCTGCTGCCTTAGCTGAACTTATGCCTAATGGCGCATTCTCAACTACCAGGCATTCTCGCGGCTTTAATTTAAGCAACTGCGCAGCTTTGAGATAAGGCGCAGGATGCGGCTTACCCAGCTTAACCATCTCTCCACTGACTATAGCAGTAAATAAGTCTTTGATCTTTGGCGGTAGTATTTTTTTTAATTCACACCTAGGGGTCCCTGTAACCAGGCCTAAGAGGTAGCCTTGTTTTTTAAGGCAGCATAGGAAACTCTCTGCCCCCTCAAAGATGCGGCGCTTAAAATAATGGCGGAAGATCTTCTGGCGTAGTTTAAAAATTTTAGCTAAGGTACGCGGAGATGGCCTTACCCCTGACTGCACTAAAAAATCCTTAAGCGATTTATCCCAGCGTTCTCCCTCGCGCAGATATACTTCAAAGACATTCGCCCGGATACCCAGCGGCCTAAGCGATTCATACCAGGCCAGGTAATGATAAGGCATGGAGTCTACAATTACCCCGTCCATGTCAAACAAAACTGCTCTGGGCCTTTGCTTTATTCTCTTCACCTTCTATCCTTACGCCCTGTCAGAGGATAAGTTCATTTCTTTCATCGCAGGCAAGAGCCCATGTTGTAACAACTCTTCAAGCGGAAGCGGCAGCACCAGAGACCAGTTCTCTGGCTTAATAGTGCCTGGGGTATTGGTGCGGTATTGATAGGGATCCCCCTTTAAGAGGCCGGTCAAATACAGCCAATCGATTATGGTATTGATGCAGAATATAGACCTTGAGTCCAGCGTTATTTTAAGCGCGGCCTTAACAATTTCGGGATCCGCCTTTTCACGCATAGGCCCTTGAAGGCCAAGATGTATCCAGAGTTTTTCTTTTTCTTTATAGCTATTATTATAGAGGTCAATAAAGTCTAGCAACTCTTCTTTTTTTTTGCCCAGTATATCAACTAGCTTATCCGCCGAATCTAGCTCTTTAAGCCAGCGTAATCTTCCATAACGCGAGAGCGCCGGATCGAAGAGTTTATCTTTTACATAATTATAGTCTAGCCTGCCGCTACATTTACGCATAAAAAGCTGCTCATCCACTGTCCCTGCTTCATACTCCCACCAGGCGCTCCAGTTAGTAGTATCGTGAGTGGAAAGCATTGATACGGAGGCCTGCCGGTACTCTAAAGGTCCAAGAAAATCATATTTGATCTTCCAGTCTTTATTCCAACGCTGCACGTCATTACCGGGTATGCCGAAATCCTTAAGCAGCCTAGTGCAGGCAGGCGGGATTACCCCCAGGTCTTCGGCGCAAAGGAGCATACGGGTATTCCCAAGCATGGCGGAGAGCAAATTTCTGCCGTGCTCCTCCCACTTAGCCTCATCGACTGGGTCAAATAAACCGTTTAGCCCCTGATTCTCCAAAGGTTCCTTATACGGTATACTCCAGATACGCAAGAGACCAACCATATGGTCTATGCGCAGAATATCATAAAACTCTTGGGCATATTTTAATTTTTCCCTTATATATCTGTATCCATCAGAGGCAATATTCTCCCAATTATAAGTAGGCATGCCCCAGCGCTGTCCCTTGGCGCAATACATATCAGGAGGAGCCCCCGCCGCAAAATCCAGCTTAAAGAAATCGGGACGACTCCAGACATCTGCGCTGTCGCGCGAGACTAAAATAGGAAGGTCTCCCTTGAATAAGACCTCCTTTGCGCTGGCATAATTCTTAGCCTCTCTTAATTGCTTATAAAGCCACCACTGCAACCAAACCTGAAAGGTAATCTCTATCTCGTGGGACTTACTAAAGGCCTCCACTTCAGGATTAATCCTGGTTCTATATTTCTCCTCCCAATCGTACCAGGCCAGCCCCCCTTGAGATTCTTTAAGCACTTTAAACAAGGCGAAGCTTTCCACCCAATACGTATTCTCCTGACGGAATTTATTAAACTCAAGTGAACTGTAAAAATCTTCCTCGAGAAATATATCCCAGAGGAGTCTTGTCTTTTCCTGTTTTATTTGATAATCCAGGTGGGCTTTATCCAAACGGAAAGACCCCCTTAATTTGCTTAATCTTTTTTTAAAGCTGTTTTTCTTAATAGCCGCAAATGGGGAAAGAGAGATATAGGCGGGCTCAAGTGCGAAAGAACTCAGGGCATCATAGGGACAAAGGAGCGGTCCCACTTCATTCAAAGGAAGAAGCTGTATTATGGAGTGCCCGCTTTTTTCACAGAGATCAACCAGTAGTTTAAGATCAGGAAATTCTCCGATTCCAAGACTCTCTTTTGAGTATATAGAGAAAAGTGGGACGACCAACCCTGCCCTTCTCTTAACCCCTATCCTCTTCCATCTTTCTTTGGAAGCAGTATCTAAAAGATAATCATAAGGCATATGTTATTCCTTTTTTAAGCGTCTAGGCTGTCATTCAGTATAACGTATCTGCCTCTTTTTTACAACCAGAAAAGAAAACGCTTTCCAAAAAGTACGCTTTTAGTCTTGATTTCTAAGATTTTGGTGTCATACTTCTTTTATAGAATTAACATTAGACTTGCGTAGCTGGAGGTGGCGATAGCGAAAGCCATTGAGGTCTATCACCTCCTAAGAGAGCCCTTAAGATCAAGGGCTTTCTTTGTTTATAGAGAGGCTACCTTAGCAGGATTAAGGCGATTAACTTATCAGCCCAGAACATGGATAATAATGCGGCTAAAGAAAGGAAGGGGCCGTAAGGTATAACATGCTCTTTTTTCACTAAAAGATTTGCTATACCAAATAAGAGGCCCAAAAAAGGAGCGAAGAAGAAAACCAGTATCGCCTTCTCCCAACCCAAGAATGCGCCTACCATAGCCATTAGCTTTACGTCCCCGCCGCCCATAGAAGAGGTCTCTCCGTCTACCGCAGGTTTTTTCAGGATCTTAAAATAGACCAGATCAAAAAGAAATCCGCTTAAATAGATAATCCCCGAGCCTGCTATAATCCCCAGCAGAGAGTCTAAGAGATGGCTTGAGTTAAAGCTAAAAGGAAAAAACCTGAGTCCTCTTAAAGAATTAAGAATAAGCCCGCAAACCGCGCCGCCCAAAGAGACCTCGTCAGGTATAATGCGTTCTCTTATATCTACGAAAGTAGCAACAATTAGGCCGCAGGTAAAAAGAATATAGAAAAAGAAAATGTAACTCAAACCGAAGCAGCTATAGAATAGCAAAAATATTATTGCGGTTAATAATTCCACTATAAAATAACGCAGAGATATCTTTACCTTACAGAAACGACATCTACCCCTCAAAAAGAGATAGCTTAAAAGCGGTATATTATCCTGCCAGGGTATAGGTTTATCGCACTTTGGGCAGTGCGAGGGAGGATTTATTACTGACTCACCCAGGGGAAGCCGGTGGATACAGACGTTAAGAAAACTTCCAATAAGGGAACCAAAGATAAAAACAAATATTTTTGTAAGTACCATTGGGCTTAATTCTACCACCCTTTAAAGCCGCTAACAAGAAAAATATTGTAGGCGTCCTTAGCTGATTATTCTTGAAGAGGCCTAGATTAGGTTATATAATCTGTGCTTAAGATGCCGAAGAAAAAGATTATATGCCTTGCGCTTTCCATCCTCTGCATGCTCGCCTATCTCAATACACTGGATAGCCATTTTGTTGCCGACGATATCCCGGCTATAACTATGAATCCCGAGCTGCTCTTCCCCTGGCGTTTCTGGATGGAACCTGCAAGCCTGCTTAATTCCCTAAATCTTCTGATCGCAGGCCATAACCCCTTTACCTATCACCTCACCAGCGTACTGCTGCATGCGCTCAATACCATCCTGGCCTTCTTCTTCTTAAGTATATTCTTTGGCTTAGAGCCGAGCTTCCTGGGAGCGCTTATCTTCGCGGTTCACCCCATACATACAGAGGCAGTATCCTGGATCTCCGGGAAGCCCTATCTTATATTATTCGCCTTCACCCTGGGTAATACCCTGCTCTATCAGCGCGCGGTAAAAGAGGCCAAGCGCTTACGGCCAATAGCCTATCTGTTTGTCCTGCTCATCTTCTACTACATGACCATACGTTATTACACCTACTACCTTTTCCCTTTCTTGCTTATCCTGCTTGATCTTACCCTGGAGAGGGCGCGCAGGAACTGGAGGCTCTGGCTGCCATTCTTTATCCTGGCAGGGATAAGGTTTGCAGGGCTAAGGGTTGCGTTATACAACCGGGCCTCTTTTATGGACAGCCTGGGCGCAGAGACTATCAAAAGCTATATCTATGCGATTTACTCTTTCTATTCGCACTTATGGCTCTTGCTTTGGCCGCAAAAACTTACCCTTTTTCATGAGATAGGACCTATCCCTGTTTCAATATTTAAATACGGCTTATTATCTTTAATCCCCGTACTCTTTTCTTTGTTCTTCGCCTTTAAAAAGGCGAGGGAGTTGTTTTTGGGATTAGGAATTTTTATAATCTTTCTCTCCCCCACTTACAGCCCCATACCCCTCTCTTCTCTTATAGCTGAAAGGTATATCTACCTACCCTCTCTTTCTTTAAGTGTATTTATGGCTTATTTATACCAGCGATATACGAATAAAGACGCGCGCCTAAGAAAATACCTTGTTTTTATAATGATAGCTATTATCAGCGCCTATACGGTGCGTACCATATTTAGAAATGAGGACTGGAGAAACCCGGAGAGATTCTGGGCCCAGGTCGCTCGCCTATCTGTAAATAACTGGCAGGCGCACAGCAATATGGGTTTTATTTATTTAACTAAAGGAAGGTTAAAAGAAGCGATAAACGAATACGAAAAGGCGATTCGGCTCTATCCTAAATCAGCAGATTTATATAATAATCTAGCCGTAGCATACCACAAGGCCGGCAAGGTAGCCGAGGCAGAATACTATTTCCAGAAGGCCCTTGAAGTCAACCCAGATTCCGCCTACGCGCATATAAATTTAGCTATAATCTACTGCCGGCAGTCAAAATCTAGCCTGGCTATACAACATTATGATAAGGCAGTTAGGCTGGGATACAAAAATATACCGCAGGAATTATTAGAAAAACTTAAACCTTGAATTTCTTACGCAGGGCCTGTTTGAGGGCGGCGGACATTACTGCAAGGGGGGCTTTCTTAGGTTTCATCCAGAGATTAAAAGATTCGGCTCCCTGGTAGAGTAACATCCCTAATCCATTGGAATAACGCAGGCCTTTCTGACGGGCTAAACTCAGTAGCTTTGTTTCAGCTGGATTATAGATAAGGTCATACACAAATATACTGGAAGGCAGCATCGCAGCAGTAATAAGGCAGCGGTCCTCTGGCTTCATTCCCACAGGAGAGGCATTGACCAATAGGTCCTTATCAGAAAGCTCGAGGCCCTCTATACTATCCACGGCTATCAGGCCGCATCCAGGAAAACTTTCCTGCAACCTCTGCATCAGACTTATGCTTTTATATCTATCGATATCGTAGATAGCGATCTGGCTGGCTCCTTTTTTAGCCAAACTAAAACAGACTGCCTTAGCCGCTCCGCCTGCTCCGATAATAGCTATTCTTTTTGGTCGAAGGCCAAGCCCTGAAAGATGCTTAGAAAAACCCAGGTAATCAGTATTATAACCCTTGAGCCTGTTATCCTTACTTACCACAATGGTATTTACTGCTCCGATTTCATCCGCTGCAGAAGTTTTATATCCGGTTAGGTAGCTTAAAATTTTTTCTTTATGCGGTGCGGTAACATTAAGGCCGCAGATATTTTTGGCCTCAATAGTTTTCAAGAAGCGGCCTAATTCTTCGGGCCTTACTTCGAATTTTTTATAACTTGCCTTTATCTTAAGCTGCCTGAATGCAGCGTTGTGCATGGCCGGAGAAAGGCTATGCTTGACGGGATACCCCAGGACACCGAAAATTTTTTTTGTTGTTTTCTTAGGCATGCTTACCGCTAGGAGGATTTAGAGACTTTCTATTTTATTAAGGGCGTTTATGTAGGCCCTTACTGATGCCTCAATAATATCGGTACTTGAGCCGCGCGCAGTGACTATCTTGCCCTTGGCTTTGAGCTTCAGGATTACCTCTCCTAATGCATCCTTGCCCTGGCTAACTGCTTCAATACGGTAATCCTGTAACTCTCCTTTAATACCGGTAACCTTATCTATGGCCTTAAAGCAGGCATCAACCGGGCCATCTCCAGAGGAACGCGCAGAGTAAAACTTATTCTTGTTTTTAAGGCTTATCTCACAGGTCGGGGTAACCCTAGTTCCGGAATTTATAGTAAAACTCTCTAGCGTCCAAACTGGCTTGGCCGTTTTAACCTCATCCTCTATTATGGAGATAAGGTCATGGTCAAAGATACTCTTCTTTTTGTCTGCTAGCGCTTTAAAACGCGTGTTGATCTTATCCAGCTGACCGTCGCTAAATTTAAAACCCAGCTCTTTTAATCTTTCGCTTAACGCATGCCTTCCTGAATGCTTACCTAAAACTATGCCTGTGCCTACGAAACCTACGTCCTGAGGCCGTATAATTTCATAGGTAGAGCGCTCTTTAAGCACGCCATCCTGGTGTATCCCTGATTCATGCCTGAAGGCATTGCCTCCTACTATGGCTTTATTAGGGGAGACTACAAAACCAGTCAGTTTACTTACTAAGCGAGAGACCTTGTAGATTTGAGTAGTATTAATCCCGCTCTCTAGCCCTCTAAATATATCCTTACGCGTCTTAATCGCCATGACGATCTCTTCCATAGAGGCGTTCCCTGCGCGTTCACCTATACCGTTAACAGTACATTCTACCTGCCGGGCGCCATTGGTAATTGCCTCCAGGGAATTAGCTACGGCAAGTCCAAGGTCATTATGGCAATGCACTGAAATCACCGCCTTGTTAATATTAGGCACATTATTTTTGATAGCAGCGATAAGCGAGCCGTATTCGCCAGGCTGCGCATAACCTACTGTGTCAGGTATATTGACCGTGGTTGCACCTGCGCTAATTACTGACTCTACAATCCTAAAAAGAAATTCTCTTTCGCTGCGCGAGGCGTCTTCGGGAGAAAACTCTATATCCGCACAAAGCCTCCTGGCATATTTTACAGCCTCTACAGCCAAACGTTCTATTTCATCCTCTGCCTTCTTTAATTTATACTGCATATGGATCTTAGAGGTGGCTAAGAATACATGGATGCGCCTGCGGCGCGAAGGTCTTGTAGATTGATAAGCGGCATCAATATCTTTTTTAACGGCGCGGGCAAGGCCGCAGATAACCGGCCCCTTAATAGAGCTGGCAATAGACTTAACCGATTCAAAGTCTCCCCTGGAGGAGACTGGGAAACCAGCCTCTATTATATCTACCCCTAAATGCATCAGGGCCCCGGCGATCTCCAGCTTCTCTTTTTGATTAAGAGACGCACCCGGCGCCTGCTCTCCATCCCTGAGTGTCGTATCAAATATAATTATTCTTTCCATTTAAATAACGTTGCTCATCAAATCAAAGGCTACCTCTGGTGCCTAGCCTTTGATTTGTCCTGTGCTATGCACAGGACCTTACGTTGCTACTTCCTCATCCATGGCATCATTTCGCGTAGCTGTTTCCCCACCTGCTCTATTTGATGCTCATCCCCTGCCTTAAGCAAGCTGTTAAAATTCGGTCTGCCTGCCTCATTCTCTTTAATCCACTCTCTGGCAAATTTTCCTTTTTGTATTTCTTTAAGGATCTTCTGCATCTCTTTACGGGTCCTCTCGGTAATAATCCTTTTCCCCCGCGTGAGATCACCGTAAGTAGCGGTGTTAGAGACGCGACGCCTCATTCCGGATATGCCGGTCTCCTGGATAAGATCGGTAATTAATTTTAATTCGTGTAATACTTCGAAGTACGCGATCTCCGGCTGATAACCCGCTGCAACCAGCGTATCAAATCCAGCCTTGATCAGCTCAGTAACCCCGCCGCAAAGTACTGCCTGCTCTCCGAAAAGGTCTGTCTCTGTCTCTTCTTTGAAGGTAGTCTCAATAACCCCTGCCTTGGTAGCGCCCAGCGCCTTGGCATAGGCTAAGGCGATTTTTAAAGCATTGCCTGTAGCATCCTGGAATACAGCTACCAGCGACGGCACGCCCTTACCCTCTTCATACATCCTTCTGACTAACGCTCCAGGGCCTTTGGGTGCCACCATAAACACATCTATAGTCTTAGAAGGCTTGATCTGCTTAAAATGGATATTAAAACCGTGTGAAAAGCAGAGGGCCTTGCCTTTTGAAAGGTTGGGTTTGATCGCCTCCTGATAAA
>Ga0194126_10009715_pt1 | contig 12766 bp, 7 predicted proteins | sample TA2KigC150mmetaG_FD_148641 | JGI IMG/M metagenome (GOLD analysis project Ga0194126, IMG submission 148641) | Freshwater microbial communities from Lake Tanganyika, Tanzania - TA2015035 Kigoma Deep Cast 150m | ecosystem: Environmental > Aquatic > Freshwater > Lake | place: Tanzania: Lake...
GGCGGAGCTCCGCGACGCCGTGACTTGGGTTCGGGTCTGGGTTCTCGGGGTTGGGATTCGAGATGCGGGGAGGGCTCGCAGAGCTCGCCCCTCCAAGCTTGCCCCTCCAGCGGTCACCCGGATGGGACTGGAGGGCGGAGCTCCGCGACGCCGTGCTGGCAGGAGCAGGACAGGCAGCCGGGTTGGAAGGAGGACCGGCGATACGTTTTAAATGACAGTGTTATAATGGTTGACAGACCCTCCGACTACCGCGGTCACCGAAACCAACACCTGCGCCTGCAGTCCTGCCGGTTGGAAAACCCGCGGTGCAGGTTGGGGTGGCACCGACGTCGCAAGTCTGTCGACGTCGCAAGTCTTGGCCCGGCGTCGGATTCGTGATAGAGCTTGATGGGTTGCGCCGGGGTTGGGGCCCAGGCCCAGGCCCAGGCCGAGGTTGGGTCGGGGTTGGCTGAGCCGACTCGGCGCGGGAACCGGTGCGGCGCTGACATAAGGAACAGAACTCATGAGCCCGACGCTTCGAAGGAACATCATGCTGGGCACAGCCGGGCATGTGGATCATGGCAAGACGGCCTTGGTCAAGTTGCTGACCGGGTGCAACACGGACACACTGGCCGAGGAGCAACAGCGGGGGTTGACCATCGACCTGGGCTTCGCCCCGTGTCGCATGGCGGACCAACGGGTTGTGGGGGTGGTGGATGTGCCCGGGCATGTGGATTTCATCCGCAACATGGTGGCCGGCGCGCACGGGATCGATGTCGTGATCCTGGTGGTGGCGGCGGATGATGGCGTGATGCCGCAGACGCGGGAGCATTTGGCCATCCTGAGGTTGATGGGGCGGCGGCACGGTTTGGTTGCGCTCACCAAGGTGGACCTGGTTGAACCGGCGCGGCGCGAGGCGGTGCTGGCCGACGTGCGCGGTCTCTTGGCGGGCACGTTTCTCGAGGCGGCACCGATCTGTCCGCTGTCCACGGTCACGGGTGAAGGGTTCGAGGCGTTCTTCGAGGCCCTGAACCAAGCGGTGGGCGCGTGCGAGGATCGGCCCTGCGGCGGCCTGTTCCGTTCCTGGGTGGCCGACGTCTTCACCATTCGCGGGTTCGGCACGGTCGTCACCGGCATTCCTTCGAGTGGCGCGGTCGAGGTGGGCGACCCATTGCGGTTGGTGCCGACGTCGGAGTCGGCACGGGTGCGGCGGCTCGAGGTCTATGGCGAGGACGCCGCGGTGGGACGGGCCGGGGAATGCGTGGCGTTGAACCTGCCCGAGCTCGACCATGCATCCGTCCGCCGCGGGATGGTCTTGTACGAGCCGGAGGGGGTAGCGCCGGTGTCGATGGTCGAGGGCGAACTCGAGCTGTTGGATTCGGTCGAGGGGACGCTGAAGGATTACGTCGAGGTCCATGTGCACCTCGGCACGGCCTCGGGTTTGGCGCGCGTGGCCATGCTCGAGCACGCCAGCATGGCAGCCGGCCAAAGGCAGATGATCCAATTGCGCCTGGCGGAACCGCTGGGGATTGTGCCCGGGGACCGCTTTGTCATCCGGAGCAGCCTGGCCGGTGCGGGTCAGGGCGGGCTGGCGACGATCGGCGGCGGGCGGGTTCTGGGGGCGAGCAACGCCCGGTTGCGGCGCCAGCGGCCGTGGACATTGGCGGCGCTGGCGGCGCGGCGGACTGCGCTGGACGATCCGTTGGCCTGGTGCGAAACGATGTTGCGTGAGAGCCATGGCCCGGTTGGGGTGCGGGCTTTGGCCAGGAGTTGCTTCGTGCACGAGCCGGAACTGGCACCGGTGTTGGCGAAGCTGCGGGACCAGGGCCGACTCGTCGAGACGAGCGACCACCGCTGGCTGCATCGCGACTCGGTCGAACGGATGGCTGCGCGCGCGATCGAGGCGCTCCGCGCCTTTCACGCGGCGCAACCGGGCCGGCTCGGGGTCGAGCGGGAGGAACTGCGTTCGAGTTTGGCGGCGGATGCGGAGCTGTTCGAGTGGGCGGTGTCGGTGCTGATCGAGACGGGCCGGGTCGAAACCCAGGGCACGGTCCTCTGCGCCTCGGGCTGGCGGCCACGGGTGTCTGGCGCCGTAGATCGGTTGGCGGAACAGGTCGAGGCCACCCTGCAACAGGCCGGTTGGGCGCCACCGACCCTCGATGAGCTAGCGTTGGCGTTGCGGGAACCGGTGGCGCGGATCGAGGGGGTGGTGGGGCTTTTGGGCGAGCGGGGCGTGTTGGTGCGGCTCGATGCGCGCTTGGTGATGCACCGGGACGCGATCGAGGCGGCTCGGCAGGTGGCCTTGCGGCTGTTCGGGCGCGCGCGGTCGTTCACAACGATGGCGTTTCGCGACGCGCTCGGTGTCAGCCGCAAGTACGCCGTGCCGGTGCTGGACTACTTCGATCGCACTCGGTTCACCGTCCGCGCGGGGCACGACCGCACGCCGGGCGTCGAGGCTCGATCGCGTTTGGGCGGGAACCACCTGGCGGGCGGCGGCGCGCCTTGAGTCCGGCAGGCGCGGGCGGCTAGCACTTCGTACGCTTGACTTCCCCCGTCACGTTGTTCACACCAAGACTCGCACCCCGTCCCCTTCCGCGGACACGCGCCCTCTGGCCCAAGCCGCAAGGCGGCGGAACTGGCCTGTTGCAGGAAAAGGCCCGAAAGAAGCAACCATGAGCGGATGGGACGGCCAAGGGGCGTATCATCCCCGCCGACTGCCAAGGCCGAAGCTCATGAGCTGGCGAGCGGGTTGCGCCAGTTCAAACCGGGAAACCGCGAAAAATCCGCGTCCGTCGAGTAAAGCGTCGCACCGTGTTCCATGGCCAGCGCGGCCAGATGAGCATCCTGAACCAAGTTGCCTGAGCACTGGGCGTTTCGCAGCAGCGCACTCATCCGGCTCCAATGACCCGTGCCCGGATCGAGGAGGCGCGCCGCGGGCTGTCCCAGCCAGACGTCCACCTTCGCGACTGCAACGTTGATCGAGAGCGGACGGGGAAAAAGCCCCGGATGCGTGGCAATCCTCAAAAAGGCGCAGACCACGGGCCAGGCGAAGCCGACCTCCTCCGTCCCGGACAGCACCGTATCCACCCACGGTCGCGCCGTCGCATGCTGCGGGGCCGCCGAGTTGACGGCATACAGCAACAGGTTGGCATCCACCAGGATCATCTTCCGATGGTCCGTTCCGTCAGCTCCAGAAGATCGCCGATATTGTCATAGTTCAGATGCGGCAGGACTCCCATGTCCTCGGGCATCGTACGGCAGGCCTTAACTTTCGGCTTGGCCAGCAACTGGTCTAAACCGCGGCGCACCGTGACATTCAAAGCTTCCTTGAAACTCAGTCGTTCTTTCCGGCTCAGTTCGCGCAGGCGGCGGGCCACATCCGGCTCCAGTGTCACGGTCGTCCTCATGCTGCGACGGTATGGCATCACTCTGATGCTGTCAAGGATACTCATCGAAAGCATCACGATGCATCTGCGGGTGGTAAGAGCACGAGAGAACCAAAGGAGTGGGCAAGCCGGGAGAAGACGCGTGTCGATCCACACGACCGATGAGGGTTGACCGCTGAGCGCTCAGCGGGCTCGACCTGGGGCCGGCCCAACGAGCCGATGGCGTGGAGGTGGAAGTCGGGTCAGCGGCCACCGGGATGGGATTGGAGGGCGGAGCTCCGCGACGCCCTGACATGGGTTCAGGTCTGGGTTCTCGGGGTTGGGATTCGAGATCCGGGGAGGGCTCGCAGAGCTCGCCCCTCCAAGCTTGCCCCTCCGGCGGTCACCGGGATGGGATTGGAGGGCGGAGCTCCGCGACGCCCTGACATGGGTTCAGGTCTGGGTTCTCGGGGTTGGGATTCGAGATCCGGGGAGGGCTCGCAGAGCTCGCCCCTCCAAACCTGCCCCTCCAGCGGTCATTGGGATTGGAGGGCGGAGCTCCGCGACGCCCTGACTTGGGTTCGGGTCTGCGTTCTCGGGGTAGGGATTCGAGATCTGGGGAGGGCTCGCAGAGCTCGCCCCTCCAAGCTTGCCCCTCCAGCGGTCATTGGGATTGGAGGGCGGAGCTCCGCGACGCCGGTTGAGATCTGATCAGGCAATGTACGGCGCGCGCATTGCGCGGGACCGCAACCGGTTCGCCTCGGGATCCCCGACGAACTCCGCTTGCCGGAGGTCGAATTTCAGGTTGCGGCGCAATTGCTCACAAATATCGGCTGCCAGGCAGATGAGCATCGATTGATACATGACATCCGGATTGGCCACCGGCGGCCGGCGCGACCGGACGCAGTCCAGGAAATCGCGCACATGGTCCAGGGGCCGTCGGGAGCGAGCGCTGTAATCGGCCAGCACTTGCTGGTAGCCCTGCAACAGCGCCGGAGAGGAGACTTCGGTTTTCGGATAACCATCCGCCGCGGCGGCCCAACCTTCGGGGCCATCGAAGCGTTCTCCGCAAGCACCCCGCCAGTACTGGCACGGTTCCCACACCGAGCCGGCGACCCGGAAGAGCACCAACTTCACCCCGTTCGACAGACGGGTGACCATCGTGGCGTCCGGCCCTGCATATTCGAATTCGATGGCATAGACCTGGGCCATATCGAGGCCGGCCAGGCACTGGGCCACGGTGTGGGCGCCCCACATGGCCACATCGGTGGCGAAATCGTAAAAGCGATACCAACCGCCACCCAGGTAGCCGCGATTGTAGGGCCGCCAGGGACTGGGACCGAGGAACGCGTCCCAATCCAGTTCCGCCCTGGGCGGTTCCGGCTCGGCGGGCAACCAGTCGTGACGCCGCCCGTCGCGCCACCGGCAATCGGCGTAAGCGGTGTGGACCGGGCCCAACCGGCCGGCACGGGCCAGTTCGATGGCAAACACGTGATGGGATTCGCTGAGGCGCTGGGCGCCGGTCTGATAAACCCGGGCATAACGGCGGGCGGTCTCGAGGACCATCTGCCCCTCGGCCATCGTGAGACAGGCCGGTTTCTCGCAAAAGACATCCTTGCCCGCTCGCATGGCCCAGGTCGAGGCCAGCGCGTGCCAGCGGTCGCCGGTCGCGATCAACACGGCGTCCACGTCCGTTCGCTCGGCCAGGAGCTCACGCAGGTCGCCGTACACGGCGCAGTCGTTGTTGCTGTATCGGCGGTTGACCAGGTTCCGGGCGGCTTCGCGGGTGCCCTGGCCAACATCGCAGATGGCGACCCACTGCACATCCGGCTGGGCCAGCATCACCGCCAAATCGTGGCTGCCGCGGCCGCCGAGGCCAATGCCGCCCATCACAATCCGTTCGCTGGGCGGAACGGCTCCGCCGCGCCCCAGGACGGAAGCCGGGATGAGACACGGCGCCGCTGCGGCGCCGGCCGCCGTCGTGGTTCGGGTGAGAAACTGACGCCGAGTCAGTTTGCCAGATACTGATGAGTCACCGAGATGGACTATAACTCGGCGGTAGGGCGCGCAGTCCTCTGCGCGCCGCCGCTTCCCGTGTCCGCAGTGGTCTACGGCGCGCAGAGGACTGCGCGCCCTACCTGCAATGGGTCGTCTATCCCGACCTCTCATCAGTAGGTGCTCGCTCACAGGTTTCTTCGGTTCGCTGGCGTTGATGCACATAGGGGAAGATTAGCGTTGGGTCAATTCGTAGGGGCACACGGCCCAAACATCAAGCTCGGAGAACGAGGGCCTCGAGGCGTCAGCGAGGCGGCTGGGGTGACGGCGCGGACCCTCCGTGGGCGAAGAGCGGGGCGAGTTGGGTGCGGCGTTCGAGGCCCAGCTTCTCGAAGGCGCGGCTGAGGTAGTTGCGGACGGTCTTCTCGGTCAAGTCCAAGGCCTGGGCGATCTGGCGGTTGGTGTGGCCTTGGGCGGCCAACTCGCACACGCGCCGTTCCTGGCCGGTCAACCGCTCGAGCGGACCGCGCGGGGCGGGGCGCCCGCTGGCTTCGCCCACCACCACCCGCGCGACGTGCGGGTCCATGACGGTGGCGCCGCGTTGCACGCGCCGGATGGCTTCGGCCAGGTCGCCCTCCTCGATGTCCTTGAGCAGGTACCCATCCGCACCAGCCCGCAGGGCGGTCAAGATGGTGTTGTCATCGGCGAAGGAGGTGAGGATTAACACGCGCACGCCCGGCAACTCGTCTTTGATTTGCCGGCAGACTTGCAAGCCGCTCAGGTCCGGCAAGCGCGCGTCCAAGACCACGACCTGCGGGCGCAAGGCACGCACCTGAGCCAGGGCGGCGGTGGCCGTGCCCGCTTCGCCCACGACCTCGAGGTCGGCGGCGTCACTGAGCATATCGCGCAAGCCCACGCGCACGACCTTGTGATCGTCCACGAGCAACACGCGAATGGGCGCTGGCGCTTTCATGGGGTCGTTGGCGGGCTGGCCGGGCGCGGAAAGCGGACCGAGATTCGGGTGCCCTGGCCGGGTGCAGCGCCGATGTCGCAGGCGCCCCCGAGGGCTCGGGCGCGTTCCCGGATATTGCGCAGGCCTTGACCGTCCCGCAGGGCGCTGGGTTCGCAACCGTTGCCGTTGTCGGCGAGGTGGAATTCGACGGTCCCGTTGACCTGCCCCAGGCCGATGCGCACGCAGGAGGCCTGGCCATGGCGGACGCTGTTGCTGAGGGCCTCACGGGCGATGTTCACCAGGTGCAGCGATTCGCGGGGGGCGAAACTGGCCGCCAGCGTGGGATCCAGTTCGAGATGGACTTGCAGCTCGTTGAGCTGCCGCACCGAGTCGGTCACCGCTTGCAGGGCCTCGTCCAAGCGGACGGGCGGCGCCGTGTCGTGCGCCAGACTCGCGATATGCTGGCGCAACTCGCCGATCACCTGGTTCAACGCATGTGTGCAGTCCGCTAACCGGCGCCCGGCTTCGAGCGGCGCGCGTTCGAGTAGTTGCTGGCAACGGCGCAGGCCCAATCCCACAGCATAGACGGATTGGATCGTGCCGTCGTGCAAGTCGCGGCTCACGCGTTCGGTCCGATCGAGGGCAGTCTGGAGGGCGTTGCGCGACTCGCGCAATTGGGCTGCGGCAGCGCGTTCTCGCGCCCAGGCGCGGGTTTGCCAGGCCACCACCCCTCCAGCCAACACGCTCATCAATCCACCCAACACCCAAGCCAATTGCTCCCGGTAGCCCGCGGTGCCCGCTTCGAAGAGGGGCGTACTCGAGACCACCAGAGTCCAGCGGCGCGTGTACCACCGCATGTCGTTCAAGACGTGGCGCCAGCGGGGCGCGATCGGCGCCGCCGGCTCGGGGTTCAACAGATGAACGGCCTCGGTCGCCGCCGCCGTGTAGAGCTGGATGTGCACGGCCGGCGTCGCCCGCGTTTCGTTGAACTCGTCGAGGAAACCGCGCCCGTCGATGAAGGCCACTAACACGCCCCGGACCAATGCCACGCGCTCGCGTTGCCGGCGCTCCGCCGCCGGCGCTTCCTTCTCGTTGCGCCGCTGCCACACAATCGCGCGGTCCGGGTTCGGCGTGAAGAGCGGCAGGGCGAACCAGAACCCCTCGCGGGCTTCGCCGTCGGCGGCGAGCACACGCCGCTTGGTACTCACCCAACCGAACGAGTGGCTGAAGGCGGCCCGGAAGTCCGGATGCGCCTCGGTCTCCCTCGCCAGATCCTCGCCGGCGGGCAACGCCACCCACGGCTGCCGGCGCCAACTCTGTTGGACGGGTAGCCGGCCCGGCCAGGGCGGACTCGAGTCCGCCGCCACCGTCTCCGCGGGCGTCCCGACCGCTGGCTCGAGCGCGGTTGCGACTGCGGTTTCCGAAGCCGACGCCTCCGACTCGGTCTCCACCCGCGGCGCCACGGCCAACAGTAGAAGATCGGGAAAGTTCCAGCCGACATGGAGCAGATCGTGGATCCAGAGCTGCCAAGCGGGGTTCGGCACGTTGCCACCGTGTGCGGCACAGAGGTCGGCGAGCCGGGCCAGGGCTTGCTCGTAACGCTCCATCTTCTGCTCGACCAACAGATAGGCCCGCTGCGCCTCGTGCTCGAAGCGCTCCCGGTCGTGGCGCGCGGCGGCTGTGCCCACTTCGCGGGCGATGAAGCCCGTGGCGACCCAGCCTGCCAACGTCAGGCCCATCGCCAGGGCGTAGGGCCGATAGCTGCTTGCAGCGGAGTCGGCCGGTCCGGCCCGGGAGACGGGCCGCGGGGCGACGGCTCTGGCTCTGGCTGCGAGGTTCATCCTGCGCCGGCTCATGGAAGTTCACAGGCTGCCACGAGCGCGCGCCGGTTCGATAGGGGCAAATGTCCCTATTTGCAACACTGTTTTTAGGGACATGTGACCCTTATCAAGGAATCTGTACTGGGCCAGGCTGGGCAGGTCTGAGCGGAGCCAGGTCCGACAGGATCGACCACCGCACGAGGGACCTTGGCGGGCCGCTAACCGCTAACTGAGTTATGACCATGAAGAACGAACCTATCGACACCGCGCAGGCGCATGCGACGCCTGGACCGGCCCAGCCTGCGGTCGCCTTAGCGCGGGCGACCCTAATCGCGCGGGTCCACCGCCGGCCTAGCCGGCACGTGGCCTTGAGCCTACTGCTTCTATGGGCGGGTTGGGCGGGCGTGGGGCGCGCCACCGAAGCCGGCGGTCCGGACCCATTTGTGGGGGCGCCAATTTTCGAGCTCGGGGAGATTCCGTTCCAGACGGTCTGGCACGGACAGGAGACGCGGTTTCGCGTGCGGGCGACGGCGTTGGGCGCAGGAACGGTAGTCACGGCGGGCTATGCGGCGCCACCCTCGGGCACGATCGGTTTCGAGGCGGGCCGCTTCTATTATCGGCCTGGGCCGGCGGACAAGGCCGAGTTCACGGTGACGTTTCGCGCGGTGGGCGGGGATGGCCGCCGCCTCGAGCAGATCGTCCCGATCCAACCTATTCCCTTGCTGCCGCCTGAAAGCGAGCTGTTGGGGGTCGAGCGGCTGGGTGTGCCCGACCCCGCCTCCCGCGATTACCTGGCGATCACCGACCTGAAGGCGGCGACCGCGACGCCCTTTAACCACGCCCAGCGCCCGACCCGCGTCGTGACGATCGCCGGCAAAGAGGTCGTCATCCGCAAGGGCCACGCCAACCGACTCTACGAGTCCTACCACGGCAATGAAGATATCCGCGAGTTCTACGTCCGCGCCGAGACCCTCATCGTCGGCAGCCCGTTCCGTCTCCCTTCGACTCGCCTGGTGATCCAAGCCCGCCGGCTCGAGTTCCAGGATTTCGACCGTGAAGCCAGCCATCTGAGCACCGAGCCGCCGGCTTATCCGAGCTCGGCGGCGAGTGCCAGCGGCAACGACACCAAAGGCCGGGACGGCAGCCCGGGACTCAAGGGGGGCGACATGGAGGTTTACGCCGAAGTGGTCGAGTTGGTGGGGACCTACGGTCGCCCGGTGCCGCGTTTCATTCTCAACGGCGGTCGCGGGCAAAACGGCGGGCCAGGGCGGACGGGCAACGCCGGCGTGTCCCGGACCGTGATCGATGCCAAGCAGCTCACCGGGTTGAGTGCGGCAAACCAGGCTCGGACGACCGCGTTGGTCCTGCCGGACGACAACGGTTTTCTCTGGCTCGACACCGACTACGACGTCTACTTCGGCAAGTGGACCCTGGTGAAGAACGACTACGACTCGTTGAACGGGGCCAAGAGCTACCTCACCAGCAATAGCGGTTGGCGCGCCGGCGATGGCAACCCGGCCATCGCAGACGGCGTGCCCGGAGCCGGAGGCGCAGCCGGCCGACTGCAGTCCAATATCGATTTCGCCCCGTTCGGCGACGGCTGGCTGGAAGCGCGGGGAGGCGCCCCGGGGACGGCCGGGAGTCAGAAGGGCGGCGCGCCAGGAAGTCCGGTGACGGCTCAGGCTTACCTGAGGACGGTCAAGACGATCAGCCCGTTGGCCTTTACGTATGAGTTGCTGCAGACCCACACCGCCAAGGCGGGCAAGGACGCCTCCGCTCCGACCGCCAACCCGGGCAGCGCCACGCCGACGGCCTCTGACCCAGGTTTGTTTTCGTGGTACAGCGCCCCGGCTTTGCGGCAGATCGTCAATCAAGCCAAGGACACTTACCTGGCCGGTGAACTCGAATATGTGCAGGCCCTTTGCGCGGACTACCTGGCGCTGCTCGAGGAGTACCGAACCGGGCCAGAGTGGGCCGGCGTGCCTGCCGATGCCCAACGCGACTTCGCCTTGCTCGAGGAAGAACTGCGCTTGATCGCCCACCGCTTGGCCACCGGTCTGGACTATTTCGGCAATCCGCCGGGCTGGGTCCCTTTGCTCTCGCTCGAGGCGAACAAACTCGCCTTCGAGGACGAGATCGGGCGCGCCATCGGGATTCTCTACCTCGAGTATTGGTTGTCCCAGGTAGGGACGACGCTGCAGGCGAAACTGGGCGCGCTGGGCGATGCGCGGGTCAAGCTGGCGAGCGAAAGCGAGAAGCTGGCGCGGGACTTCGAGGCGGCCAACAACCTCTTGCCGCAACTCGACGGTCGCGTGGCGGCCATTGACCAAGAATCCGCTGCCATTCAAAACGACCTCAAGCTGCTCGAGGCTGACTTGCTCAGGCGGGCGGAAGCCAACGCCAAAGGCCCGTTGTGGCGGCGCGTCGCGCGCGGCCTGGCCACGGTCGCCAAAATGGTGCCCGTCCCCTGGGTCCAGGCCGTCGGGGTGGGCTTGGATCTCGCGGCCAACTTCGATCCCAAGAACCCGCTGGACACCGTGAATGGCATCAAAGACGTCGTGGCCACTTACCGGGCGGGCGGCTTTGACAAGACCGCAAAGAACCTGAATGACACGTACAAGAAGACCAAGTTCCCCGATCTGCCCAGCAGCGCGGACCCGAAGACGATCAAGGGGTTCGTCGACGATCTGCAGAAGTCGGCCCAGCCACTGGTCGGCAAGTTTAAAGAGGTCCAGCAGGCCATGGAAGGGACCCAAGCGCCCAAGGGCCAGATCGAAGCCGAGCTGGCGAAGCTCAAGGCGGAGAGCAAGGAGTTCAAGCGGTTGGGCGACCGGATCTCGGAGCTGATGTCGGAGAAGGAGCTCTTTGTGCAGCAGGTGGCGCAGACGATGCAACTGCTCGGGGGTCTGTCCCAGAATATCACGGGCAATCTGCTGGCGATGGATGCCTTCAACGAAGGCTACGCGCAGGCCGCCGGCGCCCTGGACGACCGCGCGCTGATGTACCTCCGGGAGATCGGCCGGCGCGCCCGCGAACGGCTCCTCCTCTACCATTACTACGTCAAGAAGGCCTACGAGTATCGCCTGCTCAAGCCTTATCCGGGGCGGTTGGATCTCCAGAAGATGTTCGACCGGTTCCGCGCCATCGCCGAGCAGTCCGCTGGCACATACCGCCCGCTGACCGCCGCCGAGTTTCGCGACCTCCGAGGGTTGTACGACGACGCCCTGGGTGAACTGGTCAAAGAAGTGGTCGTCGAGTACAACCGCAACGCGCCCTCGCTCTCGGCGCCGCGCCGCCTCCCGCTCACGCCCGACGAGTTGGAGCGGTTGAACCGTGGCGAGAGCGTGTCGTTGAACCTGCGCACGGTGGGTGGGACGGGTCTGTTCCCCAGTTCGGAAGAGAACCTGCGCATTGCCAACGTGCGCGTGTTGCACCTGGCGGTCGAGCCCACCGCGAACCCGCAGGATGGCGAGGAAGTCAGTCTCTACGTCGAGCACGGCGGCATCTCGACCCTCCAGACCAGCACCGGCAATCGTCCGCGCCAGTACCACTTCCTGCACTACACTCATGGCACCGAGATCCCGGTCCAATGGGGCGCGCGGTTCTTCCCGAAGCGCGGCGACCTGATCCCGATCACGCGCAGCCTGTCCGCCGATTCGCTGCTCGGCGCGCTCTTGCAGAAATCCGGCACTGACCCACGCCAAGCTGGCTACTTCACCTACCTGGGCGGTTTGGCAGAGCTGCACTTGACGCGCGAGCAAACCGCCGCGGCCGGTGTGCACCTGCGGCTCAAGGAAGTCCTCCTGGAAATCGAGTACGAGTTCGTGCGCCGGCCGAACACGCTGCGCACGCTCGAGTTCACGGTGGCCGATGGCCTGGGTCCCTATGTGGAGGTGTCGACACCCGACCTGGCCGGGCGCCAAGACGGCTTGGGCGTCTTCAGCCGTACCTACGCCGCCGGGCGTCAGGTAACGTTGTCCGTCCCGCACCGGATGGGCAACTTGCGATTCGCGGGTTTCGTGGACCTGAGTCAAGGCGGTTCCCGAGTGGCGTTGCACAACGCCCCCGTCACGATCCACCGCGGCCCAGCCCCGGCTGGCCTCCCGATGCCCGCCACCTTCGACGGCTCGACGCATACCCTCACGATCAACCTCCACAACGATCGCCGCGTCGAGGCGCGCTATGTCGCCCTCGAGGACCTGCGCTTGAGCCTGGCGTCCGGGCCTGACCGCGGCACCCTCGAACTCGAGCTCGATGGACCGCGCTACACGCCCTATCGCCTCGAAGAAGGACCGACGGTGCGAGGTCCCTGGGAGACCCTGCAGCAAGGCGTGCTGATGGCGCCCACCGCGCTGAGTCTGCCCGGGCCGACTGCGCCGCAGCGGTTCTTCCGCCTCGGGCCGGAGTAGTCGGCAGGCCCTGGCCGCGGGGCAGCGGGCGAGACGCCCGCTCTCCGTTGGAAGGAGCGCGGCCATCTTGGCCGCGAGGCAGCGGGCGAGACGCCCGCTCTCCGTTGAGGAAGGAGCGCGGCCATCTTGGCCGCGGGGCAGCGGGCGAGACGCCCGCTCTCCGTTGGGGAAGGAGCGCGGCCATCTTGGCCGCGAGGCAGCGGGCGAGACGCCCGCTCTCCGTTGGGGAGGGAGCGCGGCCATCTT
>Ga0194126_10009719_pt1 | contig 12764 bp, 7 predicted proteins | sample TA2KigC150mmetaG_FD_148641 | JGI IMG/M metagenome (GOLD analysis project Ga0194126, IMG submission 148641) | Freshwater microbial communities from Lake Tanganyika, Tanzania - TA2015035 Kigoma Deep Cast 150m | ecosystem: Environmental > Aquatic > Freshwater > Lake | place: Tanzania: Lake...
TTCATATCCAATATTGGATCGAGTTTCATACGGTTCTTACCTATTAAAATAGACTTAAACGGGATGCAGTTTCATCCTCGCATCAACTGTGGACACAAAAACTTGATTAAAATATTATGTCTTTTCAATTGTTTTCGGAAATACCACCAATCTGTGTCAACAGCGTTGAGAATATTTGGTTTCCCTCTGCTGGCAACAGCTACTGCAACGAATTTTCTGTCATCCCTATGAAATCCCTGAAGTTCAGGATCGTCTGGAAATTCTTCGAAATTGTCTGGATCATTATCCGACGGCGTGATATTTACTCTTTCACAACGACGGTCATTTGCCTGATTGTCCCAAAGCCATTTCACAAAGAAATCTCCAAGTCGCGGCTGCCCTGAACGACTTGCATACCTGAAATACTCCTCGAAGAAAAGTGAACCGGAATCAATTACGATCTTTCTTTTCTGCCGCGCTATTTGTAAGGCATCTATGCAGGCAAGCATGCAATCCTGATCAATATGGTCTGCATGTTGATTCACTACTGCGATAACATTTGTCTCAATGACAACTGCCTTCATCAGGCGGTCTTTTTCATTCTTTCAGCCTTTGCCCTTGCCATCGCTGCTATTTCACCAAAATCATCACCAAAAAACCCCTCAGGCCAATTGGTTATTTCGCCCCACAAGTTCAGCGGAAGATGCTTAAGGCTGGAAGTCCCATCTCGCATTTCACAAAAGTAAAGAGCCGTTTGCTCGTTTGAAATATCCTCTTCAGCAATTCTTCTTTGCAGTCTTCGCAGCAAGTGTTCACTGTGACTTTCAAGTATTATCTGTACCTTCCGGTTCTTAATAGCATCAATGAAAACATCAGCAAGACCAGCCTGGACATTGGGGTGAAGGTGAATTTCAGGTTGTTCGAGCAGGATTGTTGACCCCTCAGGCACATAGTAGCAAATCGTTAGTACCGGAAGAATTTGTGAAACCCCGAATCCTACATCTGTAATAAGAACTTCCGCACTGTTTTTTGTTTTTTTGACTTTAACACGGTAAAGGTTGCTTTCCGGCGTAATAGCTTCAACCTTAAAACTATATATCAGATTGAGCCTTTGCAGCCAATCCGCAACATATTCCTCAAGAGTAAAAGCTTGGCGGCCCTTCCCTCGTGATATCTTTTCCTTTCGTTCCCGGGATGCTAAAATGGCATCGATGACTTTTTCTCCTGCACGGCCCATGTCTGCAGGTTGTGCTCCAGCCCAGGTGTATTGTCTTTTCGGATACTCTCGAAGGGGGCCGAGATAATAAACATGGGAGAATAATTCCTCAAAAGCGAGTTGGAAATCGGATAGGAACTCAGCGTTTTGATAATATGCTTTGACCTGATCAGGAAATCCATAGCATTTTACAGGCGCGGGCAAATCCCATACGCGACCAACCATGCGTTTGAATTGAAACCCAAGTGCTTCAGCTTCTGCAGATCTCTCAGTGAAAAGTTTATATTCATTCTTTGCTTTTGCCTTACGCTTCATTCTAAACTCATAGCCTGCAAACGTATATTTCAAATTATTAACCGACATACGGCCGGCTCCGTTTTCTTCTATTTCTGACTGAAATCCTAAAGAGGTATCTTCAAAAATATATTTCCCTTTGTGCTCAGGATCTGCAATTTTTAACTCCTTTTTCAATGCCCATTCTAACCCAAACTTAAGCGCGGACTCTCTCGTATGGTTATAAATAATATCTTTAAACGTACCCAATTCAACCAAGCTGCGATCATCTCCCAGATTTAACACTTGCGTCCTATCAGCAGACTCAGCAGTCTGTTTCAACATCAATAGCAATTGCAGAATGCTGGTTTTGCCTGAACTGTTGCTTCCAAATAAGCCGGTAATGTGAGCAAGCCTGATATAGTCTATTTGCTGCCAGGATTTGAAGTTATGAAGAAATATTTTTTTTAACATGTTAGTACCCTCGTTTTTCTGATATTATTGCACAACTATCATCAAAATTCATGTTTATCTTCTTCCCTTCCACAATCTCAATCTCCTCCGGCGTGAGGCCGTAGAGGTCATAGGCCAGCTTGTTGATTTCCTCTTCGATGCTGGACACTTCGGGACTGTTGGGATCGGCAAGAATTTTCTGGATGAATTTGATGATTGGGGCTTTTTGAGTATCAGAAGATGTGAAAACCGGAACAGTTCCTACATACATAGGTTTATATTCTAAAAATCCACCGGAACGAACAGCAGCCTGTAAACTTATCCACCATTTACAAATTGGGGAATTCAAAATAGCCAATAAATAGATATCATCGGTTGGAATAATATTCGCAGGCGCACTGACATAGCTTGATGTTAATTCAAATGCAAATTTAGGTTCAGTCGTGAGGTTGCCCCAAGTAATTTTAGGCCTTTCAAACTCTTCATAATAAGCAATGTTGTCCTGAATCTCATACCACCTGTAAGGTCCAGGTTTACGGCCTCGTTTATCTTTTTCAGATTTTTTTGGTTCCAAGTCCTCGCGAAACTGCTCCAGATATCGTTTAATAGCTGGATACTTCTTTATATCCACACCACGCCGCGTAAAAATCACATACAGTCCTGCCCATTCAGCCTTCCATTTCTTAATGTCTCTTCCACGTAGCCATGGTTTGATAAGCTCTTCGCTTTTGAGGTCCTCTGAGATAATTCTTTTCCTTGTAGCCTCATCGATTACAAAAGCCTCATTAAGACCTGTCAATATGCCCCTATAAAACCGTCCATGCACATATTCACCAAGCGGTGTTCCAGCTTTGCGCAGTTTTTCCATCAATGCTAAAACTTCGGGACATTCAAGATTCCAGCCTTCTTCCTTCAACGAAGATATTGGCATTGGGAATCCGATGTTTGACAGGGTTTCTTCCAGCCGTTCCAATTGGGCGGCATCGGTAAATGTTGCGGCAAGAAATTTGTTTTGTAGGGGCGAATAATTATTCGCCCCTACACCTGATGTTTTCTCAACCAATATAATCGACGGATACGTCGTTGCATCAAATATCGGTAGATCACAGAAATCAATGATTACCTTCGGTACCACCTGCGTCGCAAGCAATTTTCGGGTATTCTTTCCATAGCCAGCCCGCATAAATTTGTTCGGCGCTATAAAGCAGAGATGACCGCATGATTTCAGCAGATCGATTCCTTTCTTATAGAAATAGGTATATATGTCTGCCGTTCCGCAATAGAAATCACCGAATTCCTTCTTTAGCTCAGGTTTCAACTCCTTGATTGTCTCATGACGCACATATGGTGGGTTTGCAATGACGATGTCAAATCCCCCCTCCCCCCCTTTGCTAAAGTGGGGATTGTTTATAGGATTGAATACTTCGCTGAAATAAACCTTAAAGTCGAAATGTTTGTCATTATTCGTAATCTCGCTTATGAGATTGTCAACTTCTTCCTTTATATGTGTCTTTTCCCTAGGTCTGGTCTCCTCAAAGTATTTCGCTTTAAGCATTTCAAGTTTCTTGAGTTCGGTGTGGTGGAACAATGTATTTACACTCGAAAGAGAATCTCCGCAGACGATTTTATAATCAAGATTCGGTAAAGGCTTGATGGTCTTGAAGTCTTCTTCATCAACGACAAGGGAAAGCCAGAGACGGAGTTTTGCTATATCTACAGCACCGGGATCAATGTCGACGCCATAGATGGACTCCTGGATAGCATGGCGTTTGAAATTATAAGGGGTTCTGCTTCTGCCTTCTCCAATATAAGTTGTTAACGTTTCTCTTGCCCGAACAATCTCATGCATTATGCCGACGGGAAATGCCCCTGACCCGATGGCCGGGTCACATATTTTTATAGCTGCCAGTTTGTCATCAAAGAGTTCCGCGTTGTTTCGGATGCTCTCAGGCATTTTGTAGGCATATGATTTTGTTCCTTGCTCTTTCGCAAGATCGTTATTTATTGCAAAATCGCCTCTCTTGATAAATGCTTCAATGTCTTCACGAGGGATAACCACCTTATGTGCTTGAACGGTAAGTACTGCCTGTTCAGGCTTATCTTCACCTATGAGACTTTTTTGAACGGGCTTTTCAGGAATTACCGTCTCTTCCTGAGTATTGATAGTGGTGTCAAGATAATTTATGAGGCTTTCCTGACACATGTAATGCACGATCTCGCGGGGGGTATAATATGTTCCTTTTGATTTGCGGTCTTTGACCTCAAGCAGGTTCTCAAACACCTTCCCCAGCATTTCAGGGTCAACAGCTACTTCTCTTTCAAGCGGTTCGTCTTCCCGGACGGTAAAGTTGTAAAGGTCAAAGGTATCGAATATCTCTCTGAACGTATCGTTTTTCAGGAGAATATCGGTTTCCTCCCAGTTATAGCCATTAATCGGCTCAAACAGGCCGCCGTTCAGGAAAGGTATTTTGCAGTTGAAACGGCTGTAAAAAGAGACTTCCCCTCTGTCTATCGCAAGGGCCTTATAGAAGAGAGGTTCAAGGATATCGTTGAAGAGATTGTCATAGCTGACGATCTCTTTATCAAATAGCTTGCGCAAAAAGTTTCTTGGGCCGCGCCCCCACGTCTTGTCTCTCTCTACCCCGAGCCATCCCTTTTTCTGAATGAAATAAAGGAAAACAATCTGGCCGAGGAGCTTTTTTGCAAAGTTTACAGTGTCAATTTGCTTGCTCTCGAATTCTATCTTTATTTTTTGGTCAGCGGCAACAACATTATCTAACTCGTCTTTCACTTTAAGGAAAAGGTCTTTATACCTGTTAAAAAATTCTTTGGTTACAGATTCGATGTTAAAGGCATGCTCGATATCTGCAAGTGTTGGATTCTTCCTGTCATCTTCCAGAATAGGGACAAGTTGCTGCTGGGCGGTGTGGTTCGGCTCGTTCGTGCCTACCAGGAAAGAGTATCTTCTCGCAGGGGTTAAATCTTCCTTAACCTTGACCTTCCCGCTTTCCGTCTGTATTGTCCTGTAATCCATGCGGACGAATGAAAATCGCCAGTCTTCCAGACCATCAGTACAGAAAGCGACTATTGCTGCGTCCTTCTCCCCGCGATTCTTCAGATAGTGAGCCACAAAGTTTCTCTGCATTGTTCGGGCACGCTCAAGCGAGGTTTCTTTCTTTAAATAGACGACTAAGACGTCGAGTTCGGTCTGTCCGGGGTCAGTATATTTGCCGATTCTCTTATATTGTCTTATATGGTCTTTGAAAGAATCGGGGATATACTGTCCGTGATATGCGAAGGCTTTTGACTCATCTAACTCATTAAATAAGTTTTTTGAAAAGAGCCTGAACCTGTCCTCATCAAAAGGATTGTTGAATGTTTCCTTTATTAACGTGACGGCTTCTTGCTTGTTCATTTCATGACCCAGGAGAAATCAAATACTCGGACAATATCACTTCTCTTCTGTCATATCCGATTTTCTGTGTGGAAGGTGATACAGATAAAATGGTCGGGGAGATATTCTTTTTTAATATAGCAAGCACTTTGAGGGGGATGATTTCCTTTTCGAGCTCATTTTTGAGACGTTTGCTGGTATTTTTAGGGATTACTCCGTTTTCAAAGGCTTTCAAAACTGACCTCAGAAAATCTTCATCTTCTTCAGTAAAGCCCGAAAACTTCTGAAAATCTTTCGCCTTAAGTCGTTTTATGATATAACTTTCGTTTGAACTACTCGCCGGATGACCTTTTTCAGCAGTCTCATCTGATGTTGCCTGATCAAATGCAGCTTTGTTCAGATCAAGGAATGAATAAAATGTTTGGGGGATGGCGACTTTTGAAGTTTCCGTATCACATTTAAAAAGATCAACAGCCTCAAAAAAGATTATTTCGCGTGCAGCAGAAGAATCCGCAAGGAAAAATTTTTTCAACTTCCCCTTTCTGAAAAAAGTTATCAGATTATCTCCCTTGCTTTTTTCAAGCTCTCGGCATGTCCGGGCTTTCTTGGGAAGGCGTTTTATTTTTTCGAACAGGGAAGGGTGCTTATCACGAATATTACGAAGCAGCTGAAGATACTCAAGCTCAGAGCGCTCTTCCTCATCTTCCCCCTGAAATGTTTTCTTGTCACTCAACCGCCTGTAAATAAAATCGCCAAATAATTCATGGGTGGAGACTTCCTCCTCTTCGGTAAGATACTTTGAATCTTCCCCGAGAGTGTCGTGGAATGCCTGTATCTTGGCTTTTATGTTTGCTTCCAGCCCAAGATGCATGTCTGACTGGGCAGTCGGGAAGAAGTTGAAGATATTTATCACCTTGTGCTTAGTCCCGACACGGTTTACCCTGCCTACCCGCTGCAATACACGAGTGGGATTCCACGGGAGATCGTAGTTAATGACTGTATTTGAACGGTGCAGGTTAATTCCTTCAGCAAGGATATCTGTGGCAATCAGTATATTGATATCATCTTTTTGCGGTTTGTTCTTCGGGTCGAAGTTTTCCTTAATCAGATCACGGGCAATCGGTATGCTCTTCTCTTCATCTCCATAAAGCCCACCCACACTGGAGTAGAAAAGAACCTTTGAAGGCAAATGCGTATTCAATTTCTTAAAAAGATATTCACCGGTCTCTTTGGATTCTGTAAAGACGACAAGCTTGTTCTCTTTCAGAATGAGATTCTCTTTCAGCTCGTTGATGAATTGTTCGAGCTTCGGATCTGAGTCTATATCGCTCCATAATTTTTGAATGTTTTCAAGTAAAGCAAGGTCTTTTTGGAGATTGCGAAGGAATTCTGCGGTGAACTCCGGTGATTCGTATTTCTGCACCCTGTCCAGATCAACAAGCTTCAATAGTTCTTCCTCATTGTCCGCATCAAGGAAATCATAAACATTTACCTTCTTGCTGATGTAAACGGTTCCCTGCTGGTACATTTCGATAAATTTCCGGTAAGAATCGACAAAGCGTACCAATGTTTTCTTAAAGGCATGGAAACTACTCTCCAATCGTTTTACGAGGATGCCCTTCATGAATCCTCCGATATTCCGTTGAGATTGTAGTTCAAACTCGGAAACCGGCGTCTTCAAATAGAGCAAAGGGGTGTATCTGGAATAGGAGAAATCCTTCAAAAGGGTGATGGTTCTGTTGAAAACATTTCCGGTCTTCTCGTCAAAGGTATAGATAATGCGTTTTGGATCATCCAGCTCAGGGAAAGAGACATTCTGTTTTTCCATATCTTCACTGAAGTATTTCATAACCTCGGTGCGTGTCCTGCGGACCATAACGAATTTAAGGATTTTGTCTCTCACTTCCTTTGAGACAAGCTTTATTGTTTCGATATATTCGGGCTGATTTTTCTGGTATTTGTTTATTCTCTTCTTTAATGATCCAAAGAATTTCTCCAGATTCTGGACGCCGGGGATCGTGCTTTTCTTTGGTACCTGAAAGAGCTTCAATTGACTGTAAATATCGTCAATAGTGTTATTTAAGGGTGTTGCCGAAACAAGGATGACCTTCTTGCCAAAACAAACCTGATGGAGTTTCTCATATCCCAGGGTCACTTCATTTCTGAACCTATGAGCTTCATCGACAAATATATAATCAAATCGTTCCGCTCCGCTTTTTATGATATGGTCGAGCTTGCCCAGAGATTCAACCTTGTAGCCTCTTATCCCGAACTCAAAAAAAGTATCATGCCAGTAATCCTCCAGAACCGGAGGGCAGATGACAAGGATTTTTCCGGGAAGCTGTTGTGCGAGAAGCGCAGAAATATAGGTTTTGCCTAAGCCGACTACATCGGAGAGAAATACTCCGTTATAGGCGTCAAGTATCTTTTTTGCTGACACTACAGCCTGCTTCTGATATTTCATATTAAGAAAACCCTCAGGAAGATAGCTTTCAAAATCCTCATCGATATTGATGTCTTCCTTGAGATATTCATAAAGAAATTTCAGATAAAGCTCATAGGGGGTGATATAATCATTCAGCCAGGTTCTCGCATTTATCGTCTCGACATATTCCTTGGAGATATCAACAGCATCTTTCCATAAAGCTTCAAACTTGTCGAGGGCATACTTAACATCAACGCTATTTTTTAGCTCAACATTGAATTCAAGGTTCTCAACAAGACCGGATTCTGAAAAATTGCTGGAACCGGTAATCACTCTCCCGTAATCACGGTCTTCTTCAGAAAACCGGCTTATATAGACCTTTGCATGGATTTTTGAGCTTGGATAGGCTTTGATTTCGAGTTTTCCTGACTGTAAAAATTCAATGAACTTTTTTACCCCTATTTCAGTATCATAAGTGTCCTCAGAATGTTCCATTTCATAAGCAAGGTCGTCGGAGAATACTTCCTTTGTCCGTTTGTGAGATTCGAAATCAAGCTTTCCCCGTGATTTTGAGGACTCGATTATTGCAAATGCTGCCTTATCGATATTTATGCCTACAAGGACTCTGATCTTATCTATTGTTTCAAAGGATTTGTAGAGACGGAAAAAGCCGCTTGTTCGGAAATAGCCGACGAGTATATCAAAGAATTGGACATCTTTCAGGGTTTTCCTGAATCTGTCAAGGATGGTAGCGCCCGGTTCATTCGTGAAGAAGGTCAAATCATCATGCAAGATAACCTATCCTCCTTTATGAAGAACGAGAATGTTTCTGGCCAGCCATGCTCTATGGTGTATATTCGATACATGCAAGAATATCCTCCCGCTCAAGTGTTGGAATTCCTTTTCCTTCAATCTTCACTTTTCTGAAAATCTGAAAGGTTGTTATCTTACCTAATTCATTACCCAATTAAATAGATATTACCTATTTCCTTTTCTGCCACTCCGCGCTCTGTCCCCTTCCGAGACACTCGACCTTTCCCTCTTCACGCAGTTTTTTCAAGATCCGACGGATCAAGTCTATACTCACGCCGGGGCATTCTTTTTGAATATCAGCGATTCGAAACGGCCTAAGAGTCTTTTCTATTGCAGACCTGATGATCTCCGTCTTGGCTCCTTTTGGCGACCGCAACTGCCCGACCCGCTCTTCGAATTCCTTATAAGCAGTCTTGAGTGTATATAGAACGTAGTTTATATATGGCCATGGGTCATGTTTCCCCTCATGCCAGCCCTGTGAACTTTGTTCAAGAGTCTCATAATAACGATCCTTGCTTTGTTCAATGATCCGCTCAACGCTGATGTAACGGCCTGCATCATAACCAAGGTGATACCATTGAAGCAGCAGAAGCAGCCTTGAAACTCGACCATTTCCATCACGGAAGGGATGGACAGAGAGAAAATCGAGATTAAACGCTGCCATGGCAACTATCGGATGCACCCATCGCTCGCGAAGACATTGATTCCATAGGTCAATCAGCTCGGCCACAAATACCGGCGTCTTGGCCGGGGAAACCGTTCTGAATCGCACACGCGAAGTCCCGTCAGGGTATTTCTCAATGATGTCGCTTTCTTTCTCCTTGTATTTACCGGCATCCCAAATGTCACCTTTCGCCAGTCTGTGCAGCTTTAGGATCGTCTCCTCCGATACCGGCAGTTTTGCTGCCTGCTCGTGAATGAGCTTCAGCGCATTGCGATACCCTCGCACTTCTTCCTCATCGCGGTCGCGCAGATGCGACTTGCCGAACACGATAGTACGGATACGCGCATCAGCGACAGTCACACCTTCTATGCGGTTTGATGATACGGCACTTTCTATCAACGCATGTTCCCTAAGAACCTTTAGCTTCTGAGGAGATTGCTTTGTGAAAAGCTCTTGTCTCCCGCGAGCTTCGCCGAGGTCTGACAGATACCACGACGTTATGCTCGGTACGGTTTCAGGCTTGATCGAGAATTGTTTTAAAGTCATCATGATTGCTGCTCTCCATATGGCGCTTGATCCTGTTTCCCCACTATTATAAAACCCATCATCAAAATTTTACTTACCATCTGGTTTTTATCCTTTGTTCAAATACGGTCTGTGCTGCTTCCTCGCCTCTTCCTTTATAACTCTTCAGATCAAGATAAAGCTGGATGTCGGATACAACGTTAATGCCGTTAATATTCTGAAGACCGTAGAAGACGCCTTCATCATATGGCTGAAGAAGCGTCACATTTGCTCCGGTCTCTACTTTCTTCATTTGCAGGGCTTTTACAAAATTTTCAATATTACCATCGATATAGGAAAAGAACCGCATGAATCTTACAAACGGCGCTATTTTTCTTGCTCCGGAAAATAATGAGAGGCCATAACGATACTTCCTTTTTTCACACTCTTGCTTGATTGCCGTCTCAATCTGGTCTTCTGAAAGGCCTGAATAGAATGAAAAGCCTGAATTCTTTTCATAGGAATAATTATTGACCCACTGGTTAAGCACTTCTTCAGGTTTGACAAGATAGAAACTCTTATTTTCTTCCTTTATCCATTCCTCGGATAAAAGTGCCTGTTTCACCCTTGAGGTCAGCCCTATGCTGATATCCGCTTCTTTAGATAAGTCTTCGACATACCATTTTTTTGATGGGTCAGAGAGAAGCACCCTCAGTATCCTGCTTGATTTTGGTGAGAAGACAGATTTTGATAGCCGGGTAACGGCGAAAGGATTGGGCCTGCCACTCCTGTCTATAAACACATTCTTGAAGCATAGAAATGCGTTACCTGCCAGATCAACGCAGCCCATGCCGGCCTCTTTGCATATCTGCCTGCCGGCATCACTTAGATAGGGAGCGACAAGTATGCCATAGGAGTCTTTAAAGCCATTAAGGTATTCCTTAAGCTGAGCTATTGCCACTCTTACAAGACGAGGCTCACCTTGTGATTTAACTTCTATAATAAATTTTGCAGGTTTCCCGGAAATAAAAGTGCTTAATACAAGATCGACTTCTTTATTATTGATTCTGACATTGGTTTTAAAGTCCTTTAATTCAAGGAAGGTGACATCTAAAAGAACAGACGTTATACTGTTCCGTGCTCTCTTAAGCAGATCTTTCTTTGTAATCTGTTTCATTTTATAAGCTTGTTTCACCATATGGTGAAACTATATATTATAGTGAAACAAAAGTCAAGCTATGAGTCGAGGTGCTATGGCATGAAGCATTCAAAAGTTTTATAATCATACAATGAAAATAATCTTCGTCACAGACTTGCATGGTTCCGAGTGGAAATATAACCGGTTGTTTGATGTCGCAGCAGACTCAAAGGCATATATCGTTATCAATGGCGGCGATATGCTGCCCAAGAACGAAGGGCTGTCACGGCAAAAGGATTTTATTGCATCATTTCTGGATGGGCACTTCAAAAAGTTTAACGATGCAGGAATCTACTATCTCTGCTATCCGGGAAATGACGATCTTATGATTTACGATCAGCTATTCGAGGAGGTCTGTGGCAAATACAACTTTGTCGTGCCTTTGGCTCAGCGAAAATATGACATCAATGGTTATGAGTTTATCGGTTTGAACTGGGTTGTCGACTATCCTTTTCGTCTCAAAGATAGATGCCGGATGGATACGAACGACTATGTATTCGAGAGGCAACTCGGTACGGGACTATTGTCAACTCAACAGGGATTTAAAGAGCTAAAGGACTGGCCTGCCTATGCCAGATCACTTCCTACTCTCAAAGATGAGTTGACCCGGCTCGTTCCCCCTGGAAATATGAGAAAGGCTATATATGTAATTCATATGCCTCCTGTCAGACTGGGACTGGATAAATGTTATAACGGCATGGAAGTAGGCTCGAATGCGGTCTACGACTTCATCAAAAAAAATCAGCCACTTTTAGCTCTTCATGGGCATATACATGAATGCCCTCAAATGACGGGGAAGTGGACCGCGAAACTTGGCAAGACAACCTGCATACAGCCCGGGCAGCTTGATGACTTTACATACGTGAAGATTGATCTTGATAGCATGCACTTCGAAAGATATAATGAACGATACCGATAAGGAAAAACATTTTCATAAGACCGGAAACAGACGTGTGGAGTGAATAAATTTTTTCGATATTCATTTCCATCTCAATATCTTAGGCTCGTCCCATTCTATATGTCTCAAAAGTTTTCGATCCTCATAGGAATAGAAAATATAGTGCTCGTCATGGGCATTGACGGTAAAATAACTTTCTCCAGACAAATAATCGAGAACACCTTCGAGTTCATGGGCAAATTCTGTTCGAGCTGCGAGAAGGTGTATTTGGGTTCAAAATTATACACCTCTTTTATCTCTTCGACCTTTATCATCGATTGGACCGATTATATATTAATCATAAAATGGTTAAAATATGTGCACAAGAAGGGACATATTTGCGAACTTGCCTGATTTGCACTGTAGAGGACCCTAAAGTAATTTATTTTTTGCCAGCCTCGTCAAACCCTTTCCTCAGTTTCTCAACCTGAAGCAATACTTCTTCAAAATGACGATCGAATGTGAGAGAGCCTCTGATCATATCAGTGACTAATCTGTATTGAGACTGTTCCTCTGTTTCACTCTTTAAAATGGTCTTGACGATGTTCAGTGTTTCTGGATCGGCGATCTTTGCCATATCCCGGCCAAGCAGCCTGATACCGGCGTGCCTCGTATCAAAATTCTCTTCCTGTAGCAGATCCTGCTCTTTATCGTAAAGCCTGTCAAAGTTACCGGCTTCTTCATATTTCTGCATAATGAGCAACAGATCCTCAGCATCTTTCTTTCGTTCAGGATATTTCTCTTTCCAGGAAATGATTTTCATGAGCGCCAGACCTGGCAAGGTAGGCAACTTGATGTCGAGTTCAGGATCAGAGCTTAGCCTGACTGTAATTGAGTATTCATATGCCTCCTTGAATCCAACCATACTCATAAATATCTCATGCTCTGGCGGCCAACTGATCTGCCTA
>Ga0194126_10009723_pt1 | contig 12761 bp, 10 predicted proteins | sample TA2KigC150mmetaG_FD_148641 | JGI IMG/M metagenome (GOLD analysis project Ga0194126, IMG submission 148641) | Freshwater microbial communities from Lake Tanganyika, Tanzania - TA2015035 Kigoma Deep Cast 150m | ecosystem: Environmental > Aquatic > Freshwater > Lake | place: Tanzania: Lake...
AGAAGATTTCATGTTTGTTCTTTCACGGGATGAACTTGATTTTTTGAGGTCACAAACTGTGACCTCAAAAAGCGACAGGCGCGGAGGAGTTCAATATTCCCCCATGGCTTTCACCGAGCAGGGCGTACCCATGCTGTCAAGCGTACTGAGCAGTGAGCGTGCGATTGAAGTAAACATTCAGATTATGCGGGTTTTCACAAAGATCAGACAATTTTACTTAAACAGCACCGAACTCAAGCGGGAGTTGGAAGAGTTGAAAAAGCACACAAACGACCGGTTTCAGGTCGTCTTTGAGACGCTCGATCACCTGCTGGCCGTTGAAGAGAAACCAAAACGGAAAATCGGCTTTACTGCAAGCGAAAAACGCGCGGCCTATGCGGTGAAGCCGTAGCCGGGAGCGCTCAGTACCAGCGGAGCAGGGGCAAGAACGAAGAACCCATTGACAACGGGCCTGCCCTGTGCGATAGGCATATTCGTGCCGGTGCAGGACCTCGAGCAATTGGTCCATTAATATAAAAATTCGAGCTGGGCGGAATTTCGGCTTATTTTCCATGTTTATGCCTTAATATCGTAATAAGTTGAATTTCAAGGGCGTTTTTGCAATACGTGGAAAATGTTTCCGTCTTTTTTTCGGTTTTCATTCTTATTAACGCAATACGTGGAATTTTCTTCCATCTATATGGGCTGATATGATGGAATTTTTTCCACCTATTAAACTGTTGGGCAGATAAAAAATGGAAACGATAATAACGGAGTAATAAATTGAAAACCACTCATAGAATAATAAATGGCGATAGCCGACAGATGAACCTTTTATCTGACAAATCTGTACACTTAGTGATCACTTCTCCACCATATTGGCAGTTAAAAGATTATGGTAATGATAACCAAATTGGATTTCATGAAAGTTACGAAAGCTACATAAACAATTTAAATCTTGTATGGAAGGAGTGCCATCGGGTGTTGCATGAGGGTTGCCGACTTTGTATTAATATTGGTGACCAGTTTGCCCGTTCTGTTTACTACGGGCGATATAAAGTCATTCCCATCAGGACGGAAATTATCAAATTCTGTGAAATGATTGGCTTTGACTATATGGGAGCAATTATCTGGCAGAAAGTTACAACAACAAACACAACTGGTGGCGCTACAATAATGGGAAGTTTCCCCTACCCTCGGAATGGAATTTTGAAGATTGACTATGAGTTTATCCTGCTATTCAAAAAACTAGGTAATTCACCTAAACCGACTATCGAGCAGAAGAATTTATCTGCAATGATCAAAGAAGAATGGAACACTTACTTTTCCGGCCATTGGAACTTTGCTGGTGAAAAACAAAACGGACATCTCGCCATGTTTCCTGAAGAATTGCCCGCAAGACTGATCAAAATGTTTGCCTTCGTAGGGGACACTGTATTAGACCCGTTCCTTGGAAGCGGAACTACTTCTCTTGCGGCACGAAATTTAAATCGAAATTCGGTTGGTTATGAAATCAACATTGATTTTATTTCGAAAATAAAAGAAAAACTAAATGTAAAGCAGCCAGACCTTGAAGGGACGGAATATGCATTTCTAAAGGATTATGTAAAAACTGATTTAAAACAGCAAATTGATAACTTGCCTTATATTTTCAAGGACCCGCATAAATTAGATAAGAAGATAGATCCAAAGAAACTCCAGTTTGGCTCAAAAATTGATCAAAATAGCGCAGAACGAGAAGAATATTACTCAGTAAAAGAAATTATCAGTCCTGTCTTGTTAAGGCTTAACAACGATTTAGTAATTCGGTTACTTGGCGTAAAAGATAAAAAAATCGTTAATGGAGAAGCTATCGCATTTCTAAATGAGAAGGTCAAAGGGCAAAAGGTTTTTATGCAATTTGACAACCAAAAATATGATGAGCATAACAACCTGCTCTGTTATTTATATTTAAAGAATAAAACTTTCATTAATGCCCACTTACTAAAAGAAGGACTTGCAGAAGTTGATATTGCTGTTGATTTTAAATACAAAAACAAATTCTTAAGTATTGGAGAAAAATAATATGGCTAAAGAGTGGATATTGAATAGCGCAATGAACCGGTTTCAACTGAATTTCAAACGAAATGTCGGTCCAACTTCCGAGAGTATTCGGCAATGTTCCCCTAAAACAGTTGAAGAATGGCGCGAATATTATTTTAAAAATGTCAAACCAAAAGAGCATATAGAAAGCCTCGGTAAAAAGCTTTACATAAAAATCACGGAAGTCATTCAGGCGGAAGTAGAAGAAATAACAGAACAAGATTGTATAGATTATATGCTGCAACTCGTTATTGACCGAACTTTTGATGGTTACATGACCGAAATTAAAACAGTTTATGGACAGCTTGAGAAAGAGCTTGGATTGAAAATAGAACCTGCTCCTGACAAGTGGGACAGACTTTACAATGTTGACTTCTTTATCAAAATCAAAGACAAATTTATTGGGATACAGATAAAACCTTTAAATCAGGGCATTCAACTCTCTCAGATTTTTAAAGAAAAAGGACTTCAACAAGGAACCCATGAAAAATTCACCAAAGAATACGGGGGAAAAGTGTTTTATATTTTTTCATCAAAATCCGGAGATAAGAAAGTAATAATGAACAAAGAAGTAATTGGTGAGATATTACAGGAGATTGAACGATTAAAAAAATAAATATTTGCCCAACAACCGCATCAACCCGGACTGGCAATTCCGCTGCACTCCATTGCCAGCCGGTTATGCGGGGCGTTAGGGCATAAATAATGAGACAAGTGATCGTAATTGTGTTTCTCTTGAGTTGCAGCCTTGCCTTCGCTGCGCAAGATGTACCCGTTATGATCGGTTCGGCAGATCCCGAACTTGATGCATGCCTTAGTCTAGCTGAGGTATCAGGGCTAGAACATTCACATCTCAGCGTGCGTACAGGGCCTGGACTTCAATTCAATATTGTCGACTCACTCGCAAACGGTCAGCAAGTATGGGTTTGTGATAGCGCGGCCAATGGTTTATGGCTTGGTATCGTCTATTCTCAGTTAGGCACAGAAACCGACTGCGGGGTTCCATCACCCGTGAAAGTTCCTCAAAAGTATGCAGGGCCATGTCGTTTCGGCTGGGTTCATTCAAAGTGGATAAGAATAATTGCTGGTTGAGCCCTAACAAGGGCGTGCAAGGGACGCGGCAAAAAAGCGCGCCGCGCCCCTCATCCGTAACGTTGTCAGTATGCAGAAGATGACAAAGAGATTGCTTGTAGCCTGCGGATGCATGCTGGGCGCGGCGTTTGTGACACTCAACGTGCTTGCCTACAACCATGCCTATGCCATGATGCACTTCACGTCGCAAGGTGGCCGCACATGTGGACCGGAGCGTTTGGCCGGCCTGGCCAAGTTGAAGGTACTTATCGCAGGCGTCAACATTCCTCGACCCGAGACCGACCTTCAGCCGTCGGCCGTTGATCCCAACTGTCGCATGGTGCTCATCGGGGAGCCCGAGGGTGTTCGATTGGCGGCCTGGTACTGTGACCAAGGTAGCAATACGCCGCTGGTGACGCTCTTCCATGGCTATTCGGCGGAGAAATCATCGCTGATCAATGAGGCGAAAACAGTTCTCGCTCTTGGCGCATCCGTGTTGTTGGTAGACTTCCGCGGCTCAGGTGGATCGTCGGAATCATACACCACGATCGGACTGCGGGAAGCGGAGGACGTGGCGACGGTCGACCGGTATGCGCGGGAGCATCTCCGACACTCCAGGATGATCTACTTCGGTCAGAGCATGGGGGCTGTAGCTATTCTGCGGGCCATCCGTGACAGCGGGGTTTCGCCTGATGCCGTCATTCTGGAGGCCGTATTCGACACCATGCTCAATACCGTGAGCAATCGCTTTGCGTCAATGCGCGTCCCGTCATTTCCCGGTGCTCAGCTCCTGGTGCTTTGGGGCGGATGGCAATGGCGCTTCAACGGTTTCCGGCACAACCCGGTTGATTACGCGGCGCATCTTCGATGTCCTGCGCTCTTCATGCACGGTTCTGACGACCCGCGCGCGACACTCGAAGAGGGGCGGCGTGTATTCGATGCCGCATTTGGCGAGAAGACGTTTCAGATATTTCAAAACACCGGCCACCATTCGTATGTGGCGGCCCACCGCGTCGAGTGGACAGCGGCGGTCGAAAAACTTATGAAGAAGACGGAGAACAATGGCGTCAATGGTAGGCTCATAAGCTCGCCACCATGATGCCGGGCGTTGTGCTTGACACAGAACAGAGATTTCGGTCATGAGCAGAGTTAACTTTGGACTGAGCGACGTGCCTATCGATATCGAGCGCCTGCTTTTTCGACGGCAGTTTGTGCTTGGTCCTCGGCCATTCACGCCAAATCAGCATTGGTCATCCACTCAACTCCAGCACGGGTTGCATCTTTCTACTCACGCTGATCTCCCATTCTCCTCAGCGACTGCACAGAACCTTACCGTGACGCTGGTAGGGCACGCAATAGATCCATACCAACCAAAGGCTCACGAATCAGACATACTTCATTCGTTGATTGAGAAAGTACCTGATCTTGACGAATTCATCGAATCTACTCTGCCACTTACAGGCAGGTGGGTGATCATCTTTCAGGATCGCAGGGACACGAAAATATTCACAGATCCATGTGGCTTTCGCCAGGTATACTACCACCGGGATGGAGAAGAGCTGTGGTGCGCCTCCCAACCCGAACTCATTAAGGCAAATCGCCAGCTGCGCTTGAATACGAATCCCCTTCTTCTGCCTTTTCTGACGCACCCGGGGCATGTTCAGCGGGAGTCACCCTGGATAGGCGCTTCAACACTGTATGGGAATTGCTTCCATCTTCTTCCCAACCATTACATCAGTGCAGACCGTGCGGACCCAGTGCGTTTCTATCCCAATAGCGTCATAGGCAGAAAGACTGAGTCCGAGATAGTCCAATCCGCCTCAACCATTCTGCAGGGCGCTATGATTGGTCTTGTACACAGGTATCAGGTTAGTCTGGCGCTAACCGCAGGAGTGGACAGTCGGGTATTGCTTGCCGCATCAAGGCATGTTAGCAACGACATAGATTACTTCGTCTACCGCCAGAGAACTTTTGGAGCGGATCACCCTGATATATGGGTTCCCGAGAGAATTGCCGGGAAGCTTGGCGTTAGATTCGCCGTTAAGACGCCAGGCTATCATCTCCCCGGGTGGTTTGTCTCCATACTTTCCCACAATGACACATGTGCACGAGTCTTGCCCAAAACCTGTAATATCTACGACAAGCTCGTCTCTGGCGACACCAGGGTCACCATCAATGGTAATGCCGGCGAGATTTGCCGGAATTTCTTCGACAAGAATTGCAGTATGAATGCAGCGGATCTCTCTACGGCAGAGTTAGCTGCTCTGCTAGTCGGCCAAGAACCGATTCCATCGTTTGCTATAAAGGAGATCGATGAATGGAGAAACAGGACGGGGAATTCATTTTTCTCTGATGAAGGGCTAAACATCCTTGATCTTCTCTACTGGGAGCAGCGGCTCGGTAATTGGGGGGCGCAGTATCCTGCTGAACAGGATATTGCCGTCGAGGAAATAAGCCCCTTCAACTGTCGTCAGCTAATACAGACTCTTTCGGCATCACCTCGCCATTTGCGTGCAGCACCTGATTATCCGCTTTATCGCTCTCTGATCGAGGAGATGTGGCCTGAAGCATTGGCGTTCCCAATCAACCCTCCGTTGAAAGTGAACGCCGCAGGCGCCATCAAGAACAAGATTCGTCACTATATTCCATCGACAGTAGTGACCGTACTGAAGAGGGTTGCAGGTTATGGCAGAGATACCGGGAGGTGAATGTATTCGTTTGGTACAAGTCACTGCAGCCGACCGCTTTCAGCGGCGGTTTACAAACAAGGGGGCTCCACGCATTAATGAATGTGATTTGCCTGCCGGACACCCTTCGCGAGTACCGGCCTGCAGTATAGACCCCGCATCGGGTGCGGGGTGACACCGTCAGTATTCTACAGCATAACCCGCACAATTGAACTTTATGAAAACCATGCAAGCTGTCAGACGGATGCCCGTTTGATTGCGATCCGCTCCAGCTGCATGGTGCCCAGACCCATGTTGTGCGCCGCGGCGATGTGCTGTACCTGTTCCGGCGCCACTTTTTTCCCATACCATTCGGCTACGCCGACTGCCACAGCATCTACCGCGACCGGATCTATTCCCGCAATGATGGTGCGGGGTTCCGTTACCAGGCCCGGGCCGGCAGGTCCTGCGGTTGTAAGCGCGCGGGAGGCATCTACAACGGTCAGCGAAATTTTAACAGCCGAGGTGAGATCGGCCAGGGCCTGGTTGATGTCAACGTCGGCATGGAAGGTGCGGCGGTTCCAGATAATACCCATCAGATTCTTCATACCAAGGGTCACGCCCGTGGTGGTGTGTGATTTCGCGCAGGGCAGGTTGATGAATGTGTCGCAGGCAAGCACATCCTTGACAATATCAACGCTGCGCAGGACCCTGCCTTTGGCAATGGTGACCGGTGTATAAAACTTTTTATTATTGACCGCGAAAACGCGCACGTTTTTCAGGCTGCTGCATGCCTGCAGGATGCCTGACATCTGAAGGCATTTTTCAGGCGGATGGATCGTATGGTCGAGAACGAGCACTTCACGGGCGCCGGCCGCAACGCACATGTCTGCAACCGCAGCCACTACTTCGGGGTGTGTGTTAACCGCCGAGGCTAGCGGCGAGGCCCAGGACATGTTGGGCTTGAGCACGACGCGGCTGTCTTTTTTTACAAAGGCCTCCATGCCGCCCAGCAGCTCAACGGCTTTGCGGGCGGCAGTTGCTCGCTCGCCGGTTACAGATGCCACGGTTGCCATCGGTCCTTCCGCTGCGACTGCGGCAGCCAGACGACACACAATAGTTCCGGCTCCGGCTGCAAGGCCGCAGGCAGCGGTAGTTTTAATGAATGATCTTCGAGTGAGGTGCATGGCAATACCGCCTTTCCTGAAAAAGGTTAACGGCTTTTGGTCATGCGGGTATGTTTGGCAACCCGCGCAACGGTGCACTCAGCGGATGATGACTTTTTTGCGGCGTTTGATCTTGACTTTTTTCAGTCCGGGCCGCAGTTCTGACCGGGGGCGGGGGTCGATGTAGAGTTCGCTTTTGGTCCAGTCGCGCAATGTCTGCTGGGAGGATTTCAGATAGCAGCGGCCCTGCTTGTTGCGGATATCAAGGATTGCATGGCGCAATATGACGGCCGGGGTTCCGTCTTTGAGCGCGAGCTTGATTTCATAGCGCGAAAACGAATGAATAACGCCCTTGAGCACCTCGCCTTCAAGCAGGCTGACAAGCAGCACTTCCTGTGTGCGCATCAGGGTATAGATGGTTTTATTTTTTACAAAGTAGCGCTGCTTTACGGTAATGATCGGTTCAAGCTGCCGGGCCTGCACATCAGCATCAATTTTGATCTGCGCCTGCACCCGGTCAGCGAATTCGGCCGGATACAGCAGCTTAATCCGGGTTTTCGGAACTTCGTGCCGGGCGCCGTCATGAGCTGTAACCGTAATATCATAGGTATCGTTTGCGGCTATGCTGCCCTGCACAATGGCGTGTCCGTGCAGGTGCAGGCAGAAGGGCGCACCTGAGGCCGCAGCCTCTTCAAACGTTGAGTGCCGGTAGTTTTTCAGCAGGTAGTCGTTTAAACCGGCCAGAAACGCCATTATTACTTCCTCCAGCGCACTACGGAATGGTTACGGCGCAGTTGTTGTGTGTGATCCGATGCGATGCTCGGTTCCCTGCATCAGCCGCTCGATGTTGGCGCGATGCTTGAGAAAAACAAACACGGCCATCAGAAAGCCCAGGGCTGTGACACTCAGGGCAACCGGCCGTATCAGCGCATCGACGGCCAGCAGCGCAAGCGGCAGTGCGAACGCGCTTGCCAGGGAGGCCAGAGATACGAAGCGTGACACTGCCACAACGCCCGCAAATACAATCAGCAGGGCCGGTATGACAATCGGCTCAAGCGCCAGCATGACGCCGCAGGCAGTGGCTACGCCCTTGCCGCCCCGAAACCGCAGGTATACCGGGAAGAGATGCCCGAGAAAGGCTGCCAGGCCGCAGACGGCAGCTGCGAAATGAACCTGCAGTCCGTCGCCGGGGTTTGCAACCATCCCTGCGGCAAGCACCGGGATGAAACCCTTGAGCATGTCGCCCAGAAACGTGCAGGCCCCGAATTTTTTCCCTAAAATCCGGGCTGCGTTCGTGGCCCCGATATTGCCGCTGCCGGCAGTGCGGATGTCCTGCTTGCCCAGCGCGCGGGCCAGCACAACGCCGGTCGGAATCGATCCCAGCAGATATGATCCGATTACCAGAAGCGGCAGTGTTATATCCATATGCGGACTCGCGCGTGCAATCGGTTAATAGCGATAGTGCTCAGGTTTGTACGGGCCCTCAACCGGCACGCCGATATAGTCGGCCTGCTGCTGCGAGAGCTTTGTCAGGCCGACACCGAGACGGCCCAGATGCAGGCGCGCGACCTCTTCGTCCAGCTTTTTAGGCAGGGTGAAGACCTTGATGGCGTGATCCTTCGTTGCAAGCTCGATCTGGGCCAGGCACTGGTTGGTGAAGCTTGAGCTCATGACAAAGCTGGGATGCCCGGTCGCGCATCCCAGGTTCACCAGGCGCCCCTCGGCCAGCACGATGATGGAGCGGCCCGAAGGCAGGGTCCATTTGTCGACCTGCGGCTTGATGTTCGTCTTTATGCAACCCGGTGTCTTTTCAAGATGGGCTATGTCGATTTCACTGTCAAAGTGGCCGATATTGCAGACAATCGCCTCATCCCGCATTGACTCAAGATGTGCGCCCGTGATCACGTGGTAATTGCCGGTGCAGGTCACAAACAGATCGGCCTGTGCGACCACATCCTCCATGCGCTGTACTTCATAGCCTGACATGGCAGCCTGCAGGGCGCAGATGGGGTCTATTTCCGTGACGATAACACGTGCCCCGTAGCTTCGCAGCGACTCGGCGCAGCCCTTGCCCACATCGCCGTAGCCCAGCACCACGCAGACCTTGCCGGCCAGCATGATGTCGGTTGCGCGCTTGATGCCGTCGGCAAGGGATTCGCGGCAGCCGTAGAGGTTGTCGAATTTCGATTTCGTGACCGAATCATTCACGTTGATGGCCGGGAACAGCAGCTCGCCTGAGGCCATCATCTGGTAGAGGCGGTGCACGCCGGTGGTGGTTTCTTCAGATACTCCCTTGACCTGCGCGGCAATCCGAGTCCACTTCTGCGGATCGCGCCTGTAGCCTTCGGCCAGCCGGTCCATGATGACCTGCATTTCATGGGGCTCATATTTCTGCTTGAGCAGGGCCGGGTCTTTTTCAATTTTAACGCCCTGATGTATCATCAGGGTGGCGTCACCGCCGTCATCGACGATCAGGTTCGGACCCGTGCCGTCAGGCCAGGTCAGGGCCTGCTCCGTGCACCACCAGTAGTCTTCAAGCGTTTCGCCCTTCCAGGCAAAAACACTGGCCGTGCCTTTTTGGGCGATGGCTGCGGCCGCATGGTCCTGGGTTGAAAAAATATTGCAGGTTGCCCAGCGGATATCGGCTCCGAGCGCGTGCAGGGTGTCGATCAGCATAGCGGTCTGAATGGTCATGTGCAGGCTGCCCATAACCTTCAGGCCCTTCAGGGGCTGCTCGGGGCCGTATTTGGCGCGCACGGCCATCAGGCCCGGCATTTCATTTTCCGCCAGCTGCATTTCCTTGAGACCCCACTCCGCCAGCGACATATCGGCCACTTTAGAGGGCAGCGCAGGAGCGAGTTCCATATATCCATTTTTTGACATGGCAGTCTCCATTGGTTTCAGATTAATTACTTAATAATAGTACACTTTGAAACACGGAATTGTCAAATTGTTTCGAGATTTGCTTGCTTTTGGGGATTCTCAATGCTATTTTGACACGATTTTACCGATCATCCAGGGCGCGCGCGCTGAATCAGGGCTGTGCGCGAACCATACCACCATCACGGCGGGCTGCAGATAATGCCGGATATTGCAAAATACCGCAAAGTGCTTGAAAGGCTCATTGACGAGGGCCAGGAACTGAAAATCCTGACGCTCATCTCGCGCCTGCACCCTGATGATATAGCACATCTGATCGATGAGCTTGAAGAGGAGCAGAAAACCCGCCTGTTCCGCCTGCTTGATGTTGAAACCGCTGCCGATGTTATCATGGAGCTGGATGACATCTCCCGCGAGCTGATTCTTGAAGACATCCCCGACGACAAGCTGACTGAAATCATCGACGATATGCCGTCCGATGATGTCGCCGATTTCATCGCCGAGCTGCCTGAGGACCAGGCCCAGCGCGTGCTGAGCAGCATGGACCAGGAGAAGTCCGAGGATGTGCAGCGCCTGCTCGAATACCCGGAGGATTCGGCCGGCGGCATCATGCAGACCGAGCTTGTGGCCCTTGACCGTGGCACAACGGTCACGGGAGCCATTGAGCATATCCGCTCACGGCGCGATGAGGTCGAAAATGTGCATACCGTGTATGTGCTCGATGATGAGTCGCGCCTGGTCGGAGAGCTGCCGCTCGGCAGCCTCCTGTTTGCCGATGGGGATACGCCGCTGAAGGATATCATGGACAAGCAGGTCATTGCCGCAACAGCCGGCATGGACCAGGAAGAGGTCGCGGCCCTGTTTCGCAAATACGATCTGGTGTCGCTGCCGGTTGTCGATGCGGACAAACGCATTCTGGGCCGCATCCTCGTTGATGACATCATCGACGTTATTCAGGAAGAGGTGTCCGAGGACATGTTCCGCATGGCCGGCATCTCCGAAGAGGAGGACGTGGTCTACAGCGGGCACACTCTTACGGTGTGCATGAAGCGGCTGCCCTGGCTGGTGTTTAATTTTTTCGGAACGCTCATCAGCGGCTATTTTCTCTGGCTGTATCAGTCAAAGCTGACTGATTTATTGGCCCTGCTGGCCTTTGTGCCGGTTATCTGCGCCATGAGCGGCAATATCGGCGTGCAGTCAACCTCGATTGTTATCCGCGGTATTGCCACCGGACGGGTTGATTTTTCGAACCTGCGCAAACTGATTTTCAAGGAATCCGCGGTCGGCCTGATTATCGGCCTGGTGTGCGGACTGCTCGGCGGGCTGATCGGCTTTTTATGGCAGGCAAGCTGGCTGATCGGTATTGTTGTGTTTGTTGCCATGTTTATTGCAATCGCATTCGGGGCGTTGCTGGGCGTGCTGGTGCCGCTGTTTTTCAAGAAAATCAAGATTGATCCCGCCGTGGCTTCCGGCTCGCTCATAGCCACCACCAATGACCTTATTGCCATCAATATTTATTTTCTGCTTGCCGCCTTCATGATGAAATATTTTGCCGCGGCGTGATGCTTTCGAGTGGAGCTGCGGGGTGTTTTCGGGGCGTGCACTGAAAGATCAGGACAAAGCATGCCTCTGTGCGCTACCCTGCAAGGGATGAAATCCGTTTTGATTGTCCTTGCCATTGCTTCTGAAATTGAGTTGCGACGGGTGCGCCGCCTGATCAGTGAGCAGCGCGCTGAAGTCCGCGGCAACAGGGCGTGTGTGTTCGGAACGCTGCAGGGCAGGAGCGTCTGCCTTGTTGAAACCGGGGTGGGGCGCAAAAATGCCGCGGCGGCTGCGCGCGCGATCTGTGCCGATCTGCGGCCCGGACTGGTTATCCTCGCCGGTGCGGCCGGCGGGCTTGATCCGGGACTTGAACCTGGCGCGATTGTTGTTGTCGAGTCGGTTATCCGTGAGAGCACGCTTGAAGAAATTATCTGCCCTGAAGCGCCGGTGCGCAGGGTGCTTGGTGTTTTGAGCAGCGCGGGCATGCGCCCGCTTGCAGGCCGCTGCTGCCAGGCGAACACGTTCATGCACCGGGCCGCGGATAAGCGTGCGCTGCATCAGAAAACCCGTGCGCAGGTCGTTGACATGGAAAGCGCCGCATGTGCTCAGGAATTTCAGCGCGCGGGCATGCCCTTTGTCAATATCCGCGTCGTGTCTGATGCGGCCCTGCGCGACACGGCCGACATGGCCACACTTGCAGGTCTGCGTTACCGCTCCGGCCGGCCGGCTGCAGCGCTGTATCTGTGCCGGCATCCGCGCGAGTTTATGCGCGCAGTGAGTCTTTACCGGGGTATGCATAGCGCTTCTGCCCGCCTGGCGGAAGCGCTGAGCAGCCTGATGGCGACGGATGTATCACATTGACTCAGCAGCCGGAAGCTTTGTGAGTGGCATAAAACCCGACAGTCGCCCGAGTTCAGAATTGGCAACGAGGTGTCTTGAATGAATCTACAGGTACGCACAGCGCAGGAGTCAGACTGGGCGGCGATTGAACAAGTTGTCTGTGCCGCATTCGGTGAAGAGCAGGGCGGTGAAATCGTCGACCTGGCAGCAGATCTTCTTGCAGACCCAGGCGCGCAGCCTGCATTGTCGCTTGCGGCGACAACCGATGGCCGTGTTGTCGGGCATATTCTTTTTACGAACGCGCGCATTCAGACATCTGGGCGGTACATTCGAGCTGCGATTCTTGCGCCACTGTCAGTGCATCCGGCATTCCACAATCAGGGCATCGGCGGACAGCTCATCAATGCAGGGTTGCGGCAGCTGCAAACAGCGGGTGTCGAGCTCGTATTTGTGCTCGGCCACCCGGGCTATTACCCGAAATATGGCTTTTCACCCGCCGGGATACAGGGGTTCGATGCGCCCTATACCATCCCGC
>Ga0194126_10009727_pt1 | contig 12757 bp, 10 predicted proteins | sample TA2KigC150mmetaG_FD_148641 | JGI IMG/M metagenome (GOLD analysis project Ga0194126, IMG submission 148641) | Freshwater microbial communities from Lake Tanganyika, Tanzania - TA2015035 Kigoma Deep Cast 150m | ecosystem: Environmental > Aquatic > Freshwater > Lake | place: Tanzania: Lake...
CCAGGGCGATTGGCTACGCGCCGACCAGGATCTCCGTCGCGCGAGGGGCTTGGTCGATCAAGCCCTGTCCATCCTGCCGCTGGAACCTCAGTTGGGATCTTTACTGGCTGAAATCGAACGTGATTTGGCGCAGACATCCGTAGAAATAAGCAAACAACAGGAAATACAGAGACAACCGCAGCAACAACAACAAGAACCGGTAAGCACAACTCAGCCCGAATCCAAGCGCCAGTCGCTTTTGGACAAGTTCATCGGCTTATTCGGGACCAATTCAAGATCGCGGAGAGCGTAGATTATGGGTTGCGGCGTCTGTGCCGCCCTTTCGAGGATAAATGAACTGTCTCACCTGCGGCGCGACAAACAAAGAAGGCGTCAAGTTTTGCCGAAACTGCGGCGGTCCGTTCGACGCGCCTGCCGCACCTCCACCTGCAGTACAAACTGGGAACGCATCACAAGCCGATCCATTCGCTACTCCAGCGCCACTCCGATCAGCTGCGAGCCAATCGCTTGGCAGTGGGCTGATCTGCCCTGACTGCCAACGGTCGAATCGCATTAGCGCAAAGCGATGCCGTTCTTGCGGTGCGTTGCTCGCGTCCAAACGCATCTGCCCACATTGCAAAGCGGAAAATCGCGTCCAGGCACGGTGGTGCCAGAACTGCGGCAAGTCATTGATGGCGAACGCGCTGCCGCGTCTCGGCACGGGATGTCTCGCCCCGACAACACTGGTGAATGATCGTTATCGCATCATCAACAAGATCGCCCAAGGTGGAATGGGCGCGGTATATCTGGTTAAAGATATGCGGCTAAGCGACCCACACCTAGGTCGCGATAAATTCTGCGCCCTGAAAGAGATGAGCCAATCGGCTTTCTCGCGCGACCAATTACCGGACGCCATCAAGATGTTCGAGGGTGAAGCCAAAATACTTGCGCACTTGCGCCATCCTAATCTGCCTGAGGTAACAGACCGCTTCGACTTTCAGTCGAACCAATACCTCGTGATGGACTATATAAAAGGCGAAACGCTTGAGGCAATTCTGAAAAAAAACAACGGTCCCTTGAAATTGGCGGATGTGCTCAAGTGGTCGAACCAACTCTTTGGCGTATTTCAGTACTTGCACGATCAGAACCCGCCGATTATTTACCGCGATCTCAAGCCGAGCAATATCATGCTGGAGCAGACGACCGGCTTGTTGAAGATCATTGACTTTGGCATCGCGCGTTTTCTGCGCAAACGGACCTCCAAGAACCTGCGCCCGCAAAATGTGGCGGTTGACGATGCCGGCATTGGCACACCGGGCTACGCGGCACCAGAACAGTGGAAGAAAGGCGATCTGTTATATCCACAATCGGATATTTATTCGCTCGGCGTGGTGCTACATCAACTCTTGACGAACTATGATCCGACGACGATCCCATTCAGCTTGCCGTCTATTCTATCGCTCAACCCGTCCGTGCCACCCAAGATCGCCGCTGCGATTGCCCAAGCGTATGCGCTCAAACTTGCCGAGCGCTACTCAACGATGCGGGATTTTCAAAATGCTTTCCAGCAAGCATGGCTGGAGAGTTTTGGCGGGTGGAATGTGCCGGGAAACAAACCGACGACGTAGGAGAGTGTCAAGATGAAGTGTCCTCATTGCGGACACGATGTCCGCCAAGATGCCCGGTTTTGCCGGTCGTGTGGCAAGCTGGTTCGCGAGATGCGGATTGGCAGCTATCATGTAGTGGACCGTTGGCACAATCGTCCATCAATTTACTGGGTCGAATCCATCAAGCCCGCGCCTCAGACCGCGGGGGCGCGGCATCTTGCCATACGGTTGCCTCGCCCATTGAGCAATGACCAACTCAAACGAATGTGCGCTTTGACGGGACCCTATCTCGCGCGGGTGCTCGGACAAGCCGGCGACGCACAAAAGCATCAGTATCTGATCGTTGATTCCATAGACGGGACTCCATTAGATACGCTGAAAGGCAAGATGGATACGTCGCGCGCTACAAAGGTATTCGAGAAAATACTCAGGGGTATGATCTACTTGCACGATCAGGGCTGGGTCGTTAGGCAACAACAACGCCAGCGAGACGATGACTTGATGAGCCGATTCGTAGGATGGTTGGGGCTAGGCAGCGTCGCAGGAGAGATTTCTGCAGCCGAGAATGATCCTGCGACTCGTTTCCAGCAAGCATTTGCGATCGATGCCAACGAAACCCCGGTGATGTTCGATTATACGATCTGGGAACAAGCGCCCGTGTTGCCAGCCGAACGTGAGGAATGCGTCAAGCAGGATATGCGGTTGACAGTTGGAATGCTACATTGGCTCATGACTTCCGGGCGACTCACTAAGGAACTCGAAAAAGTGAGGCAAGCGTCTGGGCAGATTGAACAGTTCATTATCAATGTACTACAGGAAGCATACCCAACTTTCCGAGAACTCGGCGAAGCCTTTTTTCAGATGAAACCTAGCTCTGATCCCGGTAAAACGGCTCCGTTGCCAGCGATGGCACCTGCCGCGCTAACTCAACGCCTGCCCATTAGCAAGATAACCAGCGCGGCAATGACTGACAATGGCGTCACGCGCGAACACAACGAAGATAACTATCTTGCTCAACCGCTAGATGCTGCCGGAGGCATCTTCGTCGTCGCCGATGGAATGGGAGGACACGCGGCTGGTGAAGTGGCAAGCAAGATGGCAATTGAAGAGATCTACAAGAATGCGGTAGCCCAGTGGGCAACCGTCCAAAATACGCCTGCACCGGACAAAGTGCGCGAGATATTGGGCGCGTGGATTAAGAATGCTAACACGACAATACTTGCCGAAGCCCAGAGGCGGGGCAATAATATGGGAACGACAGTAACGGCGGCGTTGGTGGTGAACGGCGTCATGTACGCGGCGAATGTGGGCGACAGCCGCACATATCTCTTTCGGAGTGGTCAACTCTATCCATTAACCCGCGATCACTCGCTCGTTGCTAGTCTCGTGCAAGCCGGCATCCTCAAGCCGGAAGAAGTGTACACACACCCGCAACGCAACGAGGTTTTCAGGGCGCTTGGACAGCAAAGAGATGTGAATGTGGATGTGTTCGGTCCCAACCCGCTGGGGAATGAAGATCGTTTGGTGTTGTGTTCGGATGGATTGTGGGAAATGGTCCGACAACCTCAATTTGAGCATATCTTGAGAAAGAATCCTGATCCTCAAACGGCATGCGCGGAACTGATCAAAACCGCCAATGCTAACGGAGGTGAAGACAACATATCTGTGGTAATCATCCGTGTGACGTTCGAATAGCCAAAGAGGAGGATTTATGGCAGGCGAAGTACAATTAACGTGTATAACTCACCGGGATAATTTTCCAGTTTTGGCACAGTCGCAACTTGCCTACGTTCTGGTAGAACTGATGCCAACGCAGGTCATGGCGAACATTCAGATGCCGCTCAACTTTTGTTTTGTTCTGGATCAGAGCGGCTCAATGGGGGATGACGATAAGATTGGCCAGTTGCGCGAAGCAGTCAAGTTCGCGATAGACCTATTGCAACCGAACGATATTGTCTCTATCGTCGCGTTTTCTGGTAGCCCGAAGACGCTCGTATCCGGTCAGAACGCGCACGACAAGAACCATCTCAAGCGCGCGGTTGATCGCCTGATGGCGAGCGGCGGCACGCAGTTGGGCCCCGCAATACGGGCGGGACTGGATGAAGTGAGAAAGAACCTGGCGTCGAACCGGATCAATCAGTTGGTGATCCTCACTGATGGTCAAACCGAAAACGAATCCGCATGTTTGAGCGAAGCAGAGAACGCCGGACGGCAGGGAATCAAGATCACTGCGCTCGGGTTGGGTGTAGACTGGAACGAGGTGCTTTTGGTGGATGTGGGCAATCGTGGCGGTGGCGAAGCCGGCTTTATCAGCCAACCGCATGAAATCGGTTCGTACTTTCAACAAGTCGTCCAGAACATGCAGGGCGCGGTTGTCCGGAATACTTTGCTGACTCTGCGTTTGACTGCAGGCATCACCCCGCGCAAAGTTTGGCGCGTTGCACCGTTGATCACTGATCTCGGTGTGCGCGGGCTGGCGGATCGGGATGTCCAGGTCCAACTTGGCGAACTGGTGAAAGATCAGGGGCAGGGCATCTTGGTTGAGTTGACTGTCCCAGCGCGGGGCGAGGGACGCTTTCGGATCGCGCAAGCTGAGTTGAGTTACGATGTGCCAATGCTGGGAGTCACGGGCGAGCGTGTGCTCGTAGACACGATTGTCAACTTTGCAAAGAACGAACCTTTGACAGGGTCGCTGAATCCGCGCGTGATGAATATCGTCGAAAAGGTTATGGCGTTTAAGATGCAGACGCGCGCGTTGCAAGAAGCGCAGGCGGGCGATAAACAGAATGCGACGAAACTATTACGGCAAGCCGCCACTATGCTGCTCAATCAAGGTGAATCGGATCTCGCCAGAACAATGAAGCTGGAAGCCGATCGCCTAGAAAGCGGCGCCGGTTTGTCGGAGGAGGGCAAGAAGACCATCCAGTTCAAGGGCGGCAAGACCGTCAAACTTGGCTAAAAATATGTCTGAAAGGAGAACACGATCATGAAACCATGTTCAAGTTGCGGCACTCAAAATGAAGACAGCGCAATGTTCTGCGACAACTGTGGCGCTAACCTTGGCGGCGGAGGAATGCCTGTTGGCGCGCCGGTAATGCCTCCAGCGCAACCGGCTTATCCATCCGCTGCGCCTGCCGGAGGTGGTGTAACCTGTCCATCCTGTGGTCAATCCAATATGGCAGGGACGATGTTTTGCGACAACTGTGGCGCGGCACTCAGCGGCGTCGCGCCTGCGCCTGCGTATCCACAACCAGGAGTCCCTCCTGCTGCACCGGTGTACACGCCACCACCGGCTCAACCGATACCGGGATTTCAACAACCCGGCGTCCCACCTGCGCCAGGATTTCCACCGGCAGCCCAGCCGTTTCCTGCGGGACCAGCAGTGGGCGCGCCGCCACCGATGCCTTGTCGTCTGATGATTGGCGGACAGCAGATTACGGTTCCTCAAAAATCCGAAGCCATCGTCGGGCGCGCAGACATCGCCAGCGGGTGGAATCCCGATGTGGACTTGACGCCATTTGGTGGGACGCCAGAGGCGGGCGTTTCCCGCAAGCACGCGAAGATTGTTTGGCAAGGCGTGTGGATGGTCGAGGATTTGAACTCGGTCAATGGAACCTATGTGCGCGGTCAGCGTTTGATACCAGCACAACGGATGCCAATCAACAATGGCGAGACGCTCCAAGTCGGCAAATTGCAAATCACTTTCTTCGCGCAATAGTTCGCGATTCTCCGGTGTGGCTTGCTCGCGGCATCAGTACCGCGCAGGGAGAGATGCCGCGAGAAGCCGCGCCCGGAATCGCGAGGATTCCAATCTATGACTATCTCTTTTGCGCCAAACACTATTCTACAAAATCGCTACCAAATCGAGCGATTGCTGGGGCAGGGCGGCATGGGCGCGGTCTATCGGGCATGGGACTTGCGTCTACAAGGGCGCGTCGTAGCGGTCAAAGAGAACAACGACGTTGCGCCAGAGTCGCGCGCACAGTTCCAGACCGAAGCCGCTTTGCTCGCCAACCTGAGCCATCCAACGTTGCCTCGCGTCACCGATCATTTCATCGAAGCGAGCGGACAGCAGTACCTTGTGATGGATTACATCGAAGGCAACGATCTCGAGGAGATCGTGACGCGCTACGGACGCGTGCCGGAAGCGCAAGCCATCGCGTGGATCGCCGACGTTTTGAACGGGTTGGAGTACTTGCACACGTTTCGCCCACCGATCATTCATCGCGACATCAAACCGGCGAATATCAAGATTCGTTCCGATGGCAAGGTGTTTCTCGTTGACTTTGGTATCGCCAAGGTTTTCGATCCGACGCAGAAAACGCGCACGGGCGCGCGCGCGGTGACGCCCGGCTATTCGCCGACCGAGCAGTACGGTTTTGGGACTACCGATGCGAGGAGTGATCTATACGCTGTTGGTGCGACCTTGTATTTCATCCTCACAGCCCAAGTACCACCTGAGGCGACCAACCTTGCGTCAAATCTGCAATCGCTCATACCACCCTCACGATTTGGTATCCCGATCAGTTCTCAAGTCGAACAGGCGATCTTGCGCGCAATGGCAGTAACGCCGCAACAACGTTTCCAATCCGCGCGCGATTTTCGCGATGCGCTTGATCCTGCGCGCACGAGGCATAGGACGTTGCCAAGCCAGCCCGCACAAAGCCCGAATGTCGTCCTGCCAACAGCGATGGCGAGTCCCCAGGTTGCGCCGACTGCTATACCACAAGCAAGGTCTTTGCTCAAGCCAATCTCGACGCCGGTACCAATTGCCAAGCCGGTGTCTGCAGCGGTACCGATGATCAACGTCGTTTACGCGTCGTGGGGACGACGGTTTTTCGCATACCTGATTGACTCGGTCTTCCTTTTTATGATCACGCTGCCTGTTTCGCTTTTTGCCATCGTGTTGGACGCGGCAGTTGCATCTTCGAGCGGATACAGGGGATCTTCAAGCGCAGGAGTGTTCAGCACCTTGTGGAATTGTGCGGGGTATATTTTGATCCCGTCGTATTTCATTGTGTGCCATTCTATATGGGGACAGACGCTTGGCAAAAAAGCGTTAGGAATTCGGGTCATGCGGGTTTCCGATCAGCACCCACCGCATCTGGGGTGGTCAATCCTACGCTCGATCGCGTTCGGTATTGAATCGTTCTCTATGCTTTGTCTCGTTGGTTTCATCGGTTTTCTCTGGCCCCTGTGGGACACCCAGAAACAGGCAATTCACGACAAGATGGCGGGAACGATTGTGGTGCGCGTGTGATCTATGGTCAACACGCGACTCGCGAATCAAATCGGAGGTTTAGCACTATGGATAGGTTCACATACGATGTGTTTGTGAGTTACAACTACAGAGACAAAGAATTCGTTTACGTATTGGTCAAGAAGTTGGAGGAACACGGCATTCGTGTCTTCGTTGACTATCGGGATTTTCAGACAGGTGCACCTATTATAAAGGAACTGGAACGAGCCATTGCATCATCGCAATATGTCTTGCTGGTTTTGACCCCCGCATTCGTTGAATCTTCGTGGACTGTTTTTGAGTCAATGTTCGTCCAGATGCACGACCCTGCCGACAAGCAAGGCAGAATCCTGCCCATTCTGGTTGAGGATTGCGACATACCTCTACGACTTGCGACCTTGACACATATTGACTTTAGGCAAGACTTCGAGAAGGGCATGACACAACTTCTTGCCTCACTGAAGAAACCCCCTCCTTCAGCTCACATCGCCGCGACACAAGAGCCAGCGAGAGAAAACCAAGCGTTGAACGAGGTGCTTGAACTGAACAAACAGATACTGACTTTGATTACAACTGGGCTTTCCCGGACGCCAAGGCAAAGAAACAACATCTTCTTCGAGTCTGCTGTTATCGAAGAACCTAACTTGTGTTTTGTGCTCATGCCTTTTGGTCCGAAATGGTCTAGACCCCTTTTTGAAAAGCATATCGTTCCCGCATGTACGCGAGAAAGATTCAACGCGCTTCGTGCCGATGACATTTATGGGGTGAGTGGGATTATGCAGCAAGTATGGCTCTATGTCAATCGTGCTCGATTGATTGTCGCTGACCTTACGACTAGGAATCCCAATGTCTTCTACGAGGTAGGACTAGCACACGCGCTAGGCAAGGATGTAATACTTACAACACAAACAATGGATGATGTTCCGTTTGACCTGCGCGCAATTCGATGTATCGTCTATAGTTTAGAATTAGACGGCCCGCAAAGGTTTGAAGAGGATTTGCAGAAAACGATTCGTGTCGTTATTCAAAACACGGGAAGAACTTCATAGCAATCTCATTCACAGGAGTGCAAAAATGAATTGTCCATCGTGCGGATTCTCTGTTGCGGATGGCGCTACATTCTGCGACAATTGCGGGGCTAGTACTTCTTTGACACCCCATTCTACACAAGGAACGAATATGCGTTCAGTTCTAAATAGAATTGATTTGCAGACTCATCCTGACCTGCTTGTTTCTCTTGGGGCAGCAGAGGATGGCATCCCATTGGTGTTTTCCATCACTCGTTCACGAGAGGTTGGCGATCTACAACGCGCCCTAGCAACCTCACTAGGTCCATCGCACCCGTTGATCACTTCTATCGAGTCAAGTCTCAGGGAATATTGGGTTCAGCAGGGTGTCTACCAACTCTCCCTGCCCGGTAACGTGACGTTACCTTGCTATATTAGCCGCAGGAACCTAAGTGAGGTTTTGGGCACATCCTTGCTTGCTACGCTAATTTTGCCTTTGCCCTCTGTTTCCCTACCTTCTTTTCCTTCTGCGAAAGCAGCGGGATCGAAAGCAGTTGCAACGGCAACACACAGACTAGCCGTTGCACAGCACAAAGTGATTGGACGATCCACATCTGAGATTGAATGGCTATCATCAACGGGGGGGCAGAACCGTTTTCTAGCCCTTTCCACCAGAGACCAACGAATATTCGTCATAGGTTGGAAAGACGAAAGCAAGCGTGATGTTCCTGCGTTCCAGAGAGAGTTTGTGACCGAATCTTTATCCGCCTTCTCTGACTGCACTTTTCAAATCCGAGTAGCCGCTTATGGCAACCCAATAAGCGCACCTTTCGTAGGTAACATCAAGGCATTTCCAATGGTAATCGGTAAGCTGTTGGACATGGCTAGAAAAGGTAGTGATCTGGCATCAACGGCATCAATGGAGACGGAACATCTAAAGCGCATATTGGATGACTTGTTCAATAAAGGTGACGCTACAGAAGCGTTAGGGACAGAACTTGAGCGCCTGAGCCGCGAAGTGGAGGACATTGGCAAAGACAAGTCCAAAGACCTGCTGAGAGTAGAGGATGTCAAATTCAACATCCCCTATACATCGATTGTGAAAATCATTGCTCAGATCGCTCATAATTTGGATGAGGAATATCATCGATCAGGCAAAGTTCACGGCGATTTGAAACCACAGAACATTCTCCTTTCTTCGAGCGGTCCTCGACTAATTGATGACCTGAATATGAAAGTTGGGGATATTTCTCCTGCGATGAGTCCCGGTTGGGGAGCGCCCGAACAGGTAAGCATACAACAGACAGTACAATGCGCGACTGATATATACCCTATTGGGGTCATATTGGTTAGCCTTCTCAAGGGACAGGTAACTGGCGAAATGGTACATCACGCGATCCCATCTTCTCAAGGTACCCCAAGGGTTGTAAGTTTCATCCGAGACCCGATGGTTTATCTTGATCCAAGCACGGAAATCGTACCTAAGGACGGAATGCGGGATTGGTTAAACTTTGTAGAACGCTGTTTACATTTCAATCCCACCCTTCGTTTTGCAAATGGTGGTGAATGTGCGCGTGAGTTAGAGACATTGCTTACAAAGTACCCCTTGCAAGGCAAAATCGAGTTTTCTTTGCAGAATCGTGGAGAAATTGAGAGGGCACACTTCTCAGACGATTCAGAAGGACTCTGCCACGTTGTTTCTGATCAGCCATACAGTTAGAAACTCACATATGGCGTACTCGTATGGTTTGTTCGTGCACGTGTTCTGATACGGAGGCTAATTTATGGCAATGGTTCCATGTCCCAAGTGTGGCAGATTAAATCGCGCGGGCGCAAAATTCTGCGGCGGTTGTGGTCAGACGTTGGGCGCACCCGCGCCCACTGCGCCGCAGCAACCGCAACAGCCGCCGCGTCCAACGTTCAGCCCGCAACAACCCGTTGCGCCGGCGCGACCAACTGGGGCGGTGACAAAGGTTATGCGACCTACGTCGTATCTGCTCATCGCGCTGGGAGTCATTGCTGTCATTTGCATCGTGGCGGGTTTGCTAATCACGTTTGCCGTTCAATCGGGTTTGATCGGAAATATCGCACTGGCGCAGACTGAAACGCCAACGGTTACAATCAAAGCCACGTCAACCGTGCCAACTTTGGTTGCTCCATCCACCGCGACAATCGCTCCGCCTGGCGTCACCGTTGTGCCTACCGGCACGAGTGTGCCTGCGCCAACCGGTGCCGCGCCAACATTGGCACCAGTCGCTACCGCAACAAGCGTGTCAGTCATCGCCCAACCGCCGACTGCGCTGCCGTCTTCGTCCGGCAAGCCACTGGGCGATCCGTGGGAAACAGATGGCGCGGAACTGAACTTGATCAACCTCGATATTCGTGCGGGGAGTTCGGGGAGTAGCGCGGCAGTCGCCGCGACTTTTGCGTTCGTGAACAAAACCGGTCAGCGCATTCTCATCGAAATTGACTATTCCAAGTTGTACGTCGAAGACAGTCAAAACGCGCGCTATGTGGATTACGAAGGCGCGAAAACGGATTCCATCTGGGTTGACGCCGGCAAACGGTGGGATTTCACGCGCTATTACAGCCGCGCTCCGCAACAGATGAGCCGCGTGCCAGCCAGCACCAAGTACGTCAGTGTCGTCGTCGAGAAATTCTCACGTCTCTCGAATGTCCGCTGGCGGTACGAGATCAACCCTGTACTCAGTCCGATTCCATCGCCCCCGGCCTCCAGTGTCAAAGTGGTAGGTCAACCGTGGGAGCAAAACGGCATTCAGTTGACCGTGACAACCGTGGACGTTCGCGCTGGCCAAGGTGGCTCGTCTGCAGCATTCGGCATTGCCTACAAAGCGATGAATCGAACCAATCAGCGCGTACTCTTGGAAATGGATTGGTCCGATTTATACGTCACAGATAGTTTTGGCGTCCGGTTCAACGATTACGAAGGGGGGGGCTATGATACGGTCTGGGTAGATGCAGGCAAGGAACATCAATTCGAGCGATATTATAGCACACAGGCAAACTCGCAGAGTCGCGTCTCGCCGGGCGCGCAGTATGTGCTCATCAACATCCGCAAGTTCTCGCGGTTACAAAACGCCGTGTGGCAGTACAACATCGTGCGGTGATTGCGGTATTGCACTAACATTCTTTCAACAAGGTGATCCCTATGTCATCTGTAGTTTGCGCCAATTGTGGGCGATTAAATCGGAGTGGTGCCAAGGTATGCGCAGGTTGTGGCAAGTCACTGGCGATACAGACACCGCCGCTTCCACCACCACAACAACCAGTAACGCCGAAACAACCACCGGCGCCGCCACCACTTGCAACACCGCCGCAGCAGCCGGTAACACCGCGACAGCCTCCTGGTCCGCCACCACCGCGCAAGCCGCCGTCACCGCAGCCACAACCCGCACGACAACAGCCAACACCTGGGAGCAAGTTCAAACTGACTATGAAACCCTGGCAGTACGTCGCCATCGGCGGGGTTATTGTCTTGCTTTGCCTGTGCGTTTTGCTAGTCAACGCGGTTGCCGGTATTTTCAAGCCCAGTACACCCACACTGACTTTTGCTCCGTTACCGAGTCATACTGTGGCTCCGCAGATCACGGTGCTTGTTTATTCACCGACGCCTGCGCCAGTGACGTTTACGCCTGTACCGACGCGCGTTCCACCAACGTTGACGATTGAACCGACGCAGGTGCCCAAGCCAATATCATCAGCAACCACAACTCCACTGCCGACTGCAACGCGGACTGTGACTCCAACGCCAACGCAAATCCCGACTGATACTCCAGCGAATACTGTGCTTGATGTGAATAAAAAGTGGCGGCAACAAAGTCTGGAAATGTTGGTGCAGAACGCACGGTTCTCGAACGTCACTTGCGAATCACTTTTCGAATTCGATTTGAGTCTTGAGAACACCGAACCGGGTGAACTGGTTATCAGTTGGAAAGGCGACGAAATCACTGTAGCGGACGACACCGGAAAATTGTATGACGTTTTCTATCAGCCTACTCCGCGTGATCCGGCAGACTGCACCAAGTACAAACCGATCAAGGAGATGAGCAAAACCGCGCTTGCGGGGAAAGAGAATTACAAGATCGGAATCGCTGTGCGCGGAGCATTGCCCGACAGCGTCAAAGAATTTAATGTGATGATCGGCAAAATAGGCACACGCGTCCAGAACGCGAAATGGAAGATTCCGGTGCCACGTTGAGAAACTGCTGTCGGTGATCTTGGAACGTCGGAGGAGGAATGCAGAACATTCAATGCCCTAAATGTAAAACTCCCAACCGCTCCACCGCGCGTTTCTGTGGCAAGTGCGGTGCGACGCTAGCAGGCGCGTTGCCACCAACTGTGCCCGCCGTTCAGCCCGCGGCGCTGCAATCTGCCGCGCCAGTTATGCCGCAGTACGCGCCGCAATTTCCGGCACCCTTCGACGCTGCTCAGGGCAAGCCCCAGCAACTTGCTCCTCCAGTGCCTGTCGCGCAAACCGTGATGCCGCGCGTTAGCGCTGCTATCGGGAAAGGGTGCGGCGCCGCCTTCCATTCAATTGCCCGGTTGTTTACACGCGGTGGGCGCGCCGCGTACGCCGATCTAATCGCACCAGAGGTTGTGGCGAGCGGATTGGTTGTCTCGCAACCCAGCGTTCAGAATGTATCTTCCCCCATCGAAGGCGGTTGCTTTGTATGGGCAGGCGCTTGGTTGCTTGGCGCGTTGCTTTTGCTTGTCAAAGACTGGTGGGGAATTGTCATCTTTATTGTGCTTTATTTGCTTCTTTTCGCTCTATCGTGGGTCGGGTTGCGCCGCCCCTTCTTCTCACGACTCACAGCAAGCACATTGGCAAATCTGTTCACGGGAAGCGGGCGCGGCAAACAGAACCAGTTGGAGTTCGCGCTCAACACGCAGAATCAGGGACAGGT
>Ga0194126_10009732_pt1 | contig 12752 bp, 11 predicted proteins | sample TA2KigC150mmetaG_FD_148641 | JGI IMG/M metagenome (GOLD analysis project Ga0194126, IMG submission 148641) | Freshwater microbial communities from Lake Tanganyika, Tanzania - TA2015035 Kigoma Deep Cast 150m | ecosystem: Environmental > Aquatic > Freshwater > Lake | place: Tanzania: Lake...
TGATCCAACCCGTCGCACTGTCCCCCAAGGGGCCCCCTTCTCCTCGGCGAGCCCGTGGCTGCCGTGGCCCACCGCGCCTCGGACGCAGGTTCGCGTTAGGGAACGACCTGGCCTGCCTGCAGTCCCACAACAATCGAAAAGGCCGGGGCTGCTAGGCCGCCCCGGCCGCATTCGATCGGGCATCGGACAGAATCGCTACCTGGCCTTGCGCAGGCGCTTCGCCCTCTCCCGGCGCTTCTTCTCGCTGGGCTTCTCATAGTGCTCGTGCTTGCGGGCATCGCGCAACACGCCGGACTTGGCCAAGTCCTTACGGAACCGCCTCAGCGCGGCGTCCAGGCTCTCGCCCTCGCGTAGGACGACCTTAGTCATTGCTGTCAGACCTCCCCTCCGCTTCTAAGATAGCACATCCTGAGCAATCACGCCAGTGGGCGAACCCGAATCCATAGACGCCTGATCGGGTGCGGAGGTTCCTGGACTCTCCTGGGCCCTATTCAAGCACATATATGCACATGAAATATGCCATGAGATCACTATAGACACCCTTATGACGCAGCATTGGCTGCCGGCAGCGGGAGAAGCGGAGAAGGGCCGGGAGGGGCTACAGCGCCTGGGAATCAGCCGACCGCAGGACCCGCACGACCTCGTCATAGGTCGCCACGGAGATGTCGGGGCCGACCGAGTGCATGCCCGCCACGACGCCGCCTTCGCGGCCGATGTCAACCAGCCGGTGCGCGTGCTCGCGCACCTCCGCGAGGTCGCCCCGAGGCAGGATGTGGGCGTTATCCAGCCCGCCGAGCAAGGCCAGACGGTCGCCATATTGCCGCCGCAAGGCGACGATGTCGAGCCCGGCCTTCGGTTCGACCGGGTTGATGCCGTCAAAGCCGATCTCGATGAACCGGTCGAGTAGCGGGCCGATGTTGCCGTCGCTGTGGAGGATCACCTTGCGAGCGCCGGCCGCCTTGAAGGCCCGCACCATCTCCGCCCAGACGGGTACGAGGACGTCGTCGGCAGTGCGCGGCGAGAACATCGGGCCCCGATTGGAGGCCATGTCGTCGAAGATCCAGACTCCGGTGTCGTACAGGTCCCAGCGTCGCAGCTCCTCGAGCCCGATCGCGATAAGGTGGCGGCCAATCAGCGTGGCCAGCTCACGCGCAAAGGTCGGATCGGCGGCCAGGTCGCAGAGGAAGTCGGCCTCGCCGCGCACGAACTGACTCCGGATGAAGGGGCCTCCCACCTTGGCGAACACGCAGAAGCGCTGCTTGTCTGCGGCCATGCGGTCGTCGAGCCCGACATAGCGCAAAGCCGCGTCGGGCGGATCGATCGACAGCCTCTCGAGGTCGGCCGGGCGAGAGACGGCGCTCTCCAGTTGCTCGTAGAAGTACCCGCCCGGCACGGTGCGGATGACCCGGCCCCAGCTGTCGCGCCGGATCACGTGCCGGTCTGTCTCCTCCAGCGTGGCGGCGCCGCCGGGCGACAGACCCTCATCGCCCACAGCAATCTCGACGTCCACGCCGTAGTAGTCGAGGATGTCGGCGTCCGGTCCGAGCCCCTTCGCCTCGCGCCACGCGGCGGCGAACTCGGGCCAGTAGCCGTCGTACAGGGGCAAGCGGTCCGGCGGTCGGAAGTCGAGGGCGGCCATCACGCGGTCCTTGGCAGTCATCCCGTTCGTCGCTCCTCGAGACGTGCCAGCCGTCGGGCGCGGGCGAGGTCCTGGGGCGTGTTGACGTTCAGGAACAGCTGCTCCCAGGCCCCGCAGGCCGCCAGTTCCTCCTCGCCGACCCAGCGCACGTCCACATCGTCGTAGAAGTCGAAGCCCCTCCGTCGACCGGCCTCGAAGGCCGCCCGCGCCGGGTTCAGGCAGCCCGGCCCGTAGACCGCACACAAGGGCTCGAAGAGCTCTCCCCGGCGCGGCACCGCCGCATCGGCTGACCCCCGGCCGGCGACGAGACAGGCCAGGGCGGCCGTCGTGAGGAAGGGCGCATCCCACGGGACGATGAGCGCGTCGAGGGGGTGGGCATCTGCCAATGCGGCGCACACCGCTGCCAGCGGCCCGCCGAAGCGCGACTCCTCCGTGATGACCCGCCGCCCCAGGCTTCGCAGCAACAGAGGGTCGCCGACCAGGACAACCTCGCGGGCCAGGGGCGCCGCCGCGGCCAGGACCCGCTCGACGATTGGTGCGCCGCCGACCTCCAGGAACCCCTTCTCGGCGGACAGACGCGAGCCCCGGCCCCCCGCCAGTACGTAGGCGATCAGCCCTGAGGACACGGGGGGCGGCGCCGCCGCTCTCTCCGAGTAGGCGTCCCGTCCCATCTCCGTCAGCCTCGCCCCGCGATCTCGATGATCCGCGCCAGCCACTCGCAGGCCCGGTGGAGGTCCGAAAGGCTGACGTGCTCCTCGGTGGTGTGCACGTCTGAGGAACTGCAGCCCAGGATTACACACTCGATGCCGTGGGCGTTGAAGATGTTGGCGTCGCTGCCCCCGCCGGTAGGCCGCGCGATCGGGTCCAGCCCCACCTCCCGCGCGCCGGCCTCGGCCAGGGCGTAGGACCGGGCCTCGCGTGGTATGTCGAAGGCCTCGTATGTCCGGCTAACCCGCCACTCGACCTCGCCGCCGTGCCGGCGGGCCGCCTCCTCCAGGCAACGGCGGACATCGCTCACCTGCGCGTCGAGCTTGCCGCGGTCGTGGCTCCGCGCCTCGCCGCTCACGGTGCACGTCGGGGGCACAACGTTCCGCGCCTCGCCGGCGTGGATCAACCCCACGTTGGCCGTCGTCTCCTCGTCCAACCTCCCGACGCGCATCTCGGCGATGGCCTCGGCCGCCATCCGGATCGCGTTGATGCCCTTCTCGGGCGCCACGCCCGCGTGGGCGGCGCGGCCCTTGAGCACGGCGTCCCAACGATCGGCCGAGGGCGCCTTCACCGTGATGGCCCCCACCGAGCCGGACTCCGCCACGATGCCCTGGCGCGCGGTGAGCGTGGAGTAGTCGAGGGCCTGGGCACCCTCGAGACCCGTCTCCTCGGCGGCCGTGAACACCACTTCCAGCGGCGGGTGGGCCAAGCCGGCGGTCACGACCTCCCGCAGCGCGGCGAGGATCGCGATGCAGCCGCACTTGTCGTCGCCGCCCAGAACCGTCCGTCCGTCCGTGCGTACGATGTCGCCCTCGACCACCGGGTTGACGCCCTCACAGGGCGGGACGTTATCCAGGTGGGCGTTCAGCAGGAGCGCGGGAGCGTGGTTGCCGGGGATCCTGGCGACGAGGTTGCCCGAGTTGCCCTGGAGCGCGCCGCCTGTGCCGTCGTCCCGCGCCTCGACGCCGAACTCGGCCAGCTTCGCCGCCAACCACCCGGCCGCAGCCGCCTCCCGGTAGCTCGGGGCGTCGATCCGCAGCAACTCCAGCAAGTCCGACTTCACCCGCTCAAACTCGATCACAGTCTCTCCCCTTCCCGCGTTGGACCTCCAGGGCCGCCGGCGACCCCAGGCTCCGGATCCGAAGCCCCCACCTGCCGTCTAAGCCACGCAAGGGCTTCTCGCCGTCCTGCCAGGCGCCCCTCGACCCACAGCTCCTCGATCGCCTGCAGGAGCTCCCTGAACTGCGGCCCCGGCGTCAACCCCAGGCTCACAAGGTCATCGCCGTTCACGGGCAAGTCCTGTCGGCGGCTGATCGGGTCGCCTTCGCCCGAGGCCAGCAAGGCCGAGAGACGGCGCAGTGCCGCGCCATCATCATCGAAGCGCGGCTCGGACCGCAGCGCCCGCCGGTCAGCCAGAGCCAGCAGCACGGCCCCGACCCCGTGGGGCGCCATGTCCCGCATGAGGCGGCGTCGCGCCCGGGGCGTCGGGTCGTCGCTCTGCATGAACGGCAGCAGGCGCATGTGCGCTCCCACCAGGGCCTTGACCTGCCGGCGCACCCGCCGGGGCAGCCGCAGCTGCGAGACGGCGCGCCCGGCGAGCTCCGCCCCGAGTTCCTCGTGCCCGAAGAACCGCCACCGGCGCCCGCCCCATGTGCGTCGGTCGGGCTTCCCGAGGTCGTGCAGAAGCGTCGCCAGGACGAGCCCGGCGCGGGTCGGGCCATCAGCCACATACCCGGCGATGCGGTCTGCGTGGTCGGGGAAGAACGCCTCGGGCCGGCGCAGCACGTCGGCCAATCGCGCCGCCGCGAGGATGCTGTGCTCACCCACATCGAACTCGTGCACGCCCCCCTGCTCGATGCCGACGGTCCGCGCGAAGGTCGGAATCAGGGCTGCCAGCACCCCGTCCTCCGCCATTTGACGCACGGCGGCCTCACAGGCGGGCGCGGCCAAAGCGAGCAGCAGCTCGGCGCCCAGGCGGTCGGCAGCCGACTCGCAGAGCCGGGACGCCAGGGCCCGACAGCACCGCCGCGTGCCGCGCTCCAGGCGGAACCCCAGCGTCGCGACGAACCGATACGCGCGCAGCACTCGCACCGGGTCCTGCGCGAGGGCCTCGCGTCCGGTCATCCGCACCCATCGGCCGGCCATGTCCTCCCGTCCGCCGCACGGGTCAAAGAGCCGCGGCCGACCGCCAAGAGGGCCGACGGCCAGGGCATTGAGCGTGAAGTCACGGGCGCGCAGATCAGCCAGGAGGCCCGGGCGCCTTGGCGCCGCGAAGTCGAGGTCAAGCCGCCCGCGGGCGCATCTCACGACGACCCGGGAGGTCTCGTGCGCCTCGTGAAGCACCACGAGCGTGCCCCCTAGCTGCCGGGCGATGGTGCGGGCGACGGTCGGGGCTGCGGGCAGCCTGAAGTCGAAGTCAGTGCAGGGCCGACCGAGGATACCATCCCGCACGGCGCCACCCACGAGGTAGCACGACCGCGGGCCTGCCGCGCGACGGAGGACGTCGAGGAAGGGCACGTCCGACAGGATCTCGCGTGCGGTGGAAGCGCCCGGCGGGTGGAGGCGACCCGACCCGGCGCCGCAGGGCTGGGGCGAGCTCCCCCGGTTTCTGCTCACAGGTCGCAGCGTGCAACCTGGGCGTACAACTCGCCCTGGGCGACCAGATCGGTGGCCCGGCCCGCCGGGTCGGCGGCGCAGCCGAGCAGCGTGACGACGCCGCGGAACGGCGCGATCGCCTCGGCCGCGACCTCGGCCGTGTGCAGGCTCAGCAGCTCCGCGATGAGCGCCCCCTCCTGGACGATGGAGCCGGGGTCGACGTGGCTGAGAACCACTCCGTCTGTTGGAGCGTGCCACGCCCGCAGCTCCGACTCGGGCAACACGAACGCCGTCTCGCCCGCCCGCGCGCCTCGATCCGTCATGTGCAACTCCACCAGCACGTTGCGGGTGCCGGTCAGCGCCAGCCGCACGCTGTCCGGAGCGATGGCGCCCGGAGGGGGCAGCCGCACCTCGATCGCGGCCTTTCCCTGCCGCGCGGCGACGTCGTACAGCGCCCGCCGGTCGATCTCCCTCGTGACCTGCACGTGAGGGATGCCGAAGGCCTTCGCGCAGGCCATGCTGGCGTCCGACGTGGCCCGCACGAGCGTCATGGCCCCCCGCGACGACGGGCTGGAGTGCAGATCCACGACGGCGTGGGCCGACTCGATGCACTGCTCCCAGATCGCCGCGGCCATCCGCTCGGTCAAGGTACCCTCCGCATCGCCCGGCCACGTAGCGTTCATGTCATGAAGACAGGCCCGGGGCCAGCCATCGTCGCTGGGGAAGGCGTGCCGCTTGATCCGCGCCGCCGGGGGGTTGGCGACCGGGGCCCCGATGATGGTGCCCGACAAGCGCGTGAGGTCCAGCCGCGGCAAGGCCAGGTGGAGGGCCGCGGTGCCGTTCATGTCCAGGCCCCGCTGGGCGGCCAACAGGCACAGCGTGGGCCCGTCTTCCGCCCCACGCGCCACGATGAAGGGAATGCGGACCTGCTGGCCGGACTCCGGGTCCTCGACGCACACCTGCGTCCGAACCGTCGTCCCCGGCCCCAGTGCGGCGGCGAGCGGCGGAAGCATGGAGCATCCCCGATGGCTGGGTGCCATCGTGAGCCGGTTCGTCGGCTCCCCAAGGTAGCGGGGCCGACCCGAAGGTCGGCCCCGGCCGATGCAACCTAGACGCGCATCTTGTCCGCCTGCTCCCGCGCCATCTTGGTGATGACGGGCACTTCCATGTCCTGCTTGTTGTAGGCCTTCACCGCCAGGATGATGGCCAGAACGAACAGGCCCAGATAGCCGACGGCCGCGATGAGCGCCCCCAGGAACGGTATCATCTGCAGGATGGCCGCCGCGATGCCGAACAGAATCCAGGTCACGATCAGGAACAGGGCCTGGAAGCCGTGGAACCGCATGTAGCGGCTCTTCTTCATGTCCGTGACCAGGATGATGATCGCCAGGATGCCGATGATGTAGGCCAACGCGGCCATGATCGGCTGCTCCTGACTCGGGTCATCGGTCCCCGCAGCCGTGGCGACCGGCGCCGCGGTCGGCGGCGCGGCCCCCGGGGGCGGTGCGGGAGGCGGAGCCGGAGGAACGGCCGCCGCGGGCTGCGGAACGTCCTTCGCGCAGTAGTTCTTCCCGTCCACCTCCGTGCGGCACTCGTCGCAGATCTCGGCGGCGCAGGTCACGCACTTCGCGGTGCTCTCCCGGTCGGCATGGTTCACGCAAGCCATGAGGTCGGTACCTCCCTGGGCATGTGGCGTTCGAGTCCGACAGCACCCCGGTTGTTCGCGAAGCGAGGACCCATCTCCTCCACTCTCCCGCCTCCTGCTCGGAGATTCCCGGCCGGCGCGCGCAGGATCGCGCGATGGACAACGCGAAGGGCGCCCGCGTGCCGCATCAATCCCCGACGGGTGCGTGAGCCATGGCCCCGCTCGCCTGTCTCTTGATGGCGGCCCCAGCCTGCGCCGCTTCGCCCGAGCCCGTCGTCCTGCGCAGCCCGGAGGGGGTCGAGGCGGTCTTCTCCGCTGAGGACGGCCGCTGCCGCTGGTCCGCCTACCGCGACCCGGCGGCGGGGCGTGAGTGGCGAATCGGGGGGCCCCTCTTCAGCCTGCAGACGCCGGACGGCTCGCGCGCGAACCTCGGCGAGGTGGGCTGCATCCTGGCTGAGGGCGCGCCGCCGACCGCCGCCGAGGTGACCCTGCAGGCCCTCTTGGCCCGGCCCGCCGTCGAGGTGCGACAGGCATTCGCCTTCTGCGAGGACGGACGCACCCTCCGCGTCCGCACCCGCCTGCGTGCCCTTGCCGAGCCGGTCCTGATCCAGCGGGTGGGCCTGCTGGAGATCGAGCTGCCGGGCCAGGCGCTGGAGCGCATCGGCCCGGGTCACGTGTCATGCCCCATCATCGGCGATCGGGTCTTCGCCGGCGTCGAGCACCCCTCGGCGCTGTCGCAGATCAGCGAGCAGACGCTCTACATCGCTCAGCATTCTTACACGCTCGTGGGCGCAGACTGGACGGACGTGCCTCCCGCGGTGTTCGGGTCGGCAGCAGTGGAAGACGGCGAGCCCGACCGCGAGGCCGTCCGCCGCGCGTTCCTCCGCTACCTGGACATGGTTCGCGTCAAGCCACGCGACATGCACGTCCACTACAACAACTGGTGGACGATGCCCGTACCCTTCTCCGAGCAGGACGTGCTGGACAACATCGCGGCGCTGAAGGCCGGGCTGTACGATCGCACCGGCTTCTTCTTCGATTCCTACGCGATGGACATGGGCTGGTCCGACCCGCGCTCCGTGTGGGACGTCAACCGCGCCCACTACCCCGAGGGCTTCCGCCGCATCCGCGACGCCCTGGCGGAGGTGGGCTGCCGACCCGGCCTGTGGGTCTCCCCCAGCAGCCTCTATCCCCCGGCCCTGGACAACGCCTGGCTCGCCGAGGCGGGCTACGAGGTCGCGCCCGGCTCCCATGTGGGGACCTTCGCGTGCCTGGCCCTCGGCGGCCGCTACCAGCGGACGTTCCGTCGGGCCGTGCTGGGCCACGGCCGCGCCGGGAACCTGGGCCACGTGAAGTTCGACGGACTCGCCTGGCCGTGCTCGGCGACGACCCACGGCCACCGGCCCGGCTTCGAGTCGTACCAGCCGATCGCCGAGGGCTTGATGGACGTCCTCGATGCCCTGCGCGCCCAGAACCCCGACATCGCGCTCGAGCCCACGTGCCTCGGGTACTATCCGAGCCCCTGGTGGCTGATGCACACGCCGTACGTCATCGGGCCGTTCGGCGACGACAGCCCGCGCGGTCGAGGCCCGTGCCCCGAGTGGATCGAGTCGATGACCACGGGCCGGGACATCGCCAACCTGCGAGGGGGCGACGCGTTCTGGATGCCCAGCTCGGCCCTGGAGTGCTTCGACATCATCGTGCAGTGCCCGGGCGAGTTCCGGAACCACGCCGTGATGGCCGTCGCGCGCGGCCACTGGTTCCAGTCGACGTACATCAACCCGCGCTTCATGGACGCCGGGGAGTGGGGGTTCTTCGCCGAGCTGATCCGCTGGGCCCGCGCTCACCGCGAGCAGCTGCAGAACCCGGTTGTGTTCGGGGGCGATCCGACGCTGCGGCAGGCGTATGGCTATGCCTACCCCGCCGAGGCACGGTCGCTGTACTTCGCGCGCAACCCCTGGATCGAGGAGGCTGAGGTGGCCCTGCCGGAGGGTCCGGACCTGCCCGCGCGAGAGCTCCGGACGCTGTACCCGTGCCGGGAGGTACTCGGCGGCGCCGAGGCCGGGGGCGCCTTGCCGGCCGTCACGCTGGGGCCGTACGAGTCGGTGGTCCTGGAGGTCGTGCCGACCGTGCGAGGGCGTGGACGTCCACCGATGTCGCCCCCGCCGGGGGCGACATGGCGGGCGACTGAAGGCCCGATCCTCGAGCGGCTGGTGTTTCGCGACGAACGGCCCGCCTACGGGCCGTCATGGACTTCGCCGGACGGCGATGCGGACTCGGCGCTCGTCGTGTCAGGCTCCGGGCGGCTCAACACCCCGACGGCCGCCGAGCTCTGCCTCCTCGTCGAGGGACCGCCGGACGGCCCGTTGGCGACGTGTTCGGCCACGCTCGACGATGCGCCCGCCGACCCGCGAGAGAGCGGTTCCCGGGGCGCCTTCGCCGCCACGGGTGCGCCGCCGGAGGAGGAGTGGCAGTGGTTCCTGATCGACGTTCCGGCGGGCCGGCACGAGCTGACCTACCGCCTCTCCGTCCCCGGCCCGACCGCGAAGTTCGGCGCGTACGTCCGGGGCGTGGAGAAGGGTAGCGGCCGGACACGGCCGTTCGATGACGGGCCGGCCTTCCCCCTCGGCCGCCCGGCGCACCGATCCTGGTCGCGCACCCTGATGCCTCTCGTCGACACCGAGACCGCCGCCATCGCGGAACGGTCGACGGCGAGGCGAACCGTGGAGATCGATGGCGTCTTCCTCGACGCGCTGGACTGGCGAGAGGCAACGGCGGGCTGGGGCGAGGTGCGCCGCAACGTCAGCGTGATGGGCAAGCCGATGACGATGGCCGGACGCGTCTACCGGCGCGGCCTGGGCACGCACGCTCACTCGCGGATCGTCTACGAGCTGCCGGCCGGACACGCCCGCTTCGCAGCCACCATCGGCGCCGATCAGGAGGTCGGGGTCCGGTCGATCATCTTCGTGGTCGAAGCCGACGGCCACGAGCTGTACCGCAGCCCGCTCATGGGCCGGGAGTCGCCCCCGGTCGAGCTCGACCTGCCGGTTCGCGGAGTGCGCGAGCTTGCGCTGATCGTCGAGGATGGCGGGGACGGCATCGCCGCCGACCACGGCAACTGGGCGGAAGCGCGACTGCTGCGCTGAGGAGGCCTGCAGTCGTCAGCCGATCAGGTCAACGATCCGTCTGCGCACCGTTTCGGGCTCGACATCGACCGCCACCTCCACATTCGGCTCGCCCTCCCGCCGAACGCAGCGGCCCTCCTCATCGATGGTGAGACACATCGGCTCTGTGCGCACGAAGGACGGCTCAACCGCCACGAGCGCAGCCAACGGATCGTGGATGCAGGGGGTGCGCGTCGGGCCGCCCGGCGGCGACACGTGCTGCTGCCAGAGCCGGGTCATCGCCATGATCGCCTGCGACAGCGGCGTTCCCTTGGCGTCGATGGCCCCGAGCTCCTCGGGCGTCATCACGCAGCGCAAGGTGACGTCGAGCCCGACCATCAGCAGCGGCTTGCCGGACTCGAACATCATGCGGGTCGCTCGCGGATCGACGCAGGCGTTGTACTCCGGATCGGGGCGATCCGGCCTGACGTGGCCCCCCATGATGACCAGCCGCCCCAGCTGTTGGTAGGCCTCGGGGAACTCCGCGATCAGCCGCCCCACATTGGTGAACGGTCCCACCGGCAGCAGCGTGCAGCCCGGATGCTGCGCGATCTTCTCGGCCAGGAAGCGCACCCCGTCGACCCGACCCGCGCGCAGGCGGTCCTCCTCCTCAGCGCTCAGCACGTCCGCCTGGTTGTTCCGCACCTGCGGGAAGAGCCGGTCCAGCCCATCGCGCGCTCCCGCGGCCACCTCGACCGGGGCCCCGGCCAGCTCGAGCAGCAACCGGGCCTGGGCGGCGCGCAGCTCGGAGTCGCGGTGGACGGTCGTCACCCCCAGCAGCTCGATGCGGGGATGTCGGACGCACACGCTCAGCGCCCAGGCATCGTCGATGTCGTCGCCAATGTCGGTGTCATAGAGGATCGGCACGGGCAGGTCGGGCATCGTCGCCTCCAGGTGCGTCGATCGTCGGCGGGCGGGGTCAGGAATGGACGATCACGCGCTCGGCGCTGAACCCGTTCGCCTCATAGTCCTGGACGAGGGCCCTGAAGGCCGCCTCATCCTCGGGGGCCAGCCCCACAACCGCCCCGCCCGAGCCAGGCAGCTTGGCCGGACAGTCGTGCCGCCGCGCGATCTCGATGAGGCTCAGGGTCTGACGCCCCAGGACCTCGTCGCCGTACAACTTGCGGCGCAAGTCGAAGTTGGCGTTCATCAGCTCGCCGAAGCGCGCGACATCCCGCTCCTGCAGCGCCCGCCGGCCCTCCTCTGCGAACCCGGCAAAGCGCGCCATGGCGGACCGTACTCGCTCATCGCCGGCCTCCCACAGCGTGCGGACGGGCGAGTGCGCCTTCCCCGACTCGCCCCCCGTGCTTCCCCACGCCACGAACAGCGGCGGGACGAGGGCCGGGTCCAAAGGGACGTAGTCGCCATGGCCCTGCCTATCGAGCCGTTCCTTCGCGAAGTCCATGTAGACCAGTCCGCCGTACACGGCAATCACCCGATCCTGCAACCCCGCCTGGATGCCCAGCTCCTCCGTCTCGACGCCCAGGATGATGTTCGGCCGCTCGGGCAGGGGAAGCGCCGCGGCCGGGACGCCGTAGAAGTCCATCAGCGCCTGGAAGGCCGCCGAGATGATCGAACTCGACCCGCCCAGGCCCACCTGCCGCGGGATGGTCGTGTGGTAGCGGATCGTGAACTGCCGAGGAAGCAGCGAGAGGCCGCGGGCCTGGCAGACATCCGCGAACTTCTTGCAGGTGGCCAAGAGCAGGCGCCGGCCGCCGTAGTAGCCCTGAACGGCCGCCGTCTCTTGCAGGGCCCGCAGCGAGGAGAAGCTCGACGGATCGTGCTCGGGGTGCGGCACGATCGACAGCTCCGGGCTCTCCCACAGCTGAACCTCGGCCGCGAAGTTGCGGATCATCAGCGCGATCGTCTTGCCGTGGAAGCCATCTGAGGGGTTCCCCAGCAGGGCGACCCGCGCGTGGCCGTGCTTCTCGATGATCATGCGTGCCTCCGAGAGCCCAAGGTGGGAGTCACCCACCGCCTCGGATTCGTTGGCCTCGCTGGCGGCACCTCCTGCCCTTCGAGCGGGAGGAATCGGCCGACGCGCCGGGGAACATCAACAGCCGTCCCGGCACAGGAACCCGGCTCGCGGAGGGTTGGGCATGATCGACGGCGTGAGAGTCATCCGCCTGACGCGTCACGTGGACGAGCGCGGGTTCCTGATGGAGATCCTGCGCTCCGACGCCCCGCACTTCGTGGGCTTCGGCCAGGCGTACATCACCACGTGCGAGCCCCAGCCGGACGGCCCGGTCGTGAAGGCCTGGCACAAGCACGGCAAGCAGACCGACCATTTCTGCCTGTTGCGCGGCAAGGCCAAGATCGGGCTCTTTGACGATCGCGACGGCTCGCCCACACGCGGGGAGGCGCAGACGGTCATCCTCGGCGGGGGAAACGACCTGCTGGTGCAGATTCCCCCCGGCATCTGGCATGGCTTCATGCCCCTGGGCTTCGAGCCCGCCTGTATCCTGAACCTGCCCACCGAGACGTACAACCACGACGACCCCGACGAGGAGCGCGCGCCCTGGGACGCCTTCCCCGTGCAGTGGGAAGTCGAGTCGCGGTAGCTGCCTACACCCACACACCGATGCCCGTTCCCTTCACCAAGCTACAGGCGTTGGGCAATCACTTCGCCCTGGTCTACTCGCCCGAGGCGCGGCCCTTCGATCCGGGCGTGTTGGCGCCGGCCCTCTGCCGCCATCACTTCGCGGTCGGCGCGGACGGGCTGCTGGTGACGTCGCCCTCCGACGTGGCGGATGTACGAATGCGCTACTACGATCCGGACGGCAGCGAGGACATGTGCGGGAACGGGCTGCGCTGCGTCGCGCGGTGGGCCTTCGAGCGCGGCGTGGCGCCGGCGGAGATGCGCGTCGAAACGCTGTCGGGCGTCCGCGAGTGCACGGTGCTGGGGCCGGAGGAGGTGCGGGCCGAGATGGGCGCCCCCATCCTCGACACCGAACGGCTGCCGGCTCTCGCCTCGGCAGACCGCCTGCTCGACCATCCCGTT
>Ga0194126_10009735_pt1 | contig 12750 bp, 15 predicted proteins | sample TA2KigC150mmetaG_FD_148641 | JGI IMG/M metagenome (GOLD analysis project Ga0194126, IMG submission 148641) | Freshwater microbial communities from Lake Tanganyika, Tanzania - TA2015035 Kigoma Deep Cast 150m | ecosystem: Environmental > Aquatic > Freshwater > Lake | place: Tanzania: Lake...
ATGATATTCTTCATAGCGCATGACGATTAATCTCTCCCAGTCGCTTAGATATTTTCTTTCAACGCCTAGGTTTTTTAGGTAATCAAGATGCTCTTTGGGGAGTCGCTCTTTTACCAGAAGAAGAAACTCTCTCATCTCGTCTGGGCAGCGCAGGTCGGGCGCTTCGAGCGTCAGCATAATTAGGACGATCGCCGCCAGCACCAATTCGTTAAAGATACGGTCTTGCTCGATTTGGGACAAGCCATTAAAATCGGTTTCTTGGCGAAACTTTTTATCGCGGAAAAATTTAAAAGCGGCTTGCGCGGCAGCCTGGTCGAGACCGGCCGCCAGGATCCTGGCCATTTTTTCGGCAGGCAGAGGATTTTCCGGACCGCGACTTTTTAGTTTTTTGATTTCTTTTTCCAGATCCATATATTTATTTTAGCGCATCTTCGAAATTATGCCAGTTATTTTATCGGGAGAAAGTATTTGCCGCATAAGGAAATAAAAAAGGCGAAATTGCCCAGAAGTCGACCGGAGCGATTAGCGTAACCGTCTTTTAACCGCCCCGATCCTATAAACAAGCTTAAACACTTCAACGACAAAAAACATCGAGATTGACAGAAATATGGCAGTAACCCAGTAGGGATAACTTAGCTCCTGCAATCCAAAGAATTGCCTTAAAGTAGCGGTTGAGAAAGGCAACACCTGCAACCCAAAACCCGCGAGAACTGCAAAAATCAACCATTTGTTTTCAAAAAGATGGTTTTGCCAAAACGGTATCATTAAGGCCCGGACCGAAAAAACATACGCCAGCGAGTTTAGGCCAAGCGTAAAAAAAGCAAAAGAACGAGCCAAAAGAAGATTACCAGTTGTTTTATAAATAACTATAAAAGAAAGTAGGGCTGCCAGGCCGGCGATAACACTGACAGAGCCGATCAAAGTTATCATCCACTTATTTACTAGTCGTTCTGCCGGAGGGCGCGGCCTTTCCTTCATAATAGCGGTTCTTTTGGGGTCAATCGTGAGCGCCAGGTTCGGAAATCCGTCCGACACCAAGTTAATCCAAAGAATCTGTACCGCCGAGATTGGCAGCGGCAGACCCAAGAGCATGCCCCCGACAACAACAAATATTTCCTGAAACGCATCACATAAGAGATAAAGAATGTTTTTCCTAATGTTTTCGAACATTGCCCGACCTTCCTCGATGGCCTTGACAATGGTAGAAAAGTTAGAGTCTAAAAGGACCAGGTCGGCCGATTCTTTGGCCACGTCGGTGGCTTCACCCACAACAATGCCAATATCGGCCTTGTGCAGCGCCGGCGCATCATTGACCCCGTCGCCCATCATCGCTACCACTTCTCCGTTTCTCTTTAGTGCCTCAACAATTTTCAGCTTTTGGTCGGGCGTAGTTCTGGCAAATAAGCGGATTGTCTTTACTTTTTGCGCCAGTTCCGCTACTGTTAGTTTCTTCAACTCTTCGCCGGTTATAATCTCGTTTTCTTGAACAGAAATGTTTAATTCGGACAAAACATATTCGGCGGTTTTTTGGTAGTCGCCCGTGACGACGGCGATCTTGATCCCGGCCCCAATTGCCAGCCGGAGCGCTTCCTTTACTCCCAGTCTCACCGGATCGGAAAAAGCCAGGATGCCCGTCCAGGTCAGACCCGCTTTTGCGTCTGCCGCTTCCAGGCTAACCTGGGTTGCGGGCGCCTCTTTCCTGGCAAACCCAATAAGCCTTTTGCCCTGTTTAGTCAGGTTTTCAATTGTTGAGCAAATTTCTTTCTTTTCCTCTTCTGAAAGTGTTGTCCACTGCAAAAGCAGTTCCGGGGCCCCATTGACATAAATCATATTTTTATCAGCTGACCACTTATGGAGGCTGACAAAAAATCGTTCTTTTGGAGAAAAAGGGATACTGTCAAGCCGTTGGTGTTCGGAAACAAAATCGGTGATGATTGTCCGTCCCCAGGCAAAAGCGGAGATGACGATCGGGTCGTCTAAGTCATTGGCCAAAAGCACCTGCTCTGCCAGTTTTTCCCTCTCCCCGATATAGTTAACGACTTCCATTTTCCCCTGGGTCAGGGTGCCTGTTTTATCAACACAGATAATCGTTACCCCCCCCAGCGTCTCGGCCGCTGATAATTTTCTTACCAGGCCGCGATGTTTGACGATCTTTTGCATGCCAATGGCGAGCACCACGGTTAGTGATACCAACAGTCCTTCGGGAATGCTGGAAACGGCCAGAGCCACCGAAGTAACAAATATCTCTGTCAGGCTAAACCGGTATAAAGCCCCGATGGTAAATACCATAATTGTTAACACTCCCACCACGGCCACTAATTGCTTGCTGAAGCTCTTTAGTTGTCTTTGCAGCGGGGTTTCTTCTTCCGGCTCCTGGATTTGTTGGGCGATTGAACCCATTTTGGTCGCCGCGCCGATGGCGGTAACCGCCATCATCGCCTGGCCGGAAGAGACGGTGGTGCCCATGAAAACCTCGTTGTCTTTAACCTTGCCTGCCGGAACGCTTTCACCGGTCAAGACAGATTCGTCAATATAAAGCCGGTTGGCAAAAATAAGTTTTCCGTCGGCCGGGATCCTTGCCCCCTGATCTAAAATTACCAAATCACCGGAAACTATTTCCGCAGTATTAACCGTAACCCTCTTTCCTTCACGAATAACCACCGCCTGGTTGGTAACATACCGCTTAAGGGCCAAAAGGGCGTTGGTTGCCTTACTCTCCTGAACGTACCCCAAAATAGTATTGATAAAAACGGCCAAAAGAATAATGGCCGTATCGGAAAAATGCCCGATTGCCAATGTGACCAGGGCGGCAAAAAAAAGGACATAGACCAGGGGGCTTTTTAATTGCTGGATTACCAGCGACAGTTTGCCGGGAGGAGGTCTTTCCGGCAAAAAATTAGGTCCGTCTCGCTCTTGCCTTCTTTTTACTTCTTCGTTTGATAGGCCGTTTTCATTTGGAAACATAAACATTATTGCTTTTAGAGAATAATTAATCCGAATAATTCAACGACGACAAAGAAGCAGTAAAAACCAAAAAGAATAAAGCCCTCTTTTCTGGAAACATCGTGTTTCGACCGGGTGAAGTAATAAAAGAGGCCTAATCCAAACGCCAATAGCAAAAGCGTATTAATGAAATTACTGGCCGTGATTACTTCCCCGGAATTTAACAGGGTGAATAGGCCAAATAAAAGCGTATTGGCAGAGGCCGAACCGACAAAGTCGCCAAAAGCGACATCCTTTTTGCCGGAAATAACCGACCGCACGCCCAAAGATATCTCGGGAATATTGGTTCCCAGGGAAAGAACAATTAAGCTGATATAAAAAGCAGAAATGTTAAACGCGTTGGCAAAATAGATAGTTCTATCCACGATCAGATTGCTGGAGACGAAGACCAAAGCAATTCCCAGTATAATTTTCAAGATATCAATAAAGGAATAAGACCGGGCATGCAGCACTTCAGCGTGACCGTTATCGAGCACCCCTTTATTTTTTTGGATAAAATAAAACAAAAAGGCGTATAGCCCAATAAGTACGATTCCTTCCCAATTAGACACTTTTCTGTCAAGGACCATAAAGGTCGGGGCGAGCATAACGATAAAAGAAAAAAGCAAATTCTTGTCATTTAACTGGCTGTTTAATTTGACCCCGTTGCCAAAGATGGCCAAGAGGGGGATTATTAAAAGAAAAATAACGACAATGCCGCCGATCAAATTGCCGGCAAAAATTTCCGGATTATTTTCCGAAATTGCCGTTAAGCCTACGGCGAATTCCGGTATTGAAGTTAGCAGCCCCAAGACGAAAAAGGACAGCGCGAAAGAAGAGACCCTTATCTTCTTTGACAATTTATCAACTGCGGCGATAATCAGCCCGGCCCCAAACCAGACAGCGATGAAGGAGATGGCATAAATAAAAATATTAAGCGCAAACATTATTTCATTATAAACAAGCTAAGACAATTCTTAAAGAGGTAACGAAGTCTGAAAAACCCCGGAGCCCCCAAAGCCAGAGTAACGCCTGACTGATCCCCCCAGTCCCGAGATTATTAGACCGGCTGGTTTATTTCTTTTCTGCTACTATTTCTCCCAATTTTACTTTAGCGAGGGTGATAATCTTCCCTATGTTCATCTTCGCCGTTTATTTAATATTTCCCCAAGACGCCTTATCTCTTCTCCGTATTTTGCCCAGTCTCCCTCCTTTTGGGCTCTTATGGCAGTCTCGTAGACTTCGTTTGCCTGTTTAATAATCTCGTCAATATCTGCCTTGCCGGCAGGCAGGCCTGCCTGGCCGGTAGGCGGGTCTTGGGTGAGGGGAGTGGAAGGAACTGTTTTTGAGACTCCTGTACCGAAGATCCTGGAAAGTCCTGCTTCAAGAGTCTCCTCCATGGCAATTTTATTCTCGTATGCCACAATCACTCTTTTAAGTTCCGGAATTTTCCCGGCTTCTGCTTTAAGATACAGCGGCCTTACATAGATAAGGGATTCTTCAATCGGAATAACCAATAATGGCCCTTGAATTACCTGGGACCCGCGCTGATCCCAGAGTGATATTTGTCTTGCTATCTCCGCGTCCTGATTGATGCGGCCAATAACCTGTTTGGGGCCGAAAATAAGTTTCTGTTTAGGAAAACGGTAGACCAAAAGTTTACCATAATTTTCCGCGTCGTTTCTTGCCACCATCCAGGCAGAAAGATTATCTTTGGCCCGGGGAGTAAAGGGCAGCATCAGAATATATTCTTCTTTTGACTCGCCCGGTAATTTCATAATCATGTGTCTCGGAGTCATAACTGGCAGTTTACCGCTTGTATTTTTCTCTCCCTCTGTAGCTACAGAGGGAATTTCCCACTGGTCCTCTTTGTTGTAGAAAATCTGGGGATCATCCATGTGATAGGTCGTATAAATTGCCGTTTGTAAGGTAAAAATATCTTCAGGATAGCGAAGATGGGGAACCAAACTTTTGGGCAATTCCGAAAGCGGTTTAAATACCTTAGGAAAAATCCTGGCATAAGTACGAATGATTGGGTCGTTGGCATCCGCCTGGTAAAAAGTAACCGTACCGTCATAAGCGTCAAGTACTACTTTTACCGAATTCCTGATGTAGTTTACCCGACTGCCATTAAGAGACAGAGGTTGCGAGTAGGGGTAAGAATCGCTTGCCGTATATGCATCGGCAATCCAATAGATCCTCCCATCGGCAACCACAGCATATGGATCGCGGTCAAGGGTTAAAAATGGGGCAATTTTTGCTATTCGCTCATTGATCTTGCGATTGTAAAGAATCCGGCTTTCGGAAGTTATATCGTTTGACAAAAGCAATTTGAGTGAACCAAGGCGGATGGCGTAAAAAAGGCGTCTTATTGGTGAGTTGATCTCTACTCCGCCTTTGCCCCCGTAGGTGGTAAATACATTTTCTTCTCCTTTGGGATAATCGAATTCTTTGGATTTGGTTTTGACGAATACATAGTCATTGGAAAGCTCCCCATAATATATTTCCGGACGATTAACCGTTAACTCTTTTGCCTCTGATTTTGGCGGCAAGTCTTTGACAAAGAGAACAGGTAGACCTTCAGTTGTTACCTGATTGACAGGACCCGCCGCCAGGCCGTATCCGTGAGTGAATGTTAATCTTTCATTTATCCAGCTTCTGTTGGGAAGACTTTCAGATGCAAGTTCCCGAAGCGAAAGCATAATCTGCCGTATTTCCCCATCGATGGTATAGCGGTCGTTGTCAACAGAGGCAAATTCATAGTAAGTTCTAATTTCCTGAATTTGGGAAAAGGTGGAAAGAAGCGGCGCGCGGTCCCAAAGACGGACATTTTTAATAGTAAGATTGTTACTGGCCAAATCTTGCGCTTTCAGTGGTTTATCTCCCGAGATTTCCCGTTCCTCGATCTTGTCTAAACCAAAAGCAGCTCGCGTTGCGGCAATGTTGTTTATTATAAAAGGAGTTTCCTTGGCAAGTTCATTGGGAGCAACTATCAGTTTTTGGAAAATGGCAGGAATAAAACCTTGCGCCACTCCCACCAGAAAGTAAAAGGTAATTGAACCCAAAAGAAGGGCGGCTTTCCCTCTTATTCCCCAGTACAGAGAAGAAAATGCGGCAAAAAGTGTTACCAATATAGACACCCGAAGAAGTGGAATCATGATATTGACATCGGTAAAAACGGCGCCAAACACCGGGCCGCCTTGGCTGGTCAGCAGTTTAAACAAAGATAGATAAGTGCCTGCCGCAAGTGTTAACAAAAAAAGGAAAAGCAGGATCCCCATATGGATCCGGGCATGGGGAGTTGTTTGAAGACCCAATTTAGAGAGGTTAGTTTCGCCAAGCTTGCCAAGCAAGCCTGATGTGTTAAGACTACCCCGCAAAACATATACCGCACCGCAACCTATTAGTGAAAAAAGAATTAGAGTCCGAACAAGCCCCAGTCCTATGTCGAAAACCGGAAGGGTGAAAATATAAAAGGAGATGTCTTTCCCCAAAATAGGGTCGGCAAGACCAAAGGGCGTGCTATTGAGATATTTCAAAACGTCATGCCAACCAGTAGCGGCAAATAATCCTAAAAATAAGGCAATCAAAAGACAGGCGACAGTTCCTAGTTTTTTTACTATGCGATTATCAAGAGTTACCGGCTGACCAATAAGACTTTCTGGTAGAGTCGCCAGCCAAGGAATTTTAGAGGAAACTGCTAAAAGAAAATTAACAAGTAGGAACAAGGCAGCAAAAATAGTTACTGCCAAACCCAAGACCAGTTTTGCCGTCAGAGATTTAACAAAGACTTCAGTGTATCCTACCTCGGTAAACCACCACCAGTCGGTAATAAAGGAAACAATGGTCGAGAAAAAAACAAAGAAAAGAAATGCCGCCCCCAGAATGATCCTAGTTAAAAACTTTGTGATATTCATATACAAAACCGGCCCTTTTGCTATCTTGGCCGGTTGTAATTGATGATGATTCTTCGCTTGAAGATGCAAGCGTATAGACCATTCATCTTCTTGCTCCCCACCATCCAAGGCGGTGTTAGATAATATTATTATACAGGAAGGGCATCTTTATTTCCAATACCGAAAACATACTCACTTAAACTAATCGTTTGGTGAAACGACAAAGAGATTGCCAACTCTAAGTAAAAGAGTGACTATACTTGCCTGGTCGGCAATAATATTATTTGTTCTTCTTAAACTTATCCAACGGATAATCTACCGCAGATTTTAAAAAAGATCTGTTAAAGTCCCACCTTGACAAAGGTGGAACCTTGGTGGGATTTTTTCTAGCCCCTGGGGTTAGCAATTACTTTGGTATTCATGCTTATCTTGCGGGCGCAAAATTCTGCTGTAGCATATTTTTGCGCCCATAGCGGAAGCTAAATGCCGCCTGCGGATTCTATAAAATTTTCCCTATTCCATCCTAAACGCAATCAAGCCGTATTTTTCGATTTTTTCTTGATAACCGGGGAAACTGAAATAAGTTGCTTTCATTTCTTCTACCGAAGTAGCAAAAGGCATGATATCCTTTATTCCCAGGGTTTTTGCTAATTCCTCGACGGAATTAAAAACGTGCGCTTCTTTTACCTTCTTCTCCAATTTCTCCTCGCCGCAGCGAAAAACTAAAATATCGCCTGGCTGAACCTGGCGGTATTTTGGCGTCGCCGCCCGCGTCTCGATGGTTTTCTTTCCATTTTTGATCGCTTCCAGAAACCGCCTGTCTTCTTCCCTAATAGGTAAAATAAATTTTGCCATCGCTATTTAAGTTCTTGAAGTTCGGCAGGAGAGATCTTTACTTGATTAAGAATCTTTCTCAAAATTTCCTAGCTAAAAGAATACCCTCTTTGATGCTTCCCAAAACTTCTTCTACCGAATCGCCATAGTCGGCAACCCCTAGCGTGGGGCAATAGGCATTATAAACTTTGCCCCCGTCGGGATAATGTTCGGGCTCAATAATAACGCGATAATTTAAAACCTTCGTCTCCATCTTGGCTATAATTTATCACGTTTAGCGTTTTTTGTCAAAACCTGTAAGAAGATTTTCCCGGGCAAAAAACTTAAGACCAAAAATATTCTCGAAATGCGACTTATTAAAAGTGCAGAGAGGGGCCTGCAAGTTTAGCGCGGTAGCAGCCACGAGGGCATCCGCCAGATAAAAATTTGGATTCTGGCGCATTAAAATTCCCGCCTGCCGGGAAATTTCCTCGTTTGTAGAAACAAATTTTAGTTCCCTTAAAGCTTCTTCAAGCCTCTTCTCGCCCGCGGGATTGCCGGCGCTTTTACCAATATAGAGTTCGGTTAAGACTACTGCCGGCAGGAAAATCTCCAAATCCTTCTGGCGCATTAATTTTCCAAAGACTGTGGCTTTGGGGGATTGGCGCAGAAAATCAACTAGGATATTGGTGTCTAAAACTACTTTTTTCATTACCAGGACTCTCTAGCCATTCTGGCCCAAAGTTCCTCCAGGGGATTGTATCTGACTTTGGCCAGGTATTCCTCGGGCGTATCTTTTGCCCAATCGGCCATTACCCCAGATACAGTTTTTGGCCTAAATTCAACGGGAACGATGACGATCATGCCTTTCCACTCAAAAACATTGAGGAGTGTTTCTGGCGTTATCTTGAGCTTGCCCCTAAGGCTGGCGGGTATGGTAACCTGCCCTCTTTCCATGGGCTTAACGATAGTTCCGATCGGCATGGCTGTTGGCATTTTCTCCTCCTTCTGATATTCATTCTAATCCGAATTTCATACTTTGTCAATAATGAATTTGATTTATTTTAGTTTTGAGGTAGAGGGTGGTCGATTATATATAAATACTTTAGTGCCGGCCGGTAGTAAAGTATTTACCGAAAGAAATTTCTCTCCTTCAGGATAGACCCCTATCAATAAACTAAATTCTTTTCTCCTCTGACAAATCTCTCTGCCAAAAGGGCGATTTTGAAGTGGTAGGGGTCCCAATTGTAGGGAAAAGAGTTTTTGGATATCCCTATCTTTATTTTCTCTCCCTCGTTTGTTATTCCTTCGGTCTCGAAACGATAACCTTTCCTGGTATGAACCCTGACGAGCTTATCAATAGGGCAAGCGCAAATCGCATAGACTTCCGCCTTTTCCGGCCGATAGGAGCTAAGAGGAGAATTATCGATAACCATAAAAATGTCAGCGACGACCTGTCTCGTTCTTCCCTTAGTATCGAGAAGAACAGCAAGCTTTCTCCCCAAGCAGGTCAAATCTTTAAATTTATAATCTTTGCCCAATTCTTCCCTGACTTCCCTAAGTCCGTCAGATATTTCTTCTCCGGCCTGATAGTAACCGCCGGCGGAAACATCCAATTTATTTGGCGCCCAACTGGAATCAGGCCTTCTTTGCTGATAGATAATTGAAGGAGTGGGCTTAGTTTGGATCACCCACAAGTTAAAAACGCCCACCCAGTCTTTGTCTTCCCGCGCCTGCTGAATGGTTTTAATTTTTCCGCTTTTCCTAAAATCCGGCGGGAGCAGAATATCAACTTTCTCCACAAGCTTATTCTACCACTTTGTTATTTAACCTTTTTATGCTGTTCTGGGTACCAAGCGGGAGTGTGAGGATATTCGATAGCAAGGCAAGAGTCGCTGTTTTTATGTTCTTTAGCCTGTTTTTTATAAACGACTTTCATTTGAGAAACTTTATTGGCCTATTTTAGCTTGTTGAATTGATCGGGCGACAAGTTAATGTCGCGCAGTATTTTTCTTAAAAGGCCGCGGCCGATTTCCTCTCCTTGGTGAATAGGGACAACTGTCTCTCTTCCGTCGGCGTTTTGCAAAATCAAGTGGCTTCCTCTTTGGCGGATTTCGGCGAAGCCAAGCGAGCGAAAAATTTTTAGAAGTTTAATTGCCTTGATAGGAGAGAGTTTAGGCATATTGAATCCTAATATCTTCGGTGGCAAAGAAATTGATTAAAGAGCGGGGAGCCCTAATCTTTTCTTTTTGTAATTCTGGGTGCACGTCAAGATAGAGGGAGATTGCCTCGCGGATTCTTTTTCTCGCTTCTTCCAGGGTTTTTCCTTGCGTATGGCAACCCGGCAGTTCGGGCACCGAGGCGACAAAATAGCCATCCTCATCTTGCTCGAGGAGGATTTTAAATTCTAATTCGAAAGTCTTTTCGGCCATGGATTAATTCTACCTCTTTTTCTTGATCTCCGCAAGTGCTTTTTACTTAACACTTTAACACTACTTAACGCCGCCCAAATTTAGAGATTATTCTTAAAGAAGTTAACTGTCTCTTTTATGGCCTGGGGCGTTTCGCCCTTTTCGTGAAATCCGTGTTCCGCGCCAGCAAGAGTTGTCAGTTTTCCGTTAGCTAATAGCTTCGCGTATTCCCTAGAGTCTTCGTAAGGGATTTTGCTATCTTTATCGCCATGAATGATCATAGTAGGGATACTTATCTTTTTTAGGGCCTCGTATGGTTTTAGACTCGCCATTTCCTCAAAAAGCGCCTTACCGACTACGAATTTTCTGCTTCCTAGGGTTGTCCATCCCCTGGTTTGGAGCTCTCTCTCCATCGCCGCTTTTTTGGCGTGAAGCCAGGGCAGTGTCGGATTGATAAAAGTGTGTTCGTAATTCAAAACAGGGTTCCATAAGCACAAGCATTTCAGCTTATTCTGGTTTTTGGCCGTATAAAAAATAGATGGGCCTCCTCCGAAACTGGCGCTGACTAAACCAAGAGAAGGGTATTGTTTTAGTGCCTGGTTAACGGCTGCCTCGAGATCTTTGATTTCAGCAGAAATTGTTAAGTCAATTGACTTCCCTTCGCTTTCGCCATGACCAGAAAAGTCGAAGCGAAAGACAGCAAAGCCCGCGGCGCAGAACTCTATCGCCAGCTTAGTAAATATGCCGCCTTCATCCTTATCAACAGTTAATCCGTGGGCCAAGACAATCGCCTTATCGGTTTTGGTAGTTGGAATATGCCAAATACCGCACAACCGATACCCGCTAAGAGAATCGAAATATACTTTCTTCATAACTTAGAGTTTTGCCAAAGATTTTTCGAAGTTGAGGACAAAATATTTTTTGCCTTTTTGGATTATTTTGTGTCCTTCTTTTTCTGAAAGTGCTTTTTGCCCTTCGGCTCCGCCGGGATACTTCTCGTTTAAACTGCCATCACTTTTTAGCGTGCGCCAATAAGGAGTAGTGTCTTTTTTGCCTTCGCCTTTTTCTTGTTCGGCTGCCCAGGCGGAAACCCAGGCAAAAATGCCGGTGGTAATCGGACAGCCAATAGTGGCCCTGTGCTTTTTGGCCAAAATTTGGCGGATTTCGTTGATGGTGATTAGTTTTCCCCGAGGAACTTTTTTCATAATTTCGTTAACTTCCAGGGGAGCGGGAATAACGACGGTGCCCGTTCCCCAGCGAGTGGTCATCTTGCCGGTGATTTTTTCCACCTTCGGCAATCCCTTACTGTCTCTTAATTTCCACACCCAGTCTTTCTTAAGCATCTATTTTTATGATAAGCCATTAACGCTTATTTGTCTATTTTTGCCGGACAAGGAAGGCCATTTGCGTCGAGTTGGCTAAAAGGATAGAATTTAAAAGAGATGACTTTGGCCTGCAGGGTTGTCTACTACATTTCCTCGTCTGGCGAAAATCCAGTAAAGGATTTTCTTGATTCCATTGGTAATGTTTCCAAGACTAAAGTGTTTAGGATTTTCGCCTTGTTTGAGAACTACGGTCTTAGTTCAATTATTCCGCATACCAGGAAACTGGCCGGTACGCCATTTTGGGAAATAAGAATTTTAGGGAAGGATAACATCAGGGTAATCTACGTCTTGCCTCAACAAGACCGCATTTTAGCCTTGCACGGGTTCGTCAAGAAGGGCCAAAAAACGCCGGTAAGGGAGTTAGCCTTGGCGTACAAAAGATATTATGATTGGCTCAAAAGACACTCTTGACAAAAACATTTCCATTATGTTATCATAAAAGATGTCATTTGGCCCTAAATTTTAAGATGAGGAACAAGTTGGAATATACTTTTAGACAACACCTAAACGAGAGTCTTAAGGACCCGGAATTTAAGAAAGTCTGGGAGTGTTCTCAATTGGAGTATCAATTAGCCTGTCAGTTGATTGAGAAAAGACTGGCACGGAAACTTTCTCAAAGGGCCCTGGCCGAAAAAATCAAAACCTCACCGGCAGTTATTTCTCGGATCGAAACCATGGTCGCCAATCCGTCCCTGGGCCTGTTAAAAAGAATTGCCGCTGCCCTCGATCTTAAGCTCTCGGTCGGTTTCAAATAGGCTCATAGAGGAAAAGCAAGACTAGATTATGGACGCGAAAATAGATTATGCGAAAATTTATTCTCCCAGTAAGCTAAACATGTTCCTGGAGTGCCCCAAATGTTATCACTTTTACTATCTCGATCCAATTTACAGCAAAATGAAATCTGACCTAAAAAAACTTCCAGACAATATTTGGAGCTTTCATACTCTAGGCAAAGCAGTTCATAACGCCATCACTCTTTTCTATCATTCTCCGATCGAAGAAAGAACAAAAGATAGTTTAAAAGAATTCCTTAAAGAGACATGGCAGAGCGAAGTGATGCCAAATAAAAAACCCCCTTTGGGGAAATGGGGCGGGTTTGAAAGCATCGAGAGGGAAAGAGAAGCCTATCACCAAGCGCTGCAAATGTTAGCCAATTTTTGGGAAATGGCGGAATTAGAGATTAAGCCTGCCTATCTTCCGACTAGGGATTTTTGGCGTTCAATCGAGGATTATAAAAAGCTGATCGTTCCCTTAACTAGTGAA
>Ga0194126_10009737_pt1 | contig 12748 bp, 10 predicted proteins | sample TA2KigC150mmetaG_FD_148641 | JGI IMG/M metagenome (GOLD analysis project Ga0194126, IMG submission 148641) | Freshwater microbial communities from Lake Tanganyika, Tanzania - TA2015035 Kigoma Deep Cast 150m | ecosystem: Environmental > Aquatic > Freshwater > Lake | place: Tanzania: Lake...
CTGCCCGCCAACATGGTGCAGGCGCAGCGCGACTACTTCGGCGCGCACACGTACGAGCGGGTTGACAAGCCTCGGGGGCTATTCTTTCATACCAATTGGACTGGCGAGGGCGGGGATGTGACGGCGCGGGCGTATCAGGCGTAGCAAATAGCAAATAGCAAATTGCAGATAGCAAATTGCAGATAGCAAATTGCAGATAGCAAATTGCAGATGGTGGGGAGGATGGCATGACGTATGAGGAGTGGATGGAGCAGGTACCGAAGACGATTAAGGCCGATCCTCTGTGGTCCACGGAAGCGTACCGAAAAGCGCTGTTCTTGCACGATCTGGCTTGGGAGGATTGCGAACGATTGATGCATGATCTTCGTGGGCGCGAATTGGTTGGGCAACTGATTGGTGCTGCGGGTTCCATCTCAGCGAATCAGGAGGAGGGTTATGGTCGGGGCTTTAGCAAAGATCGCGATTACTTTCTCCGGATAAGTATCGGTTCTGCAAGGGAAACGCGAGGTTGGTATTACCGAAACCGGCGCTTGCTCCCTTCTGAAGTATTGGAACATCGTCTCAACCTTATCAGCGAGGTCATTGCGCTACTCGTTACCGAACTCAGCAAACACCGTCGTGCCTGATTTGCTATTTGCCGATTTGCTATTTGCAGTTTGCCGATTTGCAAGGAGTAACCCATGGTCAAAAACGTCATCGTAGCCCAATCCGGCGGCCCATCGCCGGTCATCAACAGCAGCCTGCGCGGGGTCGTGGAGACGTGCAAGGCCATGCCGGACGTTTTTGGCACGGCGTACGCAGGGTATCACGGCATCGAAGGTGTACTGCGGGAGGAGTTGCTCAATCTGTCGGCGCAGCCTGATGAGGAGATCGCGCTGCTGAGCGTCACCCCGGCGGCCGGCAGCATCGGCACGTGCCGCTATAAGCTGAAGGACAAGCAGAAGGAAGACTTTGCGCGCATCATCGAGGTCTTTCGGGCGCACAACATCGGCTACTTCTTCTACAACGGCGGCAACGACTCGATGGACACCGCGCACAAGATCGCAGTGCTGGCCCAAGAGATGGGCCTCGAGTTGATCGCCACCGGCGTGCCCAAGACCATTGACAACGACGTGGGGGACAGCGAGTTCAGGCTCGTGGATCACACCCCGGGCTATGGCTCTACTGCGCGTTACTGGGCGCTCAACGTCCAGGGGGCCAACGAGGAGAACGCCGGCTCATCCCCGGCCGACCCGGTGCTGGTGCTCCAGGCGATGGGCCGCAAGATCGGTTTCATCCCGGCGGCCGCGCGGCTGGCCGACCCCAAGCGCGCACTGCCGCTCCAGATCTACCTGGCCGAATCGAAGGTCAGCCTGGCGCAGATGGCGGATAATGTCAACGATGAGCTGAAGCGTTCGGGACGCTGCATCGTGGTGGTCAGCGAGGGTTTCGACGTGGGCAGCCTGGGTGAGCGCAAGGACAGCTTCGGCCACACGATGTTCGGCGCCAGCGAGATGACGGTCGCGCAGACCGTGGTCAACTACCTCAACAGCGTCGGGCTGGCGGCCGCAGGTGCGGCGCGCGGCAATGTGCCCGGCACCGACCAGCGCACGAGCATGGTCTATGCCTCGACCGTGGACATCGAGGAGGCGTACAAGGTCGGTCAGAAGGCGGTGTTGGTGGCCGCCCAGGACGGCTCTGGCTGGATGAGCACGATTCTGCGCGAGCCGGGTCCTATCTACAACGTGCGGTATGACAAAGTGCCGTTGAAGCTGGTCGCCAACTCGGAGCGCACGTTCCCGAAGGAGTGGATCGCGGCGAGTGGTTGCGACGTGACGGACGACTTCGTCCGCTACGCCCGGCCGTTGATCGGCGACGATTGGCCGAGCATCCCGCTGGTGGACGGCCGGCAGCGGTTCGCCCGGCTGAAGCCGATCTTCGCCAGCCAGACGCTGGCCAGCTATACGCCGCAGGCGCTGCGCGGGTAGCGGAGCTGGCTTCCGGCGGTTTCCAGCCTGTGCCTGCCCGATTTCTGGTTGCCGTAACGTAGCGGGGGCGGCTTTGACAAACCGCGTGTCAAGTGGTACATTGCTCACATACGCTGTTCCACTCTTTTCATCTTCAAGGAGGAAGGCCATGAGTCGCAAGATGCAGTGGGTGCTCGTCGGTTTGGTGCTGTTGAGCCTGGCATTCGCGCTGGTGGGCTGCGCGCCGGTCGCGCCGAAGGACACCGAGATCAACGTCCTTTGTACGCCCCAGGAGGAGTGGTGCCAGGGCATGAAGCAGGAGTTCGAGAAGAAGTACAACATCACCGTGAACTATGTGCGCATGTCGAGCGGCGAGTCGCTGGCCCGCATCCAGGCGGAAAAGGCCAATCCGCAGTTCGACATCTGGTGGGGCGGTCCGATTGACAGCTTCATCGCGGCTAAGAAGGATGGCCTGCTCGAAGCTTACAATTCCCCCAACTTCAAGAATCTCCTCGATCAGGCCAAGTACAAGGACAAGGACAACACCTGGGCGGGAATCTATGTCGGGACGCTGGGGTTCTGTACCAACAAGAACTGGCTGGCCAAGAATCCGGGCGCTAAGGCGCCGACTTCGTGGGACGATCTGCTGAAGCCCGAGTTCAAGGGCCAGATCATGGTCGCCCATCCGTCTACGTCAGGCACGTCCTATACCGCGCTGGCGACCGTGCTCCAAATCCGCGGGGATCAGGCCGGCTGGGACTTCCTGAAGAAGTACGCGGGCCAGGTCAACCAGTTCACCAAGAGCGGCGCGGCGCCGGCCAAGTTCGTCGGCCAGGGCGAGGCCGCGGTGTGCATCGTCTTCTCGCACGACATCGTGAACGAGATTGACAACAACAAGCTGCCGCTAGAGATGACCTTCCCCAAGGAGGGCACCGGCTATGAGATCGGCGGCATGGCCCTCATCAAGGGCGCTAAGCACCCCAACGCAGCCAAGCTGTGGTTTGACTGGGCTCTGACCCCCGAGGTGCAGGCGCTTGGCCCGAAGTACAAGGCATACCAGGCGCCCACCGTCAAGGGCGTCGAGCTCTCGCACCCCGAGCTGCTCCAGGTTAAGCTGATTGACTACAACTTCCAGTGGGCTGGCGATAACAAGAAGGCCTTCGTTGACAAGTTTACCAACGAGATCGCCGCGGCCGCCAATCTGAAGTAACGAGAAACTGGGTAGACAAGGAAAGAGGAAACAAGTAGACAAGGAAAAAGGAAACAAGTAGACAGGGAGACAAGGAAGCGAGAGCCTTATCTCCTTGTCTCCTTGTCTCCTTGTCTACTCGTCTCCTTGTCTCCTTGTCTACTCGTCTCCTTGTCTACCCGTCTCCTTTTCCACGCGAGGGCGCCCATGAACTCGAAGGCATCCCCCCCATCTGGCCTAGGCGCCTCGTTTCAGCGCCGCTATCGGGAGTTTGCCCTCATCGGCCGCGATCCTGTGCTGATGATCGGCCTGCTGTTCTGCGGCCTGTTTCTCTTTGTGTTTGTCGTCTATCCTCTCTATCGGGGCACGGCGAACGGATTTGTGGACCCGCAGGCGGTCGGGCCGTGGTACACGCGGCTCAGCCTGAAGTACTTCGCCCGGTACTTCGATTCTTACTATGGACCTTATTCGCGGCAGGTCTTTCTGGATACGCTGCGGATGGGCCTGCTGACCGCGACGGGCGGCACGATCCTGGGCTTTATCTTCGCCTATACCCTGGTGCGTTGCCGTGTGCCTTTCAAGCGCCTGATTCACCTGCTGGCGCTCGTGCCCACTGTTTCGCCGCCCTTCGCCCTGGCCCTGAGCACCATCTTGCTCTTCGGCCGCAACGGGCTGATCTCGCACCAGGTGTTGGGCATGAACTTCCCGCCCGGCTCCAACGACATCTACGGCATGGACGGGCTGGTCTTCGTCCAGGTGATCACCTTCTTCTCGGTCGCCTATTTGATCATTCGGGCGATGCTCGAACGCCTCGATCCAAGCATGGAAGAGGCCGCACACAGCCTGGGCGCGGGCAAGCTCCACATCTTCCGCACGGTCACGCTGCCGCTGTTGATTCCCGGCATCGCGGGCTCGTTCCTGCTGCTCTTTGTCGAGTCGCTGGCTGATTTGGGCAATCCGCTCTTCATCTCCGGCAACGTGGTCGTGCTTTCCGCGCAGATCTTCCTGGCCGTGGCCGGCGAATACGATTACCAGAAGGCGTCCGCGTTGGCATTCGTCCTGTTGTTGCCCACCCTGGTCGTCTTCCTGGTGCAGCGCTACTACGTCACCCGGCGCTCCTACGTGTCGGTGACCGGCAAGCCGACCGGCGGGCAGATCCTTGTCAGGGAGGCGTGGATTCGCTGGCCGTTCATCGTCGTGACCTACCTGATGTGCCTGTTGATCGTTGTGCTCTATGCGGCGATCATCTACGGCTCCTTTGCGGCCGCCTGGGGTGTGGACTTCAGGCCGACTCTGAGGTGGTGGCAGCTTCTGGCCACGCGCGGGATCGAATCGGTGTTGGATACGACCTTCTTGAGCGCCTTCGCCACTCCCATCGCCGGGATGACCGGCATGGTGATCGCGTTCCTGGTGGTGCGCAAGCAGTTCAGCGGCAAGAGCGCGCTCGATTTCGTCTCGAACCTCGGCGGCGCAGTGCCTGGCACGATCCTGGGCATCGGCTTCGTGCTGGCCTTCAGCACGCCGCCGGTGGTCGTCGTGGGCGTTCTCTACGCCTTGCTGGCGTTCTATCTGGTGTGGACTGCGCTGGCGGGCCGCCGCGAGCGGTGGATCGCGGTGATCGCCGGCACGGTGGCCGGCTTTGCGCTGTCGCTGCTCCATGCGCCGTTGGCGGGCGTGGGCCTCTACTACCTCCTGGGCGGGATCTACCTGGCGTTGGGCCTATTTGCGTGGTCGTGGTGCAAGCGCCGCGGGGTCGGCTGGATGTTGATGATCATGGGTTTGTATCTCTTCATGTTCAACCTGGTCGAGTACGTCGCCGCGCCAATCGCCTTCTTCAGCCGCTCGATCGAGCGCGGCTTCTGGAGCAACGCCATTTTCCAGGTGTCGGATCATCTCAAGGTCTTCTTCCAGACGCCGCCGCCGCTGACGGCGATCGTGTACGCCTTCCTGTCGCTGCTGGTTGTGCTGAATCTGCAATCGCCGCGACTGTTACCTGGCCGAGCGCCGCACCCGGCCGGTCAGGCTGGGGGTCGCGGCCGCTTGGAATGGCCGGCCATCGCGCTGACCGCTGGCTTGCTGGCCGTCATTGCGGCCATCTGCTTCATGGGCCAGCCGTTGGCGCTGGTGGGCACGCCCTATATCATCATCGCGGCGTTCGCAGTGCGCAGCCTGCCCGCATCGGTGCGCGCCGGCGTGGCGGCTCTCCAACAGATTGATCCGAGCATCGAGGAGGCGTCGGCCATCCTTGGCGGCGATGCGCAGTATACGTTCCGCAAAGTGACCCTTCCGTTGATCGTGCCGGCCCTGCTGGCCGGCCTGATCTTCAGCTTCACGCGGCACATGACCAGTCTCTCGGCGATCATCTTTCTGGTGAGCGCCCGCTGGCGCATCGTCACCGCCTCGATCCTCAGCGAGTGGGAGCAGGGCGGCGTGAGCATCGCGGCCGGCTATTCCACGGTGATCATCGTCGTAGTGCTCATCGCCATCGGCGTGCTCTACCTGATCACCCGCAGGTTGTTTGTGGGCCGCGGCGATGTGGATTTGACCTTCGGCGCGTAGCAGCGAGGAAAGCAATCATGTATCTGATTCTCGAAGAGATCGTCAAGACGTTCGGAGCGCGCGGCGGCGTGGGTGAAGTGACCGCGGTGAACGGCGTCTCGCTGAGCATCGAGCGCGGCCAACTGGTGACGCTGTTGGGACCCTCGGGGTGTGGCAAGACCACCACACTGCGGCTGATCGCCGGCTTCGAGTTCCCTACCGCGGGCCGCATCTTGCTCGATGGCCAGGTGGTCAACGATCTGCCGCCGCATCGCCGCGACATGAGCATGGTGTTTCAGTCCTATGCGATCTTCCCGCATCTGAACGTCTTCGAAAACGTCGCCTATGGCCTCAACGTCCAGAAGCGGCCCAGGGATGAGATCAAGCGCCGGGTAGCCCGCGTGCTGGAGCTGGTCGAGCTGACCGGCCTGGAGAAGCGCGCGCCGAACCAGCTCTCCGGCGGCCAACAGCAACGGGTGGCGCTCGCGCGTGCGCTGATCATGGAGCCGAAGGTGCTCTTGATGGATGAGCCCCTTTCGAACCTGGACGCCAAGCTGCGCGAGCAGATGCGCGGGGAAATCCGCCGCATCCAGCGCCGGCTCGGCATCACCAGCGTGTATGTCACCCACGATCAGATCGAGGCGATGACCCTCTCGGATCAGATCGTCGTGATCAACCAGGGCAAGATCGAGCAGATCGGCAGTCCAGTCGAGATCTACCGCCGGCCCCAGACCCGTTTCGTTGCCGACTTCATCGGTCGCGCCAACTTCGTAGAGGCGACGGTGCGCGAGCGGCGGGCCGGCCAAGTGGTGCTTGACGCGCTGGGCACAACCCTCACCGTGCCTGCCCCGACCGTTCCATTTCGTCCCGGTGAAGCCGTCACCCTCGTCGTCCGTCCCGAAATGATCGAGTTGGTGGACAACGCAATACGCAATACGCAATACATTCCAGGCGTCGTTCGCCGCGCGGCCTATCTGGGCAACGTGATCGAGTACGAGGTCGAGGTTGGCGGGATGCGCCTGTCGCTGATCGAACGCGATCCGCGGCGGGCTGACATCCATCCGGAGGGCCAAGAGGTTGGATTGAGGTTGCTGGAGGACTGCTTGTATGTGCTGCCCCAGTAGGAATCTACCGTCGGATGTGGTGTGAAGCGACCGGGGACCGAGGTTGCGGATTTGGCGTGATTGAAGCAGAGTGTCGGAATCGGAACGGGAGGTGGCGCCTGACTGTTATGACTCGCGCTACGGTTGAGGCGCTTCAGATGAATCGAAAGACCATCGTTCAGCTCCGCGGCTATTGGGTCGCATTGGGGTTGCATCCACCACGCTGAGCCTGGATCTACCGGATGAACATGAACCTGGACTTCGATCTGCTCTTCATCGGCCATTTTGCGGTGGACCGCAACGTCGTAGATGGCGTGGCGGAGATCGCGTCGGGCGGGGGCGTCTATTACGGCGGCATCGCCGCGCGACGGCTGGCCGCGACCGTGGGGGTCGTCACGCGGCTGCGCCGCGAGGATTTTGCCCGATTGGAGGATTTCAGCGAAGCGGGGGTCGAGGTCTTTGCGACCGCCGCGGCCGCTACCTCTGGCATCGAGAACACCTACCGCTCGGCCGACATGGAACGTCGCGTGTGCCGGCCGCTGGCGTTCGCCGGACCCTTCACACCGGCTGATCTCCCCGATGCGACCGCGCACATCTGCGCCGTGACGCCGATCATCGCGGGCGAGGTTGACTTGCCGTTGCTGAAGCTGCTGGCCGCGCGTATACCGCAGACCCTTAGGGTCTCCGAGACCTTAAGGGTCTGCGGAAGGGCCTGCCCTCCCGGCATCGCGCTCGATGTGCAGGGATTCGTGCGCGTGCGGGTGGGGGATGAGCTGATCTTTCGACCCTGGGTTGATATGGCCGAAGGGCTGGCGTGCGTCACCTACCTGAAAGTGGATCGGGCCGAGGCGGAGCTTCTGACCGGCGAAAACGACCTGGCCATCGCTGCCCGGAAGTTGGCGGCCTATGGGCCGGCCGAGATCGTCCTGACGCAGTCATCGGGCGTGACGGTCTTCGCTGATGGGCAGCTCTTCACGGCCGCGTTCACCCCGCGCTCGCTGGCCGGTCGCACCGGTCGCGGGGACACGTGCTTTGCGACCTACCTGGCCAGGCGCCTGACTCGCGGGCCAGAAGAGGCGTGCCGGTGGGCGGCCGCGGTCACCACGCTCAAACAGGAGCGGCCGGGGCCATGGCGTGGCTCGCTGGCCGAGGCGGAGAGGCTGCTGGACTATTGACTCTGGAATGCAGGTGTGATATTCTTCAGATGCCAGAGAGGAGGCTGGCTGGCAGTAGACTTCAGACCTGAGATGAACTCAGATTGACCTCGGGAATCGCGGCTGACAGCGTTGCATGAGGTCCTCAGGGCAGGGCGCGCGTGAACTGGATGAAAGGAGGTGAGGTTTTCCCAGCGCGAAGCAGCCCGGCAACTGGCGGATCGGGAATCCGCGTCGCGTCGAAAGCGGAGTGCACGGTTTAAGGAGGAATGCGTCATGAAAGTCAAGTTCTGGGTTCCCATCACGTTGCTGGTAGTCGTCTCGTTGCTGTTGACCTCGTGCGTTGTACCGACGCCAGAGGTCATCGAGAAGATCGTCGAGAAGCCGGTCGAAAAGGTCGTCGAGAAGATCGTCACGCCCGCCCCTGCTCCGCTCAGCCCCGAGCGCCAGGCGCGCGCCCAGAACCTGGTCGTGGCGGTTGACGGCCGCGTGGCCGACCCCACGAACTTCAACATGTATACCTGGGCCAGCCCGTGGTGGCAGGGCCTTCAGCAGGTCGTCTACGAATTCTTCTTCTACGAAAACCTCCAGACCGGCGAGTACATCCCCTGGCTGGCCGAGAAGTACGCATACAACAAAGACTTCACCGAGATCACCGTCAGTCTGCGCAAGGGAGTCGCCTGGAGCGATGGCAAGCCTTTCGGCGCGGACGACGTGGTCTTCACCTACAACACCCTGCTCAAGAACCCGACCATGGCCTGGGCCTCGGAGGTCGGCAAGTGGGTGACCGGCGTAGAGAAGATTGACGACCTCAACGTCAAGTTCAAGCTCAAGTCGGCCAATCCCCGCTACCACCAGAACCGCGAGGCGTTCCCGGCTGTGGGCATCTGGGGCGCCATCTACGTTCTGCCCAAGCACATCTGGGAGGGGCAGGACCCCCTGAAGTTCAAGAACAACCCGCCCATCGGCACAGGGCCGTACAAGCTGGCGAGCGCATCGGAGACCGCGCTGGTGTACGAGCGCCGCGACGACTGGTGGGGGATCAAGGCGTTCGGCATCACGCCGGCGCCCAAGACCGCCACCTTCCAGTACTTCGGCACCGAAACCTCGGTCGCGCTGGCGCTGGCGGCCAACGAGATTGACTTCCCCTTCATCGGCATCCTGTCGGTTGGCTCGCTCAAGGAAGTGCAGCGCCGCAATCCGAACGTGCGCGCCTGGCACAAGGATGCGCCGTATGCCTGGCTCGATCCCTGCCCGCGCGCGCTGATGGTGCAGAATGCCAAGGCGCCGCTGGACAAGAAAGAGGCGCGCTGGGCGATCTCCTATCTGATTGACCGCAAGGCCGTGGTCAACCTGGCCTATGAGGGCACGACCGTGCCGACCTGGGGTATCTGGCCCTATTACGACGGCATGAAGCCCTACTTCGACGCGGTCAAGGACCTGCGCGACAAGTATCCGGCTGACGCATTCGACGCCAAGAAGGCTGAAGGGCTGCTGACGACCGCCGGCCTGAAGAAGGGCGGCGATGGCGCCTGGACCACGGCTGACGGCAAGAAGCTGCAATTGCGCTACCTGGTGAACGCGGATTCGACCGAGGAGATGAAAGTCTCGGCTGTGATCGCCGACCAGCTCAAGGCAGCCGGCATTGACGTCCAGGTGCAGCCGCTGAGCGGCGGCGTACTCTCGGATGCGATCCTGCGGGGCGACTACGATCTGAAGCTGCACTCCTTCTGCCCCGGCTACGTCTTCGACAACCTGGAGCTGTTCCACAGCAAGTACTTCGTGGAGTTGGGCAAGCCTGCGCCGTGGTACGAGCGCAACTCGTTCCGCTACAGGAACACCGCGTTCGACAAGATCGTGGACGAGATGGCTGCGACGCCCCCGACCGAGGTGGACAAGGTCAAGGACCAGTTCAAGCGCGCGATGGCGATCTGGTTCGATGAGCTGCCCGTCGTGCCGGTGGTGCAGGCGCCCGCGTTGGTTCCCACCAACAGCACCTATTGGACCGGTTGGCCCTCGGCCGACAATCCGTGGAACATGCCGGTGTGCTGGTGGGCCACCTTCAACCTGGTGATCAACGGCTATCAGTCGCCGACGACCGGCAAGTGGGTCGGTGGGATCAAGGCGGCTGGCGCGAAGTAATCAAACGGCTTTGGCCATGAATTGCACGGATCAGGTGAGTTTGCCTGTGTCTTCGTGCCATTCGTGGCTGAATGGTTTTCACTCCGAATAGGGGATCATGTTGGCCTACCTGCGCTACCTCGCGGGCCGCCTGGCGCTTTGGGCGATCACGATCTTCGTCTCGATCACGATCGTCTTCTTCGTGCCGCGGCTGGTGCCAGGCGACCCGCTGAGCGCGATCTTCATCAAGCTGGCGGCCCTGGGAGGACGCGTGGGCGGGGCCGAGATGATCGAGCAGTACAAGCGGCTTTTCGGCCTGGACCGGCCTCTGTGGGAGCAGTATGTCAGCTTTCTGCGCGAGCTGGCCCGCGGCAACCTCGGCTACTCGATCAGCAGCTTCCCGTCGGAGGTGCTCGATCTTCTGCGCTCCGCGTTGCCTTGGACGATCGGCCTGTTGACCGTGACGACCGTGCTGAGTTGGGCCTTGGGGTCGCTGGTGGGCGCGGTCGTCGGCTGGCGCGGCAAGAAGTCGCGCCTCATCCAGGCGCTCGTGCCGGTGGCGTTGGTGCTCTACACAACGCCTTACTATATCCTGGCGCTCATTCTCGTCTTCCTGTTTGCCTTCCAGTGGCGGTTTTTTCCCCTCTCTGGCGCGTATTCGGTCGGGCTGCGGCCCGGCCTGACCCCGGCGTTCGTCGTGGACGTGCTGCACCATGCCGTTTTGCCGGCCCTCAGCATCATCCTGGTGTCGCTCGGCTGGTGGTTCCTGAGTATGCGCAGCCTGATCACGGGGCTGCGCGGGGAGGACTACATCCTGCTGGCGGAGGCGAAGGGATTGACCGAGCGGCGGATCATGTGGGGCTATGCGTTTCGCAACGCCTTGCTGCCGCAGGTGACCGGGCTGGCGCTCTCGCTGGGGCAGGTGGTCGGCGGCGCGCTGATCACCGAAGTGATCTTCGCGTATCCGGGCGTGGGCTGGCTGATCTATAACTCGATCCGCGGATTGGACTTCCCGGTGATCCAGGGCAGCGTGCTGCTGCTGATCGTAGCGGTGGCTTCGGCGAACTTGCTCATTGACCTGGCGTATCCGCTGATTGACCCGCGGATACGGGGCGCAGGACGGGGGTGAGGTCCATAGGCATCAAGCTAAGCCGGCGTTGCCGTCTGTAGCTGGGCAGGCGGGATGAGCTGTGCCAACTGGCGCAGCGTGCTCGGCCGCTTACGGCGTTTGGTCTTGCCGCCGAAGCGTTGCAGACGCCGGCTCAGTTGGCGCAAGACGTCTTCCAGAGCCTGCCCTGAGCCGGTCGAAGGGTCGCCCGCCGTCAGACACTGAGCCAAGCGGTGGACATGGCGGCGCCAGATATGGGCAGCTTTGATGAGGCTCAATTCGGCCTCTGCGGTCAGGCGGTGTGGCGCCGTCAGAAAAGCGAGCCACACGGCGCCGATCAACTTGGCATACAACTCACACAGCACCCGTTCGCGGCGCCGGCCGGCGCCGCCGCCACGACCGCCGGCTTGGGGCCCGGCCGCCGATTCTCGAGCACCTGGGGCAGCGCCGCCAGCACCTTGGCGCGATCATAGCGCAGGGTGCTTTCGGCCACCCCAGTCTGGCGGGCAACTTCGGCCAGGTTGGCGTGTTCCAGAATATGCTGGAACGGCTTGACTTTCTCATCCAGCGCACGTTTGCGATTGGCCATGAGACCACCTCTCTGTAGAACTCAAGTTTCGCTCGAATTGTGAGAGCCTCTCGAATATTGGGTAGGGCCTGCACCTTACCAAACTGATAGATGGCGGGCGACAGCTCCAGTAGTTCGAGGATCTTCAGCTGCAAGTCACTCAGGGTCTCGTTCAGGTAGCAATGCAGGGCCGTGCCTGGCTCCTCCACGATGAGGTGGAGGAGGTCAAACGCCGCGAGTAGTCGTTCAGCCGTCGGCCGCTCGGTTTGGCGTTTCGGGTTGCCCGGCACCAGGCCAGCCAGGGTTTGCTGCTGCCGGGTCAAGGACCGCCGGGCGACGAATTCCAGGAGGGTCAGGGCCTGTAAGGTGATGAAGAGCAGCAACATCAGGCCCCGGATGTGCTCGGGCAAGCGGATCGTCAGGGGCAAGGCGGGCAGACTGCCGTGCTTAAAACGGTGCATGCCGTGTTCGACTTGCCACTCATCCCGGTAGTAGGGGTACTTCAAGTTGGATCGTTTTCAGACCATCGCCGCCCAGCAGGCGTACTTCCTGCCGCGGCTGGACTTGCAGGTGGGCTTGCGCGACGCGACCACGGCGGAACCAGTGGATCTGCTCGCCTGGCTGTAAAGCGAAACGGCCAGCATCAGCGAACGTCACCTGCGCGTGGGTGTGACGCACCGTCTACCATGTCGCCTCATCGCCGTGCGGTTGCCCCAAGAGGTGGCGGAGCGCCGCCGCCAACGAGCCAAAGACAACGCCCGGCGCAAGGGTCGCACGCCCAGCGCCCGCCATCTGGCCTTGCTGGCCTGGAACATCTACATGACCAACGTCCCCGCACCCTGCTCAGTGCCGAGCAAGTGGCGCTCTTGTATCCAGTGCGCTGGCAAGTCGAACTGGTCTTCAAACTCTGGAAAAGCGAGTTCGCCTTGGATCGGGTCGCCGGCTACCGGCGCGAACGGGTGCTGTGTGAGTTGTACGCCAAGTTGATCGCCGCGGTGCTGCTCTGTTTTCTCACCGCGCG
>Ga0194126_10009742_pt1 | contig 12741 bp, 13 predicted proteins | sample TA2KigC150mmetaG_FD_148641 | JGI IMG/M metagenome (GOLD analysis project Ga0194126, IMG submission 148641) | Freshwater microbial communities from Lake Tanganyika, Tanzania - TA2015035 Kigoma Deep Cast 150m | ecosystem: Environmental > Aquatic > Freshwater > Lake | place: Tanzania: Lake...
TTCGGCGCCGGTGCGTCTAACACCCGTCTAACAGGCGAACTTACCGATCCTCGACTCCGATACCTGAAGAGCGTAGAATCCGCACCGCTGAATCCGACGCTGGTGAGAATGTTTAGGAGACCGGTCGTCTATGGATCATGAAGGTTCGTCGTGACGATAGACCGTATTAGCGGCCTCAACGGTTCACGGAACCCTTGTGCTCAGACCCTGGTGCATGGTGTTCAGCCGCGTGACCACATAGCCGCCCTGTGAATGACCGGCCAGGAAGATCCGGCCAACCGTCACGCCCAGGGCCCTCGAGGCCTCATGCTTCACCCACAGGAGCGCGGCCTCGGCCTCGCGCACGCCGTCCCCCATCTCGCGATTCTGCTGCGGATAGGCGACGCTGACCAGCAGAAGGTCGTTGCGCACGAGCAGGCGCTTGAAACTGTCGAGCGCAAGTTGGGCAGCCAGCGTCTGATAGGGCGTATTATGTCAACCGAACACCCACGTAATACGGACTATCGGCAACGATCTGCGTTATTTGCCGTGGCTCGTGGAACACGCCCGGCGCACGCTGCGCGTAATACAGCAGAACCTGTGGTTCGCCGTCGGCATCAAGGTGGCGTTCCTCGTGGCGGCCGCGCTCGGCGAGGCCACGCTCTGGATGGCCGTGCTCGCCGACACGGGGGCGACACTCGCCGTCACCATGAACGGCCTGCGGCTGCTTCGCATGCAGGCGCCGCCGGTATCCCATCACCATCATCATCACGACGGTGAGGGCGGACACACCTACCAGGCGGCACAATCGCACTGACCCGTGGCGGGCCGTGACTAGGCTTTGCCTTCCGTGCACACCACGTGTTTGCGGATGCGTGGATCGCACTTTCGCAACTCGAGCTTCTTGGTCGTCGTCTCCTGGTTCTTCATGGTCGTGTAGAAAAAGCCGGTTCCGACCGTCGGAACGGGCTTGACGACGATGCGTGGCATCTGAAGCCTCCTGCATGCGCACGGAATCCGGCGCGACCTTCCTAGGGTGCCAGAGGTTCGTGAGGCGGATACTGTCGGATGGCACCAGCGCGGCGGGACATCGGGTGCAGCATCGACCGATGGCCATCAAGGATCTGACCCAAGTGGAGCGCCACCTGTTGCTGCGCAACGGTTCGGCCGTCAGAGCGTGATGACCTGGTCGGGCTTGGCGCCGCCGAGGGCGGCGTAGAGCTGCGGGAAACAGCCGGCGACGACGCCGTTCACGAAACCTTTGGCCGTCACACTGCCCGTGCCGCACTGGTCGAACGTGCCGTCAGCGAGGCCACGGCGCACGGCGCACTGGTCGCAGACCATCAGCAGGATGCCCTGCTCGGCTGCCACCTTCGCCAGGCGCTCGCCCACCGGGTCGCCGGCGCGCAGGCAGTAGAGGTTGTCGTCGAAGAACATCATGCCGGCCACCTTGACGCCGTGCGTGCCGCGTTCGAGCTGCGGCAGGATCATCGTGGCGAGTTTTGTGGTGCTGGCCATGTTGGTAGCGAAGAGATAGGCGACGGTCATGCGGCTGTGATCCTTTGTCTGGGGAAGTGGGTTCACGTCATAGTTAAAGCACGGGTTGCGCCGGCCTCAGCGACGGCGTGCCGACGCGGGCCGGAACGCCGCGACGACGGCCGCGTGGGTATCCACATACGGGCCGCCGATGAGGTCGAGGCAGTAGGGCACGGCGGCGAAGATCCCGGGCATGGCCAGCGAGCCATCCGGCGACCGCGGGCCTTCGAGTGTTTCGCGGATGGCGGTCGGGCGTCCCGGCAGGTTCACGATGAGGGCGCGCCCGCGGATCACGGCCACCTGCCGTGACAGGATCGCCGTCGGCACCGCGCGCATGCTGACCTGCCGCATCTGTTCGCCGAAGCCAGGCAACTCGCGGTGCGCGACCGCAAGCGTGGCCTCGGGCGTGACATCGCGCGGCGCCGGCCCCGTGCCCCCGGTCGTGAGCACGAGGTCGCAGCCCACCGTATCGACGAGTTCGATGAGGGTGGCTTCGATTGCGGCCTGATCATCGGCGATGAGCCGCTCAACCGCCGTCCACGGCGTGGCGAGCGCGATGCCGAGCCAGGCGCGCAGCGACGGCAGGCCCTCGTCCGTGTAGACGCCTGCCGATGCGCGGTCGCTCACAGAAACCAGCCCGAGACGCGCCGGCCGGTCGAAGTCCGGTGCAGCCGTCATCGCGGCTGCCAGCTCCCGTACATCGGATTGGGCAGCAGGATGTAGCGGGTGCCGAACGGCGCGACCGCGGCGACGGGCAGCGGCGCCGTTGAACGACACGCGGCACCAAGGAGCATAAGCAGGGCGATGGACAGGCGTACCGGCATGCCGGTGATCATAACGGCTTGCCGGCGTCGCCCGTGGTGCGCCACACGGTGCGCTTGCGCACCACGCACGGCGATGCTTCGACACCAGGCCCCTCGTCGTTTTAAGGCACATTGGTGGCGCAATGTCGCGCGCGACCGTCACCCGCTGGCTGATCTACACCCACCGTTGGCTCGGCCTGGCGTTCTGCGGGCTCTTCCTCGTGTGGTTCGCCTCTGGCATCGTGATGATGTATGCCCGCATGCCGCGGCTCACCGCGGAAGAGCGTCTGATGCGACTGCCGCCGCTCGACCTGACGACGGTGGCGGTGACGCCCGCCGACGCCGCGCGAGGTGCCGGCTATGCGCTCGATACCGGGCCGGACCGGTTGCGCATCGGGATGTGGCAGGGGCGACCCGTGTACCGTTTCGCTCGCGGCTCCCAGTGGCGCGCCGTCTACGCCGACACTGGCGCGCCGCTCGGCGAAGTGGCCGCGCTGGAGGCCGTCGCGGCTGTGCGTGCCTTCGTGCCCGAGCATGCTGACACGGTGCATCACGACGTGCGGCTCGAAGACTCCGATCAATGGACGCTCAGCAGCGTCATTCGCGCCCAGATGCCGCTGCACCGCCTGGCGCTCGGTGATGCCGCCGGCACCCACCTCTACCTCTCGGCCCGCACGGGCGACATCGTCATGAAGACCGACGCGCGCGGTCGCTTCTGGGGTTATGCCGGCGCCGTGCTGCACTGGGTGTATTTCACGCCGCTGCGCCGGCACGCCGGCCTGTGGGACGCCCTCATCGTCTACGGATCGCTATTTGGCTGCGTGATGGCGCTGAGCGGACTCGCGGCCGGGCTGTGGCGCTGGTCGCGCCAACCGCGCTACCGCCTGCGGGGCGCCAGCGCGCCGTCGCGCTCTCCGTACGCCGGCCTGATGAAGTGGCACCACTACGGCGGCCTCATCTTCGGCGTCATCACCTTCACGTGGATCCTGAGTGGCATGTTGTCGATGAACCCCTGGGACTGGAGTCCCGGCAGTTCGCCGAGCCGCGAGCAGCGCGACGTGCTGGCCGGCGGCCCACTGGACCTCGATCGGCTCGATGTCGCCGCCATCCGTGATGCCGCCGGCGCCCTGGCCGACACGTTTCCCGCCCGTGAGGCCGATCTGCTGCAGTTCGATGGCGCGGCGTATCTGTCGGCCTACCGGCCGCCACGCGCCGCCGACGCCGGGCAGTGGACCAACACCGACCTGGCGGCCTTTCTGTCGCCACAGACCGCGCTTGAGCGCCGTCTCACGCGCCTCGGCGATCCCGGTCGCTCGCTCATCGACCGCTTCGATCGGGCCTCGGTGGAGCGTCTGACGCACCGGGCCGTGCCCAATGCGGCGGTCGTCGAGTCGACCTGGCTCGATCAGTACGACGCCTATTACTACGATCGCGACGGCGGCCGTCCGCTGCCGGTGCTGCGCGTGAAGTTCGACGACGCCGTCGGCACGTGGCTGTACGCCGATCCGCAGTCCGGCCAGCTCGTGAGGAAGGAGGAGCGCCTTAGCCGCCTCAACCGCTGGCTGTATCAGGGCCTGCATTCCCTCGATCTGCCCGGGCTCTACTTCGCCCGCCCGGCCTGGGACCTCGTCGTCATCGCCCTCAGCCTTGGCGGCATCGCCGTGAGCGGCACGGCGATTGTCCTCGGCTGGCGCCGCGGCCGCCGCTGGGTCGGACGCAGCGGGCCGGCCGCCGGCGTGCCGGTGCGCACGCAGTAACCCGTCGATTCCTCTTGGCCGGTGGCGTGCGAGGGCAAAGAGCGTCGGTGTCAATCGGCACCGCTCGCTCGGCCGAAGCGGCGGCAATATCAGTCGTCGCAGCGCGCCCGAGCGGCATGAGGAAATTCGCCATGACCCCACCCATCGCCAACAGACTGTCGCGGCGCCACTGGATCGGCGGAGTGGCCGGGCTCCTTGGAGCCGCCGGCCGCCCAGCCGCCGCCGTGTCCCAGAGTGTTACCGGCCTGTCGACGGCTGTGCCGCGATACATCATCCTGATGGTGGCCGACGGCATGAGCGTCGGGGTGCCGACGCTGGCCGAGTCGTTCTCCCGCACTGTGCGCGGGCGCGGCACCGCGTGGTGGGAGCTGGCGCGCGATCCAAACGTGACCGCGGGGTGGTTCGACATGGCGTCGCTCACGTCGCTCGTGACCGATTCAGCTGCCGCGGCGTCGTCGTGGGGCAGCGGGTCTCGTGTCCGCAACGGTGCCATCAACGTGCTGCCGGACAATACTCGCTTGACTCCGTTGGCGGACGTGGCCCGATCGGCGCGCCGTCGTATCGGCCTCGTGACGACGACAACCGTCACGCACGCCACACCCGCGGGGTTCGCTGCCGTCAACACGAACCGCAACGCGGAGGACGACATCGCCACGCAATACCTCGATCGGGTGGACGTCGTGCTCGGCGGCGGGCGGCGGTTCTTCGATGCCCGGCGACGGGCCGATGCCCGGGACCTGCTCGGTGACTTCGAGCGCGGTGGTTACGCCGTCTGGCGCACCAGGGACGAGTTGCGTGCTGCGACAGGCACCGGGCGCGTGCTCGGCCTGTTTGCGACCGAGCATTTGCCATACCGACTCGATCGCGATCAGGATCCACGCCTGCAGGCCAACGTACCTACCCTCGCTGAAATGGCGTCGGCGGCGCTGACACGGCTGAACGATACACCGGAAGGGTTCTTCCTGCTCGTCGAAGGCGGGCGCGTCGATCACGCCGCGCACGCCAACGACGCGGCGTCGATCCTGCGCGAGCAGCTCGATTTCGACGACGCCGTCGCCGTCGTCCGCGAGTTTGCGGGTGGTCGGCACGACACGCTCGTCATCGTGACCTCCGACCACGGCAACGCCAATCCCGGCCTGAACGGCATGGGCGAGAACTATCTCGACTCGAGCCGGGTCTTCGCACATGTCACACGCGCGCGGGCGTCGTTCTCTGAGGTCAGGCGCCGGCTGCTTGACGGGGCCGGCCGGTCCGGTCAGCCCAGCGTGAACGACACGGGCATGCTCGTGGAGCACCTTCTGGGATTCGCACCGGACCAGCTGCAAACGGAGGTGATTCGAACCTCGCTGGCGCGCCCCGTGGCCACCGTGCTCAATGGACAGCTGGCCAGATTCGACGGCGTGCTGGGGCAGATAGCCGCCAATCACTGGGGGATCGGGTGGACGGGGACCACGCACACCGCGGACGTGGCGCCGGTGCTCGCGTTCGGCCCGGGCCAGGAACGCTTCCGCGGGCTGCGCGCCAACACCGCCCTCTTCGGCGATCTGGTGGCCCTGATGGGGCAGACGTTCAGCAATCCGGCCATGACGCCACCGGCCGCGCTCGCCTACGCCGCACGCGGCGTCGCGGCCGTCGAAGAGGTGCCGGCGTGACCCATTCCGGCCCCGGTGGAATGTTCCCACGGGCACCCGGGTGCCAGGTTCGAATCGCCGCTGACTGCCGCGCTCACCGCTCCAGGGTCCATCCGTTGGCTGGGGGTCTCCAATAGTTTGTTCCGCTCAATTTCCTGATCTCCCGCGCGCGCGGGCAGCGCAGGCGCCGGCACGCCGTTGTTGATCTGCTGTGGGCCGTTCGCGAAGTTTGCCTGACGTGCAAAGACGCTCGGGGGATTCTGGAGAGCCCCCAGCGCCTCGCCCGTCGCTCGACAGTTGCTCTGCGCCTTGAAAGCGAGCCTCATCAACCGCTCGAAGACAGCCAGATTCGACAGGTTCTGACGGGCGATGATGGCCAGGTCGGTATAGACGGCATTCATCGAGATGATTTGACCCACGAGAATCGCCTCCTGACTCTTCGTGTCCCGATTCGCTGCTTCTCGCACGCGACTGAGAACCTCCGCGAAACACTCGGTCAAATCGAGGGTTCCGGACTTCGTCGAAAACACCAGTCCCACCATCGCGTTCATCGCCATGCCATCCACCATGACCTTGGCTTCGCGCCTGAGGTTCGTCTTTCCCGGCTCCTGGCGAACTCTCAGGGCGTTCGGCTCAGGCTTCGCCGGAGGTGCAGTGGGCTTGCTGGCGAGCCTCCTTGACGCCTTAGGGCTGGAATCAAAAGTGGTGGAGGCGGCTGGAGTTGAACCCTTTCCGGTCCGTTTCGGCAACTTATCGATGGCGTGGCGGTTCTGGTCCTGAGCGGTTCGCACATAACGACTTCGGCACGCGACACCAGTCGACACGACACGACGGGCGTGGACGCCAATCGACCCCCGTTGTGGAGACTGTGTGGAGACAGTGTGGAGACGGCCGTCACGCCGCACCGGCTGCGCGAGCCCGTTGCAGAGCAACCAACTTGCGCTGAACATGCAGCAGGATGGCGGCATGAATTCCTACAGCAACCACCAGACCTAAGATGTGGCTTGAAACGGCACCACCGCCTGTCTGGTTGATCAGATGGAGCGTGATCGAACCCAGTGGCAAGAACACGACCACCGCCGTGACGAGACCGGGGTTGTAGCGCTTGAAGATCACGGCATGCACGATGTGCACGAGGGCATTGACGAGCACCAGATAGACCGGGACGAGCGCCCAACCGAGCCCGATGTCGACAGCGCAGTACAAGGCAAGACCAATCACGCCCCAAACGCCAGGAACATTCGTGACGAATACCGCCAAGGGGGACAGCACATCAAAACCCTTGCCAAGGGTTGCATTGAAAAACAGCCGAAACCGATCATGATCATGCTCTTCGTACTGGTGGATCATGTAGGCGGGCAAGTGCAAGAACGTGGCCGCCAGCGGCGCTGAACAGCCCGCGAGCAAGAGCGGCGACAGCGCGAGCAACAGGGCCCCAGCCAGTGCGCCTCCGTATACCCAGTACGAGATCAAACGTTGCAGCATCGTGAGATCTTTGCGGCTAACGCTCCAAATGAGCGGCGCGCAGCTTGCTGCGCGTCCGTCTCACTTTGGCGGCTAGACCTCGCGCCCCTTGCCAGACATCGCAAGCCATTCTTTTCACGCCCCAAGCGGCGCTCCGATCATATAGGCGAACAGTAGGACCAGGACAGCAAGGAGCGTGCTCGCAAGCCAACACAGGAACAGCAACGAACGCTCAAGCCTGGGTCTGCGCACCGCCGTTTGGTGCACCAGAGGCCACTGATACGGCTTATCGTCTTCCGAGGGGCGCTCCTCACGGGAAGTTGTGGAGCGAGTACTGCGAGGAGAAGGGCGAGGAGACCGAGCTGCGGTGCGAGTGCCGACATCCCGAATGCCGGTGCCGGCCTGGGGTAGACTGCGCGCCATGCGCAGCCACTACCTGCTCTCCTGTCTCGTGTTCGGCCTCGTCGTGGCAGGGATTGGGCCGGCATCGGCCCAGGCTCCCGCCTCCGACGCCATCGTCCCTTACCGCATCAACGTTCCGGACGCGGTGCTCCGTGATCTGAAGGAACGCCTCGCGCGCACCCGCTTTCCCGATCAACTCGACAACGTTGGCTGGGCGTACGGAGCGGACATCACCTACGTGAGGCCGCTCGTCGAGTACTGGCGCGACCGCTTCGACTGGCGTGCGCAGGAGCGGCGTCTGAACGAGTTCGATCAGTCCACGACGACGATCGACGGCCTGCGGATTCACTTCATCCACCAGAAGTCGCCGGTGCCGGGCGCCATGCCGCTCGCGCTGACGCACGGCTGGCCAGGCTCGATCGCGGAGTTCCACAAGATCATCGGACCGCTCACCGATCCCGTGAAGTACGGCGGGCGCGCGGAGGACGCGTTCAATGTCGTCGCCATCTCGCTGCCCGGGTTCGGCTTTACCGAGCGGCCGAAGGATCGCGGCTACAGCCCGGAGAAGATGGCCGACATCATCGCGAAGCTGATGGCCAGGCTCGGGTACACGCGGTACGGCCTGCAGGGTGGCGACTGGGGCGGCATCATCAGCCGCATCGTCGCGCTGAAGGACCCGTCACATGTCGCCGGGCTGCATCTCAATTTCTGTACGGGCGCCGCTGCTCCCGATCCAGCGAACCCGAACGCCGGCGTGCCGGACGCAGAGTTGAAGCTGATGCAGGAGACGAACGCGCGCATGGAGAACGAGCGCGCCTATCAGCAGATTCAGGGGACCAAGCCGCAGACGCTCGGGTACGGGCTGACGGACTCCCCTGCTGGGCTGGCCGCGTGGATCGTCGAGAAGTTCCACGCCTGGTGCGACTGCGGCGACAACATCGAGAGCCGCTTCACGAAAGACGAACTGCTGACGAACGTGACCATCTACTGGGCGACACAGACCGCGGCCTCGTCCACGCGCATCTACTACGAGAGCCGGCAGGCCGGCGGAGTCCAGGGACGCGTCGAGGTGCCCACCGCATGCGCGCTGTTCCCGAAAGAGATCACGACGCCGCCACGCAAGTGGGTGGAGAACCGCTACAACCTCATGCGCTGGACGCCGATGCCGCGCGGCGGCCACTTCGCGGCGCTCGAGCAGCCCGACCTGCTGATCGCCGACGTGCGCGAGTTCTTCAGGGGAATCAGGGGAAAGTAAGAACTTCGAACTTAACACTCAGCACTCAAAAGAGGAGCTCGAGACCGCCGCGCCGGGACGTAGAGGCGAGTCTTCCGCCTTCGCTGAAGCTACGGCAGAACTGCTGACTTCTGACTGCGAAGTTTACTGCTTGACCCTAACCGCCGTCTCCTCGCGGTCGGTCACGAGCTCGGGGTGCTGCCGGCGGAACGTGGCCGCGATGTGACAGTTCCAGCAGACCGGCACACTCGAGGCCGGGGCCGCCTGCAGCCGCTCGGGCGCGATGTCGACCCACTCGCGCGTCATCCCGCTGGAGTCGAGCAGTGCAATGTGGTGCCCGGCTGTCTCGCTGAGTGCGGCACCGCATGTCGCGCACTGGTGATCGCTCGCCCAGGCGCGGACCATCCGCGACACTTCGCTCTCGGGCACCTGTCCGCCATGCGCGGCAGCACCCGCCGTGTCCGCGCGCGGGTGTCGACCTCGATAGGAGCGCAAGACCATCCACGCCACGACCACCGCCGGGTCTGCGAACCGCCGTTCGGTGAACCAGAGGCCACTAATACGGCTTATCGTCCGTCGCGGATGCTTCCTCGTCTTTCTGAATGTTGCGCGGCATGACCGCATCCCGGCGGCCACACACCGCCACGTGCAGCGACGGTCCGGGCCGCCGCGAATCGGTGAGGCAGGCGGCAAATCCCACCTGCTCGATGAAACCTTCGGCCTCGTGCGCGGTCCTGACCTGGCGCGCGCCTTCACGGCGGCAGCGTTGATCGCGGAAGTCTTCGATCTCGGGTGTGATTTCGTGACGGGATCTCACGGTCAACCGGACAACACGCGCTCTGGACATTCCACCATCAAGATACAGCCACGTGTCGCGCGTCCCGGGGTCCGGTGCGACGCACTAGGGAATTGACCGATACCCAACCCAATGCTACTTTTCAGGCGACTTTCACTTGTCGTCGCGACATCAGGACGACCCTTCTGGAGGAATGGATGCGCAAAACCCTTGTTGTTGTTTTGTTTGCGTTAGCAGCGGTCATCATGACCCCCTTGGCCGCATGGGCCCAGGGCAGCATCGCCGGTTCAATCAAGGACCCCAGCGGCGCGGTGCTGCCGGGTGTGACCGTCGAAGCGTCGAGCGACGCGTTGATCGAAAAGACCCGCACCGCGGTGACCGATGCGTCCGGTAACTACCGCATCACCGACCTGCCGCCGGGCAGCTACACGGTGGTGTTCACGCTGACCGGATTCAAGACGGTGCGGCGGGAAGGCATCGTCCTGCGCGGCGACTTCTCGGCCCCGGTGAGCGAGCAGATGCAGGTGGGCACGCTCGAGGAGACCATCACGGTGTCCGGCGCGTCGCCGACAGTGGACGTCAGCAACAACCGCGCGCAGTTTGTCGTCGATCGCGAGATCCTCGACCAGATTCCCACCGCGGTTCGCAACACGCCGGCGCGCGCGCTGCTGCTGCCGGGCACACAGGTCACGCCGTTCGTGCTCGGCCAGTTCACGATGAGCGTGCGCGGCTCGGCCAGCCAGGACACGGTGATCGCCATTGACGGCATGCGCGTCAACAACCTGTGCGGCAGCGGCCAGTTCAGCGGCTTCTACATGAACGACGCGGCGATTGAAGAGGTCACGTTCACGACCGGCGCCGAGTCGGCGGAAATGCAGAACGGCGGCCTGCGCATCAACAGCACGCCCAAGGACGGCGGCAATACCTTCAGCGGCACGCTGTTCGCCTACGGCGCGGGCAGCGGATTGCAGGCCGACAATCGCAGCGATGCGATGAAGAGCGGGCCGGCGGCGATTCCCAAGCCCGGCATCGCCTACACCTGGCAGGTCAATCCGTCGTTCGGCGGACCCATCAAGCGCGACAAGCTGTGGTTCTACTTCACCTACAAGTACGAGGACGACAAGACCTACGTGCCAAGCTCCCAGTTCGCCGACGGCAGCCGCGCCTTCCGGGCCGGCCAGGGCAATTACAGCGCGGTGACGCGCCTCACGTGGCAGGCAACCCAGAAGGACAAGATCCGCTTCTACCTCGATCGCCAGTTCAACGGCGAGGACTACAACGGCTTCAATACGCTGCCGACGACGTCGCCTGAGGCGTCGACGGACGCCTTCGGTTTGGGGTGGGTCCCGCAGATCAAATGGACCCAGACCACCACCAACCGGTTGCTGCTCGAGGCGGGTTTGTCGTACTACACGCAGGACTACGAGCAGACCTGCCGGCCGGAAGTCGGGCCGCGCGATCTGCCGATCCTCGAACAGACGACCAACCGCCTCGGTGTCGCGTGTGGCAACACCATTCCGCCGTATACCAGCTGGACCAAGTCCTACAGCGGCGGTGCGTCGGCCAGCTTCATTACCGGTTCGCACGCCTTCAAGGCCGGCGTCACCTGGCAGTGGGGCACCAACTCGCGCACGTTCTCCTCGAATGCGCAGATCAACACGCTGGTGACCAACGCCGGGTTGCTCGGCGTGCCGGCGTCCGCTACGAACCCCATCCCCTGCACGCGCTTGCCGTGTCCCATCGCCGTCGCCGTCACCAACGGCCCGACCACCCTGGAACAGAAGGTGAACAGGGACATTGGCGTGTTCCTGCAGGACACGTGGAGACTCAACCGTTTGACGCTGAACGTCGGTGGCCGATACGACATATTCAATGCCAGCGTACCGGCGCAATCGGCGGCGGCCGGCAACTGGATCCAGGCGCGCTCCTTCGCGGAGATTCCGAACGTGCCCAACTGGACCGACTGGTCGGTGCGCCTGGCGGGCGCCTATGACGTATTCGGCACGGGCAAGACGGCCATCAAAGCGAATGCGAGCAAGTACATTGCCTCGGCAGCGGCCGGCTTCGCGCAGTCGTTCAACCCGATGAACTCCAGCACGCAGACCCGCTCATGGATCGACTTCGACGGCAATAAGTCCATCCTCGACGCGGCCGGCAACATTCAGTTCAACGAAGTGATCGGCGGCACGTCGAATTTCGGTCAGATCACCAGCCGTCCGGATCCGAATCTTGAACGCGGCTACAACTGGGAGTACGGCGTTTCGATGCAGCACGAACTCGCCGACCGCGTCTCGATTTCGACCGGTTACTACCGCCGCATCTTCTACAACCTCGACGTCACCGACAACACCAATCTCGCGGTCACCGACTGGACGTCGTTCGGCATCACGACGCCGACCGATTCGCGCCTGCCGCTGTCGGGCCAGCCGATTACGATGTACACGCTGAACGCCAACAAGGTCGGCGTGGCCACGGACAACCTGCGCACCTTCTCCGGCGAGAACAGCACCATCTACAACGGCTTCGAGGTGAGCGGCAATCTGCGCCGCTCCAAGCTGCTGTTGTTCGGCGGCGTGAATGTCGAGCGCCGTGCGTCGATTACCTGCGACGTTCGCGACAATCCGAACAGCGCCCGGTTCTGCGATTCGACGCCGCCGTTCCGCACCACCTACAAGGCCAGTGCCGCCTACCAGCTGCCCTGGGAGTTCCAGCTGAGCGGATCGTTCATCGCCGCGCCGGGACCGAGCGTGTCCGCCAACTACACCGTCACCGCTGCCCTCGCCGGCCGCGCCCTCATCGGCTCCACCGCCGGCGGCACGACCATCGGCGTCAACCTGCTCGAGCCGAACACGGTGTTCCTCGACTACCGCAAGCAGCTGGACCTGCGCCTGGCGCGCAGCTTCCGCTTCGGCGGCCGCCGCATTCAGGCGTTCGCCGACGTGTTCAATGCGCTGAACGCAGGCACCGTGCTGCGCGTCAACGAGACCTACGGCGCCATCCCCGCGACCAACGCGTGGCTGACACCGCTGCGGATCATGGACGGCCGCTACGTCCGCTTCGGCATGCAGATGTCGTTCTAGGCCTCCCTGCGGGCTGTCGGGCCGACAGGTCTACCGGCAATCAGAAAGGGCCGGCTCCT
>Ga0194126_10009746_pt1 | contig 12734 bp, 15 predicted proteins | sample TA2KigC150mmetaG_FD_148641 | JGI IMG/M metagenome (GOLD analysis project Ga0194126, IMG submission 148641) | Freshwater microbial communities from Lake Tanganyika, Tanzania - TA2015035 Kigoma Deep Cast 150m | ecosystem: Environmental > Aquatic > Freshwater > Lake | place: Tanzania: Lake...
TGAAGCTCTACCCCCAGGACAAATGGGCCTGGGGCTGGAACAACAGCTCCGAGGTGTGGAACGGCCGCTTGGCAATGCTCGGCTTCTCCGCTTTCCTGCTGGAACTGCTCAGCGGCCGTGGCCCGCTTCACTCTCTGGGATTGCTCTAGGGCCACCGCAAGCGGCCTAGCCGCGGCGCTGCTGTGGGGCGCCGGCAGTGCTCATGCCGATAGCCGCTGGCGCCAGGGGGTGTTCCCTGTGGCCGTGTTTTCGGGCTACACCAGCCACTTCGGCCAGCGCATCGGTCCTTCGGGAAGCCTCGAGCCCCATCACGGCCTCGACATCGCTGCGCCCCTGGGCTCACCGATCCGCAACTGGTGGGGCGGCGTGGTGAAGGAGGTGATCGATGACGGCCGCTGTGGCCTGGGACTCCTGATCCAATCAGGCCCCTACGAGCATCTCTATTGCCACCTCAGCGGCAGCGTGCAGAACGGCACCTACCGCAGCGGGCCGGTGGCCCTGCGCAGCGGCAGCCGGGTGGGCAGTGGCGCGTTGATCGGCCATATAGGCGTGAGCGGCCGCAGCACGGGCCCCCATCTGCACTGGGGCGTGCGCTACGGCGGGCGCTGGCTCAACCCGGCGGCGATCCTGCGGGCGATGGCTGCGGCCCGCGGTCAGGGGCGCTGAACGCTTCCGCCCAATCCCCGGGCCAGCCCTTAGGGTTGGGTCAAGATCGAGTGCTGCCAGCTGCCGTCGTGACCGTTACGTCTGTCTCGCCAACGGCCGCCGCCGCCGGTGATTCCCCCGACCAGGCCTACCCGCAGCGGGTGAATGGCGGCTACGCCTTGATGGACTCCCTGCGCCGCCACGGCGTGGAGCACATCTTTGGTTATCCCGGCGGGGCGATCCTGCCCATCTACGACGAGCTGCACAAGGCTGAGAGCCGCGGCTGGCTCAAGCACATCCTGGTGCGCCACGAACAGGGCGGCACCCATGCCGCCGATGCCTATGCCCGCGCCACCGGCAAGGTGGGCGTGTGCTTCGGCACCTCCGGCCCCGGCGCCACCAACCTGGTGACCGGCATCGCCACCGCCCACATGGACTCGGTGCCGATGGTGGTGATCACCGGCCAGGTGCCCCGAGCCGCCATCGGCACCGACGCCTTCCAGGAAACCGACATCTTCGGCATCACCCTGCCGATCGTGAAGCACTCCTGGGTGGTGCGCGACCCGCGCGACATCGGCCGCATCGTGGCCGAAGCCTTCCTGATCGCCGCCAGCGGCCGCCCCGGCCCGGTGCTGATCGATGTGCCCAAAGACGTGGGCGTTGAAGAATTCGACTACACCCCGGTGGAGCCCGGCAGCGCCAAGCCCGCCGGCTTCAAGGCCAGACCGGCCCCCGAGGCCACAGCGATTGAGGCAGCTCTCGCGCTGATCCGCCAGGCCCGCCGGCCCCTGCTCTACGTGGGTGGTGGCGCCATCAGCTGCGGCGCCCACCAGCAGGTGCATCAGCTGGCGGAGCGCTTCCGCCTGCCTGTGACCACCACCTTGATGGGCAAGGGTGCCTTTGATGAGCAGCACCCCCTGGCGGTGGGCATGCTCGGCATGCACGGCACCGCCTACGCCAACTTCGCCGTCACCGAGTGCGATCTGCTGATCGCCGCCGGCGCCCGCTTCGACGACCGCGTCACCGGCCGCCTCGATGGCTTCGCCCCGCGGGCCCAGGTGATCCACATCGACATTGATGCCGCGGAGCTGGGCAAGACCCGCACGCCCGATGTGCCGGTGGTGGCCGATGTGAAACAGGCTCTTGAGGCGATGCTGAGCGCCTCCAGCGGTGAAGACTCAGCCGGCCGCACGGAAGCCTGGCTGGAGCGGATCAACAGCTGGAAACAGCACTACCCGCTGGTGGTGCCCGCTCCTGAGGGCGACATCGCTCCCCAGGAAGTGGTGGCGATGCTGCAGGAGCTGGCCCCCAAGGCCTACATCACCACCGATGTGGGGCAGCACCAGATGTGGGCCGCCCAGTTCCTGCACACCGGCCCGCGCCGCTGGATCAGCTCCGCTGGCCTCGGCACCATGGGCTTCGGCATGCCCGCGGCCATGGGCGTGCAAACCGCCTTCCCCAGCGAGCAGGTGATCTGCGTCGCCGGCGACGCCAGCATCCTGATGAACATCCAGGAGCTGGGCACCCTCAGCCAGTACAACCTGGCGGTGAAGGTGGTGGTGCTCAACAACGGCTGGCAGGGCATGGTGCGCCAGTGGCAGGAGAGCTTCTACGGCGAGCGCTACTCCGCCTCCGAGATGACGGGCGGCATGCCCAACTTCCCGCAGGTGGCCGAGGGCTTCGGCGTGAAGGGTGTGCGCATCAGCGAACGCGCCAACCTGCGCCAGCAGCTGTCTGAGGCTCTGGCCCACCCGGGCCCGGCCTTCATTGAGGTGCAGGTGCGCCGCAACGAAAACTGCTATCCGATGGTGCCCCCCGGTGCCAGCAACGCCCAGATGGTGGGCCTGCCCTCCCATCCCGAACTGGCGATCGACACCAGCCGCGAGTGCCACAGCTGCCACCACACCACCTCCAGCTCGAGCCTCTACTGCCCCAACTGCGGCACCAAGCTCTGATGGGGCGTTGGTGGGTGGCGGCCCTGATGGCCGTTGTGCTGCTGCTGGGCGCCGCTGGTGCCCAGGCAGCCGAGGTGCTGCAGGTGCGCAGCGGCACGCTGCTGCAGGTGGGTGATCACAACCGCACGTACACCGTGGAGCTGGCCTGTGTGGCCATCCCCGAGGGCGGCAACCTTGAAGCAACCGAGTGGCTGCGGGCCGCTCTGCCTCGCCGCACCAAGGTGAACCTCAGGCCCGTGGGCAACGATGGCGGCACGCTGGTGGCCCGCGTGCAGCGTCTGGGAACGGCCGACCCGGCCACGGGAACCGATCTGGGAGACGGCTTGATTGCAGCCGGCTTGGCAAGCCCTCAACCCAGCTGCTGAGTGGCGATGAGCATCAACAAAACCGCCAAAGGGATTGTGCTGGTGCCGTGCCTGCTGCTCGGTGCGGCCTTTCTGGCTGCGGCGGTGTGGGGCGATCAGGCTGCAGGCTCGAATCAGCGCCTGGCGCTGATCCTGGGGGCAGCCCTGATGGGCGGTGGCCTCCTTGCCCAGCTCTTGCCGGAGGCCCCGCCCGAGCGCGATCAGGCCACCGACGAGCGCTGAATCAAACCCGAGCTCAGTTGGCCGGTTTGCCTTTGGCCTGGTTTTCCTTCACCAGCCGGAAATATTCAGGCGTGGGGAAGATCGTGAACGAGTCGTTGGGGGCGTTGATGATCTCGCGCAGCACGGCGGTGAGATCAGCCACCTGCGGCTTGAGCTTTTGACGCTCAGCCGGGGGCAGTTTGCTCAGGGCGTTCTCCAGGTTTTCGTAGCTGAAGAAAAACACCCCACGCGGGCCCTCCGGCGTCTTGATCGTGAGGAAAGGCTTGGTGAAGAACACAGGCACATTCAGGCCTTCACGGATCTGCTGCTCGGTGAGGCCCTGTTCCTTGAGGATCTTCACGGCCTGGGTGCGATCGCCGTCGTTCCCCACGATCGGAGCCACAAGGGGTTTGCTCTTGTCCTTGAGCTGCTTGTTGAGCTCCGTCACCTTCTCGTTCATCACGTTGAGGGGCAGCGCCACCACACCGGCTTTCAGGGATGGATTGCTCTTGTTCAGGGCAGCCAGCTGCTCATTGGCTTTGGCGCTCTCGAGATAGAGGGGCAGCACCAGCTCTTTATCGCGCGGGATCGGCAGGGGCACACCGTTGGAGTCGGTGAGCACAAACACCGGCACCACCTGCAGCTTCTTGATCGCATCCGCTTCCGGGATCGCCTGAGCGGGAGCTGGCAGCAGCGACAGCGCAGCCATCGCCAACCCAGCGCTCAACGCAACGGAGCCAAGCTTGCGGCCCAGGAGATGGCGCATGGCGTTGCGGCGTGACTGCATGCGATCAACTGTTGAAAGGCTGAGCCTAGTCAGGGAAATCCACCTAGCTTTCAACGGCTGGACGGTGCCGGCCATGACCACTGCAGAACAGCCCGTGGCGGCGGTAGCCGCATCGAGCGTGGTTGGTCTGCGCCGGCCGGCAGAGCCAGCCGCTTGGAAGCGCCAACTGGGCTTGGCTGCTGGGATTGCAGCAGCGCTGCTGGGCAGCCAGACCCTCGCCGCCAGCACACCCCTGCGCAGTGATGTGCGGCTGCTGCTACCCAGCGAAGGCTTGCTGGCGGGGCTGGGCGATGGGCTGCGGCGCGGCTACAGCGTGGCGATGGACGAAAGCCGCCAATGCGGCATCACCCCGCCCAGCCTGCAGGTGGGCTGGCTGCCGCCCGGCGCCGATCCCCAGGTCCCTGTGGGAGCGGCTCCCCGCAGCCAGCTGCTCGTGGCACCGCCGGCCGCCCCCCTACCCGCCTATGGCCAGCTGGCCGATCAACAGCGGCTCACGGTGCTGCTGCCCCTGCAGCGCGGCGTGTCGCTCGAAGGCCTGCCGCAGCTGCGGGGTTCGGATCGGCTCTGGCCGCTGATGCCCGGCCGCAGCCTGGAAGCCGACCGGCTTGCCGAGGCCCTGCTGGCGGAGCGGATCCAGCGGGTGATGGTGGTGCGTGATCGCAGCGCCGAGAGCAAGGCCCTCACCGATCGCTTCGTGGCCAGCTTTGCCAACGGCAAGGGTGAGGTGATCGGCCCCACCGCCGCACCGCTGAGCCTTCCAGGCAACGACGCCGCTGGTGTGGCGCAACTGGTGAGCGAGGTGGACTGGTATCGCCCACCGGCCCTGGTGGTGATCACCCAGCCCGGCAGCGAACTGGCCCAGGCGCTGCGCGCTGCCACCTGGCCCCCCACGCTGTTACTGGCCTGGAGTGCGCCGTTGGAGCAACCCCTGGCGGTGGAGCAGATCGGCGTGAATCCCCTCAGCCGCGGCCCAGGCTGGAAGGCCTTTGCCCAGCGCTTTCAACAGCGCTGGGGCTACAAACCCGGCGTGGTGGAAAGCGCCGGCTACGACAGCGGCCTGATGAGCGCCCTGGCCTCGGTGCAGGCCGGAGGGCGCAGCGGCTGGGATCTGCAGTGGTTCAGCGCCAATGCCAAACCGCAGCCTCTGTGCACCGCGCTGCAGTTGCGAGCTCAGGGGGCAAAGGTGCGGCCCCAGGCCGCCAGCAGCCAGTTCGATCTGAGCCCAGCGGTGCCGCCATCGGCGCAGCTGCAATTGAGCCGTGGCTGAGCTGGTTCTGCCGCTGGAGGCTGTCAGCCTCGAGGCCATCAGCGAAGTGGGCGGCAAGAACGCCTCCCTCGGGGAGATGATCCGCCAGCTCTCAGCGCAGGGGGTGAGCGTTCCCGCGGCGGCATTGTTGTGGCCGCTGCGGTAGCTCACCAGCTGCAGCTCCCCCTGGTGAGCTGGGCCGTGCGCAAACTCGCCCATCCGTTGGCACCGGAACTGGCCCTGGGCGCCATGGCTCCAGAAGGCGTGGAGATCTGGGACGAAGCGAGTGCCCGGGCCTATCGGCTCGATTCGCCGCTGCGGCAGCGGATCGTGAGCGAGCAGCGCCGCGAGCTGGAACGACGCCAGCGCCTCTACGGGGATCCACCGGCCACAGCCCTGAGCAAACGCTCGCTGCTGGTGGTGGATGACGGGGTTGCCACCGGCCTCACGGTGAGGGCAGCACTGCAATCGCTGCGCCAGTGCGAGCCGAGCCAACTGCTGCTGGCGGTGCCGGTGATCGATCGGCGCGTCGCCGCTGCCCTCAGGCCGCAACTGGATCAACTGGTGGCTCTGGCAGAGGTGGATGACCTCTGGGCCGTGGGGGCCTGGTATGAGCGCTTCGAGCCGGTGAGTGATGCCGAGGTGCTGAGGCTCATGGCTGCTTGCAATGCGGATCGAGCCAGCAACGGGGCAGCGGCTCACCAGACGGAAAGATCAGATCCGCTTTGACAAACGGCTCGGGCTCCTGCAACTCCTCGCCGCCGTGGAGGCGCCCCTGCAGGTGTGTGGCAAACGGATCAAACAAGGCCGGAAGGGTCAACACCTCCATCAAGGAGCCGTCGTGCCGGGTTTTCAGAAACATGGGCAAGCGCTACCGCTGCGTCCGGTTTACTCACGCTGTCTGGCCGCGACAGGTGAAACCCCGCAACAACGGCGGATCAACGATTCAGGCGCTGCATCTGCCAGGTCACGAGTGTGCCCACGGGGCTCCAGAGCAGGTAGGGAAGCAACAGCAGGGCCGCCGGTTGCGACGTTCCGGCCACCACCACCGTGAGTGCGACACCCCATAGCCAACCCGCCAACCCCACAGCGGTGCCATTGGCCAGGCGACGGGTGCGGCAAATCAGCCAGGTGTAGCTCTGCACCAACACCAGCAGCAGCATGTAGCCCCCCATCAACCCCCAGCTGCTGGTGCGGTTCCACACCACCAGCGCCGAGGCATAGAAGCAGCCATAGATGCAGAGCCAGATCAGTGGGATCAAACCCTCGAAACGGAGCCAACGGGGCCGGCGCAGACGCAGGAACCAGGTGAACTCCTCCTGGCTGGGCATGATCACCACCACCAGGGTGCCGATCACCAGCAGGATCACGATCGCGGCGGTCATCGAGGCGAAGCAACTGCTCCAGCCTGGTCACGGCAAGCCCTGGGCGTTGCACTCGCCTGCACCGATGCGCTGCAGTGCCGCAGCAAGGCCGCGCCGGAGCGACCAGCGCCGGCCGGAAGCCATCAGCCTGAATGCGGCCAAGGAGCCATGGGCTGATCCGGTCCCCTGACACAGCACGCAGCCACCAAGGGATCAGCGTCTCGTTGCGCCGCACTGCACTCAGCACCCGCCCCAGCAGCGCACAGAACTCGCTCGGGCGTGTGTCCTTACACGATTCACCATGACAAGCCTTTCTTCTGCGGCCAGGAGTCATCCCTGGCGGCTCTTCAGTGCATGGATCACCGACACCGGCAACCGCATCTACATCGGTTGGTTTGGTGTGCTGATGATTCCCTGCCTGCTCACGGCAACGATTGTGTTCGCCATGGCCTTTGTGGCCGCACCCCCTGTGGATGTGGACGGGATCCGCGAACCGGTGAGCGGTTCACTGCTGGGGGGCAACAACCTGATCAGCGCAGCGGTGGTGCCGAGCTCCAATGCCATCGGGCTGCACTTCTATCCGCTGTGGGAGGCCTCCAGCGTGGAGGAGTGGCTCTACAACGGCGGCCCTTATCAGCTGATCGTGTTCCACTTTCTGATCGGAATCACCGCCTAGATGGGGCGCCAGTGGGAACTCAGCTACCGCCTCGGGATGCGCCCCTGGATTGCCGTGGCCTTCTCCGCCCCCTGGGCCGGCGCGATGGCGGTGTTGTTGGTGTATCCCCTGGGGCAGGGTGCCTTTGCCGATGGCATGCCCCTCGGCATCTCCGGCACCTTCAACTTCATGCTCGTGCTGCAGGCTGAACACAACGTGCTGATGCACCCGCTGCACATGCTTGCGGTGGCGGGCAGCCTCGGCGGGGCCTTTCTGGCGGCCTTGCATGGCTCGCTCGTGAGCAGCAGCTTAGTTCGTGAAACCACCGAGGATGAATCGATCAACCGGGGCTATCTGTTCGGCCAGAAAGAACCCACATACAACATCGTGGCCGCCCATGCCTACATGGGCCGCTTGATCATGCCCTACGCCACCAGCGACAACAGCCGCAGCGTGCATGCCCTATTGGCCGCCTGGCCGGTGATCGGCATCTGGTGCTCAGCCTTAGCGGTGGCCAGCTTTGCCTTCAATCTCAATGGCTTCAATTTCAACCATGCGGTGCTCGATCATCAGGGTCGGGTGATTGCCACCTGGGCCGATGTGCTCAATCGGAGCAACCTGGGCATTGAAGCCATGCAAGAGCGCAATGCGCACCAGTTCCCGCTTGATCTAGCCCTGCACACAGCTCCAGCCCAGGGCTGAATGGCGAATGGTGGCTTGATGGTTCAGAACTTCAAGCGCACATCCGCTGTGCGCACCAGCACGGCGGGACAACATCACTCTGCCGTTGAACAGCCGCACTGGTGCCGCAGCAACACTCTCCTGTTGCAGAGTTCGTTTACAGCTGGATCACCCAATCTGAGGCCGGCTGATGGCAGCTTTCATCACGCTTGAGCTCACTGCGCAGGAGCTCCATCTCCTGCGCAACACCATCCGGGCGCGCAGCATCTATGCGCCGTGCCAGCACAGCCTGGCCCGTGGCATCTGGCAGCCGTGGATGGCGCCCTTACTGGAGAAGCTCAGCCAAGCCGAAACGCAGCACGCCCAGCAGGGCTGCTGAACCAATCAGCGGCAACACCCCCCAGCGCTGCCGCAGCAATAGCCACAGCGCTGCCGCCACCAGCAACGCCGCCGCCGCATCGACATGTCCGGCCGGCAGCAGCACAGGCAGCGCAAACCACAGCGCGAGGCTGGCGATCACACCCACCAGCGTTGCGGTGATCGCCGTGAGCGGCGCCGTAAAGCGGTGATCGCCGCGGCTCGCCTCCACCAGTGGCGCGCCCACGAGGATGAAACCGAAGGACGGCAGAAAGGTGAACCACACGGTGACGGCCGCCGCCAGCCAGCCGCCGTTGCCTGTGTTCCAGCCGCCCATGAAGCCCACAAAGGCCAGCACCATGATCAGCGGCCCCGGTGTGGTTTCCCCCAGCGCCAAGCCATCCAGCATCTGACTGGCCGTGAGCCAGCCGTGCTGCTCCACAGCCCCCTGAGCCACGTAGGGCAGCACGGCGTAGGCGCCGCCAAAACTCACCAGTGCCACCTGGCTGAAGAAGCGCGCCATCAGCGGTAGCGCTCCATCCCAGCCCCCCAGGCGCACCAAAGCCGCCAGCGGGGCGAAGGTGGCCAGCCCCCAAGCCAGCAGGGTGAGCAGCATGCCGCGGCCGCTGAAACGGGCATGGGCAGGGGTGGGCGTGTGATCGCCATGCAGCGGTGCCGCGCCGGCAACAGTGGCAGCAGCCATGTCTGCCGTTGGCGCAACGCGCCCCTCAGCGGCAACCGGCAGGATCCAGCGCGGCCGCCACCGCCCCGCCAGCCAACCCACCAGCGCCGCCCCCAACACCAGCGCGGGGTAAGGCAGGGCCGAACCCAGCAACAGCACCAAGGCCAGCGCTGCCAGCAGAGCGTGCAGAGTCGTGCGAAGGGTGCGCCGCGCCAAGCGCCAGGCCGCCACCACAACGATCGCCAGCACCACCGGCTTGAGCGCGGCAAACACCGAAGCCAGCAGCGGCCACGTGCCCCACACGGCATAGAGCCAGGCCAGAGCGCTGAGCAACAGCGCCGAGGGCAACAGAAACAGTGCGCCGGCGATTAATCCGCCGGGCCAGCCATGCATCAACCAACCCAGGTAGGTGGCCAGCTGGGTGGCCTCGGGCCCGGGCAGCAGCATGCAGAAATTGAGCGCATGCAGATAGCGGCACTCACTCAGCCAGCGCCGATGCTCCACCAGCTCGCGATGCAACAGCGCAATCTGCCCGGCGGGCCCGCCGAAGCTCACCCAGCCCAGCTGCCACCAGAAGCGGCTCGCCTCCAGCAGGCTCACGCTGCGATCCAAACTCACGATGCGGCACGGCTGGCCGCTTCAGTCTGATGGCGTTAACCGAGCTGCTTGAGGGCTTCGCCGTAGCCCTGGCAACACGGCAAGGCTGGGTAGCCATGGGCGCGCAACACCGCCTGCAAGCGCGCCGTGGCCTGTGGCAAACGGCCCGTGGCAATCAGCGGGAAAGCATGGTGAGCGCTGTGATGCGGCAAGCCCCCCAGCCAACCGTTCAGCCAATTGGGCACTGCAACCGTGCGGGAGCCATACAGCTGGCTCAGGAGCGGATGGGGTTGCGGTTGCCAGAGCTGCCAGTGCTCGATGGCACCCCGGAGCTGCAGCAGCGCCCCCGCCACCCGCTCCACCACGAGCCAGCTCAGGGCATAGGCCAGCAGCTGGCCGTGCTGGACCACCAGCGCCAGGATCAGCGCCTGCACCAACACAATCCCGAGTCCATCGAGCAGCAGGGCGCGGCGCAGGGCCGGGTGCTGCGCCTGCAGCCGCAGGGCCTCCTGCAGGGTGCGCAGGATCAAACCGGCACCGCCCGCCAGCACCAGCCAGCGCCAGCTCCCCGGCTGCTGCTGCCGAATCCGCTCAGGGTCGCGCTGGTCGCGCCCATTCCAGCGGTGATGCAGACGATGCAACAACCGATAGGTGAACAAGGGCCAGGCCATCGGCCAGCTGATCAGCGCCGCTAGCGCCAACTCCAGCCGCGGCCGGCCCAGCAGGGTGCCATGGCAGGCCTCGTGGGTGGCAATCAGCAGCAGCGTTTCCGCCAGCGCCACCAGCAGCGCCGAAGCCAGCCGCAACGGCCAGGCCTGCAGCTGCCAAAAGCCGATCCCGCCAGCGGCCAGCAGAGCAAGCAGCACCAGCACGCGTCCCCAGGCTGGCGGGATCGGCCTGGCGTGCAGATCAACCACCGCAGCATGGAGATCCCGGATCAGGGGGCGCAGCGCAACCGGATCAGGCATCAGGAGCAGGACCGACGAAGCCGCGAACGACTCAGCCACCGTATGGAGTGCAGGCCGCCGCAGTGCCGAGTGCGGCAAAGCTGGGGCACTGCGGCTTAGGCAGGCGCTGCCAGGGCGTAGCGCTCGCCCACCTGCGGATCGATCAACTGGCTGCCCGCCGGCATGGAGGCAGCAGCGGCGGCTGTGCTGCCCTTCATCCACAACAGGCGGGTGAGCAATCCACTGAAAGTCACATCACCGCCCGCCGTGCTCGCCAGAACGGTGCGCGGCGAGAAGCGCTCCAGCAGTTGCGGCAACACCGACTGGCCACGCACAAACGCACCCGCCACCGGCAAGCCCAGATCCACCACCGGCGTGATCACCGCATCGAGAGGTCGTGCCGGCAGATCGGGGCTGAGGTAGCCGTGGGGCTCGAGATAGAGCGCCCCCGCTGGATGCTCCAGCAGGTAGCCGTTCTCCACCTGCGGCACCGGTGCTCCGGCCGTGGCCGTGATCTGCAGCTCGCCATGGCGGCAGTGCTCACCGGGCCGCAGCGCGGTAACCGTTTCAAAGCCAAGGCTGCGCACCTTGGCTGCAGCCGTCACCGATCCCACCACCGGCAGCGAGCGCAGCAGCAGCTGCAGGGTGTCGGGATGGGCGTGATCGTCGAGCCCCTGGGTGAGCAGCAACAGATCCAGCTCCGCCGGCACCGGCTGGCTGGCCGGCAGCTGGCCCTCGAAAAACCACGCCCCGGGTGGAAACCGAAGCGCACCGGTGAGCCAGGGGTCGACCAGCACCCGCAGGCCACCCAGCTCCAGCAGCCAGCCATTGGCCCCGAAATAAGTGGCGTACATCGGAGGCTGCAGAAGGGATGGCGACCCTAAGCAGCGCCGCTGCGCGGGTGCTGGAATGCAGAACAGGCGAGCAACTGTGCCGATGCTGCGGCTCAACGAACTGAAGCTGCCGCTCGACCACGAGCCCGAAGCGATCGGCGAAGCCCTCTGCCGCCGCTTGAAGCTTGAGGCCAACCAGCTGCTGGAGCCGCCCCGGGTGGTGAAGCGCAGCGTGGATGCCCGCCGCAAGAGCAACATCCAGCTGGCCTACAGCGTGGAATTCGGCCTCGAGCCGGGCCAGGAGCAGCGTCTGCTCAAACGCTTCAAACGCGACCCGCACCTGCAACCCGCTCCCGACACCACCTACCAACTGGTGGCTCAGGCACCAGCCAGTGCCGATCTGCCGCGGCCGGTGGTGGTGGGGGCCGGCCCCTGCGGCTACTTCTGCGCCCTGCTGCTGGCCCAGATGGGCTTGAAGCCGCTCCTGCTGGAGCGCGGCAAACCGGTGAAGGAACGCAGCGCCGACACCTTCGGCTTCTGGCAGGGCAAACGCCCCTTCAACCCCGAATCCAACGCCCAGTTCGGCGAAGGCGGCGCCGGCACCTTTTCCGACGGCAAGCTCTACAGCCAGGTGCGCGATCCGCGCCATCAGGGCCGCAAGGTGCTCGAGGAGCTGGTGGCGGCAGGTGCCAATCCCGAGATCCTGGTGCTGCACCATCCCCACATCGGCACCTTCAAGCTGGCCACCGTGGTGCGAGGCCTGCGGGCACAGATCACCGCCCTCGGGGGTGAGATCGCATTCGAGAGCCGTGTGGATCGGCTGGAACTCAACCCGAGCGATCACTCAGTTCGCGGCGTGACCCTCGCTGATGGCCGCTTCATCGCCGCCCAACAGGTGGTGATGGCCGTGGGCCATAGCGCCCGCGACAGCTTTGCGATGCTCCACGCCCAGGGCGTGGCGATGGAGCGGAAACCGTTTTCGGTGGGCTTCCGCATCGAGCACCCGCAACGGCTGATCGATGCCGCGCGCTGGGGCAGCTGCGCCGGCCACCCCCAGCTGGGGGCCGCGGAATACAAGCTCGTGCACCACGCCAGCAATGGCCGCTGCGTCTACAGCTTCTGCATGTGCCCGGGAGGGCTGGTGGTGGGCGCCACCTCAGAACCAGGGCGGGTGGTGACCAATGGCATGAGCCAGCACTCCCGCAATGAGCGCAATGCCAACAGCGGAATCGTGGTGAACATCGAGCCAGCTGATGTGGAGCCCTACGGCATCGGCCCTGGTGATCCACTGGCGGGTGTGGCCTTCCAGCGGCACTGGGAAACGCGGGCTTATGCCCTGGGCGGTGAAACCTTTGCTGCGCCCGGCCAACGCCTTGCTGATTTTTTGGCGGGCCGCAGCAGCAGCGCCACCGGGAGCGT
>Ga0194126_10009753_pt1 | contig 12727 bp, 14 predicted proteins | sample TA2KigC150mmetaG_FD_148641 | JGI IMG/M metagenome (GOLD analysis project Ga0194126, IMG submission 148641) | Freshwater microbial communities from Lake Tanganyika, Tanzania - TA2015035 Kigoma Deep Cast 150m | ecosystem: Environmental > Aquatic > Freshwater > Lake | place: Tanzania: Lake...
CATCCTGGGGCTGTAGCAGGTCCCAAGGGTTTGGCTGTTCGCCAATTAAAGCGGTACGCGAGCTGGGTTTAGAACGTCGTGAGACAGTTCGGTCCCTATCCTCTGTTGGCGCAGGAGAATTGAGAAGGTTTGCCCCTAGTACGAGAGGACCGGGGTGAGCGAACCTCTGGTGTGCCAGTTGTCTTGCCAAGGGCATGGCTGGTTAGCCAAGTTCGTTAGGGATAAGTGCTGAAAGCATATAAGCATGAAACCCGCTTCAAGAATAGTTCTCCCATCCGTAAGGAGTAAGATCCCATGTAGAACACATGGTTGATAGGTTGGAAGTGTAAGCACAGTAATGTGTTCAGCTGACCAATACTAATAGATCGAGGACTTGATATTAATAATTGGATTGCTATGAAGCTTTGAGAGAACAGACATGTTCTTTTTTAAAAGTCAGGATTTGTTACATTTAACAGGCCCTGATAAAATTTTGAAAACTTAATATAATTTAAGTAAATTCATTAGATTTACGGTGGCTATAGCGAAGGGGCAACACCTGTTCCCATCCCGAACACAGAAGTTAAGCCCTTCAGCGCCGATGGTACTTTACGGGCAACTGTATGGGAGAGTAGGACGCCGCCGTATTTTTTTTGTCTTAAATTGCTAAGAGGTATAGCCAGCCGCGTCATTTTCATCAGTCACATTCATAACTTTTTCAACTGCATCAATAAATTCTTTTGCGCTCTTAAGCCAGCTTTTTACTTTTTGGTTCTCAAATTCAACAAAATCTTCATAATCGGCGCGCTGCCTGAAACCAAATACCCTGTTGTAAAAGTCACCATGCTCCTCAGCGATAATTCCGGTCTTTATATATTCTTTATTAAAAAGGCTTCTCACTCCGCTGTGTTTGGAAGAAGAAAGCCCCTTTGACAGGAGCAGAGCAATAACTTCATAAAATACTGCATAGTATGTCCTATTAACAGCAGCAATAAGTTTATTATTTTCAAGCATAATCTCTGCTTCCTGCAGTGTTTCTTTTGCCCTTTTTCTTCTGTACTTAATAACATTTTTTTCCATTATACGGCCACACCTTCCATATAAATATTCCTGTGAATCGGCATGGCTTCTGCAAGAGAGGAATTCCAGAAATCTTTATTTTCCACTATTATTCCAAAAATAACATCATGTTTTATTTCTATTTTAAAGCTGATGCTAAAGATTTTTTCTCTTATATCATCATTGACTTCATTATCTAAAATAACAAGTACATCTATATCTGATTCTTTGCCAAAGTCACCTCTTGCCTTAGAACCATAGAGCATAATCTCTGAAACGGTAAAATTATCAAACAATGTTTTTTTAAGCTCAAGAAGAGCTTTTTTCTCATTAATCTTTAAATCTAAGTTATTTAAATTTTTCATTTTAGTTCGGGCAGTTTTTTTACCATAATCTGTAAGCCAGCTATCGACTGCATCTTTTTTAAATCTGTACATTCCACCGACTTTGATGCCGGGCAACAGATTTTTTTTAGCAAGCTTATAGACAGTTTTTTCATTAATTTTTAAATAAAGCGAAATGTCTTTAATGGTCATTATTCCATTTTTATCCATTTGGAGTCTTTCTATTATTTTTAAGTTTTTATAACACATTTTAATTATATAGAGAAAATTAGAGAAAATAAAGGAATATTATAACAATAAATGCAGGATGTAAATGATGTCAGTGCTGCTAATGTTAAATTCTGTCCTGTTATTACAGCAAAAGACGGTGCCCCGAATTTTGCATTAAGATTGTTTGAAACTGGACCTGACGGAAACACTCCATACCATTCTCATGAATGGGAGCATGAAGTATATATACTTGACGGTGGCGGTTATATTGTAAAAGAAAAAGATGAAATTGAAATTGAAAAAGACGATTACATATTTATTGAGCCTTATGAAAATCATCAGTTTAATGCAGGAAAAAGTGGCCTTAAGTGGATATGTGTTGTTCCCAACAAGGGCCAATTATAAATGTAATCTGTTTTGAAACATTAACCAGGTCCGTTTTTTATTCCAGGTAATTTAAAAGCTGTTTGATTTCTTTTTCATTTCCGGTTGTTGTAGTTGTCACCATTACCGCATTGGTGGTTTTCCTGATTTTTTTATAAGCCTTAAAGACAGTATCATATAATAAGTCTTCATCTTCAGCCCATGCTATTGTGCTTAAAGCAGTAACCTTGAAATTAATCTTTTTATCTTTAAGAAAATCCCAGAAAATCCCAAGCTTGCCGGCTATATCTTTTTCACAGAGAGGATAGAGGCTGATTTGCATCGTAATCATTTTTTACCTTTCTATGAAAATTATAATAAAAATCAAAATATTATTATAATTATAATACAGTGCTATATTATTAATACCACATATAAATCCAGAAAGATTAAAAATTCTTATAAAAATTAATTTTTTTTAAAAAAAAGGATTACAATGGTAATAGGTATGTTTAGAATATAAATATTTCATTATTTAAACACTACAGGAAAGGAGAATAAAATGACCCCTAACTTAGTAATTATACTTGCAGAGGACGCTTTTAGGGATGAAGAGCTTATCTACCCCTATTATCGCTTTATTGAAGCTGGTTATATAGTGAAAATAGTGGGGCCTGAAAAGGGGAGGCAATACATTGGAAAATTCGGCCTGCCGGTTAAATCTGACATGGAGCCTTCAGATGTAAATATTTCTGAAGTTGCAGCAGTAATAATTCCAGGAGGTTTTGCGCCGGATAAAATGCGCATAAATTCAGATATGGTAAAGCTTGTAAAAGACACATTTGATAAATGCAGGATAATTGGCGCAATATGCCATGGCGGGTGGATGCTTGCTGAAGCTGATATAATAAGAGGAAAAAATGTAACAGGTTATAAGGCAATAGCGACAGATCTTATAAATGCCGGGGGCAACTATATTGACAGTGATGTCGTTGTTGATAAAAATATAGTGACCTCAAGGATACCTGATGATTTGCCGGTTTTCTGCCGTGATTTACTTGAGCTTTTAAAAGCATATTATAAATAGATTTTCAATATTTTAAAGATATGCTTTTTTCCCCTGAAAATGGGGAAAAATATAAAATAAACAGGCAATTATATACTTAAAATACACGGATAATAACCTGCATTATGAATAATGATAAATCTGTTACTTTTGGTCCGGTGCCTTCGCACTGCACAGGCATTGATGCATTTGCTGGGCTTAAATATGTTTTTGGGAACAAATGCGTATTTGGCAGGGCAGGAAAAGAGATATATTTATAAAAAAATATTTATTTTCCATAAAATTTTATATAATATATCAAGTGGAATATAGAATAGAAAATATCAAATAAAATTACATACTTGCAATTATAAGAGGTTAAGAATGGAACAGAAAAGATCAAATAAAATTATTTACTTTGGAGTTATAATTGGAGCGTGCCTTATAATTAGCGCCTGCATTTTCTCATATGCTTTCTATATTGCAAGACAGCCGGAAGATCTTTTGTATGTAACAGGATCTGTAAGGCAGCAGGTGAGCGCAGATATGGCAAAATGGGTTGGAACTTTTTCAAGAACAGTTCCTGTAGAGGATTTAAAATCAGGATACACTCTTATGTCCCAGGATGAAAAAACAGTTAAAGAATTTTTTAAAGAAAATGGATTTTCAGAAAATGATTTCAGCATAACGCCGGTTTTCATGGAACAGCTGTACATGTATGACTATAATGCGCCAAAAGAAAACATTTTAAGGCAGACTGTAATAATTCAGGCAAATGATGTCAATAAAATTACCTTTATGGCAAAAAACACCCAGAAACTCATAGATGCAGGGGTTATATTTGCAACTCAATCCCTTGAGTATTACTACACTGAGCTGCCAAAATTAAGGATAGAGCTTATACCTGATGCAATCAATGATGCCAAAATGAGGGCCCAGAAAATTGCAGAAGGCAGCGGAAAGACAATCAAATCAATCAAGTCTGCAAATCTTGGCGTGGTGCAGGTACTGCCGGTCAACTCTACAGAAGTATCAGACTGGGGCACATATGATGTATCAACAATTGAAAAAGAAGTTATGATTCCCGTAACAGTAACATTTGCGATAAAATAACTGCATAATGCCCGGTCAGCCTGTAATTGCTTCTAACTTATAATTTAAGAGTAACATGTACCCGAATATTGCTGTGTCTTAAAGTAAAAAGATTAATTATACAAATACTGAAAATATGTTATAATCACTCAGTTTAAACTGGATATAGATTTTAAGCCGGAAGGCAATAAAGAAATATAATTAATTATTATTCAATTATTTTTTACTGCTTCAGTCTTCAAATCAAATTTTGAAATAAAAATAATATATCTTATTAAAATCATTAACCATGCAAAAAAAGAGAAAGAATGAATATAAAAACAATGGATGAAAAAGAAATTAAAAGAGGTCAAATATGCATAAAAGAATTTTGTCCTGATACAATTTATGAGCAGCAAGTAAATGAGGAGCTGTATAATATGGAATTAAAAAACGGATTTACGGATTTTGGAATATGTAAAGAATCAATCAGGTCCATAAAAGAGCTGGGATTTACAAAACCCACACCCATACAGGTTCAATCCATACCTGTGCTCAAAAACGGCACAAGGGATTTTATAGGTCTTGCCCAGACAGGAACCGGTAAAACTGCGGCATTCGGGCTACCTCTCATAGAGCTGCTTGACCTGGACAAAAAAATAATACAGGCACTCATACTTGCCCCTACAAGGGAACTATGCATACAGATATCAAATGATCTTGAAAGTTACTGCAAATACCTGGCGGGACTTAGCATCGTGCCGGTATACGGCGGGGCAAGCATTGAGATACAGATAAACAAGATAAAAAAAGGGGCACAGGTTGTGGTTGCAACACCTGGCCGGCTAAATGACCTTATTAGAAGAAAGAAAATAGACCTTTCAACAATAAAATATGTCATCCTTGATGAAGCTGATGAGATGCTGAATATGGGGTTCCAGGAAGACATAGATTCAATTCTTGCATTTACGCCAAAAGACAAAAAAACCTGGCTCTTTGCTGCAACCATGCCGGACGAGATTTATGCAATTATTGGCAAATACATGAATGATCCTTTTGAAATTACTGCAGGCATAAAAAATGCCGGGGCCGATAATATTGAACATATTTATTATGTCGTACATGAACGTGACCGCTACACGGCTTTAAAAAGGATACTGGATGTAAACCCAGAAATTTTTGCAATTATTTTCTGCAGGACCAGGATTGAAACCCAGGAAATTGCAGAAAAGCTTATAAAAGACGAATATAATGCAGATTCCCTTCATGGTGACTTAAACCAGGTACAGCGGGATAAGGTAATGAAACATTACCGGGAAAAAAACCTGCAATTACTGGTTGCAACCGATGTGGCGGCAAGGGGCCTTGATGTTGATAATGTGAGCCATGTAATAAACTACCAGCTTCCGGACGAGATGGAGATTTACACCCACCGCAGTGGAAGAACTGCAAGGGCAGGTAAATCAGGAATAACTATTTCAATTATAAATACAAAAGATATGGGTAAACTCAGGTATATAGAAAAACATATAAATAAAAAATTTGTTTATTCCAAAGTTCCCGGAGGAGTTGAAGTATGCGAGCAGCAGCTCCTGGCGCTTATGAAAAGGATAAGAAAAGTTGAAATAAACCAGCCTGGAATTGAAAAATACCTGCCTGCAATAATGTCGGAATTAAAGGATATAGACAAGGCCGAGCTTATTACCCGTATGGTGTCCCTGGAGTTTAACCGGTTCCTGGATTATTACCGTAATGCTGAGGACCTTAATATAGATTTTTCCAGGAAAGACCATTCAAGAGGCAGGAATAACAATAATGATGCAGTAAGCACATTTATCAACCTGGGTACAATTGACGGTTTCAATAATGCGCGGATGCTTAAGTATTTTAAAGAAATAACAGCAATACCCCCGGATGCTTTTAAGCGCATAAATATCAAAGGCGTATACTCTTTTGTTGATATAAAACCAGAATACCTGGCAGGTTTTATTGAAGCTTTTGATAATGAAGTTTTTAAGGGTAGGAAAGTAAGGGTAGACAGCTCTGAAAGAAGCCGGAGCAAAAAAAATTTTGCACCGGGCAGTAGAAAAAATTTTAAAAAAAGCAAGTCCAGGCGCATGGCATAGGTCATTAAAGGTTATAAATTATGGAAATTCGTAATGTGGCGATTATTGCCCATGTTGATCATGGCAAAACCACACTGGTTGATTCATTTCTGCGCCAGTCAGAAACAAAATTAAACAAGGAAGACGCCATTGCTGACTGCATAATGGACAGCAATGAACTTGAAAGGGAACGGGGCATAACAATATTTTCAAAAAATGCATCTATAATATGGCGCGGAATTAAAATAAATATTATAGACACCCCGGGCCATGCTGATTTTGGAGGGGAAGTTGAAAGAGTTTTAAAAATGGCCGAAGGTTCACTGCTCCTTGTAGATGCCCAGGAGGGCCCTATGCCCCAGACAAGATTTGTATTAAAAAAAGCGCTTGAACTTAATCATAAAATTATTGTGGTGATAAATAAGATAGACAAACCCAATTCAAATATAAATAAGGCATTAAATGACACTTTTGACCTTTTTATCGATCTTGGCGCAGATGAGAAAACTGCAAACTTTCCTGTTGTTTATACCTCTTCAAGAATGGGCAAATCCGGTTTAAGGCCTGACCTGAACCTGATGCAGGACATTTCTCCATTATTTGATGAAATTATAAACTACATTCCTTCCCCTGGCGGTTGCAGCAAGCTGCCTTTGCAAATGCTAGTTACTTCAATAAGCTGGGATAATTACAAGGGACGAATTGCGACATGCCGCATATATAATGGAAAGATTGAAACGGGGCAGGAAGTAATGCAGATAAACCGTGAAGGAATTAATAAGAAATGCAGGCTTACTTCACTGATGACTTTCCAGGGCCTTGCCAGGAACGAAATCAGCCACGCATCTGCAGGTGAAATTGTAGCAATTGCAGGCATGCCGGATATAATGATTGGCGAGACAGTCGCAGATATTGACAGCCCGCTTGCTCTTCCGCTTATAGAAATTGAGGAGCCTACAGTTAAAGTTAATTTTTCTATTAACTCTTCGCCTTTTGCAGGCAAGGAGGGACAGTTTAGCACTTCAAGGCAACTCAGGGAAAGATTATATAAGGAGCTTGAGAATGATGTTGCATTAATGGTCCAAGATAATCCTGCGGGTGGCTGGATTGTTGCAGGAAGAGGTGAATTTCACCTGGCTATTTTTATTGAAAGATTGCGCAGGGAAGGTTATGAGCTGCAGGTTTCCCAGCCCCAGGTTATAACTAAAACTATTGAGGGAAAAAAATATATACCATATGAAGAAGTATTTATATCAGTCCCTGAACAATATTCCGGTTCAGTTATACAAAAACTTCAAAGCCGTTATGGCCTGATGAAAAAAATGGAGATAAGCGAGGGATTTACATATCTTGAGTTCATAATACCGACACAGGGACTTTTCGGATACAGGCGGGATTTCATGACAGATACGCGCGGCAATGGCATAATGAACAGTCTTTTTTATTCTTACCTTGAGGATAAGGGCGAATGGAAGAAAAGGGAAAGAGGTTCAATGGTTGCATGCGAAAGCGGGACAACGCGTTTATACGGATTGACCAATTTGCAGGACAGGGGGGAGTTATTTTATGCTCCGGGTTCCTGTGTGTATAAGGGGCAGGTGATTGGCCAGAATTCCCGTAAAGAGGATATTTGGGTAAATGCCTGTAAGGAAAAACAGCTGTCAAATATGCGCTCAAAGGGTGATGGTGGCATGGAACATTTCAATGTTCCCAGGACAGTAAATCTTGATGATGCCCTGGAATATATTGATGATAGCGAACTTGTTGAAGTGACTCCAAAATCCATACGCATACGCAAAATAGCATTAAGCGAGCTTGAAGCAAAAAGAAGCAGGAAAGCACTTCTTAGATAATAACAACCCAAAACTCATCATAGTGAATCATAAAAAGACAGGACAGGCATGACTCTTAAATTTTTTATGCTGATTAATTCCTGCCGTTAAAGAATTAATTATTGTTATTTTATTTCTGATGTACAGTTAGGGCATCTTGTTGCATTTATATTTATTGATGTAAAGCAGTAAGGGCATGATTTTGTTGTTGCTTCAGCTACCTCTTTTTTCTTGAGTTTATTTACAGCTTTTATAATAAAGAAAATCACAAGCGCTATGATCAGGAAGCTGATAACAGTATTTATAAATATGCCATAATTTAATGTTACAGCCCCTGCTTCTCTTGCAGCTTCAAGGGTCAGGTAGGGTGCTGCATTGCTTCCTTCTTTTATTACCACAAAAAGATTTGTAAAATCGACCCTGCCCAGACCCAGGCCTACCGGGGGCATTATTATATCATTTACAAAAGAATTGACTATTGCACTGAAAGCAACACCTATAATGATGCCTACTGCAAGATCCAGCACATTGCCCCGCAGGATAAAATCCCTGAATTCCTTTCGCATATATACCATCCTTTGTTTGTATTATAATTTTTTACTAACAATATTATTTATAAATTTCTCAGCCTTAAAATATTAATTATATTTAATTTCAATAAATAAACAAATTCTTTAACCCGGATAAAAAGATTTGCAAAAGCCAAATTTATACCCGGTAAATGCCTAAACAAGATACTATATTTAGATGGGCGCAGAATAAAAATATTATGCTTATTTTTTTTATTATTCGAGATATAATAAATTAGAAGATTATCGCAATATCTAAAAATTAGTAAAAATAAACCTGGATAAATAGGGAAAAGATATGAAGATTTTTAAATGGAGAAAAAATAATTATAAGCCAGCATATATAATTCTGCCAGTAGTTTTATTGCTTCTTATTGCATTGACCGCTTTTATGTGTAATCTTTGCTCTGTACCAGAGCAGGCAAATAACCAGGGCAGTAATGTTGTTGCAGATATAGCTGAAGAAGAAAATGACGAAGATGATAATGACTACGGAAAAAAAGATAATACCGGTAAAAAAGATGATGTACAAAATGAAAAATCCAGTCCTTCAATTGAACTGGTCATTTATGAAGGTCCACTTTTTTCAAATGTGGATAATGTTTGTTATTACAGGATTGAAGCTAAAGTAAAAGGATACCCTGAACCGGTTGTAAAGTTCAGCAAGGATGACAGCAACGGGGCATGGGGCAAATACAGGGCACAGGTTAATCTAAAGAAAGGCCAGGAATATACACTTATTGCCAATGCCAGTAACTCTATAGGAGAGGCGTCTGATTCAATGCTTCTAAAATATACAGAAGACGGCAAACCTGGCAATCCGGATAATGAAGGAAAGACAAATAATGATGATATTGCAGATGGGGATGATGAAGAAATACTGACATTTACAGCGCCCATTGTCAGCGAGCATACCGGGTATTTTGTTGCGGGCCAGAATGGTTACTCTCGTGAGGGTGGGTGCATTTTTATAGGTGATGCACCTGCGACGGCACAATGCCCCCAGCCTATGCCTTGTACAGGATTTTTAACTTACAGAATGGACGGAATAAACGGTAAAAAGATAACTGAGGCAAAAATTGAATTTAAGCTGGGAAAGAAATGGGGAGATACTTCTATTTTTGATAATTTCATCATTTCTGTTTTTGATGAAAATAATGCAATGTTGCCCATGCAGTCTTTCTCTTCAGGCTGCGGGGGAAGTTTTACGCTAAACCATCCGGATTTTACTGCATTTATACAAAAATCCCTAAACATGGGTGAAACTGGCCTGGAAGTTTATTGCCAGTTTGATCCTTATACCACTGATAATGATGATTCATGGGATGGCTGGGAATATCAGCAGTCAGATATTATATTTAAGGTAAAATATATAAAATAAAAAGACTTATTCAATAAATTTGACATTACCGGCAAATAAGCATAGACTTAAGGCCTCTCATTTGTTTAATGATATTTTAATTAGAGCAGACACATACTTTCTACTGCCTCTCCAAAAGAAATATTATCAAGCTCTTAGGGAATAATATTATTTAAGGGGGTCAGTATGCAAAGCAGTAAACTATATGTTGGCAATTTCAATTACTCCACAGTTGATAGTCAGCTGGAAAAACTTTTTTCTCCATTCGGGCAGATCGTTAGTGTTGCCGTTATCGGAAATAAAGGTTTTGGTTTTGTTGAGATGTCAAGCCCAGCGGAAGCGCTGAAGGCAAAAGAAGCTCTAGACGGTTCAGACTTTGACGGAAGGACGTTAAAAGTCAATGAAGCCCGCCCACAAATCAGCAGGCCAGACAGAAGCTACAGAAGATGTTAATTTATTAAAACTATGTACAGGTTTGTTAACATAACCTGTACATAGACTTTTAAATTCTTCAAATATTGATTTGCTGCTTATATGCAAACCCAAAACAGCAAATAATTTTTTCGTTATAATAAAAAAAGAAGGTTTTATGAAAATTTTACTCATATATCCTGAATATGAAAATACATTCTGGAATCCAAAAAGAGTTTTTAAGGTTCTGGGTAAAAAAGCTGCATATCCTCCGCTTGGGCTTTTAACTATTGCAGCAATGCTGCCTGAAAGCTGGGATAAAAAATTAGTGGATATGAATTGCCAGGCTTTAAAAGAAGAACACATAAAATGGGCAGACTACGTGCTTATAAGTGCGATAGTAGGCCAGAAACAATCTACAATAGATGTTATAAATAAAGTAAAAAACCATAGAAAAACTGTAATAGCAGGCGGTTCTCTTTTTACAACAGGGCATGAAGAATTTGCTTATACAGATACTCTTGTTTTAGGCGAAGCCGAGGAAATAATGCCACTTCTTATAAGTGATATTGAAAACAACAGTCTTAAGAAAATATATTCTGCAGAAAAATTCCCGCCAATAAATAAAGCGCCGATACCCTTATGGGATCTTGTAAATCTATCTTACTATAATTCAGTTTGCATACAGCTTTCCAGGGGATGCCCCTATAACTGTGAGTTTTGCGATGTGGTCCAGTTAAACGGAAGGACCCCGCGTGTAAAAAGTGTCCAGCAGATAATTTCTGAACTTGATGCAGTATATAGTCTTGGATGGAGGGCAGGAGTGTTTTTTGTTGATGATAATTTCATAGGCAATAAAACGGCCCTTAAAAATAATATACTGCCGGCTATTATAGAATGGCAGAAAGAAAGAAAATATCCTTTTATTTTAAGCACACAGGTATCAATCAACCTGTCAGATGATATAAGTTTAATGCAGCTTATGGCAAATGCGGGTTTTGCAACTGTATTTGTTGGTATTGAAACCCCTGATTCTGATGGTCTTGAAGAATGCGGCAAGTATCACAATATAAACAGGAACCTGCTTGAATCTGTAAAGAAAATACAGAATATGGGATTTGAAGTTAATGCAGGATTCATACTTGGTTTTGACAGCGATAAAGAGAGTGTATTTCAAAACCAGATTGATTTTATACAGAAAAGCGGAATTGTTGCGGCCATGGTGGGACTGCTTAATGTATCACCTAAAACCAGGCTGCATGAGAGGCTGAAAAAAGCAGGCAGGCTTATTGAAAATAAGAATATTCCTGAACTTTCAGAACTTAATTTTATCCCAAAAATGGAAGCAAGTACATTGGTTAACGGTTATGAAAATGTCCTTACAACCATTTATTCACCAAGATGCTATTTTGCCAGGATAAGGACGTTTTTAAGGGAGTATAAACCAAAAAAAGTAAGGCATCAAAAAGTGCGTTTCTATCACATAAGGGGCCTGTTTTCTTCACTGTGGTTTTTGGGAATTAAAGAGAATGGCCGCCACTATTACTGGGGCCTGATTTTCTGGAGCATATTCAGGTGCCCGGGACTTCTGCCTTATGCAATTGGTTTACCGCTCGGGTTGCTTCATTTCAGAACGCTTGCCTGGGCAAAACAATATAACTCTTATTACAGGACTGGCTAAAAATCGAAACTAAAAATATTTCAAAACCGTACATTAATGATCCTGTTAAAATGTATCTTAAATCTATTGGCAATGTAAGGCTTCTTACTGCAGCAGAGGAAATACAGCTTGCAAAAAGAATGGAAGATGGAGACTTGTCAGCGAAAAACAGGTTAATTGAAGCAAATTTGAGGCTTGTTGTAAGCGTTGCCAAAAAATATGTTATGCGAGGCATGAATTTTTTAGATCTTATCCAGGAGGGAAATCTTGGACTTATCAGGGCTGTTGATAAATATGATTACAGGAAAGGTTTTAAGTTTTCAACTTATGCTACATGGTGGATAAGGCAGGCGGTAACCAGGGCAATTGCTGACCAGGCAAGAACAATAAGAATTCCAGTGCACATGGTGGAGAATGTTAACAGGTATATCCGCGCACACAGGTTTTTGCTCCAAAAGCTTGGAAGAGAACCTAATAATGAGGAAGTTGCAGAACTGTTGGGCATTTTACCGCAGCGAGTATATGAGATCAGGAAAATAGCCCAGGAGACAATATCACTTGACACTCCTATAGGGGAAGATGAGGAAACCCACCTGGGTGATTTTATTGAAGATGTGGAAGTAAAATCCCCACCTGATGCCGCGGATTTTTCTATGCTTCAAAAACATATCCAGGTTATACTGGAAACATTAAAAGACAGGGAAAGAAAAATTATACAG
>Ga0194126_10009755_pt1 | contig 12726 bp, 11 predicted proteins | sample TA2KigC150mmetaG_FD_148641 | JGI IMG/M metagenome (GOLD analysis project Ga0194126, IMG submission 148641) | Freshwater microbial communities from Lake Tanganyika, Tanzania - TA2015035 Kigoma Deep Cast 150m | ecosystem: Environmental > Aquatic > Freshwater > Lake | place: Tanzania: Lake...
TCATGAAATTGCAAATATATTTGGATTAAATGGAGTGCGATTAATGGTGGATGAGGCTGTCAACCAGCCGATCCACGTTTGGGTACAAGCGCCATCCTGCGTCCCTTCGGCACCTGGTCTGGAAACGCCCGGCGCTACTATAGGACCTCAAGAGATCGCTGAGGCTATGAGTTGGTCTGGGATTATTGGTCTTGGGGAAGTCATGAACTTTCCAGGTGTTTACAACAATGATGAGAAGATGCATGCAGAAATGGCAGCAGCGCGTCGGGCAGGTAAATTGATTGGTGGGCATTATGCTTCACCCGATCTTGGATTACCCTTTCATGGTTATGTAGCTGGAGGACCAGAAGATGATCATGAAAACACAAGGTTAGAGGATGCATTGGCTCGAGTACGTCAAGGTATGAAAGCAATTTTGCGTTATGGTTCTGGTTGGCTTGACGTGGATGATCAGGTGCGTGCAATCACAGAACTCAAGTTGGATGCACGCAACTTTTTACTATGTACGGATGATCTACACTGTGAGACGTTGATTTCAGAAGGCCATGTCAATCGAGCTGTCAAGCGTGCCATTTCGCAAGGAGTATCACCAATGACTGCGATCCAGATGGCTACTTTGAATACTGCTTCGCATTTTGGTGTGGCTCGTGATATGGGGTTGATAGCACCCGGTCGATATGGTGACATCTTGTTGGTGCAAAATTTACCCGAATTGAATCCAGATATGGTGATTGCCCGTGGACAGGGTATTTTCCAAAATGGAAAACTCATGATTGATATTCCATCTTATCCTTATCCTGATTGGGTACGGAATTCTGTAAAACTGCCTCGGCAACTTACCTCCAATGATTTTGTTCTACCAGTTCCGGATCAATATGTGGCTACTGAAAATGAAATGGTGGCGAATGTGGTGGGTATCATTGAAAACCAGGCGCCCACTCGTCTTTTGAAGATTTCCGTTAAATCTTCAAAAGGGGAGATAAAATCCGATCTTTCTAAGGATCTCGCCAAGCTGGCGTTGGTGGAACGTCACCAGGGAACTGGTAGGATACAGGTGGGGCTGGTTCAGGGTTTTGGGTTTAATACAGCTTGTGCCATTGCATCTACTGTTGCCCATGACAGCCATCATATGTTGGTTATAGGAACGGATGAAACCGATATGGCGCTGGCGTGTAATGAGCTGGCTCGGATTGGTGGGGGACAGGTAGTTGTGCGGCAAGGTCAGGTGATTGGAAAGGTAGAATTGCCTGTTGCTGGCTTGATGGCAGATGAACCTGCCAAAAATGTGGCTGAAAAAGCTCGTAGCGTGCTGGATGGTTTTAGAGCTTGTGGGTGTACTATTCAAAATCCCAATATGCAATTAAGTTTGTTGGCATTGGTAGTCATTCCAGAATTACGCATCTCTGATCTTGGTTTAGTGGATACGACAACATTCCAAATAATTCCGGTTTTGGAGATATAAGCAGCATATGGAAAATCATACTTCCATCTCGCAACGAATACACGAAGCTCTCGGATCGATGATCGCCCATATGAATCCAGGGGAAAGACTGCTATCAGAGCCAAAACTTGCCCGAGTCCTGGGAGTTTCTAGAGCAACCTTGAGGGAGGCTATGCGTACTTATGAAACCCAGGGGGTGATTATTCGTAAGCAGGGGGCTGGTACGTACGTAATGCAGCAACCTCCAGTGATTGAAACAGGCCTTGAAGTGTTGGAGAGTATTGAGACTCTGGCAAAAAAAATTGACCTGGATGTCACCATGGGTGAATTAAATATCGAGCTACGCCAGGCAACACTCGATGAATCATTGGCTTTAGAATTGGAAAATGGAGCCAGGGTTGTTCAAGTATCGCGAATTATTCAGGCAAAGGATCGTCCAGCAGCTTATCTGATCGATATCTTGCCCGAAGATGTTCTTGATCCGGCAGAAATTGATGTCGGATTTAAAGGTTCGGTATTGGACCTATTAATAAATCGTGGAACTCCAACACTCAGTTCTTCCCGTTGTGAGATTAATGCAGTTCAAGCGACACCGGCAATCGCCCGTTTGTTGGGCATTCAGCGCGGTGATGTTCTGTTGCGCCTGGTGGCATGGTTGTATACCGCCTCTGGTCAGGTGATTGACTATTCATTTAGCTATTTCCTGCCCGGTTATTTTCGTTTTCATGTTATACGCCGGGTGGGTAACTTCTCAATAGGTAATAGCAGTATATCAAAATAAATAATGTAAAAGGAGTATAAAAATGCGAAGTTTTTTAGGTCGTGACATCCTGTCGTTAAAAGAATTTGAGCGCAATGAATTCATGCACATATTCGACGTTGCACAACAATTAGAACCAATTGCTCGTAGTCGTCGTAACAGTGAATTGCTCAAAGAAAAAACCCTGGTAGCGGCATTTTACCAACCATCCACGCGTACCCGCCTGGCGCATGAATCTGCCATGCACCGTCTTGGTGGTCATGTTGTGGGTTTTGCGGATCCAAAAATGACAAGAGCTGGAGACTTTTACCAGGAGTCAATTAAAGATACGGTCAAAATGCTGGAATTTTATGGTGATGTCATCGTGATGCGGCACTTTCAACAAGGTGCGCCTCACGAAGCAGCAAAGTGGGCATCCATCCCGGTAATCAATGGGGGTGATGGTTGGGGTGAACATCCTACCCAGGTCTTGACAGATCTTTACACTGTATTGCGTGAGAAAGGCAGAATTGATGGTCTAAAATGGCTGGCGGTTGGTGATATGCGTATGCGTACCATGCACTCATTGGCTTATGGTTTGACGCAATTCGACTGCCCGATCACTTTTGTATCTCCACCAGAAATGTCACTCACTGAGGAGTTTAAAGAAGAGCTCAAGCAATACAGCCTGAATTTTCGGGAAGTTGATCATGTCGAACAGGCAATTGCCGAAGCAGACGTTATTTTGGTAGAACCGGTTGTACAACCAGATTACACCAAGTCTCGAGATGATCGCACTGGTTCTGTAAACCTGACACCGGCTAATTACAAGATTACCCGAGAGCTCCTGGAAACCAAAGCCAAATCGGATGCAATTTTACTGCATTCCCTGCCGCGTATGGATGAAGTACCCGCCGATGTGGATATCACCCGCTGGTCACGATATTGGCAGGAAGCCTTTAATGGCGTTGTCATGCGTATGACATTGCTGGCACTTATCCTGGGCGCAATGGAATAAGAAAGGAGAAATACAATGCAAACTGATCTGCGTGGACGTGATTTAATAGGCGATCTGGATTTCAGTAAGGAAGAGGTGGAAACTGTTTTGGATGTTGCTTTTGATCTTAAGCGAAAGCGCGCCCTGGGCGAACTGCATCCGTACTTACGTGATAAGGTGTTGGCGATGTTGTTTTTCTTCTCCAGCACACGCACTCGTGGCTCTTTTGAAGCAGGGATGGCGCAACTTGGCGGCCATGCTGCTTTTATTGAAAGTAAGACCACCCAGATTGCGCATGGAGATACTCCCAAAGAAATCGGTGAAATATTTGGTCGCTATTTTGATGGTATTGCTATTCGGCATGTGGATTGGGGTGTTGGCAATGGTTATTTAAACGACGTGGCTAAAAATTCTCGTGTGCCTGTATTGAATATGCAATGCGATATCTATCATCCTTTCCAGATTCTGGCAGACCTGATGACGATCGTGGAAAAGAAAGGACGAGATCTTCGAAAAAAACGCATGGTGGTATCCTGGGCGTACGCTGCTTCATATCAGAAGCCAATGTCTGTACCGCAATCATTGGTGCTACAAATGCCACGCTTTGGTTTGGATGTGATTCTGGCTCATCCCCCGGAATTTAAACTGATGCCCGGAATAATGGAGCAGGCAAAAGATGAAGCTAAAAAATTTGGTGTTGGTTTTGAGGTGATGGATGATATGGAAGCAGCTTTCAAAGACGCCGATATCATCTATGCCAAATCTTGGGGTGCCATGGTGCATACACCAGACCCGGAAGAAGGCGCAAAAATCATCCAAAAATATTCCCATTGGATCACTGATGACCGAAAAATGGCTCTGGCTAAACCAGATGCGATTTATATGCATCCATTGCCGGCTGATAGAAACATCGAAGTGACCGATAGTGTGATTGATAGTGCACAATCGGTTGTGTATGATGAGGCTGAAAACCGGATGCATGCCCAAAAAGCCGTTATGGCTCTTACGATGCGGTAAAAATTGAGGAATCCTATGGTAGAGAAAAAAGTTGCTGTGGTCGCGATTGGCGGTAATTCGTTGATCAAAGATTCCAAGCATCAAACGGTTGAAGACCAATATCAAGCAGCAAAGGAATCTTGTTATCATATTGCAGACATGATAGAAACTGGCTGGGACGTAGCAATCGGGCATGGTAATGGACCACAGGTTGGTTTTATCCTGCGACGCTCAGAAATCGCTCATCGCGTAGAAGGAATGCACGAAGTGCCATTGGATGTTTGTGGAGCAGATAGCCAGGGAGCTATTGGTTATGCACTACAACAAAATCTGCAAAATGAGTTAAACAGGCGGGGAATTCTTAAACATGTAGCAACCGTGGTTACGCAAGTCTTGGTGAATAAAGACGATCCAGCTTTCAAATATCCTACAAAACCCATTGGTGGTTTTATGGAGGAACAAGAAGCCAAACATCGAGAAGCTGATATGGGCTGGACTGTAGTAGAGGATGCTGGACGCGGTTGGCGCAGGGTTGTTGCTTCACCGCTACCGGAGGAAGTGGTGGAAATTGATGCGGTGAATGCATTGATCAAGGAGGGTATTGTTGTAATCACTGTTGGAGGAGGCGGGATACCGGTTATCGATGAGGGAAATCGCTCTTTACGCGGGGTAGCCGCAGTGATTGATAAAGATTATGCCAGCAGCCTGCTTGCCAAACTAATTCAGGCAGACCTATTTTTAATTTCAACATCGATTGAAAAAGTAGCGTTAAATTATGGAAAACCAAATCAAAAATGGATTGACCAAATGACGATTTCCCAAGCCAAAGCATACCTAGCTGAAGGTATTCATTTCGCAAAAGGTTCCATGGCGCCAAAGATTCAGGCTATAATTTGGTTCATGGAAAACGGCGGTAAAAAAGCGCTCATTACCAATCCGGAAAATATTGGTCGTGCTATGCGAGGTGAAACTGGAACCTGGATAATTCCAGATTGATGAGATAATATTATCCCAGGCAGTTTTGAAAAAACCGCCTGGGTAAATCATCTATCAATCAGCTTAATTTTTTAAGATAAACAGCACAATTTTTATCTATGTTTTTAGAATACAATTGTAATTATTTTGTCTAGACAAATTGTAGATAAGAAAGGAGGTAGTATTGAACGATTTCTAACAAAAAATTTCCGAAAGAGTTATATATTTCTATTCTGATTTGAGGAGAAGTAACAAAATGTTATCCAAAAAACTAATGCCTGTGTTAACGTTCCTGGTTGCCTTTTCCCTGCTATTGGCAGCCTGCACAACTCCAGCAGCCCCAACCGAGGCGCCTGCTGAACCTGTAGCCCCCCCCGCGGTGGAGGAAGTCGGGGGCTTCCAAATTCCTGCTATCAAGGAAGGAAAATTCAATGTGGCAATGGTATTGATTGGACCACATGATGATGGTGGTTGGTCACAAGCTCACTATGAAGGATTGGTGTATGTTCAGGAAAACGTTCCCAATGTTCATACAGCTTACATTGAAAATGTTCCCGAAGGTGCTGACTCTGAACAGATTTTCCGTAGCCTTTCTCGCAAGGGTTTCAACCTGATTTTTGGTACTTCTTTTGGATTTATGGATCCAATGGAAGTGGTAGCAAGCGAATTTCCGGATACGGTCTATATTCATATTAGTGGGTATAAATCCAATACCACGAATTTTGGTAATCTGTTTGGTGCGATGGAAAATATGAAATATCTTGGGGGTATGGTAGCTGGGGCGCGTGCCAAGTTGGATGGTAATCCCAAACTTGGTTACATGGCTACTTTTCCTATTCCAGAAGAACTACGCCTGGGTAACGCCATTGCTCTTGGAATGAAAAAGACCTGTCCAGAATGCACCATGGATGTACGTTGGATAAACACCTGGCATGATCCTATCATCGAAAAAGAAGCAGCAGCTTCCTTGTTTGATGCTGGTTCACAAGTGGTCTTCACCGGTGCGGATACGCCTGCGGTAGCAGATGTAGCACAGGAAAAGGGTAAATGGGGTGTAACCTATGACTGGGTTGGTTCATGCAAAATCGAGCGTTGTCTAACGGCCCCGTATTGGAAATGGGGTCCGGTTTATGCCTCAATCTCCAAGGGTGTTAGTGACGGTACTTATAAGGTTGGTTGGGATTATTTTGATGGCGATTCTGGCGGCTTGGGTCTCTTTGGGTTCATGGAAGGTGAGGAACTCACCCCGGGTATGAAAGAATTATCTGAAGATGTGATTAACGAGGTCCGCAGTTTGATAGAAAAAACACTCAAGGGTGAATTTACTCGTTTTGATGTATTCGCCGGTCCCATTATGGATAACAAGGGCAATGTGGTTGTCCCAGCCGGTGAGAAATTCAGCCAGGCAGATATTGATCAATTTCCTCCTGGCGCGCCTGGACTGGAGTGTAAATACTGTATGTACTGGTGGGCTGATGGCATCACAGCAGAACTACCAGAAACAGGAAATTAAATAGTTGTTACATGGGGCCGGAACTTATTCGGGGTTCTGGCCCTTTTTATTAGCAGGGTCGTTTAATCATTGACCCATCTAAAAAATTTTTTTATAGGGATTTCATGACCGACGATTTAAACAACCCTCCAGTAGAATCTCTGAAGGATGACTTTGTCGTAGATATGCGTAAGATTGTCAAACGTTTCCCTGGTGTATTGGCAAATGACCATATTGATTTTAAATTAAAACGGGGAGAAATCCATGCTCTGTTAGGTGAGAATGGCGCTGGTAAAAGCACCTTGATGAACATTTTAACAGGTTTGTATAAACAAGATTATGGAACGATTTTAATCCAGGGAGAGCCGGTTAATTTTTCTTCACCCAAGGATGCCATCCAGGTTGGCATTGGTATGGTTCACCAACATTTTATGCTTGTACCATCCCAATCAGTCACTGAGAATATATTATTGGGTTTGGATACACCTCGTTTTATGATTCGTTTACCAGAATATGATCAGGTGATTACTGATCTTAGCCAACGTTATGGGCTGTCAGTGGATCCCCGCGCCAAAATTTGGCAACTATCTGTAGGTGAACAGCAACGGGTTGAGCTCCTTAAGATGCTTTTTCGCGGTGCAGATATCTTAATCATGGATGAACCTACCGCGGTATTGGCTCCACAAGAGATCGATGATTTATTTGTAACCTTGAAAACAATGGTCTCCAATGGAAAATCGATAGTCTTCATTAGCCATAAATTACAAGAGGTAATGGATATCGCTGATCGAGTGACTGTGTTGAGTAAAGGCAAAATTGTTGCTTATGGATTATCAACACGAGAGGTAAGTAAAAAAGAATTGGCTCGCTTGATGGTTGGGCGAGAAGTTCTATTTGACCTGCACAAGAAAGAGCAACAGCCAGGTGATGTGGTGTTGTCGGTAGAAAATGTTCATGCTGAAAATGATAAAGGTTTACCTGCCTTACGGGGTGTGACTTTCCAGATTCGGAGAGGAGAAATCGTAGGCATGGCCGGTGTTGCGGGGAATGGTCAGCGTGAACTGGCTCAAGTCATCACGGGCTTAAGGAAATGTAGCCAGGGGAATGTGCTGTTGCAAGGTAAGGAGATCAGCAACCAATCAGCACGCATTGGCATATCCCAAGGTTTGGCACATATTCCCGAAGATCGCACGCATGTTGGCTCGTCACCCAACTTGAGCATTACCGATAATGTGATTATGAAGAAATATCGTCAGCCACCAATTTCTGCAGGTTGGATGATTAATCTTCTTGAAGCTACTAAATTTGCGAAAAATCTCAAGGAATCATACGATATTATTGCACCATCCCTGGAAACACCAGCTCGGCTGTTATCGGGTGGTAATTTACAGCGTTTAATTTTGGCTAGGGAAATTTCTTCCGAGCCAGATGTTATGATAGCTGTTCAACCAACACGGGGATTGGACGTAGGTGCGATCGAAGGTGTTCAGCGTTTACTCCTGTCCCAACGAGAAACTGGTAGTGCGATTTTGCTGATATCAGAAGAATTGGAAGAACTCTTGTCTCTCAGCGACCGTATCTATGTTATCTACGAGGGGCGAATTATGGGTGAGGTTTTAGATAAGAATATTGAGAATATAGGTCTGATGATGTGCGGTACATCACTTGATCAACTCCAGAAAGAGGTATTATAGTTGGGTAAAGTTATGAAGATGAAATCACCCACTTCATGGAATCCTTTCCATTACCGTATTCGATTTGAAAAGCGCTTGCAAGATCCACCTCGCTGGTATCCTTTTGTTTTATCATTTGGGGCAATCGTCTTGGCGTTAGTTCTGGGAGGATTGGTGATTGCTCAAGCGGGTGGCAACCCTTTCCGCTCTTATGCGCACATTGCCAGGGCTTCCTTTGGAAATTTAGGAGTGTTTTCAGACACGTTGGTAAAAGCAACACCTTTAATCCTGGTTGGCTTGGCGTGTTCAATAGCATTTCGGATGCGGCTATGGAATATTGGTGCGGAAGGCCAGTTTTATTTAGGTGCTTTTGGTGCCAGTTATGTGGTTCTCCGACCCTGGTTGCCGCCAGAAACCAGTGCATGGATATTCATTCCGGTTATGATATTGGCCGGGTTGATTGCTGGCGCCTTGTGGGGATTCGTCCCTGGATTTCTAAAAGCCAGATATAACGTAAATGAAATCATCTCCTCATTGATGATGAATTACATTGCGGTAGCATGGAATAATTATTTCATTTATGCAGTTTGGAGTGAGGGTGGCTTTCAAATGAGCAGGATGTTTCCTCGTACTGCCTGGCTGCCGAGGCTGGCAGATTACGCCACGCAGGTACCTGTTTTTCGTGGATTAACCGTTCATCTTGGACTGATCATTGGGATAATCGCTGCAGTGGTGTTATGGGTCATTATCTATCGTAGTCGTTGGGGATATGAAATTCGTCTGATTGGTGACAACCCCCAGGCTGCAAAGTATGCTGGAATCAACATCACCCGAAATACGATTTTTGTGATGATGCTTTCCGGAGCATTGGCTGGGTTAGCAGGCGTGTCTGAGATCAGCGGGGTTGTGCATCGCCTGCAAGGTTCAATTTCACCCGGGTATGGTTTTACTGGAATCATAGTTGCCTGGTTGGCAAAACTCAACCCATTTGCTGTTATTCTGGTTTCGGTTCTATTTGGGGCATTAATCCTGGCAGGGCGTGAGATTCAACCCTCTGGTATTCCAAAAATGATCCAGGGTATCATTCTGGTTTGTCTGATAGCCAGTGATTTTCTGTTGCGTTATCGAGTACGGATCATCAACTTGCAGGAGGAGGCATAATGGACCCAATCATCATCTTGCAAGCGGGTGTTGCCAGCGGTACGGTGCTGTTGTTTGCCACGATTGGTGAAATATTTTCTGAACGGTCGGGTGTGTTAAACCTGGGGGTAGAGGGGATGATGTTGATCGGCGCTATGAGCGCGTTCAGCACAGCCGTTGCCACAGGAAATCCTTGGTTGGGGATGATTGTAGCCATGATTGCTGCAGGGTTACTTAGCCAGGTGCATGCTTTTATCACCATTAATTTACAAGCAGACCAGGTTGTGAGTGGCTTGTCATTGACCTTTCTTGGAACCGGTTTAAGTCTTGTTCTTGGGGAGGGGCTAAGCAAAGCGGGTACCATCTCTATGTTACCTGTATTTTCAATACCCCTGCTATCCCAAATACCCTTTATTGGGGCAGTATTGTTTACTCGTCAATCCATTCTGGTTTATTTTGGTTATTTGCTAATTCCTTTAGCCTGGTATTATATCAATCGCACAAGACCAGGATTGCATTTGAGGGCAGTGGGTGAATATCCTGCCGCAGCAGATGCACTGGGTATCAGTGTTTATAGATTGCGATATTTTTACGTTTTTATTGGCGGGGTTTTTGCTGGTTTGGCTGGAGCCACAATTAGCCTGGCGATCTCTCCTGGTTGGTTCAGTGAGATGACTACTTCGGGACAGGGTTGGATTGCGGTTGGCTTAGTAATATTTTCCCAATGGGATCCATGGCGGGCTGCCTTTGGCGCCTATATCTTCGGCGCTTTACGGAGATTAATTCTGGATATTCAAGGTCCAATGATTTTATTTGGTATCAACAATCCATTTTTCTATAACCCTTACTGGGGATTCTTTTTGCAGATGTTGCCTTATGCTTTTACGATTATCGTACTGGTGATTGGCTCGCGTGAGGCAGTACGCAAGCGACTTGGCGCTCCAGCAGCATTGGGGTTACCATATATTCGTGGAGAACGAGGATTGTAAAACGATGAATTATCATTTTCTAGGATATCGTTGCTCTTTGTGTGGGGTAGAATATTTACCAGACCAGGTTATCTACACCTGCCCGGCGGATGGCGGTAATTTAGATGTTCAGTTGGATATAAACAACATACGAAAATTGGTTTCCAGGGAGTATATATTTTCATCCGTAGATAATTCCCTGTGGCGATTTCTTCCCCTCTTGCCTATCAGGGATCCTGGATATCATGGAACTACTTTACGAGCCGCTGGTGGAACCCCGGTTTATCAATCTGATGTGTTACAAGCAGCTTTAGGATTACCAGCATTGTGGGTAAAGGATGAATCACGAAACCCCACAGCATCTTTCAAGGATCGCGCCAGTGCAGTGGTTGTAGCCAGGGCAAAAGAGATTGGCGCCAAGGTTGTTATCACCGCCTCGACTGGTAACGCTGGCGCCGCTTTGGCAGGAATGGCGGCTGCGGTTAACCAGCCGGCTGTAATCCTGGCGCCGCGTACTGCACCTCCTGCAAAAATTGCACAATTATTGATCTATGGAGCAAAGGTCATCCTGGTGGATGGATCGTATGATAACGCGTTTGATTTGACGGTTGAAGCGGCACAGGAATTTGATTGGTATTGCCGAAATACAGGCTACAATCCCTTTACCGCTGAAGGGAAAAAAACCGCAGCGTTTGAAATATGGGAATGGTGGGAAAAGAATATACCTGCCATTGTTCAAAAACGTCCATTGGTTATATTCGTTTCAGTGGGAGATGGAAATATTATCTCTGGCATCCACAAAGGCTTTAAAGACCTTCAAGAACTGGGTTGGTTGGATCAAATGCCACGCATTGTTGGTATACAGGCTGAAGGCTCGGCATCAATCGCAAATGCGTTTCATCAGGGAAATGAAACCATCATTCCGGTTTCAGCATGCACGCTTGCAGATAGCATTTCGGTTGATTTACCACGCGATGGAGTAAGGGCGGTGCGTGCGGCTCGCCAAACCCAGGGAGACTATATTACGGTGAGTGATGATCAAATCCTGGCGGCAATTGTTGCTTTGGGTCGGGTGGGGATCTTTGCTGAACCGGCTGGCGCTACAGCCTATGCAGGTTTGGTTAAATCCATCTCAAATGGAATGATCCATGTAGATGATCCTGTTCTGGTTCTAAACACTGGGAGTGGTTTGAAAGACGTCAAGGCAGCCGTTCAGGCGGCTGGGGAAGCCCAGGTGATAGAGCCGACTTTGAAAGCCTTGAAACAATTGTTTTATTAACCTCACAAATACTTAAACGAAGAGAATCTTTCCTGTGTTTTCTCCAACCATTTCAATTGTTGCCCCTATATATAACGAAGCTCAGGTAATCCCTGAGCTATACCGGCGGGTTAAAGAAGTGATGGAAACCATAGAAGACCCTTGGGAATTCTTACTGGTGGATGATGGCTCTAGCGATGGTTCAACTGATTTAATTCGCCAGATTGCCTCCCAAGATGTACGGGTGAAACCGGTGATCTTTGCTCGAAATTTTGGTCACCAGTTAGCTGTAACGGCTGGGTTAGATTACGCTTGTGGTGATGCGGTAATAATTATTGACGCCGACTTACAGGATCCTCCGGAATTAATCCCAGATTTGGTTACAAAATGGCGTGAAGGATATGAAGTTGTGTATGCTATTCGAGCAGAGCGAGAAGGAGAATCGTGGTTCAAACTATTCACTGCTTCCCTTTTTTATCGTTTGATTTATAAAATTACTGATGTCAAGATTCCTTTGGATACGGGAGATTTTCGGTTACTTGACCGTCAGGTGATCCAAGTGATGCGAAAAATGCGCGAACGTCATCGCTTCTTGCGAGGTATGTCCGTATGGGTGGGTTTCAAGCAGACCGGGGTGGAGTATCGTCGATCAGCCCGCTTTGCGGGTGAAACCAAATACCCCTTCCGAAAAATGTTTAAGTTTGCCAGTGACGCTATCACCAGTTTTTCTTATTTCCCACTACAATTAGCTACTTATCTAGGTTTTCTTTCAGCAGTACTCAGTATTCTTGCTATTCCAGTGGTCATTGTTCTGCGTCAATCGGGTATGCAGGCTTTTTTAGGGCAGGCAACCACGTTAATAGCGGTACTTTTCCTGGGCGGGGTACAGCTTATCTCATTAGGTATACTGGGAGAATATATTGGTAGATTGTATGATGAAGCTAAAGGTAGACCCTTATACATTGTAAGGGAAGCACCAAAAACCAATGATGTCAATGAATAACGTATTTATCCATCAGGATTAAGTTATAAATATTAAATTAAGGA
>Ga0194126_10009758_pt1 | contig 12721 bp, 10 predicted proteins | sample TA2KigC150mmetaG_FD_148641 | JGI IMG/M metagenome (GOLD analysis project Ga0194126, IMG submission 148641) | Freshwater microbial communities from Lake Tanganyika, Tanzania - TA2015035 Kigoma Deep Cast 150m | ecosystem: Environmental > Aquatic > Freshwater > Lake | place: Tanzania: Lake...
CCCGCAGGGGTGGCGCGGCTTCGACGATTTTGAGGAACTCCTCCGGGGAGGGGGGCGGGGCGGCAATGTCGGGCCCTTGCGATTCCACCGCCGCGAACCGGCAAAGCTGCGTGAGGCAGTGGCGGGAAAAGTCGCGCCAGAAGGCGAAATCAGGCGGGAGGGGTGTGATCAGCTCAGAGGTGGCAAAGTGGAGAAGCCCGGCGGCGGCCCCCTCGTGAAAGGCATCCCCGATCCTTGCGGCGACTGCATCGGGAAACGCGGGCCCGTCCCCCCCGTCGGGCAGGAAAACGACCTGCCCCGACGGAGACAGGGTCAATAGAGGAATGGGCATGGGCGTCGATCCGGATTTTCGGTAGTTTTAGAATCGGCGCGAGTATAGGAAAAGGACTGCAACAAGTCAAGGGATGCGTATAATCATCCGAAGACCGTATCATTTTCCGATCAGGTCGATTCGCTGGCGAACGGCGGCGGCCCTGGCGGCATCCCCTGCTGCCGCATAAAATGTCCGCAGGCGCTCCAGCCAGACGAGAAGGGCCCGCTTCCATCCGTTCCGGGAAGCCGTGCCGACGGCTGCCTGAAGGATCGCCTCATTCTCCAGATGAAGGCGTATCGAAAGCCCCGCCGCGATGAGTTGCGAAAGGGGGTCGTCCGCCATGGCGGCAACGGCTTTTTCCACCTTTACGGCATCGCCCTCCTTGAGGGCCTTCAGAAACGACCGGTATTGCGCGGGCAGGAGAGACCCGTCCACCGCTGTTGGATCACCCTTCAGGAAGAGATAATAATTCCTGTTTTCAGGGGCCCGGTGCGCTTGGGCGATGATACCGTATTCGCTTTCGTTCATTTCTGAAAGAACGGCAGTCTCCAGGGCAATCCTCGTCAACCAGGCCTTTCCCAGGAGAGCGAGATCTCCGCTTTTTTTGATCTCTTCGAGGGCCTTCCGGAAGTGGCGCTCCGCAACCGCCGGCTGCCCGCCGGTCAGGAAATGGTGCTTGAACATCTCAAGCTGCTGGTCGCTCACGACGAGCCAGCCCGGCGTCGGCTTTGAGCTGCATCCTCCAAGCAGGAGAAGAAGAATAAGCAGGCAGAGAACCCTCTTCATGGCAGTTTGATCTCCGGTTTATCCTGGAAGGGGATAATCCGGTCCAGCTGCTCGACCAGCTGGCCGATCGCGGTGACCGTTTCATCCAGATTATTTCGGAGGACCTTCAGATCCTTTGTAGAATCGACTGCTTCAGCACTGATTTTGTTGATGTTGTCAAGGGTGGCATCGATCTTCGCCAGTTTTGCCAGAAGGTCGCGGAGGATGTTCCGCACAAGCGGAAAGACGCCGTCGCGGCCGTAGATCTCCTCACCGCTCTTGCCGGCCAGCGTATCGACGCTCTTGAGGATCCCGTCCATACGAACCGTCATGTCATGGACATTGCCGAGGATGTCCTGGATGGATTTAACGCTTTCCTTCGTTCCGACCGCCATCTCCAGAAGCGATTCCTTCTTCGAGAAATGGGCAGTCACCGTCTCAACGTTCTTCAGGATCCGGGTGACTTCTCCCTGCGGATCTGCGAGGTTTGCGGTGAGCGTCGCCACGCTTGCGCCTATGCTGTCCAGTTTTTCGGCAATCGGCTGGACCTTTTTGATCAGCTCGTTGATGTCATTGGATACGGTGATCTCTGGGAAAACCTTCGGTGAGAGCGGAGGGTCGTTGAGGTTATCGGTCGTGACGATGATCCGCGAGCTTCCAAGCAGCGGTTTGTCGAGAACAAACTTGCTGTTGGCCCGGATCACCCGGTTGTTCCGCTCGGGGATCTTGATATGGATGAGGACCCCTTTCGCAGTGAGCTCCATCGAGCTGACCTGGCCGATGTTGAAGCCCCAGAACACAACCGGCATCCCCTCCGTGAGATTTTCAGCGGTGTTCGAGGAAAGGGTGTAGGTATAGACTTTCGAAAAGACGCCTTTTTTATAGGCGACGTATCCGACGGAGGCCAGGATCAGCATGGTGGCGACAATGATGAAAAGTCCCACCTTGAATTCAACTTTTTGTATCATTCCAGCCCTCGTAGCGTCCTTTCTCCCAACTATAGTCAAAAATATGGGTCTCTGCAACCAAATCGTCCAGTTTCCGCAGGCTCTCCATAATAAAACGGGCATCCCGCAGGTTGGTCAGGATGCTGAAAGGCTTATCGAGAACCAGTAGGACATCGCGGACCATCGCGGCCCGAATGAGCATGGCGCAGAAGCGCTCCTGCGTCGTCAGGGCCGGATTTCGCTTGTCCATGATCGAAGCCATGCCCAGCCGAAGGAGAAGGGCTTCGGTGAGCCCTCTCGCCTCTTGCCGCGGCATATTCTCGTGGTATTGCCGGATCAGGGCAATATTGCTCCAGACGGCCAGGTTGGCGATAAGGGGCGCCTCGAGAGATACAAGCCCCAACCGCGACTTGCGCGCCGTGATAAGACCCTGCAGCGCCTTTTGCAGTTCCTCTTCATCGTCGAAGAGGTTTAGATGAACCTTATGATTAATGACAGCACCTCGATGACCACGATGGAGAGAAAGACCTTGACCATCCCGCTGAGCACCACAACCGGGATGCTTGTCAGATCCATCGATGCATTCAAACCCAGGCGAATCGGGATCAGCGTGATAAAGAAACCGAAAGTGGCGCACTTGAACAGTACGATGACAATATCGAGCAGCGAGGCGGCCTGCAGTACGGTATCGACATAGGCATCGACGCTCGTGCCGAAAATGGCGCTGGAAACCAATAGTCCAAAAGCAAGGACCACCAAGGAGAAAAGGCTGCTCAGCAGCACCATGGAGAGCATCCCGTTGAGGATGCGGGGGACGAAAAGGTAGTTGATCAGGTCGATGCTGAAGATATCGAGCGTGTGGAGTTCACGATTCACCTTCATCACCGCGATCTCGGCATTGATGGCGGAGCTGGAGCGCAGGGCAATGAGCAGAACCGTCACAAAAGGAGCGACTTCCGTCACGGCAAATCCCATCAGAAGCCGCCCCAGGTAATCATTCAATCCGAGGTTCTTTATCACCTGAAAGACCATGCCGTTGACCAGCGATCCGAAAATCGCAGCCACAAAGAGAAACAGAGGCAGGATCTGCACCGAGGTGAAATAGAACTGGTTGACGAATACCATCCGGGAGGCGCTGTCGTAAGTCCTAAAGTTGCACAAACGGAGGATCACCTGTGCAGCAAAGGTCAGGGTGTTGCGCAGGGAGAGCGATGCATCCAAGGAGAACCTGCCGATATGTTCGATAGCGGCAATCATAGTCCATATAATTGCAGAGATTTTCATAAAATGCACGCAGATTTTTTTCCACCGACCTGAATGTTCTTGACAAATCCCCGCCCTCTGCATATATACAGCGGCTATCATTGAAGCGAAAGGAGTGTTTTATGAGCAAGTATGTAGGCCCGGCGGATAAGCCCTGGAAAACGAAAGATTGGCATGTGAGTTCATGGAACTATCTGGAGGAAGTGACGAAAGGTTTCACCCCTCCTAAGAAGGTTATTATTCACGATGTGACGCTGCGCGACGGCGAGCAGCAGGCAGGGATCATCTACAGCAAGGACGACAAGGTACGCATCGCCGAAAAGCTGGCCGAGGCGGGTGTGCAGCGTATCGAAACGGGGATGCCGGCGGTCTCTCCGATGGACGAAGCCGCAATCCGGGAGATCGTAAAGCGCAATCTGGGACCGGAGATCTTCTGCTTCAGCCGCTGCATCGTGGACGATGTCAAAAGGGCAGCGGACTGCGGTGTGAAGGGTGTCGTCATCGAAATCCCGGTCAGTGGTCACATGATCGAGCAAGCCTATCGATGGCCTATGGAAAAGGCAATAGACCTGTCGATCAAGGCGACGGCCGCCGCCAAGGAAAACGGCCTCTACACGGTTTTCTTCACGATCGATGGAACCCGGGCAGAGATGAGTTTCCTGCTCAACCTGGTCGAGCGGGTCTCGACGGAGGGACATATGGACGCCTTTACCCTTGTGGATACCTTCGGGGTTCTCTCCCCCCAGGCGGCGAGCTACTTTACCCGAAAGGTGAAGGAGCGGTTATCGAACAAACCGATCGAAGTCCACTTCCATTCGGATTTCGGTATGGGTGTAGCCAATACGATTATGGCGGTTCTTTCGGGGGCGGAAGTGATCCACTCGACCGTGGGGGGCATCGGAGAGCGCTGCGGCAACGCCGCCATGGAAGAGACGGCGATGGCGCTCCTGACGATGTATGGAATCGACGTGGGAATCAACTTCGACAAACTCAACGCGCTCTCCAAGCTTGTCATGGAACTTTCCGGTCTGGAAGTTCCGCCCCAGCGCCCCTTCGTCGGCGACAAGGCGTTTACCGTTGAATCGGGAATCGTCACCGGTTGGTACAGGAATGCCTATAAAGACAACCCGACCACTGTCTTTCCGATTCGCCCCGAGTTTGTGGGTCATGCCAAGCCCGAAATCGTCATGGGGAAGAAGAGCGGGGTGGATAACATCGCCGTCTGGGCAGACCGGCTGGGCCTCAAGATCGCGGAGGAGAAGAAAATGGATATTCTCTCCCGGATCAAGAAGCGTTCGCACGATCTGAAACGGACCTTGAGCGAAAATGAGTTCAAGGCAATCGTAGAGCAGGTCAACGCCGAAAAATAAGCGACATCCGGAAATCGGTCTTCGGATCTGTGCGTGGATAACGAAAATGGGGGCCCTCTGTCGAAGATAGATCAGAGAGCCCCCATTTCTATTTCACTCTGCGGCCAAGAAGTGTCTGTTGTTTCGTAACCCCTTCCCTGCCCGTGGTACAGTTCGAGACCTTTGCATATTGTCATTTCGAGGAGCATAAGTGATGAGAAATATTTACAATTTAATATGCTAACGCTTCCAAACGCTTCAACAACTCCGCATCGAGCAGACAAAACCCCTTTAGATATGGGATAAATGGTCCAGCCCCAGTTTTTTGCAAAATTAGTATATCCCTACCTTCCCAAATGCGAGAAAAAAAGAGTCAATTGTCTCGACGATATAGGGAACGAGGCGGCCGGACAGGCTCGTTAACCGATACTGTCGCCGGGGAAGATGCGTAAAAACAGATAGCCATTGACAAAAGGGATTTCTCGTTTATATTAAAGCGACCGAAAAGACCGGAGAAAGCGGTCAGACGTTCAAATGGATCGATCAAACACGGATTTTTATCACAAGAGGATTCTATGTTGGAGGATAAAATGAAAAAAGAACAGAGGGGAAGAAGAACATTCATCATGTTTTTATTGGCATTCATGATCGGTTTTTTTGTCGTATCGGTTGTAGAGGTCCTGCGGTCCTCGTTTTTACCGTCGGGACCGGGGCCGGATGTGCAGGTGGCCGCAGCGGGAGCGACGGGGGACATAGCGCGAGCGCCGATCTCCTTTGCCGATCTGGCCGAGAGGCTAAAACCCAGCGTGGTGAATATCAGTACCACAAAGACGGTCCGAAGCGGACGGCCGCGGAACCCTTTCGGCCAGGGGTCGCCTTTTGAACGTCCTTTCGGCGGAGATGATTTTTTTGAGCGGTTCTTCGGCGATATCCCGCGGCGGGAATTCAAGCAGAGAAGCCTCGGGTCGGGATTTATCATTACTTCCGATGGATATATCTTTACCAACAATCACGTCATTGAACAGGCGGACAAAATCATCGTCAAACTATCCGACGGCAAGGAGTACGAGGCGAAGGTGATCGGCAAGGACGCAAAAACCGATATTGCTCTGATCAAGATAAAACCTGCGGGCAGCCTGCCGGTGGCAGAAACGGGAGATTCCGAAAAACTGAGAGTCGGCGACTGGGTGATGGCGATAGGGAATCCCTTCGGGCTTGAGCAGACGGTAACCGCCGGGATCGTCAGCGCCAAGGGGCGCGTCATCGGGGCGGGTCCCTATGACAACTTTATTCAGACCGACGCCTCGATCAATCCGGGAAACAGCGGCGGCCCGCTCTTCAATATGGAGGGAAAGGTCGTAGGAATCAACACCGCTATCGTAGCCCATGGCCAGGGAATAGGTTTTGCCATTCCGATCAGTATGGCCAAGACGATCCTCCCCGACCTGAAAGCGAAAGGGAAGGTGACGCGAGGCTGGTTGGGGGTTTCGGTCCAGGACATCACCGAAGATATTGCCAAGAACATGAAGCTCAAGGACCGAAGCGGGACGCTCATCAACGATGTATTCAAAGGGGACCCTGCCGACAAGGCCGGACTGAAATCCGGCGACGTGGTTACCGAAATCAACGGTAAAAAAATCAAGGATACGCACGAACTGCTCATCACGATCGCCTCATTCCGGGTCGGAGAGACGATCACGATCAAGATTTTACGCGAGGGCCAGGAGAAGAGTGTCACGATTACCGTGGCGGAAAGGAAGGAAGAGGGGGACGTTGTGGCAACCCGCGGCGGTAGCGAGGCATTCGGCATGACCGTTCAGGAGATCACGCCGGAGATTGCCAAACATCTCGGTCTTGCGATCAAGAAAGGCGTCATCGTCGTGGATGTGCAGGAGGGAAGCACCGCGGACGAGGTCGGCATACAGCAGCAGGACATCATCCTCCAGGTGAACAAGGTCAAGGTAGAGAGCCTCAAAGAGTATACCCGTGAGATCGGGAAAGCGGGCGATAAGGGAGGCATTCTCCTCCTGATTCAAAGGGGGAAGGCGAGATTCTTTGTTCCGCTGACAAAATAGAAATCTCATAATAACCCGCAGGAGAGCAAAGACGCGGATGGGATGCCGTGAAGATCTGCTCGAAATTTACGCACTTTTGAACGGATATTTCGGAGATCTTCACTGGTGGCCGGCGGAATCGCCGTTCGAGGTCATGGTCGGCGCCGTCTTGACCCAGAACACGGCTTGGAGGAATGTCGAAAAGGCGATTTCAGCGCTAAAAGAAAACAATCTCCTCGCCCCCGCCGAACTGCTGCGAATCGATGAAACGATCCTGGCCGGAATCATTCGTCCGGCGGGCTATTATCGCATCAAGGCAAATAGGCTCAAATCCCTGGTTCGATTTTTTGTCAGCGAATATTCCGGGAACATCGATAGGATGTCCAACGAGGATCTGCCAGGACTTCGGGAAAAGCTTCTCACCGTACGGGGTGTAGGGCCGGAAACAGCCGACAGCATTCTTCTGTATGCCTGTCGGAAGCCGGTGTTTGTCAGCGATACCTATACGAAGCGTATTTTGCTGCGTCATCGAATGATACGGGAAGACGCGGACGAAGCAATAATCAGAGCCTTGTTTATGTCCAATCTCCCCAACGATGTGTCGTTGTTTAACCAGTTCCATGCCCTGCTCGTTCATACAGGAAAAGAATTCTGCCGGAAGATTCCGAAATGCGATGTATGCCCGCTGCGCCTTCTGATGAGAGCGGAGGGCTCCAAATGAAACAGCGATGACGTCTCTTCAGAACGGGAGTGCAACCCGCAAGCCCAGCCCGATCAATCCCTCACCGGGAAGCCCTGCCCCGAGGGCGGAGAGCTTCCATCTGACAGAGTACACAGGGATCATTCACCTGCATTCGGCCTATTCATTCGACGGACGCACACCGGTTGCGGACATCATCAAGGCTGCAAATGAAAGTGGAGTGGACTTTCTGCTGCTCACGGATCACTCGACGCTTAAGGCGAGAGATGACGGGTTTGAGGGGTGGCATAATGGCACACTGCTTATCGTTGGTGAGGAGATTGCGCCCCGGTTTAACCATTATTTGGCCTTTCAACTCGCTGAATCGGTCACGAGCGCGGGCGACCCGCGGGATTTACCCCCGCAGGCAACCATCGATCGGGTCCGGGCCGGGGGAGGACTGGGGTTTATTGCCCACCCGGATCACGAAGGGAATGCATTGTTTCACGTGAAACACTACCCCTGGATCGATTGGAAGGTTAATGGTTACAACGGGATAGGCATATGGGATTTCATGACAGACTGGCAGAAAAGCCTCTCCGGATATCTGCCTGCTGTCCTGAGTTACGCCTTTCCCGCCTTTTTTCTCCGTGGACCCTCGCCGGACACGCTCGCCCGCTGGGATCTTCTCACACAGGAGCGCCGGGTCGTAGGCATCGGAGAACTGGACAACCACGATACCTTGAAACGGGTTTTCGGGACGAATCTCTCGGTCTTCCCCTATGCGAGGGTTTTGCGCCTGATCCGGACACACGTTCTCACGGCCGGTCCTCTTTCGGGAAACAGCCGGGACGATATCGCTGTGCTATTCGACGCGCTGAAAAACGGTCGGGCATATGTCGCCCTCGATTATTACCGCTCCTCTTCCGGATTCTCGCTGCTGCTCAAGGAAGAGGGGAGATACGCCGCGATGGGCGATGAATTTCAGCTCCGAAGCTGCGCAGAACTCAGGGTCTCCGTCCCATACAGGGGGCGAATCGCCATCATTCGAAACGGAACCCTTTTTCATCGGGCGACGGGGAAAACGCTTTCCGTCAAGATCACCGAACCGGGCGTCTACAGGACCGAAGTTTCTCTAAGGATTTTTGGCCGTTACCATCCCTGGATTTTTTCCAACCCGATTTACGTTACCTGCCGAAGTCGATAATGATGCACTCGGAAAATCATTCAGCGGAGACACCGCGTGCTTTTTCTGCACAGGGTGTGATTTCGGCACTTTATTCTTTTTTCAGTGCCGGCGGCAAAATCCGTAAATGTTCTATGGTTCTTGTAGAATCGCGGATCTTTTGTGCGAGATATGCACTTCTATGATCTTTTCTTACTCTTTCTGCTGACTCGGCTCCTCTTTTCCCTTCGAAATAGCAATGACCGCTCCAACCATACAACACCTTATATATATTACATGTTCACCGTTATTTTTTCAAGCTCACTTTCTCAAGCTGAGGAATATCCCTATTGGCATTATTATTGCTAAGTTATCATACTTAGGCTTGACAGCATTCTACTCAGTGCTTTATACTGCCGCGTCTTGATCGTCGGATCATTGTCAACAAATAGAAACTCTGCATCCCTGTGATGCGACTAAAGGAAGGAGAACCCGAGATGGTAGACGTTATGAAGGATGGGCCTGTCAATCCCGTGAAGATCCAGGACAATACATTGCGCGACGGTCACCAGTCCATATACGCGACCCGCATGCGCACCGAGGACATGCTTCCCATCGCCGAAGCGATGGACGAGATGGGCTTCTGGGCAATGGAGGTATGGGGAGGGGCGACTTTTGACTCGATGCACCGCTTCCTCGGCGAAGACCCCTGGGAAAGACCCAAAATCCTCAAGAAGTTTATAAAAAAGACCCCTTTCACCATGCTTCTCCGCGGTCAGAATCTGGTCGGTTACCGCAATTATGCGGACGACGTCGTCCGGGCCTTCGTAGACAAATCCTGCGAAGTCGGCATCGATGTCTTTCGGGTCTTCGACGCCCTGAACGATCTGAGAAACTTCCAGACCTGCGTGGAGAGGATCAAGGCCAACGGGAAACACTTTCAGGGCGCGATCTGTTATTCTCTCACCGAGCCCCGTCTGGGCGGCGATGTGTTCAATCTCGACTATTTCATGAACAAATGCAAGGCGCTCGAAGCAATGGGCGCCGACAGCATCTGCATCAAGGATATGGCCGGCATCGTCTCCCCGTACGATATCTATGATCTTATCACCGGGCTCAAGAAGGTGACCAAACTCCCCCTGCACTTTCACACCCACTATACCAGCGGAATGGCCTCGATGGCGTACATCAAAGCAATCGAGGCAGGAGTCGACATCGTGGATACCTGTCTTGCCCCTTATGCCCTCCGGACTTCGATGCCTGCGGTCGAACCGCTTGTGGTCACCCTGCAAGGAACCAAGCGCGACACGGGCATGGATGTCCGAAAACTGATCAAACTGGGAGAACATCTCGAAAAGATCGCCCCCAAATACCAGAAGCACCTTGCCACAAACAAGCTCTCGCAAATCGACGCGGGCGTCTTGGCCCACCAGGTCCCCGGCGGCATGATCTCCAATCTGATCAGCCAGCTCAAGGAGATGAACGCCCTGGATCGTCTTGACGAAGTCCATGCCGAGATCCCGCGGACGCGAAAGGAAGCGGGAATGCCGCCCCTGGTCACCCCAACCTCGCAGATCGTCGGAGTGCAGTCGGTTATGAATGTGGTCGCCGGCCGCTACAAGATGATAAGCAACCAGTTCAGCGATCTGATGTTTGGTCTCTACGGCCAGACCCCGATCCCGGTCGATTCTGAAGTCCAGAAGCTCGTCCTGAAACGGTCCAAGCGCGGTCAGACCCCGATCACGGGAAGACCCGCCGATTTCCTGGAGCCGGAGCTCGTGGAGGATAAAAAGAAGATCGGCGATCTGGCCAAGACAGAGGAGGACCTCTTGACCTACGCCCTATACCCTGCAACCGGTGAGCAGTTCCTCAAGTGGAAGTACGGTGTCGAACCGATACCGGATAATGTGAAATCCTGAAAGCGTCCCCCTATTCCTCCACTCGACTGAGGCGTACCTCCGGGTGCGCCTCAGTTGTATCTGGTTTAACGGCACGATGAAGGGTCTATCAAAAGCTGGGACCGAAAAACCGATAATACTTGACAGTACAACCCCGATGATGTAGCCGATAGTAACACTTCCTAAAAAAAGGCGACCAGAAAGGAGCGTCCTCATGAGAACCAAGCAGGATTACATCAAGGGTCTTTCCAGGATGAAAAGGAACATCTACCACAACGGCCAGTTGCTCGACAGGACGGACGAACTGCAGATGGATTGTCTCAATACCATCGGCACCACGTACGATGAGGCGGCCAGGCCCGAGAATCAGGATCTGTGCACGGCGATCTCTCATCTGACGGGTGAGCGGATCAACCGTTTCAACCACATCCATCAAAACAAGGAGGACCTGCACAGGAAACAGGACATGACGCGGATGCTCTGCCAGAAGGTCGGCGGATGCATCCAGCGCTGCATGGGCATCGACGGGACGAATGCGATCTACAACGTCTCCTACGAGGCGGACAAGGTGAACAGCGGCGCTACCAGCTACCACGAGAACTTCAAGAAATGGCTTGCCCGTTTCCAGACGGAAGACCTCATCGGCTGCTGCGCCCAGACCGATGTGAAGGGGGATCGGATGCTCCGCCCGGCCGACCAGCCGAATCCCGGCGCCTATGTGCGGATCAAGGAGCGTTTGAAGGACGGGATCGTGGTCGAGGGCTGCAAGGTCCACATTTCGGAAGCCTCGGTGGCCGACGAGATCCTGGTGGTCCCCACCCGGGCGCTGCGCCCCGAGGATAAGGACTATGCGGTGGCCTTCGCCGTTCCCGGAGACTGGGATGGTCTGAAGCAGGTCGTGACCATTCACAATCTGCGGCCGCGGGAACATTTCCAACGGGGCTTCGTGCCGGGTGCGACGGACTCCTATCTGATTTTTGACAACTGCTTTGTGCCATGGGAAAGGGTGTTTTTAGCCGGCGAGCATCAGCACGGAGGCGCGTGCGCGCTCCTTTTCGCGTTGTTCCACCGCCATTCCTACTCGGGCTGCAAGCCGGCCATCGGCGATGTGATCCTGGGGATGGCCGCCCTCGCCGCCGAGGTGAACAACATCCATAAGCAGCCCCATGTCCGGGAAAAGCTGGCGGAGCTCATCATGACCATCGAGCTGGGTTACGCCGCGGGTTACACGGCTTCCGATCTCGGCAAACCGGAGGTCTACATACCGGGTATCGGGTTCGTTCCTTACGGTCCCGGCTCCTATATCCCCAATTCGATCTACTGCAATGTGGGCCGGTGTCTATCGGGCGAGGCGGTTTGGCGCGAGGCGGAAATCCTCTGCGATCTCGCCGGCGGCGTTGTCGCCACTTTTCCCCACGAGAAGGATTTTACAAATCCGGAGACGGGAGAGTTGCTCCTCAAATACACCAAGCGAAACCCGAAGATGTCGGCGGAGGATCAGGCCAATTTCTGGAGATTCCTGGGCGATGTCCTCTGTTCGGCGACGGGCGGCATCCATAACATCGGCAGCTATCACGGCGGTGGCTCGCCGATCATGGAGCAGATCGCCATCACGACCCAGTACGATATCGAGTCCCGCAAGACACTGGTGAAGTACATCGCCGGCATGAGCGGCGGCGACCGTGACGTCTTGAGCAAGAAAACACCGGCCTCAGGATGAACTAACGGCAATCACTCAAAAATCATCAGAACCGAGTAGAACATGGCGGCGATCAGGGCGGAGAGCGGGATGGTCAGAATCCAGGCCCAGACGATCGTGCCCGCCACCCCCCAGCGGACCGCCGTGAGGCGATGCATGGCGCCGACGCCGACGATGGCGCCGGTGATGGTGTGCGTGGTCGAGACGGGGATCCCCAGGAGGGAGACGCCGATGATGGTGGTGGCGCCGGCGGTCTCGGCGGCGAATCCGCCGACCGGGGCGAGTTTGGTAAGGCGCATCCCCATGGTCTTGACGATCCGCCAGCCGCCGGCCATCGTTCCCAGGGCGATGACCCCGTGACACGAAAGGATAATCCACCAGGGGGCGTGCCGGCCGAGGTCGGCGGCGGTCATGTGGCCGGTCGAAAAGAGGATCAGCATGATGATCCCCATCGTTTTTTGCGCGTCGTTGAGGCCGTGCGACAGCGAATACGCCGCGGCCGAGGCAAGCTGGAGCTTCCTAAAGACGCTGTCCACCTTCGACGGGACATTGTGTCTCACAACCGAGGTCACAGCGATGGTGTAAATGA
>Ga0194126_10009762_pt1 | contig 12717 bp, 10 predicted proteins | sample TA2KigC150mmetaG_FD_148641 | JGI IMG/M metagenome (GOLD analysis project Ga0194126, IMG submission 148641) | Freshwater microbial communities from Lake Tanganyika, Tanzania - TA2015035 Kigoma Deep Cast 150m | ecosystem: Environmental > Aquatic > Freshwater > Lake | place: Tanzania: Lake...
GCGCTGGCGGCGCTGCTCTACTTCAATCCGCTCTGGATCGCGCGGCATCTGCTGTTCCTGAAGCTCGGCGCGGGGCTCTGGAGCGAGATCACTCCCGCCCTGCTGCTCGTCGGCGCGCGCTCCTTCGCGGTCAACCTGCCGCTGACGGCGCTCGGCAACTACGTCATCCAGAACCGGCTGCCGGCGCGCCAGCGCTTCGCGGCCAGCGCCATCTTCTCGTCGCTGATGGCCGTCTCCTACGCGCTCTGCGAGGTCCTGCTGCGGTAGACTCCGCCGCGGACGGCGCGCGGCGCCCGCCGAGATCGTGCGCCGGCGGCGGGAGCGAGGATCAGGATCATGATTGGAAGCGAAGTCTGGCGGTGCCTCCACGACGCGCTCACCCGCGGCGAGCCGGCGATGCTGCTCATCGTCACGGAGGCGAGCGGCTCGACCGCGGGGGCGCCCGGGTTCAAGATGGCCGTGACCGCGACAGGCCGCCTGGCCGGCACGATCGGCGGCGGCGGGGTCGAGGCCGAGCTGGTCGATCTGGCGCGCCGGCGTCTCGCCGGCCCGGAGCCGCGCGCCTCCTTCGAGCGCCGCGTGCACCGCAGCGACAGCGAGCACGCCTCGGGGCAGCTCTGCGGCGGCGAGCAGACCGTCTGGCTGCGGCCTTGCGGAAGGGCCGATCGTCCCGCGCTCGAGGCGCTGCTGCGCATGGCGGAGAGCGGGGAACCGGGGACCCTCGCCATCGGAGAGGATGCGCTGCGCGTGACGCCGGGCGCGGACGCGCGCGGGATCGCAGCGTCCGATCCCGGGACCGCGATTGCCGCCGAGACGGTGCCCGGCAGCGCGGTCGACCCTGGCGGCGACGCCGCGGCGGGCGCCGCCTACCGCGAGGTCTTCGGCCCGGCGGGACGCGTCTACCTCTGCGGAGGGGGGCACGTGAGCCTCGCGCTCTCGCGCGTGCTCGCCGCGCTCGACTTCCACATCACCGTCCTCGACGACCGACCCGAGGTCGCGACGCTGGCCGCCAACGAGTGGGCGCGCGCGAAGGTGATCGTCCCCTTCGGCGAGGCGGGTTCACGGATCCCCGACGGCCCGGATGTGTATGCGATCATCTGCACACCCTCGCACCGGGCCGACGAGGAGGTCCTGCGGCAACTCGCCGGGCGGCCGCTGCGCTACCTGGGCATGCTCGGCAGCCGCCGGAAGGTGGCCGAGATCCTCGCCCGGCTGCGCCGCGACGGGTACACCGATAAGGCGCTCGGGCGGCTGCGCGCGCCGATCGGCGTCCAGATCGGCAGCCGCACGCCGGCCGAGATCGCCGTCAGCATCGCGGCCGAGATGATCGCCGTGCGGCGCGAGCCGATCGTGCCGAGCAGCTCATGGGCAAGCTGAAAACGCCGATCACGATCGCCGGCGTGGCGACGGCGCTGTCTCCGGCGGTGGGCCTGATCGGGCCGCTGGCGGCCCTGTCGTCAAGCTGGTTCGCCCTGCTGGCGGGAACGCTCGGGCCGTAGCGCCGTCCGGGGACTCCGCCGGCGCGCCTCCCGGGCCGGCGTTCGCGGCGGGGATCTCGACGACGAAGGTCGCCCCTCCCTCGGGCTCGTTGCGCTCGAGGTAGATCCGGCCGCCGAACTCCTCCAGCGTCTGGCGCGCCAGGAAGAGCCCCATGCCGCCGCCCCGGTCGCGCGTCGTCACGCCGCGCTCGAAGAGCGGCGGAACGAGAGAAGGGTCGATCCCCGGCCCGGTGTCGGCGACGCGGATGGCGACCATCCGTCCCTGGCGCTCCACGCTCACCGTCATCCTGCGCACCGGGCGGCCCGCCATCGCCCGGACGGCGTTGGTGAAGAGGTCGTCCAGGACCTCGAACACCAGCCGCTGCGGGTCGATCCGCGCCGCGAATCCGCCCCAGGCCCCCTTCGTGATCAGCTCGTGGTCGAGCACGCCGTGCTCAACGAAGAGCGGCTGCTTGATGAACATCAGCATGCCCAACGCGTTCATCACCTCGCAGCGGAATGCGCCTCGCAGTCGCGTGCGCGCGTCGGCCATCCGCAGGTCGAGGTCGTGGATCGCCCGCCCGAGCCCGGTGACCCACGCGGCCGCGGGCGATTCGCCTCGTTCCAGACGGCCGACCAGCGCGGCGCAGTCGCCGGCGATGCGCTCGAAGCCGGCGATGATCGGCTCCGCGGCGATGCCCTGGCGGATCATCGCCTTGCGGGCGCCGAGGATCGAACGCACGAGCGGAGCGTGCAGCAGGCGCAACTCCGCGCAGCTCTCGAGCGCCTGAGTGCGCCACTCGGGCTCGGCGAGCAGCGCTTCGGTGGCGCCCTGGAGCAGCGTTGCCGCGCGCGCCAGGGCGGCCCCCGGCTCCCCATGCCCGAACGCGGTCAGCTGCGTCAGGGCGGCGCGAATCGTCGCGCTCGCCTCCGCATCGGGGTCGGGGCTGGGGGCGGGCGCGACCGAGGCCGGGGCAACCGGAGGCTGGGCCTGTGCCGGGGTCGGCGCCGACGCCGAAGGGGGAACGACATGGCCGGTGACACGGCGCCGGCTGCGGCGGATGAGGGGAAGAGCGCAAACGGCGGCGCCGCCGAGAAGGGCACCCACCGTGAGGCCCGCCAGGGGCGGCCAGGCGCCCATTCCGAGCAGGCCGCCCCCGGCGGCGGCCGGGCTCGCGACGGCCGGAGTCTGCGCCGCCAGTAAGACGCCCGGACGCCGCGCATCGCAGGCAACGCCCGAGGCGAGCCCCAGCACGAACACCCAGGCGCAGGAAGCCCGGGGAAACCTTCGGCGCAGCCCCTTGTGCGACACCCTGCCTTCGCCTCGCCTGCCAGCGCGACTCCCCAGGAGATCGCGACCCCAGCACCCAACCCTGGCGGCCCTGCCCTGATCCATCGCGGGAACGGTCGGATTCTTCGCTACGATTCCGGCGGTTCGGCCGCAGCCGGAGGCGTTCGACGTAGATTGTCAACCACAGGCTGGCGTCTTGTCAACCGAGCGTTTACGATCCGGCGGCGATCACGCCCGAATCGTGGGCGGAACGGTCGAAACATCGAGGTATTCAGCTTCTATTTATCTGTTCTGTAATCAGTTAACGCATAGAAGCAAAAATCTTGCCAATCAAGCCCACTTGGCACGGAGCGTGTCTAGTGGTCGGCAAGCGGTTCGCTTGGAGCCAGACGCGCGGACCACTGGGGCCGGGGAGAGGGGCAGGTGACTGTTGGGCGCCTCGCTGGGCACTTGCCACTCGTGCTTCTGGCAGATGACGACAAGTCATTTGCCCTAGGGCTCGCCCTTCTCCTCCGGCCCGACATTCTTCCCCTCGTAGCCTGCGGATCGGCCGAAGCGCTGGCCGTCTGTCTTCGCAACCCGCCCCGCGCAGCCGTGATCGACCTGGAGATGCCGGCCCACTTCGGGCTCCACGACGGCGTGGAGGGCGTCCACCTCGCGCGGGAGTTGAGACGCCGCCTCGGTCGCGATCTGCCGGTCCTGCTCCTCACCCGATCCGAGCCGTCCGAGATCGCACCCGAGCACCTGGCGCAGGTTCAGGCCGTCTTCCGCAAGCCGCTGCACGCGGGCGAGCTGGCCTCCAGGCTGGCCGCGCTGCTGAGCCCGTCCGGGCGGCTCGCCGGGTCGCCACGCTAATCCCCGACGCCTCCCCGGAGATCCAACGCCGCTCCGTCAAGATGCGCTCCGCTCCAGCCGATCCATGAGCCGGACCGGCCCATGCCCGCAGATGGCACCGGGTGGGAGCCCGGTCGCGACCCCGGGAGACGATCGTGGACGGTAGCCTCCTGCACCTGACCGCCCTGTCCTGGATGCCTGCCGGGATCGGGTGGATCGCGCTGTCGGCGATCGCGGTCGCATCGCTGCGCCCGGAGCGCACGCTGCCCTGGCGTTGGCTGGGCCTCTTCGCCGCCGCGCGGGCCCTCGCGGCCTGGACCAATCTGGCGGACTCCGCGCCAGGGGCGCAGGGGCTGGCGGCGATCCTCGGTCCGGCGGTCGGGCTGACGAGCGGGCTCGCGCTGCTCGAGTTCGCCCGCTCCGGTTGGGCGAGCCACGGCGGGGTGAAGCTGCCCCGACTCATCCTCCTCGCGCCGGCGGGGATCGCCGCGGCGGCCCTGGCGGCCGGATGGTCCTGGCCCATGGATCCCGGAGGCGCGTGGCTGCACGTCTGCGCATCGGCCTGCACGTCGGCGCTGTTCCTTCGGCTCGCGCTGCGCCACGCGGGTCCGGCGCGGACAGGACTGCGGGCGGCGGGCGCGCTCTTCGCGCTCTACGGGATCGGGCAGGGGTTGGCGGGGATCGCCCCGGCCGAGGGTGCCGCCCTCCTGCTGAACCAGGCCGCGGCGCTGCTCATCCCCGCGGCGATCCTGGCCTTCCTGCTCTGGGAGCCCGACGCCGCGAGCGGCCGCGGCCCCGCCCACGTGCGCACCGCGCTGCTCGTCGGCGCGGCGCTGCTCACGTCCCTCGTGCTCGGGCTCGGGACGACGCTGCCGGCGAGGCTCTCCGCCGGGGGATCCCCGGCCGGCGCCGCGATCGCCCGGTGGATCCCCTTCGCCGCGGGCCTGGTCGTCGGCTGCGTCTACTACGGCCTGCTGGCCGCCTGGTACTCGGCCCTGGCCTGGGCGAAGCGGATGCGCAGGCAGGATGCCGATCTGCTCGGACCCATCGTCGAGGCGACGCGCGACGGCCTGATCGTCGTCGACGAGGCGGGGGATGTCGTCTTCCGCAACTCCCGCTTCGCCCTGATGTGGAATGTGGGCGAGGGGCTGCTCGAGCAGCGCGACGCCGAGCGTCTCTGGGAAGGCCTGCTCGAGCAGCTCGCCGACGCGGAGGGCTTCCGCGCCCTGCTGCGCAAGGCGCAGGGCGCTCCGGGCGAGTACCGGGACATCGTCCGTTTCAAGGACGGGCATGTCCTGCAGGTCTACTCCTGTCCGATGCCCGCCGAGGCGGGCGCCCCCGGGCGCGCCTGGAGCTTCAAGGACATCACCGGCCTGACCGGGGCCGAGGTGGAGCGGCGCAACCAGCAGATCCGTCTGCAGAGGGAGGCCGATGCCCTGGCGCGGCTGACCCGGCGGCGCCTGTCGCAATCGGGGGATCTCGAGGCGGCGCTCCGCGAGATCACCAAGCTCGGCGCGGACACGCTGGCCGTCGAGTTCGCCAGCGCCTGGCTGTTCGACGCCGAGGGCGCCCGGATCTACTGCGCCGACGCCTACGAGCGCTCGGGAGATCGGCACGAGAGCGGCCGCATGCAGCCGGCGGAGGAAGTCCCGCGCTTCCTCGCCTCGCTCGAGGCCGAGGGGCGGGCGCTGGCCGTCGAGGAGCCGGCGGAGGATCCGCGGGTGGGCGATCTGTGGGAGCGTCAGCTCTCCCGGCAGTCCGTCGGCGCCCTGCTGGCAGCGCCGGTCAGGCTCGACGGCGAGACGATCGGCTACATCCTCTGCGCTCATCAGGGGGGATCACGCCGCTGGGCGGCGGACGAAGCCCACTTCGTAGCCTCGCTGGCCGATCACGCCGCCCAGGCGGTCGAACGCGACGAGCACCGCCTGACCGAGCAGGCCCTGCAGCGCATCCAGGAGCTGCAGCAGCTGATCATTGACACGGCGGCGGGGGCCGTGCTCGTCACCGACGCCAGGGGCCGCATCACCGCGGTCAACGAGGGGTTCCGGGCCGCCACCGGATTCGTCGCCGAGGAACTGGTCGGCCGGCCCTACGGCACGCTGCAGTCAGAGGAGTGCGGCGGGGACTGCCCTCTGCGCCGCACTCCGGGGGAGATGCAGCGCGTCTCCAGGCACTCCTGCCGGATTCTCGACCGCGAGGGCCGCCCGCACGCCGCGCTCCTCAACGCGGCTCCGGTGCTCGATCCCGCGGGCGCGCTGCTCGGCCTGATCCTCTCCTACACGGACGTCAGCGAGGCCGTGCATGCGCGCGGCCAGGTGGACGCGCTGCTGAACGAGCTGGAGTCGGGCCGGGAGGCGCTGGCGGCGTCGCGATCGCGCGCCGACGAACTGGCCGCTCGGGTCGACGAACTGGCCGGCGCCCGCGACGAACTGAACGCCCGGGTCGAGGAACTGGCCGCCGCCCGCGACGAGCTGAGCCGCGAGGCGGGCCGGCGCGGCGAGGGCGACCCGCAGGTCGAGCAGCGTCTGGCGCGGATCTCGCAGGAACTCGCCGAGGCGCGCGGGGCGCAGGTCGCGGCGCGGGAGGCGCTCGCGGCGGCGCGGCAGGAGACGGCTTCGCTGCAGGTGCGGCTCGACGAGGCGCGCCTCGAAACAGACGCGCTGCGCCGCGAACTCGATGAAGCGGGCCGGGACACGACATCGCTGCGCGACCGTCTCGGCGATGCCGGCCGGGAGACGGCCCTGTTGCGCGGCGAGCTCGATGAAGCCCGCCGGCGCGAGGATGGCGGCGACGAGGCCGGGGAGCGCCTGGCGGAGGCGCTGCACGAGCTCGCCGAGGCGCGACAGGGTCTGGCGGCGACGGGGGAGGAGCTGGCCTGCGTGCGCCGTGAGCTGGCGGAGGTGCGCCGGGAGCTGGAGGCGGCCCTCGGGTCCGGCGGCGCGAGCGCCGAGTCGCTGGCGTCCGAGGTCGACGCCCTGCGCCGCGGCCTGGATGAGGCGCAGTCCGCGCGTGACGCGCACGAGCGGCTGGCCGGGGAACTGGCCAGGGAGGCGGAGGTTCTGCGGGAGGCGGGCAGCCGGCAGGTCCAGGAACTCGAGCGCGGCCTGCAGGACGCCCGGGCGCGCCTGCGCGATGCGCGTGCGGACGCGAAAGCCGCTGCGGAGAAGGTCGCCCTCCTGCTCGACGGCCAGCGCCAGGCCGGGACCGAGCTGTCGGCGCTGCGCGCGGAGCTGGATCGCGCCCGCCGGGATGCGCAGAGTCAGTCCAGCGAGGCGGACGCCGTCGCGGAGCGGGACCAGGCCCTGCAGGCGGAGCTGGCGGCCCTCCGCGACCAGGTCTCGGCGGCGCGCGACGAACTCGCCGGAGCCCGCGAGGCGCTCGCCGAGGCGCGCGGCGAGGGCACGGCGGCCGCCGGGCAGCTCGCCCAGGCGGGGGCGGATCTCGAGAGAACTCGTGCGCAGGTCGCCGCCGCCGGCGAGGAGATGGACGCCTTGCGCCGTGACCTCGCCCGGGCGGGGGCCGTCCGGGACGAGCTGGTCGGGCGCAACGAAGCGCAGCAGGCGCGCCTGGCCGCGCTCGAGACGGAGCTGCGCGAGGCGCGAACGGCGATCGATCGGCTGACCCGCGCGGCCGTGGAGCAGGCGGATGCTTCGGCGAAGGCGCCGGCGCGCGCGGGGCCGTCGGCCGAGATGGCCCCCCTGCTCCGGGTGCTGCCCGGTCGCGGCCCGAACCGGGCGGCGGAGCGCGCCGAGTCCCAGGCGGGAGGCCTGGAGGCGGCCGCCCCCGCCGGGCGCAGGGCCTTCGACGCGCAGGCTCTGCTGGAGCGCGTCGGTGGCGACCGCCAGCTGGCCGCGGGGCGTGCCCGGGCGTTCCAGAAGGGCTCGACCTGGATGGTCGCCTGCCTGCGCCAGGCGCTGCAGCGCAAGGACCCTCGGGCCCTCGTCGGGGCGGCCCGCTCGTTGCGCAGCGCGCTCGGCGACGTGGCCGCCGAGGAGGCCCAGCGTCTGGCCGGCGAGCTGGAAGACATGGGGCGCCGCAAGGACCTCGGCGGTGCCCCGAAGATGATGAAGGCCCTCGAGTCCGAGTTGGAGCGCGTCCGCTGCGCCCTGGCCAGCTACTCCCGAGCGGCCTGAGCCGCAGCGGCGTTCATCAGCCCAGCTGGCGGTCCTCCGGCTCGCCCCCCTTCTCCCACCCGTCGATCGGCTCGCGTAGCCTCCTGCGCGCTCTCAGGTACTTCCCCAGCAGCAGGGCGGACACCGCCAGGATCGCCAGCGGCCAGGTCTTGTCGAGGAACTTCAGGTCCACGCCCAGCGTGATCTCCAGCGTCAGGATCAGCCCGATGATCAGCAGAGCGATGCCGCCGAAGAGCGGGCTGTCCGTCGGCGGCTTCTCCTCGCGATCGCCCGACAGATGCCGGTTATAGTGACTCGCCCTCCGGGCGGCGTCGATGACGTTGAACAACCAGAAGAAGGCGAGGAACATCCCCAGCAGGGGCCCCATGCCCGGGCGCGAGGCCGCTCCTGCCGACATGAGCGCCGTCAGCAGCGCCACGACGGCGAGGTGGACGAAGCCCATCAGGTAGTAGCCGACGTAGATCTGTCCCAACCCCGGGAAGAGCGAGAGCAGCGCCGCGAGGACGGGGGACTTGCGCAGCACCCGGGGGCGGGCCTTCCGCGCGTTGCCCGCCTCCAGACATGCCTTGCAGGTCGTTCGACCCTGCCACTGGATGGCGCAATCCAGGCACAAGGGCTGCCCGCATGCGCCGCAGCGCCCCACCGCGGGCGTCTGTTCATGGATGCCGCAGTTCATGCGCACCTCCTTTGCCGGTTGCGGCCTCTTCGGCTGGCGCGGCAGCCACCCGCAGCCTCGCGAGCAGGCGGCTCGCCTGCTCGCGCGCGGGCGCGACACGGAGTCCGATCTCGCTGCCGAGCGTGGATGCCTGCCCGCGCGCCGCCGGCCAGATCTCGAGGAGGGCCAGCGGCGCGCGCGAGAGATCCGCCGCGGCGATCGTTGTCGTGAGCCTCTCTTCGACGTTCGCGGTCTGCACCTGACGGGCGAGCGACCGGGCCCCCTCGAGCGCTGGTCGTCCGAGGAACGGGGTGAAGAGCAGGCTGCAGGTCAGCGCCCCCTCCCAGAGCAGCGTCGGGCTGCGCCAGAGGACGCGCAGCACCGTCCGCAGCCTCAGCTCCCGGCCCACCGTGCCCCGCAGTACGCGGCGCGTGAAAGCGCGGTCGGCCCGCAGCCGGGGCAGCGCCTCGTAATAGCTCGGCAGCGCCCGCAGCACTTCGTCCAGCGCGTTGCACTCGCGGCACTCGACGAGGTGCTGCTCGATGCGCCGCGCCTCGTCGCCGCCGGGCGGGGCCTCGCCGCGCATCGCCAGGATGCGCTCGATGTGCCGGCAATCGGCCCCGAGCGTGCGGCGCAGCGTCTCGGCCGTCCAGGCCGCCGCGGCGATCGGAGCGGCGGGATCGCGCATGCCCCCTACGGCCAGCGCGTGACAGCGGCGGCAGGAGGCCTCGTGGCGGACCATGCGCGCGAGCTCCGGCTCGCGCAGCGCCCCGTCGAGGTAGCGGGGCAGCAGGGTCTCGAATTCACGGCAGTCCAAGGGTCCCCCCCGCGGCGGTCGCTCCTCGCAGCTCCAGGATGGCGCGCCCCAGCTCGATGCGCGCGCGGAAGACGCGCGACTTCACGGTGCCGATGGGCAGGTGCAGGAGCCGGGCGATTTCCTCGAGCGTCATCTCCTGCAGGTCCTTGAGCACGATCGCCTCGCGGCTGATGCCGCTCAGCCGGTCGAGCGCGGCAAGGATGATCTCGCGGCGCTCGCGCTCCTCGAGGCGCCGGTCGGGGGACGGGTCGCTTGCCGCCAGGTGGAGCATGCCCTCGAGCGAGGTTCCGGCGCGCCGCTCCCGCCTCGTCGCCCGGTAGTGGTCGATGCAGAGGTTGCGCGCCAGGGAGTTGAACCAGGCGCGAAAGGGGCGCGAGGCGTCGTACTGGTGCAGGCGCGTGTAGAGCCGCACGAAGATCTCCTGGGCCAGGTCCGCCGCCTCTTCCCGCCGGCCGGTGAACTGAAAGGCGAGATTGAGGATCCTGTCCTGGTGGTTCAGCACCAGCGCCTCCCAGGCCCGCCCGTCGCCTTCCAGGCAGCGCCGGACCAGCGGTTCGTCCTCTCGTCCGTCCACGGCCCCTCGCCATCCCTCCAGGTCGCCCCCGCGGCGATCGTCGCGCCGCCGGTCCCTACGGGTTCTCCCGCGGCGGAGTTCGGCGACCCCCGCGATCTTCCTCCCCCGGCCGGCGTCCCGCACGCCCGGTTTCGCCAAGGAAGCGGGGAGAGCGTCCGATCTTGTAGGGGGGGGAGCGGGCCTGTCCGCGGCGGCGGGGCATCCACCGGCCGGGGAGCGCCCGGGCGAGCGGGCGGCCGAGCGACCCCGCGACGGCGACGGTTGGCTTGCGTCAGCAAGGGAGGAAACCTACTTGGAGACCAGAACCACCGATCAGCAGGGCCCGCAGGCGAACTGGCCGCAGATGCCGGGAACGCCCTACATGGGACAACCGTGGGGCGCGCCCTTCGGCCCATGGACGGCCCCCCGGCGGGGCCAGCCGAATGCCAGGCCCAAGACGACGACCGAGCGCTCGGAGAATCCGGGCGCAAGCGAGGAATCGGCGGCGGCGGCCGAGGCGGGCGATCCGACCGAGGAACGCTGCCGGGAGACGGCGTGGGGATGGCCCCCGATGTTCTGGCCCTGGGCGATGCCCGGCAACGCGGCACCCGCAGGATGCGGCTGGCCGCAGGTCGGAGCCTGGAGAATGGAGAGCCCCTACATGCACGGCTACTACTATCCCGAAGCGAATCACCCCGCGGCCTGGTATCCCGGGGCCCAGTACTCGGGCTGCGGCCACGGAGCCCCGGCCTACGCGCCGAGGCCCGCGCCTTTCCCGGGCTACGGCTATGCGGCTCCGGCTGCGAACTATGCCTGGCCCACATGGCACCCCGGCCAGGGCCCGGGCTACGGCTACGGCTTGGGCTACGGCCAGGTCTACAGCCCGGGCTACGGCTACGGCTTGGACCAGGTCTGCAGTCCGGGCTACGGCTACGGCCAGGGCCAGGCCTACAGCCCGGGCCACCGCTACGGCTTGGGCCACGGCTACGGCTTGGGCCACGGCTACGGCTTGGGCCACGGCCAGGCCTGCAGCCCGGGCTACGGCTACGGCCAGGGCTACGGCTATGCGGACTACCCCTGGGCCTACGGGTACGGACCCTGGGACGCCCGGGCGCGCTACGGGCAGTACTGGAACTGGAATCAGGCCCGCGCCTACTTCGGCGCGCCCTATCCCTACTACGCCCGCGGGCGCTGGGGCGGGTACGAGTACGCTCCCGGCTACGGGGCCTACGCCCATCCCGCCCAGGCCCACGGCGGGTGGCCGCGAGCCTGGGGCGAGCCCTGGCCCCAGCCCAACCAGGAGTACATGGCCGCCTGACCGATCCGCCCGCGCATGCTCTGCCTTGCTCGCGGGCCCTCGCCTGGGTCATCCTGGCTCAGGCAGGACCAGCAAGGAGGCAGAGCATGCCGCAGGCGACTCCGGCGACATCCGTCGCCACCTGGATCGAAGAGGCGCTCTTCGAGCACGCCACGGGCAGCGGCGTGACCTATCGGACCGACGCCCCCGTGCCCGGGCATCCCCCCGCTCCCCTGCGCGGACCCAAGCCGATGGAGATGCTCCTCGGCGCGGCCGCCGGCTGCTCCGGGGCCGACATCGTCAGCGTCCTCGCCAAGATGCGCCTGGATCTGCGCTCGCTGCGCATCCGCGTCGAGGGCGAGCGGCAGGAGGAGCACCCGCGCGTCTACCGGCGCATCCGGGTGATCTACGAGATCGACACCGACCCGATCGACCCCGACAAGGCCTGGCGCGCCGTGGAGCTGTCGGCGACCCGCTACTGCGGCGTGCTGGCCACGCTGGCGGCGACGGCGCGGGTCGACTACACGCTGCATTGCGCGGGCCGGGAGTTTCGCGGGGTCCTCTCCGATGCGCCGCCGACCACCTGACGACGCGGCCCTCCCGCGCCGAACCGAGGGCGAGAATGCCGGCCCCGGGGGCGAGCCCCACACGGCGCCCCTCGAGGAGGCGCTCGACCTCCACGCCTTCCACCCGCGCGATGTGCGCGAAGTCGTGACCGAGTACCTCTGGATGGCCTCCCGGGCGGGTCTGCGGGAAGTGCGCATCATCCACGGAAAGGGGCGCGGCGTGCAGCGGCGGATCGTCGAGCAGCTCCTGGCGCAGCGGCCGGAGGTGGAGTCGTTCCGGATCGCGACCGCCGAGCGGGGCCACTACGGCGCGACCCTCGTGCGGCTGCGCGACGCCGCGCCCGGCGACGGCACGGCCCCGCCCGCCTAGGATCCCTCTCCCGACGGCGCCCCTCGCGCGATCGACGCCCCTACCTGGCGCGCCCGGGCACGAAGTCCTCCAGCGACGCTTCGAGCAGGGCACGCGCATAGGCGTAGTTGTGCGCCCCGCGGCTGGCGTCGCGGCCGACGAAGCGGCGATTGAACTCCGCGCGGCGGAAGGCATCGGTCAGCGAGTCGGCCGGACTGGCGGCGCCCAGCACTTGGTCGAGCTGCACGAGCAGATTGCTGATCGTGCGCTGCTGCTGGATCCACCAGAACGAGCCTCCGGACGCCGCGGGATGGCAACGCCGGCAGCTCGCCGCGTCGGGGGCGAAGGAGTGCGAGACGCGCCCCTCGGAGGAGGGGTAGTGGCACTCCACGCATCCCCGCTGGGCGACATTCCGGTGAGGCGTCGAGGGGAACGCGCGGCCCGGATACTCGTGCCCCCCGGTCCCGGCGAGCATCTGCGCCTGCGGGGCGTGCGGCGGGGCCAGGGGGAGGTGCTCGCCGTCGCTGTGGCAGCGGCTGCAGACGTCGCCGCCGGGCGTCGGGCGCAGGTCGGCGGTCCGCGCGTTGCCGTGCGGATCGTGACAGGCGACGCAGGTGATCGGCTGCGGCTCGGAAGGCGCGGGTGCGGGCGCGCCGGTTAGGCGGGCCACGAAGCCCTGCGCGGTGTGGCAGGCGGCGCAGGCCGGATCGTCGATCTGCGCGCCCGCGGGTATTCCGGCGTGGC
>Ga0194126_10009764_pt1 | contig 12714 bp, 11 predicted proteins | sample TA2KigC150mmetaG_FD_148641 | JGI IMG/M metagenome (GOLD analysis project Ga0194126, IMG submission 148641) | Freshwater microbial communities from Lake Tanganyika, Tanzania - TA2015035 Kigoma Deep Cast 150m | ecosystem: Environmental > Aquatic > Freshwater > Lake | place: Tanzania: Lake...
AATTGATTCATTTAATCTCAGATTTATCACCAGGGCAACCCTGTTCCAGATCAAGGATTATGTAAATTTATTTTTCAAAGCCCTTCAGTTAGACGGGGTATTCTCAAACAGACTGGAGAATACGCTCGAACTGCTCTCCGGGGCGCTCGAGGTAAGGAGGTTCTCCTTCTCCCAGTATATCGATATATTCAGAAGCCTCTCAGAAACGGTAAGGGTTATCCTTAATACCTACTACACTGGTATCCACAAGAATAACCTCAAACATATTATCCTTCAGCTCAGTGCTGAAAATATACTGCCTAAGTATCTTGAACCTTATGAGAAAGATACTGAATTTGAGTTTATAAATAAGATATCAGAGAAGTTCCTCAGGGAGGTTGTAGCAAGTTCCTCTGGGTTTCAACAATTAGACAATTTTATCAGTAAGAGCTTAAAAACATTATTTGAACAGGCAGAGGGACCGGATGTTCAGAATTTAGACCTGTTAATGAGCTATGATCCTGAAAAAGCATTATCTGGGATTCATATCACAAATAATGCTACGAATGACAGGATTCATTTGGGAAATAAAGGATATTACTTAGTAAAACTGGCATCTTTAGATTTACCAGTACCACCTGGTTTTATCATAACTACTGAGGTATTTCGCTGCCAGCAGGCAATCAATAAATTCAGATATGCCCGGGAACATCTTAATAGAAAAATTGAAGAACAAATTACCAGACTTGAAGCGTCAACAGGTAAGAGATTCGGTGGCCCTGCAAATCCTCTACTTGTATCAGTGAGAAGCGGAGGAGCAATCTCTATGCCTGGTATGATGCATTCTTTCTTAAATGTAGGGCTTAATGAATCCACTGTCATAGGATTAATTCGACAGACAGCTAAACCCTGGTTTGCCTGGGACTGCTATCGTCGTTTTTTACAATGTTGGGGAATGTCTTTTGGTATGGAAAGAGATAAATTCGATGACATAATCAATTCTTTTAAAAGAAAATATAAAGTTGTAAGAAAAATTCAATTCACACCTGAGCAGATGAAAGAGGTAGCATTAGCGTATCAAGATTACATCAAGGATAAAGGAATAGAAATAACTGATGATCCAAAATTACAGCTCGATATAGCAATTGATCAGGTCTTTCAATCATGGTGTTCAAAGAAGGCTCAGGCCTACCGCGAGATACTGGGCTTATCAGAACACTGGGGTACCGCCGTCATCGTACAGGCAATGGTCTATGGTAATTTAGATGTTAATTCGGGGACAGGTGTGCTTTTCACCCGCAATCCTCAGGAAGCAGGAGACAGGGTTATGTTATGGGGTGATTTTGCCATAAAGTCACAAGGTGAAGACGTGGTTTCAGGACTGGTAAAGACGCTACCCCTATCCAATGAACAAAAGTATATCGAAGAGAGAACATCTGACATCTCACTTGAAGATGGTTTTCCTGACATATATAATGCTTTGTTAAAAACAACCAAGGACTTAATCTATAAAGAGAGATGGGGAGCTCAGGAGATTGAGTTCACCTTTGAAGGGGAAAATAAAGAGAATCTTTACATCTTGCAGGCACGGGATATGGCTGTTGCAAGAAGAGAAAGTTTTATGGCCTTTGTGCCATCTCAAGAGCTGTCATCCAGCTATCTTTCCAGCGGGATCGGAGTTGGCGGCGGTGCCCTTAGTGGCAGAGTTGTCTTTGATTTAGATGATATCCATGAATTCAGGGAAAAGGATCCATCTACACCTCTTATTTTAATCAGATCAGATACCGTCCCCGATGACATTAGACATATTTCAGCAGCAGATGGATTGCTCACCGCTCGGGGTGGTTCAACTTCTCACGCTGCCATTATTGTCAATCGACTTGGAAAGACCTGTGTGGTAGGTTGTAATAAATTGGCTGTATGGGAATATGAAAAGAGGTGTAAATTTAATCGGCAAATAATAAAGGTGGGTGATTTTTTAAGCATCGATGGTCGAAATGGCTCAGTTTATTCAGGCAAGCACCAGGTAAAGGAAGTAAGAATTTTAGCGTAAAGGGGGTATAAAAAAGATGACTGATGGGGCAAAAATAAAAATGCTATCTGAAAATAAGCCCATACTGGGTATTAACGGTCTGGGGAGAATTGGGAAATTGACCCTCTGGCATCAGATAGGGAGAAAATATTTTTCAGAAATTATTGTAAACATCGGTAGAAACGCGGGGACGACGCTTGAAGACATTGCTCTCTATATTGAAAAGGACTCTACCTATGGGGCATTACATCGCTATCTTTACGGATATAGAGCAAAAAGGATCATTGAAAATCTTGATGAAGACAAAGGCACCATGTTGATAGATGGCATACCGGTCACGATACTGCGGGAATCCCGTAACCCAGGACATATACCCTGGAGGGAAAACGGTGTAAAAGTAGTTATTGAGGCAACAGGGAAGTTTACTAATCCCGCTACCCCACCCGATGTCAAAGAAGGTTCTGCACGAGGTCACTTAGAGGCAGGTGCAGAGAAGGTCATTGTCTCAGCACCTTTTAAGATCAAAGAGAAAGGTCTTTCAATGCCTGAGGATGCAACAACCATCGTAATGGGTATTAATGATGATAGGTATGACCACACTAAACACCATGTTATCTCAGGTGCATCCTGTACGACTACCTGTCTTGCATATATGATTAAGCCGCTTTTAGATTACTTTGGTCCTAAAAAAATACTCAGTGCTTCTATGGCTACAGTCCATGCTGCTACTGGTACTCAAGAGGTGCTTGACAGCCTACCAAAGGCTGGGGCTACCGACCTCAGAAAAAATAGAAGCATCATGAATAATATCATTCTCACTACTACAGGAGCTGCTAAGACCCTTGGGCTGGTAATCCCTGAAATGAATAAGATAGGATTTATTGCAGAATCAGTGCGTATCCCTGTTACTACCGGATCTCTCATTATCCTGGTAGTTGCTTTATATGAGGAATCAGAACACCCCTCTATTAATCGAAACCTCATTAACAATATTTATCGTGACGTCGCGGAAAAGGAAAAGAGGGGTTACATAAAATATACTGATGAACAGAATGTATCTTCAGACATAATTGGGCTTTATGGACCTGCTACCATTATTGAAGGACACGAAACACATACAAGAACCGCCAATATTTCTTTAGACCTTAGTAGGTTTCATAAAATACCAAGCGATGTCCTTGTGGATTTAAATCCAACCACTATAGAGATACCCGTTACCCAGGCAGTAATCTATGGTTGGTACGATAACGAAATGGGAAGCTATACTAACATGCTGGGAGATCTGACTGTCAAAATTGCTTCAATGGTTTATCAGTAAAATGTTTAAAACGTGAAGTATGATGTTATTATTTTCCCCTCTTTATCAAAATAAACCTTTGCGACAAAATGGTCTTCTGGCCTTATGGTAAAAGAAAGTTCTCGCCATATGACTGTGGTCATCTTGTCACTGCTTTTTATTTCAACATACGGATACTTTGCAAAATAAAGAAAGTTTCTCACAGCCCTTTCCTTTTTTGACATCTCAATAAATGGGTTATTATTGTGCATCTTATATGTTTCATGCACACAAATCCTTTTTGTGAAGAGGTCTGCAGAGCCTACCTTAAACTCATTGCCAGACCTTACCACAAACCACCATCTGAGAAAATCATTTGGCAAAGGGCATAGCTTATATGTATGAGCTTCAAGTCGCTCTTTCAAAAATTCTTTCGTCTTTCCATGGAGATAATACCTGCCACCTGTATACGTAATAACAAGAAATACTGTAGTAACCGCTATAAGTGTTGCCTTCTTTTTGTTAACACTGCACAGGATAACTGACAGAAGAAGACCTATTGTTATATACGGGTCTATGATAAACATCAGGTCGAGCGAATACAGTTCCCAGTCAAGTGGTGAGAGGATTCTTGTTCCATACTGTGTGGTGAGATCCATAAAGAGATGGACAGCATAGCTGAGAAAAGCTATGAAAAAATAATAGAAAAACCCTTTCCTGTAACCAGCTATAAGCCCGATTATCGTAGGCACTACGAGCAATGCAAGTACTCCGTGTGTTATACCCCTGTGGTATCTTAGAAAGACATCCGCTCCCCAGAGTCTGGTGACATAGTCAAAATCCGGGGCGACCGCAGACAGGAGAATCACTAATAAAGCTGCGGTTCTCTTGAAACCGAGATTTGCAATGGTAGCTCCTGCAAGGCTATGTGTAATAGGATCCATTATAATTAGCTCTTTGCTCTTAGCTCTTTATTTATTACTCATACCTCAATGCTTCTATCGGGTTAAGAAGCGATGCTTTATATGCTGGATAAAACCCAAAAAATATACCCACCAATCCGGAAAACCCAAAGGCGAGAATGATAGACAATGAAGAAACTATCGTTTCCCAACCTGCAATCATAGATAATATCTTTGAACCAGATATCCCAACTATAATCCCAGCAATTCCGCCAATTAATGATAAGGTAACTGCCTCAATAATAAACTGGAGTCTAATATCCCACATCTTTGCACCAACAGCCATCCGTACACCTATCTCTCGTGTCCTCTCTGTAACCGAGACGAGCATGATATTCATTATTCCTATTCCTCCCACAAGGAGAGAAACAGAAGCGATGGCTCCAAGTAATAGAGTCATTACCTTTGCCGATTGTTCTGCAGCCTGCATCATTTGTGTGAGATTTCTGACAGTAAAATCATTATCCTGTTTCGGTCCTATACGATGTCTCTGTCTGAGTAATTCGGTTATCTGCTTCTCGGCAGTAAACAGGCCTTCGGTGCTTTTTGCCTTTACCATTATCGTTCTCACCATCCCTGGGAATGCGGTTCCAAAAAGCTTTTTCTGTGCTGTGGTCACAGGAACATAAATAGTGTCATCCTGATCCTGACCTGTCGGCGACTGCCCTTTCTCCGACAGAATACCAATAACGGTAAACGGGACGTTCTTTATCCTTATAACCTTGCCAATGGGGGTTACGTCTCCAAAAAGATTATCCATAACAGTCTGGCCTAAGAGAGCAACCTTTGTGGCACTCTTAACATCCTGTTCGGTGAATGACCTGCCCTCAGCAATAGGCCAGTCCCTGACATTCAACATATTTGGTGTTGTGCCTCTTATACCGGTCGACCAGTTCTGATTGCCATAGACAACCTGGGCAACTCCACTGTGGTCAGGAGCAATATCTAAAACCGCGGGGCATTCTTTCAGTATCGCCTCCGCATCTCCCATGGTGAGCGTAGGCTGAGTCCCTGCACCCATTCTTACCCCTCCTGCAGTCGTCGCTCCCGGGAGTACTATAAGAAGATTACTCCCTATACTCGAAATCTGTTCAGATATTTTCTGACTTGCTCCTGTGCCAACAGCAAGCATTGCAATAACAGCACCTACTCCGATAATAATTCCGAGCATGGTCAGGGCTGAACGCATCTTATTTACCCTCAACGCCCTTAAAGAGATTTTTACGGTTGAAGGAATATTTATCATGAAATCAACCCTCCGTTCAGATTATTTGAAAGCTTCGAGTCGTTCATTTCTTTACCTCTTGACTCACGATTTTTACTTTTTACCACCGACTTCCTTTAATTCATCACTGACAATACACCCATCTAAAAATTTTATTATACGCCTGCTGTAGGCTGCGATATCGCTCTCATGGGTTATCAGTACTATTGTGATATTTGACCCCTATTCAGTTTCACAAAAAAGCTCCATTAGCTCAGAGCTTGTCTTTGTGTCGAGGTTTCCCGTTGGTTCGTCAGCGAGGATTATAGGTGCATCATTGACAAGAGCTCTCGCAATTGCAACCCTCTGCTGCTGACCACCTGAAAGCTGAGTGGGATGATGATGCTCCCTTCCTTCCAATCCGACAGCCTTGAGTGCTGTAATTGCCTTCTGTCTTCTTTCCTTTGCAGGAATACCATTGTAGAGCAACGGCAATTCTACATTTTCGAGAGCTGACGTCCGTGGGAGCAGATTAAATCCTTGAAAAACAAAACCAATTTTTTTGTTTCTTATCCCTGCCAGTTCATCCCTGTTAAGCTGAGCGGTATCAGTCCCCTCCAGAAGATAATGCCCACTTGTCGGGGTGTCAAGACAGCCAAGAATATTCATAAACGTTGATTTGCCAGAGCCTGAAGGTCCCATTATCGCAACAAAGTCACCTCTCTCAATGGTAAGTGACAATCCGCAGAGGGCGTTCACTTCAACATCCCCGAGCCTGTAGACTTTCGTAATTTCCCGCGCCTCAATGAGTGCCATGTTAGAACCGCAGACCACGCCCTAAACCACCAGCTCCAGGCTGAGTTCCAGGCTTTACTTTACTGAGAGCCTCTACGATAACTTCCTGGTCTTCTTTTAGATCACCTGAAACAACTTCTGTATAACTTCCATCACTGATTCCCGTGGTTACTTTAATGCGTTTCGGCTTTTTATTCTCGATTATCCAGACGCCCAGACCTTTTCGCTGAGCTTTATCCTTTGCGGCGTCAGGGAGTTTAAATCTTAAAGCAGCATTGGGTATCTTCAGGACGTCTTTTTTACTCGATATGATTATTGACACATTAGCGGTCATCCCGGGTTTGAGCTTAAGCTCAGGATTGTCTACATAAACGACGACATCATAAGTCACAACATTTTGTACTGTTATGGGTGCATTTCTCACCTGGGATACCCTTCCATTGAATGTATGGTCCGGATAGGCATCAACGGTGAATTCAACATCCAGCCCTGCTTCTACCTTTCCTATATCTGCCTCAGCTACATTGGTATTAATCTGCATTTTTGTGAGATCCTGGGCAATATTGAACAGCGTCGGGGTCTGAAAACTTGCAGCCACAGTCTGTCCGACATCCACATTCCTTGATACCACAATCCCGTGCACTGGAGATAGTATCCTTGTATACCTGAGGTTTGTCTCTGCATATTCTAAAGCTGCTTCTGACTGTGCAACCTGAGCCTTTGCAGCGCTTACCTGGGCTTTTGCTGCGTCATAATTTGTCTCTGAGGTATCCAGATCACTCCTCGCAATAAGGTTTTTAGAGAATAATTCCCTATTTCTTTCCATCGTTCTTTTTGCATCAAGGAGCGATGCCTCTGCCTTCTCCACATTTGCTTTCGCTAAAAGGAGATTTGCTCTTGCCTGCTGCACCTGTGCCTCGAAAGTAGCCGGATCTATCTGTGCGATCAACTGTCCCTGTTTTACAGGAGAATTAAAATCCACATATATATGTTTTATTGTTCCTGAAGCTTGTGTTCCAACAAGCACGGTGGTTACCGCATTTACAGTACCTGTGGCAGTAACAGTTGCTTGTATATCACCTTTCTCTACCTTCTCAGTTTTAAATTTTAATTCGTTCCCTTTACTCCCGAATACAACAAATGCAGCTATGCCAAGAACAATAACAATCGCAATACCGATAATTATCTTCTTCATTTTACCCCCATTGCCCTCTCAAGGCTCGCCTGAGCAACTTTATAGTCATAAAGCGCCTGGATGTAAGCCGTCTTAGCACTGGTAAATACTACCTGTGCATCGGTAACCTCTATCGGATTACCCACGCCGGCTGCATACCTGCCATTAGCAATATCAAGATTTTCCTCTGCCTGCCTTACCGCGAGTTCAGCAGTGGGAATCCTTTCCTCTGCATCCTGTAAATTGAGATATGCCTGTTGAACCTCAAGGAGTATTCCCTGCCGTAACGACTCTTCATTTGCCTTAAGAACATTCAGATTTGCCTTTGATTCTTCTACCTGATATTTAGTCAAGTAACCACTGAAGAGAGGATATGTAAGAGTCACCCCTGCACTCCACCCATCCTCAAGTGGAAATCTCTGTCCAGCCCAGCTGTAACTTGCATTACCAGATAAGTTTGGATAGTAATCTTTCTTTGCAAGTTCGATAGATTCTCCTGCTGCCTCTTTTTTTGCAATGATTGATCTGAGATCAGGTCTATTGGTATATGCCATATCCAGTGCCTTCTCAAATTGAATCTCATATTTTTTAAATGTAAGGGTATCCACAAGATAATATTCAGGGGCAATAGAGATACCCATTGCATTGTTGAGGGTCACCCGTGCTACCCTGAGCGCATTTTCCGCCTTTATTAGATTCAGCTTTGCATTACTCAAATCCACCTCTGCCTTTGTGACATCAAATTTCGGCTTTGTTCCCACTTGAAAAAAACCCTTTGCCTGTTCAAGGTGCAGCTCGAATTGTTTCACTGTTTCTGCAGCAACATCCCTATTTCTCTTTGCCTGCAACACTCCATAATATGCCTGTTTCACATTAAAAATTATCTGGTCTGTGACATTCTCAAGATCTGAGCGGGAGGAGTTTAGATTCAACCTCTGAATATTCACATTTGTTGCGGTTTTACCAAAATCAAAGATATTCTGGCTCAGCGTTGCACTGCTTGAATATTCGTCAAATGAATGGTTTGTGTTGCTGGAAAATTGGCTTTTCGTACTGGAAACAGAAGATAACTTACTATAGCCTGATGACCAGCTTATCTGTGGATAATAGTTTGCCTTTGCCTGACCGATTTTGCTCTGACTTACATTCACTGTGCTCAGTGCAGCAATGATATTTGGATGTTTTTTAAGGGCTATTTCGATACATCGCTCCAGATTAAGCGATTCATCCTTTTTTATAATTTCATCTGCATCTGCTTTAAAAGGAATAATGAGTGTGAACAATAAAACTACAGGAATAAGTTTTTGCACATTAACCTCCTCTTAATGTAATATACCCTGAAAATATTATAAACAATCCACCGATCACAACGCTCATCGTCAATACCTCATTTAAGAATACCATGCTAAAAATTATAGCACCAACAGGCTCAAGATAGCCAAGTACCGCAGTCCTGTTTGCCGTCAACTCACGCATCCCTCTGAAATATAAAATGGGTGCAATAGTAGAATGCAGAGTACCTAAGAGGACAAAACTCCATATAGCCTGGGCCGGGAAACTGCTCACAAAGGGAAGAAGCATAATAGTTATGATAAGGTTTTGAGAGAAAACTAACACAACAGGATTATAACTCTGAGCAAAGACTCTTACAATAATAATAATTACTGCATATGCAACCCCTGAAAAGAGTCCAAAGAGAATACCCACTGTATCTCTGTCAGGATGACTCAACAAATCAAGAAAACCTTTTGGTTCTACACCCACCATAATCCATAAACCAATACTTGCAATACCTATCGAGATTATAATCCGCTTTGTTAACGGCTCTTTCAGAAATATCAGTGCCAGAAAGGCAACAAGCACAGGGGCAATATAATGGGTAAGTACTGCATTGGCAATGGTAGTCTTGTGAAATGCATAAAAATACGTGAAGTTATTAAGAAGCACAATTGGACCTAAAATGAGCAGATAAAGAAACTTTCTGCCCTTTGGAAAGTTTGTTCTGTATTCTTTTCTGGTTAAGATTATACCCTGAACAAAGATGCTCACAAGGGTAGAATAAAAAATGAGAACATGTATTGGAACATTCGAGAGCCTGACCACTACCCCAAGAGAGCTCCAGATGAATAAAGCCAGGAGGACAAAGAAAGAGGCCATTAGAAAATAGAAGTAAATTGTAAATAGTTAATAGTCATCGTCTGCTAAGAAATAAAAAATTACTAAAGTAATACAAACGCATTTATTGTTTTTACATTTTTATCATTCCCGCTTGTCGGGAATCTTTCTTTTTCAGAAGGATTGCGGACAAGCCGCAATGACAGCGTAACAGCATTTAGTACGTTTATATTAGTAACTCCTTGATATGGAACATAACTAATCCCTCCTCCAAAACCTGTGGCATTTCAAACACTACGAAAATATAAATAGTATATCATTTCCTTAATACCTTCAACATATCAAATCTAAATAATGAATACTGCTTGAAAAACCCTTGCTATATCAGCAAACATAAGATATGGCACTATTCGAAAAAGAACCTCTCACACCCCCTCTTGCTTACCGCATGTGTCCAAGAACACTTGACGAATATGTCGGACAGAAACACATCCTTGGTCAAGGGAAATTATTACGAAGGGCTATAGAAGCGGACAGAATCACCTCTCTCATCTTGTACGGGCCGCCTGGAATAGGTAAAACAGCTCTTGCAAAAATAATCGCTCACAGGACAAAGGCACATTTTGAATGGCTCAATACAGCCACTATCGGTCTTGATGAACTCAGAAAGGTGATACAGCATGCGAAAAACAAGAAAGCTAAAGGTATTCGCACCATTGTCTTCTTAGATGAGATACACAGGTTTAATAAACTCCAGCAAGACGCTCTGCTCCCTGATGTTGAAGAAGGGAATATAACACTCATAGCTGCTACAGTAGAAAACCCGTTCTTCTATGTAAATTCGACTCTTCTTTCAAGGGGTCAGGTGTTCCAGTTAAAACCTCTCACAAAGGAAGATTTATTAGAAATAGTGAGACGTGCTATGAGTGACAAAGATCGCGGGCTGGGTAATCTTACGATAGTCGCTGATGAGGATGCACTTGACCATATTGCAGAAATGTCTGACGGTGATGCGAGAAAGGCCTTATCGTCATTAGAAATTGCTTGCCTGACAACAGAACCAGATACGAATAGTCATATAAGGATTACTATGAATATTGCAGAAGAATCAATCCAGAAAAAGCATATTGTGTATGACAAAAAAGGTGATCAGCACTACGATACAATCTCTGCCTTTATCAAGAGCATGCGCGGCTCAGACCCCGATGCTGCGGTGTATTATCTTGCAAAGATGCTTTATGCCGGTGAAGACCCCCGATTCATTGCTCGACGCATCGTGATCTGTGCCTCAGAAGATGTGGGAAATGTTGACCCAATGGCTCTTGTCGTTTCTACATCTGCTTTAAGGGCAGTAGAATTCATCGGCATGCCTGAGGCGAAGATACCTCTTGCACAGGCAACTATTTATGTTGCAACTGCTCCAAAAAGCAATGCCTGTTGTAAGGCAATAGAGGAAGCAATGGAAGATGTCTCTACTGAAGAGACTATGGAGGTTCCTGACCATTTAAAAGACAGCCATTATCCCGGTGCAAAGAAATTAGGACATGGTGAAGGGTATAAGTATCCACACAATTATGGCGGACATGTTGAACAGGACTATTTGCCAAAGAAGAAGAAATATTACAAACCTTAATCAGCCTGATTGTCGGCTTCTACAAAACTTCAATTTAGAAAATTTATTAGTCACGAGACAATCCCCAAGATTGACTCTATCGAGATTTATTACAAAGGGGAGAAGGAGAGGATAGTGAGGTATTGTGTAATTTTTATAATTCAGTTCCACGTAACAAATTTTTGGTATAATAGAGCAAAAAGATTATAACAGATCAACAGGAGGCATATTTATGATACAAATCGATTTTGATGTTATCGTTTTTAAGGAGAATGATACATACGTTGCCTACTGCCCAGAACTTGATATCTCAAGCTGTGGTAGCAACATTGAATATGCTAAAGAAATGCTCAAGACCGCCGTAAGGCTTTTTCTTGATGAAGCAGAAAAGATGGGGACACTTGAAGATTATCTCGCTGAATGCATGAAATGATAGAATATTAACAAAGACAAGGTATAAAAGAAAGTGGAGGATGATAAATAATGTCTACAAAAAAGGCATATAAAGATAGGATAGTAATAGATCCTGCTATCCATTTTGGAAAACCCTGCGTTGCTGGAACGCGAATCCCTGTAGAAAATGTCCTTGAATTAATTCAGGAAAATATCCCTTTTAATGAAATTATCGAAAAATACTATCCAGATATTACTATTGAAGATATTAAGGCCTGTGCAAAATATGCTACCGACTTAGTCCGCTCTGAAGAAATCCATGTAGAGACAGTCTAAATGCATTTTCTTGCTGACCATGATGTTTACAAAATAACAGTTAATCAGCTTAGAGAATGGGGCCACGATGTTAGAACTGTTAAAGAGCTTGGCATGCATCGAGCAGCAGATAGAGATTTACTTAAAGTGGCTATCGAAACTAATAGAATATTTGTAACAAGAGATAAGGATTTCGGAGCCCTCGTTTTTCTGGAGGAATTGTTATCAGCAGGAGTTATTCTTTTGAAGATAACTCCATTATCTATTGAAGATGTGCACCGTAAACTTTTCCGTCTTTTGCAGGAACATACAGAAGATGAATTGAAGTATTTGTTCTGTGTAGTTGAACCTTGCCATCATCGAATCCGGCGGCTTAAATAGGATGGAGGATATGGAATTTCGTTTTTAAGGATGGCACACAATTCAAGAAATATCATTCATATTGCCCGGCGGATTGAGGGAGAGGGGAGAAATGAGGCAGATATTTGTTTATTAAGTAATCAGACAGATTAGAGTTTGTTAAGATTTATTCAAAGGGGATAAGGGGAGTGGGGAGAGAGAGGATATTAAGGCATTATCATGAAAAAGTATAAAAGAGAGAATTTTACCTATCAGATGATGTCAGTCAGATTGTTAACTTCTTCATCTGTTCCGCACATTAGCTGATTCGATCAGATGCGACTAACACCTACGAACAAACAAACTAAGGATGTCCAAATATTTGAGGATTATCAGGAGAAATGCATAACGAGTCTGTAGAAAAAGTCATTTTTTGAAAATTCCTACTCTCGCTTATTTTGTGATACATTATTTTTCGGATTTATTTTCCCTAAACAGCACTTTTAAAAATTTGACCG
>Ga0194126_10009768_pt1 | contig 12710 bp, 13 predicted proteins | sample TA2KigC150mmetaG_FD_148641 | JGI IMG/M metagenome (GOLD analysis project Ga0194126, IMG submission 148641) | Freshwater microbial communities from Lake Tanganyika, Tanzania - TA2015035 Kigoma Deep Cast 150m | ecosystem: Environmental > Aquatic > Freshwater > Lake | place: Tanzania: Lake...
TTTGTGACCGTGCCCAGTATAGATCATGAGTCGTCGTCCCGTAAATGTGCGGAATGCCCATCGGGTCGCGGTAGATGTCCACCGGCCCGTCCAGTCCCTCCAGTTGAATTTCCCCATTGATCAGAGGGAAGGATTGTTGTGCCACAATTTTCGGCAGGTGGAATTTGAAATAATACAGCACACCCACCCCCACAATAAGGATAAGGATCAGTGTGCCGATGAACACCCTTCCCAGGTACTTGCCGATCCGTTTCATAGCTCCTCCAGGATTAAAATTTCATGCATTATAGAATTGGGAATTTTGGCTGAAAGACACGAAATTCACCGGTGGGTACGGTCTCTTGCAAGTGAAACAGGAATGGCGAAGACCGGCCCGCATCATGAATCCGAGGCGGACGATTCAACTCACCGGATCGTTCCCAGCATGCGTGGGAACCAATACCACAGGATGTCTGCTGCGGGTTTTGAATGGACGGAAACGGATTTATCCTGCAGCGCCACGGGAGGATGATATCCCCGGCTGATGAATCCGGAGATCCATGGTCGGGCGTTGACGGCCGTCAGGATGGATTCGTAAATATCCGCCTGTAATTGCAGATCGATGCTCACGGAATTCACTTCTGGATTTGGGGGACTCAAGGCCAGCCAATCCAGGCAGCCTGCGGAACCATTCGAGATGCATCCGGAGGCGGCGCCAGCTGCCGAGGGATAGGCAACCGCTAGAAAGAGCGGTTTGTTCACCAGGGATACCAGCGGCGAGATTTCATTATCCAAAATGCGGCCGGCTTCGTTCGCAAAATCGGTTTTGGTTGCGCTCGGGTTGTTGGAAAGCGAGGCGGACCACAAAAGATAGATCCCATCTACCTCCTTGAGCAAGTTCAGGGGTGTTTGGAGATCAGCCTTGGTGTAGGGCATTGCCCAATAGACCTTTCCGGAGAAATGGGCGCGTGTATCGGCGATAATGGCCTTCCATTGCGCTTCCGCGTCGGCAGGGACATTCGAAGGACTGCCGTCCGCCAGTTTTCCTCCCGGCAGGGCCGGGGTGATCCAATCCCCACCGAGGATCAGGGATTGGGCACCGGTTTGGGAAGCCAGGTCTGCATAGTGAACCGCAAAGTCATGATAACGATCAAACCAGGATTGCCACCATTGTGCATCACGTGGCGCGTTCTTCCAAAATGAGCTGACAGGCGAATCCGTTGGGTTTGTGCCTGCTGGGGGAAAATGAGGCATCGGGAAAATAGCCACATTCAGACCTAGAGCGCGGGCTTGTGAGATCATGATCGCCGAGTCGATCCAAAGGGGATCCTGACCCGGAAAGGGTGCGAAAGTGAGCGGCAAGAGACTCGAATAGGTCCAGCTGGGTGTCAGGACGATCTGGCTCGCTCCCAGGGCCTGCGTGTTGGCAAATGCCTGGGGGGCATAAAATGACCAGTTGGGCCGGAAAGTTGGCTGAAATTCCACGCCGACCGAGAACCCTGCCCGGGGAGTTATGCTCGCGCCCACGAGTGTCACAGGCTCCGGGTTCTCGAACCATTTCCAGGCGCGCACTGTGTCCTGAATATCCTGCCCTGTCAGGCTGGTGATCGCCTGCCGGCCGTTTGTCGAATAGCCAACCGTGTCAACGTCATCCGCGCTTCCGCACTGAGCGTTGCGGCAATAACGGTATCCAAACGAGCCGAGCATGTTCAAAGGACTGTACAGCTTATATGCCCAGCGGTTGTTCCCCAACGGCCACATTGGGATGGGTTCCGTCCACCCGTAAGGGTTGAATTGCATATAGATTATGTCGCCGGGGGGTGTAACGGATGGAATGGTTACTTCGAACAGAATGGGAGAGGAATTGCCAGCCGCCCAGGTTTCAACTGTATCCTGGAGTACGGTATCCTGTGTGGGGATGATGATATCCCGCAGTACCCACCCTCCTCCGCTCATGTGCTCCGCATTCCAGAAACCGTCTCCCAGCGTGTATTTGTATTGAAGGTGAGCATCGGCCGGCAGGCTGAGAGTGGTCGAATACCGACCGTCGGGTTGCAGGCTCATGATAGGCATGCGATCGGCGTTCGTGCTCAGGCCGCCCTGTAGGTCGGCAAAGGTGTTTCCAAGCTGAAGGAGGTTGCCGGCGATGCGAACCGGAACGCCCGGGACCGTCTCGGCCGGAATGGCCACGGTGAACGTGACATTCACGAGACGGGCAGGACGTACGCGCACATCCACCTGTGTGACCTTTCCCTCCCCGACCGTCGCTCCCTGTTGAAAGGGTTGATACAAACCATCCAGACTGTAGACGATTAGATTGTGTGTGCCGACCGGCAGGCCGGGCAGTTCGAAGCGTCCGGAAGAATCGGTCAAGGATTGAACACCGCCTGCGTTCACCAAGAGATTAGGCAGCGGCGATCCGGTGTCTGCATTGAAGACCCGCCCGATGATCGACCCGGAAGGTTTGGTATAGGATTTGTCCGCCCAGTCCGCAATGATATCCTGGATTTCCGCGGGTCCGGCGGAATAATACAAACGGTAGCGGATCGAAGTGCCGCGGGTGGTATCTTCATTGAATTCGACAGCACCACGCCTGACATATTTATATTTGACGACTGAATTGTATGGGAGCGGTAGGACGGCCGTATACGTCAGCGCGTCGCGCGGGCTCATGGGGTAGTAGGTCGCGTTCAAGGATAATCCAGTGACCTCATCCAGTAACGCGATGGCCAGGCTTTCACCGGCTTGAAGCTGCTCTGGCAGGGTGGTGATGAAGGTCGTCTGGGAAACCGGCCGCGGGGTGGAAGAAGGCACTGCCGGGACGGGTGTTTGAGTGGAGATGCCCGGAACACTTGGAATTTCGAAAAGTGAAAACGTGCAAGCCTGCGCCGATACGAAGACCACCAGGGCAGAGGCAAGGATTTTCATAACTTCAGGGCGAGAATTCTTCATCTGGATTCCTCGGAGAATGAGGTGGATTACGCTCCGCTGCGATTCGCTTCCATCCCCAGACCTTCCTTTTGTTCGTCGGATAATCGCTTTCGCCGGCCGGCAAAGGCGATGTAGCTCAATCCGATGCTGGCGAAGTATAACAAAATCATGGGAATCATGACCAAGCCCATATTGACTGGATCCACCGTGGGTGTCACCGCCGCTGCGAGAATCGCGATGATGACCACGGCCAATCTCCACTGTTGCGATAGAACTTTCGGCTGTACCAAGCCCATTGCAGACAGGACGTAAATGACCAGCGGAAATTCAAAGAACAGACCGATCCAGACCATCAATCCCATGATGAAGGCAAAGTAATCCCGCGCCGTCCAGAATTGGGAAATTCTTGTAAAGCTACCCAGGAAAGGAAGGGCAGCTGGAATCAGGACGTAAAATGTGAACGCCATCCCCGCCGCATAAAGCATGGTGGAAAGTGGAATCCCGATCAGCCCGAGCTTTCGTTCGCGTGGACGCAGCCCCGGCGCGGCGAAAAGCCATAATTCGAAGGCGAGATATGGAAGGGCGATGGCAATCCCCGCAGACATGGAGACGCGCATGAATACCCCGATCTCTTCGGTTACCTGGATCGCCTGAAGTTTTTCCAAACCTCCCACCGGAGCAGACAAATACTCCATCAGGTCATTCGCAATCCAGAAGCAGGCGACCACGGCGATTCCGAGAACCGCCACCATACGCAGCAGATGCATTCGCAAGGCTTCCACCTGATCCCAGAGCATTCGGCGCGTATCCGGACTGGTGGCGAGATCGGCAAATACTTCACCGATTGGCCGCTCCTCCGGTTCGGTGTTCAGGTATTTACGGAAACGTGAGGCCAAACGGAAAGGCAGGCTGATGATCTGGAATGGAAAAAGTATCCCCCGCCACAATCCGCTGAGGATTCTACGCATGCTTCTCCTGGCCGGAGTCCATTCCACCGGTATCGGTCGGAGGAGGGGTGATCGTGTTCCCTTGTATTGACGAGGATGGAGGTTGAACCGGCTGGGAACGCGTCGGCAGGGGGGACTGACCGGGCTGTCGATTCAATGGATTTGAAATCGAATTCAAATCACGATTAATCTGATTCAAATCCTCGTTGGCTTCGCGCATCAACCGGTTTGGAAGCGTCCGCAGCTCACGCGAAGTCTGCTGGAGCACCTTCCAGCCATCGGAAGTGACGATGCTGCGCATCCACCTGCCAATGGTGCGGCCGGCTTTCTGCATGTCCTTGGGACCCAGGACGATCAGAGCAATGATGATGATAAAGACCAGTTCGTTGAATCCGATCCCTAGGATTTCCATGTCAAGATCCGCCGGAGAGTGCGACCCTCTCGGCCTTGTTCTTCAAAATATCCTGCAATTCATGTTCATGGTCGGCCAGGGTGCCCAGCACGCCGTTCACGAAACGAGGAGCGGAATCGGATCCGTACAGTTTGGCGAGTTCCACGGCCTCGTTGATCGCAACCTTGATCGGTGTCTCGCGCTGCACGGCGAATTCCCAGAAGGCCATGCGCAGGATGTTGCGATCGATGGCCGCGATTTGATCGAGGGGCCATTCCGGGGCGTAACGTCCGATCAATTCATCCAGTTCGTGCCGCAAGGGCAGGACGCCGAACAGGATCTGCCGCGCAAATTCGGCGTGGTCTTTCGAAAGCGCAATCTCTTCCATCCGGCTGTCGAACACCTCTGCTGGAGGATGATTGGTGAGATCGATTTCGTAAAGTGCTTGCAGGGCGATGGAGCGTGCCCTGGTCCTGGATTTCATTCCTTCAGGCCTCGGCTTCTTCGTACTCGATGTCTTCGACGTGGATATTGATGTTCCCGACCTCCATCCCGACCATTTCTTGAATGGCGCGTGCCACGTTCAGCTGGATGTTGCGGCTGACCTCGCGGATATTGACATCCTGCTTGAGCACCAGGTGAAGGTCGGCGAAGACAAAGTTGTTGTCGGTTTGAATTCGAATCCCCTCGCCCATTCCGCGCCGAAAGAGACGGTTCACCCCGCCGCTCACAGACGCCATGCGACTCACGCCCGGCACGCTCAATGCCGCGAGGCGGGTGATGGTCGTCAGAACTTCCGCGGAAACAGTGGTCTTCCCTTGAGTTCTCTCCATTCCATAACTCCTTACATCATCGCCATTCCGCCGTCGACACCGAGTACCTGTCCTGTGATGTAGGCGGATTCATCCGAGGCCAGGAACATTGCAGCAAAGGCTACTTCTTGGGGTTTTCCTTTACGTCCCAAAGGCACCAATTTGAGCGCAGCTTCGAGGGTCTCCGGCGGCATGGCCTCCAGGATCTCGGTATCCACAAATCCCGGGGCGATGGCATTAACCGTGATATTACGAGCCGCCACTTCACGTGCCAGGGCCTTGGTGAACGCAATTTGCCCGCCTTTGGATGCGGAGTAATTCGTCTGCCCCGGGTTGCCCATCTGTCCCGCAACCGAGGCGATATTGATAATCCGGCCGTATCGCTTGCGCATCATGTGCTTGACCGCGGCCTTGGAGCAGTTGAATGTGCTCTTCAAATTGGTGTTGAGGACTGCATCCCAATCTGCTTCGGGCATCATCATGATCAACTGATCGCGGGTGATGCCTGCATTATTGACCAGAATGGACAGGTCGCCGAATGTATCCACCGTGAACTTGACCAGGGATTCAGCCTGTTTCAAGTCCGAAACGTCCGCCTTGCAGGCAGTTGCTTTCCCGCCGGCAGTTTGGACCATACGGACGACCTCATCAGCAGCCTGTGCGGACTGGTTGTAATTGATCACCACAGCGGCTCCTTGCCGTGCAAATTCCTCGGCAATCGCCCGGCCGATTCCGCGTGAGCCGCCGGTTACCAGTGCAACTCGATTGATCAGGGAGAATGCCATGAATGAACCTTTTGGGGAATTATACTCGTGATGAAGAGGTCTGGTTGGGCGGGTGGTTTGAAGTGTTTGCATCCTTGAATCGTCCCAAACCGATGGCCAACCCGAAGCCGCCGCCCAGGCAAATGAAGGATGCGGCAAGCACAGCATCCTGCCAGAAGCGAATTGGGAAGAGGCGGATCAACGTATCAGAATAAAGAAACAACCAGGAATTCCCCTCAAAAAAAGCCTGATGGAACAGGGCAAAGAAATTCCAGAAAATATCCGGGTCGATCAGGATCCCGCCTCCAGCGATGAGGGTGAGAATCAACGCCAGGCCGATCATCCACCATCCGCCGCGACCCCATGCGGCGAGATAGGAACGCATCCACTTTCCGCGCCAGGCGAATACTCCCAATACCACCTGGATCGAAAGCGCGCCATACCAAATGCGAAGCGAGCCCTGGACGAGTCGTTTGACATCCTGCATATGCACAAGCTCACGCCCGTTAAAAAGCGGGGATCCGTCATCGAAACGCAACTGACTGAGATAATCGATATCCGCGAGATTAACCAGGTAGTTTACGGCGAACGGAGCCCATCTCAATCGATCCTCCCGCGTAAAACCATATCGATCCTGTGGAAAATATGGAAGGTTGTATTCGATTGTATAAAACAACGGGGTGAGCAATACGCGCAGCGCGAAGCCGATCAGGAGAATTGGCACGAGCAGGGAGGCGAGGTAGGATAAACCTGCGGGATGGCGATCGGTCATGTTCAATGATTCAGTATTTCCAATCCGCCCTCGAAGACGAAATCGATGACCATGGCATTCACGATCCATTCGATTGGAGCGAGGTCGTCGGTGAAAACCGTGGCAGGAGTATATCCGGGTTTTAGATTGGCGTACGTGGAGGTCATCGTGGTTACGAGCAGGGGATCGACGTCAGGGTCTTGCGCCAGCCTCACCATGTTCACAGATAAATCCTCCCGCTGGGTGGGTTGAATGGTGGCAAAGATCATGGTGTTCAATGTTCCTGGAATGTCCATGATATGGATCGAAGGAAAGATGGAAGCCATGGTGGAGGCCAGGCCATCGATCAAACGGCGGTCACCGGGTACGGAACCGACGTTGATGGTCAGGACTCCCTCTTCGGTCAGGTGTGAAGCGGCGATGGTGAAGAATTCAACCGTAGTCATGTGCGGGGGGATATAGGGCGGGCGGTAGGCGTCCACGGCGATGATATCGTAAATGAACGGGCTTCTTTCCAAATTCAACCGACCATCCCCGATATGGACTGCCAGGTTTGGCATATTCATATGGAAATACGTTCGCCCGATTTCCACGATCTTTTCATCCAACTCGTAGCCATCAATTGGAATTTCTCCAAACACGGTAGTAGCCTGTCGGGCAACCGTGCCAGCCGCCAGGCCGATGACGGCAATCCGTTTCACATCGGCAACCTGGCGATCTGCGTAGAAAAAAGGACCAACAAGGAATTGCTCCCAGGGACCGTTGAAATACAGTGTGTCGGGATGGTAGATGGAGTGAACTCCCTGTCCATCGTTCAACCGCAGGAAGGTGAATCCGTTGACTTCCTGAACCTGGATGTAGTTGTACGCTGATTCGGTTTCATAAACCTGGCCAGCATTGTTTTTCATGGTTTGATTTCGAAAAAGCAGGGCAACGATCAAAAGGACGACCGGCATCCAGCTGTATTTGATGAATTCATTGCGGCTCGAATATTTCCAAAGCCCTATGAGGGTGACGGCTAACAGGAGCAGGCTGAACAAAAGAAAGGTGTGCCTCGTCCCGATCGTGGGAATGGTGACAAGCGTTGGCAGGAAGGTGCCGATGAAGGAACCAAGCGTGGAAATTGCATAGATCCGGCCGGAAGTCCGTCCGGCCTGGGCAGTGTCCTTCACCAGCAGGCGGATGGCGAAGGGAGAGATCGTTCCAAGCAGGGTCACCGGAATACTGAACAGGATCAAGACCGCAATGAACGAGCCGGCCAGGATGCCTGTGGTCAACGCTTCGAAGGCTGTTGCGGCAAGCTTGAGCACCGGTCCGGCGGCGTAAGGGACGAGTCCCAATGTGAAGGCAGACCAGGCGAGGACACGCAACATCGCGGTGATGGTCGGGTTTTGATCCGCCCATTTTCCTCCGAGGAAATAGCCTGCCGTCAGGTAGATGAGGATCAGGCCGATGATGCTGGCCCACACCAGGTTGCTTGTGCCGAAAACATTGCCGATCAGACGTGCGGCAGCCAATTCTGCAGCCAGTGTCGTCATCCCCGAGATAAAAACAGTGAAAAGAATGTAGCGATTCATGGTCTGGTCCCAAACGCGAATGGACGCATTATAGCGCATCACCGGGGGCTGATCTTGATGCATGCCATTCTCCTTCGATCAGAAATATGGTCTTGACGAAACCCAGTTGCAAGTATAAAATCCGAGCCGTTGTCCCACTTGCGCCTCCATGTGGAGGCGCATTTTCTGCCGAAATCCGGCAGATCTTACTACAACAGGGCGAAGGTAGCCGGATCGGCTGGCGAGAGGCGCCCGAGGAGTGCATATGGAAAAAGTAGTACTAAAAGCCGAGAAACGCAATGCGAAGGGGAAGAAGGTGGGAGCCTTGCGCCGGGCCGGTAAATTGCCGGCAGTGATCTATGGCCGTCACCTCGAACCCGTGGCCATCGAATTGGAAGCTCACAGCGCCGGGCTGACGCTCGGGAAATTATCCTCCTCCAGCCTGGTGACGATCGAACTGGAGGGCAGGGAGTATCCTTCCCTCGTCCGCGAGAAGCAGCGCAACTTCATCAAAGGCGACCTGACTCACGTGGATTTTCTGGCCGTGGACCTTACAGAGAAGATTCGGGCCAAGGTTCGCATCGAGCTGGTGGGTGTGGCGGCAGCTGTAAAGGATTTCAATGCCGTTCTTGTGAGAGGGTCGAACTCGATAGAAGTGGAGTGTCTTCCGACTGATTTACCGGAGCGCATCACGGTGGATATCGCGCCGCTGGCCCAGATCGGAAACGGAATCTATGTGCGGGATGTCGTCCTGCCGCCCAATCTCCGCGTGCTGAATGATGAGGATGAAATGATCGCCGTGGCCACCGCCCCCAAGGTGGAAGCTGTGGAAGCAGCCCCTGTAGTGCCGGAAGTCGGAGTGGTGGAGCCTGCCGAACCCGAACTCAGCGTGGAACGCGGGAAGAAGGTCGAAGAAGGCGGGGAGGAAGCGAAAGGGGAATAATCCCCGCGGTCAGGTTCATGAAACCCGTCATCGTCAGGTGGCGGGTTATTCATTTAAGGAGTTCGATGGTTTTTAGGAAGCTCACGGTCATGCGGGCAGTCGCGCCCCAGAGGATCTCGCCGTCATAGGGATGATAGGCGATCAACGCGCGCTCCGAATCCCGAACGAAGAATTCCCAAAAGTGACCGCGATCTGCAAGCCATAGCAGCGGGATGGTAAAAACGCGCGCCACTTCCTCCCCTGCCACTTTAAAGGCATATGGCCATGGGAGCAGACCGACGACCGGCGTAACACGAAAATTGGTGATGGTCACCATTTGGCTCAGCCTGCCGAGCACCTTCACATCCGCCGGATGCAGGCCGATCTCCTCCTGGGATTCCCGCAGAGCTGTCTGCTCCGGAGTGGTCTCACCGTCATCGCAGGCGCCGCCGGGAAAGGATACCTGACCCTTGTGCGATTCGACTCGATCCGTTCGACGTGTAAAAAGCAGGTGCCAAGCCGGCTCAATGTGGATCAACGGAATTAGCACGGCCGCGCATTTTAACTGTGGAGCAGAATTACCGGTTTCCTCCCTGTACCCGTCCGTGTCCGGAAACCGCCCCTCCGCTTCCAACAGTTTATGCGCGATGAATTCCTGGGAGATTTCCGGCATCGGGTTTCCGCTGCTCAGGAGGGTCCCCGGACCGGGCTTCCACAGTACGCGCATTCCGCGGTGACGTCATCCAGCCACTCCACCTCATCCGGCCGCACAGCTCCACCGCAATTTGGACAATGAGTAGGCAGCACCGGCTTTTTATCCGGAAGTAATTCCGCTTCTGCACGTTGGGGTGGGATATTGTCGGAGAGCATGCGTTCGATTTCCTCCGCCTCCTTGGTCAATCCGTGGTCTCTCAACTCTCGGATGGTTCGCCCGCCGAGCATTTGCATGCGCAAGTGACGTCCCTGGGAGGCGAGCAAAGTCAGCCCCCTGCGGAAGTGCGCAACCCCTGTATGATTTTGTCCGGCAAGCATGGCAGCCCGGCCGGCTTCCAGGTAAAGAAAAGGCGCCCGCTCGGAATATCGTTCCTCCGCACCGTGCGCCAATTGTTCAAAGGCCTGCATGGCCTCCGCATGACGGCCTTCGAGCATTAATTGATTTGCATGTTGGAGCATGGGCAGGACGTTTGGTCTGCCCATTCTTCGAATTGCGCGTGAAACTCTTCTGCGGAACATGGTTTATTCCTCTCCTTCCCCGGATTCCTCCAGGTGACCGGCGCGGAACTCGCCTGTCAATTCCTCGATTCGCGCCTCATCACCCGGCTCGATCCTTCTGCCAAAGACAAGAAAACCGGTGTGTGCCACCATGCGGTCCGTGGGCCGCAGTCGCGCGGGTTCCGGTTTGTAGTATCTCAGCAGAATTTCACAGACTTCAACAAAGGCAAATTGGTTCATGCGCAGCGCGTGCAGCGTCTTCTCGATTTGATTAAAGGTTGGGATAAGCGTGCAGAAAAACCCACCAGGTTTAAGTGCGGCGCGCGCTTGTAGGATGTAATCGTATGGATTGGGGACGTCCATGAAGAGAGAATCGGCGTTCGTTTCGTCGAAACCACCTTGGATGTCGCGCAGTTTAAATTCGACCCTGCCCCCCAGCCCGACGCGTTCGATGTTCTTTCGAGCCAGGTTTTGAATGTCCTGCCGTTGCTCGTAAGTGATTACGCGTCCCTCCGGACCGAGAGCTGTGGCGAGCGCGATGGTCATGGAACCGGAGCCAGTGCCCGCCTCCACCACTTTTTGCCCGGGTGTGATCCCCATGCTGATCAGGATAAAGCCGATATCCTTTGGATACAGAATTTGAGTGGATCGCGGCAGGGTAAGCAGCAGATCCGCCACAGAAGGCTGGAGCAGAAAAAAGGGAGATCCGAGGTGGCTGAACACCTGGGATCCCCAGGATTTGCCGATCAAATCATCGTGTTTCAGCACACCGCGGTGGGACTGTACATCGGATCCCCTCTGGAGCGTGAAGATAAAATGCTTGTGGCTCAGTCCAACCAGTTGAGCCAGGTCCCCTTCACGAGCTGCGCGGGAATAATTCATCATGATATTGTACACTCATCCGCTCCTCTGCGTCTCTGCACCTGCAGGTTGGGCCTGCGCGTCGACCAGCCTGCGATTGGCCGCGATCAGGATCAGCGACATCCCTCCGAACAGAATCACAAAACCACCGAGTGCGGCAGGCATATACCAGATCCATTGCGGCCTGTCGATGAATTCACCCAGTGTAGCCATGGCTGTACCCGCGGCACAGGCGTTCCACAAGCCGTGCAACAGGACGACCGCTGCATAGGTCAGGAGAAAACGCGCGACTTTTTTCTGGTGGAACAACTGTACGATCGCAACACCCATCAAACCCGAGGCGGTGATGTGCAGCAGACTGGTTCCGATACGCACGCCCACGATGACCGACCAGGCTGTACCTCCATTTCCTCCGACGTTGAGGCTCTCAATGAGGGCAAATACCCCTCCGCAGAGCAACCCCAAGGATAAACCGTCCCCAGCGGATTTCATTTTCCGGGCGAACAACCAGACTGCCAGGGGTTTAATAAATTCTTCGACAAGTGGGACGAACAGGGAAAGGTACAGAAAAATGGAGGCGATGGTCCCCGGCCTGGAGAGATAGGGCGCGAGCAAACTCAACGCTGCCTCTTCATTAAGGTTTTGATCCAGAGCGAATACCAGTTCATTAAACCGCTCGACCATACCCGGCTGGATGGAAAGATAGATGGCAAGGATTATCACGATGGCTGCCAGGATCATTAACTCGATGGTGACCATCAGGATTGGACTAATGGACATGCTGATCGCGACCGTTCCCCAGGCTTTCCAGCGCGCACCGAAATTCATTCCACGCGACCCCACCCCGAGGATCAGCGCGATCGGCAGACAGACGGATCCGATCGTAAGGATGGGAAGCGTCAACCATGCCAGCCATTTGATCTCGGTGATCGTGATCAGGGCACCGAATCCGAGGACGAAGAGTATGGCTGGCAGATAGATGAATATATGCCAGATGGAAAAGGGAAACTGAACGATCCGCTCCGCGGCTTCCCGCCCCATGGTTTTTTGGAAGATGAACCAGGCACATACCAACAGCAGGCAGGCTTCAAAGCCAAAGGCGGCACTTTGAATCATCGTCCCGGCTGCGTCTGTGAATTCATCGAACAATCCGACCAGCGAAGCAACCGCGGTAGCCATAGAGGCCGTGGCCAGGCCCAACACACCCAGGGCAATTGCAATCAGGATGAGTATGGAAGGCCAGTGGGTCTTTGATGGTTGCACTACTTCTCCTCGATGGTCACCGTTTGAATATGATCCGGGTCGGCAAGATTGCCGGATTGATCCGGATCGCGCGGGGTGAGTCGTTCGGCAACGTCCAGGCCGCGAATCACCCGGCCGAACAGGGTATAGCCCCCATCCAGGTGAGGGGCCGGCGCAAAGGTGATGAAGAACTGGCTGCCATTCGTATCCGGTCCGGAATTTGCCATTCCCACCAGGCCGGGTTGATCGAATTTCAAATCGCTGACCTCATTTTGGAATAAATAACCCGGATTTCCCCTGCCTGTTCCACTGGGATCTCCGGATTGGGCGACAAATCCCGGC
>Ga0194126_10009777_pt1 | contig 12702 bp, 13 predicted proteins | sample TA2KigC150mmetaG_FD_148641 | JGI IMG/M metagenome (GOLD analysis project Ga0194126, IMG submission 148641) | Freshwater microbial communities from Lake Tanganyika, Tanzania - TA2015035 Kigoma Deep Cast 150m | ecosystem: Environmental > Aquatic > Freshwater > Lake | place: Tanzania: Lake...
TCCTGGATGGTGTGGAGGCCTTCACTGACGGCGGGCCAGACAAAGGCACCAGGGTACGATCCGAGGTGATGCTGGCCGGCACCGATCGGGTGGCCCTGGTGCCAAGATGCCGTGGGGGTAGCCATTTTGCGGCATCTTGGCACCACCCGTGAGGTCAGCCAGGGTCGCATTTTTGAGCAAGAGCAGATCGCCCGCGCCGTGGAGCTGGGCCTGGGGGTGAGTTCGCCCCATGAGATTCAGGTCATCACCGGCGACGAGGAGAGCGAGGAATACGCTCAGGCGATCAGAGAGATCCTGGCTCGAGGGTAGAATTTGTGATGCATTCGATCAAGGGGGCAGGCGCAAATTATCTGGTATCCTTATGGTTCACGAACACAATGCCGGTCGTCTCGCCGAGCGCAGGGGGTTGACCCTGGCTATCGTCTTCACTGGCACCATCCTGCTGGCTGAAGTCGTCGGCGGCATCCTGACCAACAGCCTGGCTCTCCTGGCCGACGCCGGTCACATGCTGGTTGACGTGGCTTCCCTGGTGATGAGCTTTCTGGCCATTGACTTCGCTTTGAGGCCTCCCAGCAAGGAACACACCTTCGGCTTCCATCGTTTGGAGATCCTGGCTGCCCTGGCCAACGGGGTGGCTTTGATTTTGATCTGCCTCTACATCTTCTACGAGGCCTACCAGCGCATCCTGAAACCCAGCCCGGTGCAGGGGCCAGGGATGTTGGCCATCGCCGTCATCGGGCTGGTGGCCAACGTGGCGGCGATCCTGGTTCTGCAGAGAGGAGAGAGCCTCAACGTCCGCAGTGCCTTCCTGCACGTCCTGGGTGACACCCTCTCCTCGGTGGGGATCATCGTAGGTGGCCTGGTGATGCTTTTCACCGGCTGGTACATCATTGACCCCATCATCAGTGTGATCATCGCCCTCCTCATCCTGGGCGGTGCCTACCGGGTCACCGTGGAAGCGGTCAACATCCTGTTGGAGGCCACGCCCAAGGGCATTGATCTGCGCCAGGTGGTGGAGGCGGTACAGAAAGTGGACGGGGTGAGGGACATCCACGACGTGCACATCTGGAGCATCACCTCGGGACTCCATGCTTTGAGTGCCCACCTTCTGATCGATGACCAACTGACCAGTTGCAGCGTGGACATCGTGGAGCGGGTGCGGTCGCTCTTGAAGCACGATTTCGACATCGCCCACACCACCCTTCAGTGCGAATGTGAATCCTGTGCCAATGGAGAGATGGTCTGCGTGCTGGACCGCTCAACATTTAACATAAACTCTTGACGAATGGGGTCAAATCTGGTAAAATTATGGGAAGGATTACGTGACATGATGAGAACCACTTGGCGTATCGGGAAGGTCTTTGGCATCGCCATAAACATTGATTCCAGTTGGCTCATCATCTTTGCCTTAGTCATCTGGACCCTGGCCGGGGCACATTTTCCCCAGCAATATCCCCGCTGGCCGACCTGGTTACATTGGATGGTGGGCGTGATTACGAGCATCCTCTTATTCGGCTCGGTGTTGGGCCACGAGCTGGCCCACTCCCTGGTGGCCATCGGTCAGGGAGAAGGGGTGCACAGTATCACCCTCTTCATCTTCGGCGGTGTGGCCAGGATCACCGAGGAGCCAGATGAGCCGCTCAAGGAGTTGCTCATGGCCATCGTGGGGCCCCTCTTCAGCCTGGCCACCGCGATGGCCTTCGGCGTCCTCTGGTTTTTGACTCGAGCTCTCATCCAGCCCTTGAGCGCCTTGGCCCGCTATCTGGCCATGATCAACGTTAGCCTGGCCATTTTCAACCTCATCCCTGGCTTCCCTTTGGATGGGGGGCGAGTGCTGCGGGCATTGATCTGGGGGCTCAGCGGAGACCTGAAGGTGGCCACCCGATTGGCCTCCTGGGCTGGCCAGGGGATAGCCTTTCTGTTCATGCTGGGAGGTACCTGGCAGGTCTTCGGAGGCCGATGGCTCGACGGACTGTGGATCATCTTCATCGGCTGGTTTCTGTACAGTGCGGCCACCAGTGGCTATCGGCAGGTGCTGGTCAGAGAGATGCTGGGGGAGGTCAGGGCTGGCGATCTGATGACCACGGACTTCGCTACGGTGAGCGGGGATCTCACCCTGCAGCAGTTAGTGGATGAGTACGTGTTGCGTCACCGCGAACATTCCTATCCCGTGGCCGATGTCGGCCTGCTGCGGGGCATCATCTGCCTGCACGACGTCAAAGCTGTTCCCAGAGAGAGGTGGCCTTTCACGAAGATAAGCGAAGTCATGACCCCTTGGGCGGAGTTAGAGACCGTCTCCCCTGGGGATGGTGGCAGTACTATCTTGGCGCGCCTGAACGCTCGTGACGTTGGCCAACTGCCGGTGGTGGAGGGGGAGAGGTTGATCGGCTTATTGCGTCGCAGCGATGTGCTCCGCTATCTGCAGGTGCGGATGGCCTAGGAGTACCGAGGGGGGCTACTTCGACGGCCTCCTTTGTGTAAATTAAGATAGAGGTGTGGTAGTAGATGTATCCTGAGAGCGAGATCCTGTTTCCACCCCGTTGCATCTTGGGTCTCAAGGGGTTGAGGGATGAGCAATGGGACGAGTTAGTAGGGCGAGTTTCTGTTTTGCCAGAGACACACGAGGACAGCTTGGCTTTCTGCTTGATGATGATCAAGCTGTGTAAGTGTCTGAGATGTGATCTTGGCAGCTACAGGGCTTCCCTTGGTTGCTGCACCTGTGCGCAGCGGGCCATCAAAGGGTTTAAGGGCTCTGACAGAGCCTTGTTGCGCTATTTATCCAGGGCCAGGAGGGAGGTACAGAGCTACTTAGAGAGCGTCGGTGCAGAGGAGAAGCAGGCGACTTGAGCGTGTTGGTCTCTAGGGGGGCGAGCGAGGCAGGCTGCGAGGGTTCACCCAGTGCAATCCGATGGGGTGAGCCCTTTTTGGTTTGGCTTGGACTTGTGAGGAGCCTTGTCTTGTCACTCTGATACCAATGTGGTATAATGGGTGGCGTGGAGGAGTCGGGGAAGTAAAAGCCGAAAAGAGGAAGGTACTTATGGAAATTGTCTTAGATCACCACATCGAAATTACACCAGACGTGCGTGGCGGGCGGCCCCACATTGCGGGCACGCGCATCACAGTGGCCGACATCGTCATCATGCACCTGCGCCTGGGCCAATCACTGGAGGAAATCGCTGGCAAGTACGATTTGGATTTGGCCGGTGTGTACGCTGCTATGGCTTATTACTACGACCATCGCGCAGAGATTGATGGGAGCATCGAAGCGGACGAAGCCTTTATAGACGCATTTCGCCGCAAGGACCCCTCGCTCTTGCAGGCAAAACTGAGGACACTACACAGTTACTAAACTTGATGTGGTAGGGGGTGGGAATGACCAAAATCTACATCTCCTCAACCTATAGCGACCTTGTGGAGCACCGCCAGCAAGTTTATGACATCTTGCGCAAGATGCGGTACGATGTGATCGCCATGGAGGACTACGTGGCCACCGACGAACGCCCGCTCGACAAATGTCTGGCTGACGTGGCCTCTTGCGACACTTACGTCGGCATCTTTGCCTGGCGCTATGGCTACATTCCGCCCGGCCAGGAGCAGTCCATCACCGAGCTGGAGTATCGGCGAGGGGGCGAGTTCGGCTTGGAGCGCCTGATCTTCCTGCTGGACGAAGATGCGCCCTGGCCGCACAGCAAGATGGAGAAAGGCGTGGGCGGGGAGAAGATCGAAGCCCTGCGGCGAGAACTCATGGCTGCTCACCTCTTACAGTTCTTCAAGACCCCTGAGGAACTGGCTGCGCAGGTTGCTGCGTCCGTCGCCAAGTGGGCACAGGAGCGATTGGACGCCGATATGGACTCTTTGCGGGTCAGGCAAGCCCAGGCCGACAAGGAGCGTCGCGAGATGCGCGAGCGCCAGCGCGTGGTCAACCTCCGTCCATTGGACGTGACCCATTTCAAAGACCGCCTCCGTGAGACGCGAGCCCTCTGCGACCACCTGGCCGAAGCCAGTGTGCGCCTGGTCAGCGTGGTTGGGCGGGGCGGGATGGGCAAAACAGCCCTCGCCAGCCGCGTCTTGGCCGACTTGGAACGGGGCAAGCTGCCAATCCCCGGCGAGGAGAGGGTGCTTCCCATAGACGGCATCCTCTACCTCAGCACGCGTAGCACCGGCTTGAGCCTGGAGCGTATCTACACCGATGTGGGGCGGATGCTTGGCGAGCCGGCCGCCGGCAAGCTGGCCGCCCGCTGGGCCGATAGAGACACGTCCTTGGCCACCAAGGTTGAATACCTGCTGGAGACCATGCGGGACGGCCTGTACCTCATCCTCCTGGACAACTTGGAGGACTACCTGACAGAAGAGGGAGACATCGCCGAGGAAGGCTTGCGTCTCTTCGTCGATCGCTGCCTGATTCAGCCCGATGGGGTGCGATTGGTCGTCACCTCGAGGGAAGAGGTTCGGCTTGCCGCCTCGGCGCTGCGCGGGGCGCGCCGCATCCTCTTGTGCGAAGGCCTAGCCGAGGACGAGGCCGTCACCCTCCTGCGTGACCTGGACCCACAGGGGACACTTGGCTTGCACGACGCGCCGGAGGAAGACCTGCGCCGCGCCGCTAGACTCACGCAGGGCATCCCCCGTGCCCTGGAAATCCTGGCTGGCATACTGCACCGAGACCCGACCGCCAGCCTGCCCAAATTGCTGTCCGACGAGGCGGCATTCGGCGCTGAGGTGGTGGAACAGTTGGTGGACGAAGGCTACCGCCGCCTGAGAGAAGATGAGCGCCGGGTCATGGAGGCTCTGGCCATCTTCGACCGGCCGGTGGACGAGACCGCTATAGTTTACCTACTGCATCCCTGGTTCCCTGGTCTAGACGTCCGGGCTTGCCTGTATCGCCTAGTCAGTGGCTACTTTGTGAGCGTCAGCCGCATCACCGGCGAATACAGCCTACACCCTTTGGACCGAGATCACGTTTACCGCCAGCTACCCGAAGATGAAAAAGCATACGCCTACAACCGGCGCAACCTGGAGCTGCGCGCCGCCGATTTCTATGCCAGCATTCGTAAGCCCGAAAGCGAGTGGAAGACGATAGACGACCTGGCTCCCCAACTTGTCGAGTTCGAGCATCGCGTCCGCGCCGGGGATTACGACGGCGCTTGTTGGGTGCTGGAGCCGATTGACTTCGACTGCCTGCGCCTGTGGGGCTACTATGCCCGGCTGGTTGAACTACGAGAGAAGCTCCTGGGGCGGTTGACAGACCCTGGCTTGCGGGTGGCCAATCTGATCAGCCTGGGTCGTGCCTACCGAACCCTGGGACAGGTCGAGCGGGCTGTCAAGTTCTACGAAGAGGCGCTGGCTATCGCCCGTAAGATAGGTGACCGTGTGGGGGAAGGACAATGTCTTGGCAACCTAGGCACCGCCTACCTGGACCTGGGGCGGGTCAAGCAGGCCATTGCATTCTATGAGCAAGCCCTGGAAATCTTCCGCCAGATAGGCGACCGCCGGAGGGAAGGAGTTGTTGTGGGCGATCTTGGCAACGCTTGCTACAACCTAGGGCAGTTCGAGCGGGCCATCAAACTCTATGAAGAGGCATTAGCCATTGCCTGCAGCACAGGTGATCGTTCAGGGGAAGGGCGATGTCTCGGTAACCTGAGCCGCACCTACCGAATGCTGGGGCAAGTCCATCGAGCCATCGAGTTGTATGAAAAGGCGCTGGCCATTGCCCGCGAGATAAGTGACCGTGTAGGGGAAGGGCGCTGTCTCGGCAACATGGGCCGTGCCCACTTCGATCTAGGGCGGGTTGAGCAGGCCATCATATTCTATGAGCAAGCCCTGGAAATCTTCCGCCAGATAGGCGACCGCCGGCAAGAGGGAGTTGTCGTGGGCAACCTTGGCAACGCATACTACGACCTGGGGCAGGTTGAACGGGCTATTGAGTTCTACGAAGAGGCCTTGGCCATCGCCCGCGAGATAGGTGACTATGCAGGGGAAGGGGGACATCTCAGCAATCTGGGCAATGCCTACCTTTTCCTGGGGCAGATCGAGCGGGCTATCGAGTTGTATGAAAAGGCGCTGGCCATTGCCCGCCAGATCGGTTACCGCCCACAGGAAGGCTCGACTCTCGGCAATCTGGGTGCCGCCTACCTTGCCCTGGGGCAATTCGAGTGGGCCGTCAAGCTCTACGAAGAGGCCTTGGTCATCGTCCGCGAGATTGGCTATCGCCGGGGGGAAGGGATTGACCTTGGCAACCTGGGCAGAACCTACTACGCCCTGGGGTAGGTTGAACGGGCCATCAAGCTCTACGAAGAGGCCCTGGCTATCTCTTGCCAGATAGGTGACCACCACCTGGAATGGGCGGAACTCGACAACCTGGGCCTTGCCTACCTCACCTTGGGGCAGGTCGAGCGGGCCATCGAATTCTATGAGCGGGCCTTGGCCATCACTCGTGAAATCGGCGACCGCTCAGGTGAAAGCTATGCATTTCTGGGGTTGGGCAAGGCTTTGCTGACCACCGGCGAGTTCCCCAAAGCCCGCCAGCATTGCCAGGAAGCGCGTGACTTGGGCGTGCCGGAGACCAGCCACCTAGCGGCACTGGTGCTGGGGACTGTCCTTCTGCATCAGTGCGACCCGGCCGCTGGGGAGACCTTCGTGGATACGGCTGTCCGCTGCCGTGCCAGGTTGGACAAGACGGCGGGTTTGTACGAACCACGCTATGCGCTGGCGGCGGCGTTGATAGGACAGGCAGTCTGCGACCCGCGTTGGGCGGAGGAGGGCGAGCGAGCTGAGTTGCTCGCCCCGGCGTTGGCCGAATACCAGCGGGCGCTGGAGATCTGCGCCACGCCAGGGGTCGTCCGTGACGTGCTCCGTGACCTGGAAATGATCCAGGCGGCGGGCATCAAGGGTATGGAACCAGCCTTTGAGCTGCTGGAAGGTTATATCGCTGAGAAGAAGGAGGCGCAATGATTGACCCTACCCTCATGGCTGCCATCCTGGACAGCCTCAAAGACCCGCTACTGTTCGCCGATACAGAGCACATGATCCGCTACCTGAACAAGGCCGCCATCACTTACTACAGCGAGGGGGAAAGCCTGCTCGGTCGCTCGCTGCTGGATTGTCACAACGAGCAATCGCAGCGGCAGATCATCGAGATTCTGGCGGCCATGCAGGCCGGAGAGGAAGAACGGCTCATTACTGACAACGAAAAGCACCGCATCTACATGCGGGCGGTGCGCGGCCCAGACGGCCAGGTTCTGGGCTACTACGAGCGCTATGAGCCGCCGGCAGGATGACACAACCGCTGATGGGTAGAACATTGCGGACGGTAGGCATCCATCAATGACAATCAGCGACATTCCCAGCGGTCTGTGGCCGCACTTCCCAGAGTGTGACGTCCGAACCCTGGACCTTGACCGCGACGCTAACCTGATCATTCAGCTTACGGGCTGGACAAAAAACGCAACTTGGTGTATGATATGCCTCGGTTCTGTGAACACTGAGTGGAAGGAGACAGAAGTTGGATCAAACAGAGGCTTTGCTTAGAGAGATCACCGAGGCACCAGGGGTGCCCGGCTACGAGGGCCAGGTGCGGGCAATCATCCGCCGCCACCTGGAGGAGGTCACCACTATCGAGCAGGATAAGATGGGCAGCATCATCTGCAAAAAAGCGGGCCTGGCCGACTCGCCCAGGGTGATGCTGGCCGGACACATGGACGAGATCGGCTTCATGGTCAAGCTCATCACCAAGGAGGGCTTCGTCAAGTTCGTCCCGCTGGGCGGATGGTGGGATCAGGTGATGCTGGCCCAACGCGTGGTCATCAAGACCGCCCAGGGCGACGTCTTCGGCGTCACTGGAGCCAAGCCACCCCACATCCTGCCGCCCGACGAGCGGAAGAAGATGGTCGAGAAAAAGGACATGTACATTGACATCGGGGCCACCAGCGAGGGGGAGGTAAAGGAGCGAGGGGTGTGCCCCGGCGACCCCATCATCCCCATCAGCGATTTCGCGGTCCTGGCCAACCCCAGGACCTACATGGCCAAAGCCTGGGACGATCGGGTTGGCTGTGCCCTGTTCATCCAGGCCATTCAACGCCTGGCCCAGGAACCTCACCCCAACACGGTCTACGGGGTGGGCACCGTTCAGGAGGAGGTGGGACTCAGGGGCGCCAAGACCAGCGCCCACGCCGTCTCGCCCGACGTGGCCATTATCCTGGAGGTGGACATCGCGGGCGACGTGCCGGGAATCGAGCCCGAGGAATCGGCCATCAAGCTGGGCAAAGGCCCCACCCTGCTGGTGTACGACGCCCGTATGATCCCCAACCTCAAGCTGCGCGACCTGGTGATCGAGACGGCTCAAGAGCTGGACATCCCCCTGCAGTTCTCGGCCATGGAGGGAGGGGCCACCGACGGTGGCATGATCCACGTTCACGCCGAGGGGGTACCCGCAGTGGTCCTGGGCGTGCCCACCCGTCACATCCACAGCCACGTGGGCATCTTGCACCGGGATGATTACGACCATGCCCTGAAGCTGGTTGTAGCCCTGATCAAAAAGCTGGACCAGACCACGGTGCAGGGGTTGACGGTTTAACAACCGTACCCGGGGACGGCTGCGGAAGCTTTTTTCAGTAAACTCAGACTTGCGTTTTGACTATAACCCGTGTATACTATTCGACGAGGTCGGTTTGACCCACGAAGGCCAGGGGGCGAAACATCAATCAAGAGGGAGAGCGCGATTAAATGTTTGAAAAACATATTGGTGTGGACTTGGGCACGGTTAACGTAATGGTCTACGTAAAAGGGAAGGGCATTGTCCTGCGTGAGCCCTCGATGGTCGCCATCTCGGTAAACGAAAACAAGATCGTGGCGGTGGGCGAGGAGGCTCGCAGAATGATGGGACGTACTCCTGAGAACATCGAGGTGATGCGGCCCATGCGCGATGGGGTCATCGCTAATTACGTCGTAACCGAAGCCATGCTGCGCTATTTTATCACCAAGGTCTGTGGGCGTTTTCGCCTCTTCCGACCGATGGTGATGGTCACTGTGCCTGTCGGTGTTACCAGTGTGGAGAGACGGGCCGTGCACGAGGCCGCCATTCAGTCCGGAGGCAAGGAGGCCCATCTCATTCCTGAGCCCCTGGCGGCGGCCATCGGGGCCGGGCTGCCCATTGGCACCCCAACAGGCAACATGGTGGTCAATATCGGCGGCGGAACAACTGAATCGGCGGTTATCTCCATGAACGGCATCGTGGTCTCCAGCTCGGTTCGCGTTGGCGGGGACGAAATGAACGAGGCCATCATGTCCTATGTCAGAAAGAAGTACAACCTGATGATCGGGGAGCCAACAGCGGAGGAGATAAAGTTTCAAATCGGCAGCGCCATGCCGCTCGATGAGGAGATGGTCATAGATGTACAGGGAAGGGATCAGGTGGCTGGCTTGCCCAAGACCATTCAAATCAATTCGGGCGAGGTGACAGAAGCCATCGCCGAGCCTTTGGCGGCTATCGTGGGGGTGGTCAGAGCCGTGCTGGAGAAGACGCCCCCTGAGTTGTCTTCGGACATCATAGACCGGGGGATGGTGCTGGTCGGCGGGGGGGCCCTTTTGCGCAACATGGACCGGCTGTTGACCAAGGAAACGTGGGTGCCTTGTTCCGTAGCCGAGGATGCCATGGCCTGTGTTGCCAAGGGCGCTGGCAGGGCTCTGGAGAACTATCATGTTTTGAAGAGGAGCCTGGCCTTTTTCTAACCTCTGGTTCCTTTCACTTCGACAAAGCTCAGTGTAAGGCTTTGTCAATTTACAAGCCGCCATGAAGGTCGGAGCCTTCATGGCGGCTATTGTTAGGAAACTGCTATTCGATGGTTTCCCTGTTGGCAGGGACAACCCCTGGCTGATCCTGCTATGTGCCGAGGTAGTAAGTCATTCTCTGCAGGTAGATCACTGGATCCATATACTGGACTTGAATCTCGGGCGGGACGCTGAGGGTGATGGGAGCGTAGTTGAGGATGGCTTTGACGCCGGCTTCGATGAGGTTCTCGGCCACATTATGCGCCTCGCTGGCGGGCACGGCGATAATGGCTATCTTGATCCCCGTCTTCCTCACATACTGCGGTATCAATTGGCTGTCCAGGATCTCGAACTGGCCCAGCTTCTGGCCGATTTTGTGGGGATCGCGGTCGAAGACGGCAGCGATGTTAAAGCCTCGCTCCTCAAACCCCCCATAGTGGAGGACGATGGCACGGCCCAGGTCTCCTGCGCCGATCAGGATCATCTGCCATTTGCCGGTTGCGTTCAGGATCCGCTTTAGTTGTTGCTGGAGGTGCTCTATCTCATATCCGGTTCCCTGTTTTCCGAACTCGCCGAAGTGGGAGAGGTCCTTGCGGATTTGGGCTGGGCTGAGCCCCAGTTTTCTCCCCAATTCCTGCGAGGAGGTGATCTCCTGGCCTTTTTGGGCCATGAAGGTAAGGGCACGCAGGTAGATGGGCAGGCGGCTTACGATGGTGTAGGGGGCGTCTTTTGTGTCCATCTCGATCCTCCTGATAATTTCCAAACGGTAAGGCCGGCTGCAGTTGTGAACCTTTGGATATATGATACCATGTTCTGGGGTTATTGGCAAACTTCCAGAAGCATCGCCCTGAGCTAAAGCTCTGGGCTAAAAGAGCGAATAATCAGATAGGGTGTCTTCTATGTTCTTCGATGAAGCCAGGATTTACGTTAAGGCTGGCGACGGCGGAGATGGCTGTGTGAGCTTCCGCCGCGAGAAATACGTGCCCCTGGGTGGGCCCAATGGCGGCGATGGCGGCAGGGGCGGCGATGTCTACCTGGTAGCCAACCCGCACCTGAACACCCTCGTCGGCTTCAAGCGCCGCGTTCATTTCAAAGCCCAGCGAGGCAGCCACGGCAGGGGCAAGGGGCAGAAGGGTCGGCAGGGCGACGACGTTTTTATCGAGGTGCCGCCCGGCACGGTGGTTCGGGATGCTGAGACAGGGGAGTTCATCGCCGACCTGACGGAGGAGGGGCAACAAGCGCTGGTTGCCCAGGGGGGACGGGGTGGACGAGGCAACGCAGCCTTTGCTACCCCCACGAATCAGGCTCCCCGCATCGCCGAGCGGGGCGAGCCCGGCCAGGAGCGCCGGCTCTACCTGGAGCTAAAACTCATCGCTGACGTGGGTATCGTTGGCGTACCCAACGCTGGCAAGTCAACCTTGCTGTCTGTGGTCAGCGCCGCCCGGCCCAAGATCGCCGATTACCCCTTCACCACCTTGGAGCCCAGCTTGGGAGTGGTGATCCTCGACGACTACACCAGTTTTGTCATGGCCGATATCCCCGGCCTGATCGAGGGAGCCCACGCTGGCACTGGTTTGGGCCACGAGTTCCTGCGCCACATAGAGCGCACCCGGATAATTATCCACCTTCTGGACGGGGCCTCGGCCGATCCCCTGAGCGATCACGAGAGCATCAACCAGGAGCTGGCCCTCTTTGATCCTGAGCTGGCCCGTAAGCCCCAATTAGTGGTGCTGAACAAGATGGATCTGCCCCAGGCCCAATCGCTCTGGCCTTCGGTCAAGAAGGCGATGAAGGAGCAAGGACAGAGGGCCCTGAGCATCTCGGCTGTTACGGGAAAGGGAGTCGAGGAAATGTTATATGTCGTGACGGAGATGCTGGAGAGCTTGCCGCCCCCCCTTCATCCCCCCCAAAGTTGGGGGGGAAAGAGGGGGGGCGAGGAGCCCGCAATCACTGAGGTCAAGGTCTTCCGGCCCGCTGAGGAGGACCAGGCTTTCACCATCACCTGGGAGGACGACGCCTGGCGGGTGCGGGGTGCCGAGGTAGAACGGGTCGTGGCCATGACCAATTGGGACCTGGACGAGGCGGTGCAGCGCTTTCAACGCATCGCGGAAACCATGGGATTAAAGGGGGCTCTCAGGGAGGCGGGAGTGCAGCCGGGCGACACAGTGCGCATCGGCCAGGTCGAGCTCGAATGGCAATAACCAACGTCCAGGGATCAGGGATCAGCAATCAGTATGGGGGTGGGTATGCGTGTGGGGGTATTGGGCGGCACCTTTGATCCCATCCACATCGGCCACCTGGTAGCGGCGGAGGAAGCCAGGGCACAGTTGGGGTTGGATCGGGTCGTCTTCGTTCCTGCTGGGCTGCCGCCTCACAAACTCACCGATCACGTCTCGTCGGTTGCCCATCGGCTGGCTATGGTGAAGCTGGCCATCGCCAGCAACCCTTACTTCACCGTCTCCCGGGTGGACATTGACCGCTTCGGTCCTTGCTACACCGTTGACACTATTGAGCTTCTGCGAGACGAAGGGGGCCCTGATGTCGAGTTGTATTTCATCATGGGCTCGGATTCCTTGGCCGATATTCTTACCTGGCACAGGCCGGAGCGCTTGATCAGGCTGTGTCGCCTGGCAGTTATGGAACGGCCCGGCTATCGGGTTGACATGGAGGAATTGGAGCGGCTGTTGCCTGGCATTACCTCACGGGTCCATTTCATCAATTCGCCCCGGTTGGACATTTCGTCCACTGACATCCAAAGGCGGGTGCGCGAGGGGTTGCCCATCAAGTACCAGGTGCCCGAGGCGGTGGAGGACTACATCTACGAACACGAGCTTTACACGGGAAGAGATAGGGATCAGGGATTAGGGATCAGGGACCAGGGAGAAGTGTAACAGGCGTGGAGCTAAGTCTGTCTACTGGTTGCATTTATATTTACCCTCT
>Ga0194126_10009779_pt1 | contig 12695 bp, 6 predicted proteins | sample TA2KigC150mmetaG_FD_148641 | JGI IMG/M metagenome (GOLD analysis project Ga0194126, IMG submission 148641) | Freshwater microbial communities from Lake Tanganyika, Tanzania - TA2015035 Kigoma Deep Cast 150m | ecosystem: Environmental > Aquatic > Freshwater > Lake | place: Tanzania: Lake...
ATTGGAGGGTTTCAATAATAAGATCAAGGTTCTCAAACGATCAGCTTATGGGTTTAGAGATGATGATTATTTTGCCTTAAGAGTTTTGGGTCTTCATGAATCCAGGTACGCATTGTTGCGATGAATCTTCTGTTTTAACGGTTTTATATGACATTCCTTCGACTCCTCCGGAAAAAAATGATTCAGGAAAACGTTTCCCCTTTTTACCAATGCACGCTTGTATGACTGATTCTTTGATTTGATCATAGGCAATGAGGATCTTCTCTTGCGTTTTTCTTCTTCTCATCTTCGGCAAAGTCAATCGTTCAGAAACAAGTGTCCTAAGCGTATTGTCAATGGATTGAAGATCTTCCTGTGGATCTAATCCCAAAATAGTAAGGATTATTCGGTCAATTTCCTTCCGGTCATCAGAACTCCATCCCTTTCCAGTACTTTGAATCCTTTTCTTAAGCAATTTAGTAAAAACTTTACTACTGATAAGAAGTTTTGGGTTGATAACGAGCGCATTCTCTGCTTCGTAGGTCATATTATCAAGCACACCATCTCCAAGGTTGATTCTGCTGTTATTTTCGATCAGCAATGCTTGGATTGTTGAGTTTAATGAGATTTTAAGAATATCAATGTACTCTTTGTTCGTCAGGATTATTTCATAAAATCGATCAGCCGCGAGAACTTTGTTATTGAAAAAAATTGAGAATCTATCATTAAATGATTTTGGCCAAAGAAAATCAGCAAACTCATTTAATTCAAAGGAATACCAGTTTTTCCTTGACGCTACAGATGGAACCTTTGGCCACAAAACATTGTCCTTTGTCCTTTGTTTTTCGCCCCATTCAATATAGCTCAAGGCGCCATAATGCTGAAGCTTCTTCAGTTCTTTTTTTGTCTTATCACAGTAGAAAAGGAAGAACTTTAACTTTTCCGGGTCAATAATAATGAATTCGGATTCTTTCGGACTTTTAATAATCTTTTTGAGATAACAGGATTCAATTTCTCCCTTCCAGCCCCTGGAATTGCTGCAGATTACCCTTATCCCAGGCGCCAAATATTCTGCTGACGGTTTTTCGCTTATATATTCATTCTCTATTTCATGGGGTTTAAGGTAAAAGAAGTCATTGATGCCCGTAGTAATCCCTCTTTTTATGTCAGCAATTCTTTTTAAAGGTACAAGCTTATCGGTACATTTCTCAATAATCTCAAAGTAGATATCAGGCGCCCTCAGGTATTTGCTCCATTTGGACAATTCTTTCTGGCTTTTCAATTCATTCTCCAGATAATCCTGACGAATATGCCGGATTCGAAAGTTCTTATCCTCAAATGCATGAATTAATGGAACTATCTCCCTGGAATGTTCATAGGAATGCTCTATGTTTCGGATGATCCCCTCCAGGTTGTTCCATCTGTTCAAATCGCTGATTGTAAGGTCCTCATGTCGGAGGATCTCTTTAAGACCTTTCTTGACCTTTATGAACATGACCTGATTGGTTTCCCTTTTTTCAGGATCATTACAGCGTTCCAGCACTGTAAAGACCGTATTTACAGCCACATCATCAAACCATGGTTCTGCCCAGGAACCAACGATCATCTTAATTTTAAAATGATCCAGTAAAAACTGCTTTAAAATCGTACCATAAGCAACATCCATCCAGGAATTGGAGGTAATGATAGCCATACAACCATTGTTTGAGAGGAGAGATGTTGCGTAAATCATCAGGTAAGCATAGATATCAGCTTGCCCCGACAGGTTCAGTTCAATATTACCGTTTTCGATATGACCGGAAATCCATGAAAAATTAGGGCTCAACCCCTGATCAGCCATGTATTGTAACTCAACCTTGAGGTTTGCATTCTTGATGCTGAAGAGCGCTGGATAGGATGTGAAAAAATGTCTTGCGATGGCTTTTGTCAGCTCCTTCTTATAGCCCGGAACTTTTTTTTCTATCAGTTCTTGCCTGATGAACGGAAAATTTCCAACCAGCCCATTGAATGAAGGCACTTTTACGTTGGCCTTGATATAATTCTTTCCCGCATTTGGAGGGGGAAATTCGATGATATCACCCGTATTGACAGTGAAAAGATCTGCATGTAATATTCTCGGGAAATTGTTAAAGTCTGCAGGGTTTTGCCTGAAGAGGTTAATCGTTGATAATTCTGCAGGGAATTTGCCGATATCAATTCCCCAGATTCTGTCAAGCAATTCAGTGTGCCTGATCTGACGATCAAGATATTTCAACCTGCTGTACAATCTCATCAGAAATGTTCCTGACCCGCATGTGGGATCGGCGTATGTGTGAGAGGCATCATTAACAATGGTAGCTATCACAAAATCGACAAGGTCTTCTCTCGTAAAATATTGACCGAGAGTATGCCTGCTTTCCGGCTCAATGAGCTCTTCAAACAGCTCACCTATGACATCCTCGGGTACCTGATTGAAATCATAAACAGCCAGTTCAGTCAGCAATTCTGTCAAGATCTCTTCGGAATCCTGAGGTATACCAAGTTCGTCCATGGGAATCCGCTGAAATACCGCTTGCCAGTCTTTGTCGCAAGCACATTTAAAGGCAAACGCAAGAGATTCTTCAAGCTTCGTCTCCGAAGTATAGATATCCGGCAAATCGGAAAAATACCGCTTGATGGTTAAATAAAAAATAATGCGGGTAACCAGACCGTAAACCCTTTGAGATGCAATGATTCTAAAAAACTCATCCTCTGTGGAATAGTATATTGCCTGTTCCGCAGCGTATTTTGAGATAACAGGTTTGAACTCTTTCCTGTGATACATCGAATGAACCTGAAATTCGAAAGACGGGAGCAGTCTCTTTACCGAATTTCGAAGAAAATCAATGAAATAATGCTTCTCCGGTTTGAACTTGAGGAACTTCCCGGTTTTGCTGATTTGCAGCAGTTCATCAATGATTTTTTGAACGTATTTCCTGATCTTGATCTGGATATCTGCCCTCTTCCAATCCTGAATATCTGCAAAGATCAGATAAGATTCAGAATCAATAAGATCCATTTTCGAATCCCTGATCTTGTAAGCATTAAGAGTTTGAAAATTCCATGTATAAGCAATTTTGACTTTGAGCGCTTGCGCTTTGCCAGCAAACCTTTCCAGGTTTTCTGGTTCACCATGCGGCTTTTTTAGTTCAATGTATGAAAAGGGGATCGTTTCCTGTTCATCAGCCCATATGATGATATCTGCAAAATAGGTTGATTTTCCAACTTTTATGGAGGGTTCAACGGAAGCTGATCTGAAAGGATACTCCCTCTCGGCCAGGTATTCAGAGAACCAGTGGGCAATTTTTGATGCAAGTTCTCTTTCATTGGTTTGGATCATATCAGCGCTCATTTAACAGAGCGTCAAACTTAGTCATTTTTATGAAAGAATATCTTCTATTATTACAAGCCTTATCTTCATTACTTTTGTAAGATGAGACAATTCATTAATGATTATATCAGGAAGAATTTTTTAATAACTCCTGACGATCTAATCCTTATAGCCATTTCTGGCGGTTTAGATTCTTTGGTCTTGTTTCATTTGCTGAAAGAGTCAGGATACCATACCGCTCTGGCTCACTGCAACTTTGGCTTAAGGGGAAATGAAAGTGAAGCAGACGAAGCATTTATCAGAGAATTGGCGAAAAAATATCGTGTTCCTGTCTTTGTCAAGCGTTTTGATACAGCCGGGTATGCAAAAAAGAAAGGGATCTCCATCCAGATGGCTGCCCGCGAACTCCGGTACAACTGGTTTGAAGAGATCAGAAAAAATGAAGGATACGACTGGATTGCCACAGCGCACCACCTGGATGACCAGATCGAGACCTTCTTCATCAACTTGTTAAGGGGAACCGGAATCAGTGGATTAGGAGGGATCATGCCCCGGAATGGAAAGATCATCCGCCCCATCCTGTTTGCCACCCGTAAGGAGATACTGGCATATGCAAAGCAGCACAAACTCTCATTCCGGGAAGATAGTTCGAATACATCAAAGAAATACCTGCGAAACCGGATCCGGCTTGACCTGATACCGTTGATAGAAGAGATACAACCGGAGTTTCAATCAATCATGGCCGATAATATCCGGAGGCTGAAAGAAACGAATGACATCTTTCTTGCATCTATGGCCGGGATCCGGAAGAAGCTCATCCGGAAATCGAAAGACGGCGATCAGGTAAATGCGAGCGAACTGCGAGATGTTTCATTGACTTTCCTGTATGAACTCTTATCTCCCTACGGTATTAATGAAGCCGTTTGCGGCGACTTGATGAAAAGCCTCTCTGAAACGGAAGCCAAATTGTTTCAATCCGAAGGATACGAGTTGAGGTTAGAGCGGGGAATGGTGTTCATCACGCAAAGGGCGCAAAGAAAGAAGGAAGGGCGCAAAGAGAAAGTATATCAAATCCGGAAAGGGCAACGTGAAATGCGGATTCCAATCCACCTTTCTTTACGGGAGGTCAATAAAGAGAAGGAATCTGATGTTCCCCTCGACCGGAGATTTGCTTCCCTTGACAAAGACAAACTCCAATTCCCGTTATTGTTGCGAAGATGGAAACCCGGAGATGTCTTTCATCCATTCGGGATGCGAGGAAAAAAGAAGCTCTCCGACTTTTTCATTGACCGGAAGATGACCACCCGGGAGAAAGAAGATACCTGGCTGTTGATCTCCGGAGGCGCCATTGCCTGGGTAATCGGTCACCGGATCGACCACCGTTTCCGGGTGACGGGGAAAACAAGAGCGATCCTTCGAATTTCCGTTGGAGTTGTTATCTGATTTCAGGTTTCGTTGCTCGTTGTTAGTCACAAAGTCACAGAGTTACAGACCGCATTTCCTGGCCATTGAACTCAGTGCCTGATTCAGGCTTCTTTTTTCTGTAAAGGGCGCATATTTTGAGAAATCCTGGCGATAGGTTTCGATAAGATCATGCTGGATGCTGATTACATTCGTCATTCGGCTATTTCGTGAATTCCATTCGACCTATTCGTCATTCGATTAATTCGTGAATTCCATTCGTCCTATTCGTAAATTCCATTCGACCTATTCGTCATTCGCCCTATTCGGGAATTTCATTAACCCAACGGGGTCAACCAGACCAGGCTTAAAACTTTACAAACTAACATAAAAGTTACTAACAACTTTGTTACTAACAAGAATGTTAGTTATCTTTGAGGAAAATTAAATTATGGAAACGCCGTTCGTCTTTGGGAAACTTGCATCAGGTGACGATTTTACCAACAGAAAGGAAGAAATCAAACGACTGAAAACCAATTTTGGATCAGGAACGAATACCGTCATCATCTCGCCCCGGAGGTGGGGAAAATCATCACTTGTGGAAAAGACAGCAAAGGAGTTTGCAAGATCTGCAAAAAAGATCCGATTCATATTTTTGGATCTTTTCAATATCCGTACAGATGAAGAGTTTTATAAGTTGCTTGCGGAACAGGTCGTCAGAGCCACTTCCACACGGATAGAGGAGTTACAGTCCATAACAAGGAAATTTTTCAGGCAGTGGGTGCCCAGAATCAGTTTCTCACCAGACCATGTGCAGGAGATCTCCCTCGGACTGAATTGGGAGGAAGTAAAGAAACAACCAGACGAGATACTGGATCTTCCTCAGAACATCGCGAAGGAGAAGGGGTGGAAGATCGTGATTTGCCTCGACGAGTTTCAGAATATCGGATTTTATGAAGACAATCTGGCTTTTCAGAAAAAGCTCCGTTCACACTGGCAAAGGCATCAGGATGTCTCCTATTGCATCTACGGAAGCAGGCGCCATATGCTGATGGATGTCTTCACTTCTCCTACGATGCCACTTTATAAGTTCGGGGACCTTATTTTCCTGGAAAAGATCGGGAACAGAGATTGGCAGGGGTATATTGTGGAACGATTCAGGGAAACCGGCAAGCGGATCCTGCCTGAACAAGCTTCACACATCGCCACACTTGTGGAAAATCATCCGTTTTATGTTCAGCAATTGGCTCAATTATGCTGGTTGCGATGCACAAAAGAAATGACTGATTCGGTCATCGAAGAAGCATTAGAAGGGCTGATCCTTCAGCTTGGCTTGCTGTTCCAGAATCTTACTGAATCGTTGCCAACCGGACAGCTCAGATTCCTTGAAGCTATGTGCAACGGGGAATCCCGTTTCAGCACCCGGGAAGTCATCCAATCCTACAGACTGGCCACATCGGCAAATGTCAACAGGGTCAAATCAGCCTTGATATCAAAAGAAATTATTGACAACCAGGGAACCGGGTTCGACTTCGTTGACCCCATTTACAAATTGTGGCTGAAAAGGGTATATTTCCGAACCTTATGAAACAATTTGAAAGTATATCTTTCTATACTTCCAAAGCAGTAATCCGGAAATGTCCGGATCGCCAGCAGTTACCGCATTCCCTGGCCATTGAACGCAGTGCCTGATTCAGGCTTCTTTTATCTGTATAGGGCGCATATTTTGAGAAATCCTGGCGATAAGTTTCGATAAGATCATGCTGGATCCTGAATACATTCGTCATTCGGCTATTTCGTGAATTCCATTCGACCTATTCGTCACTCTTCCTATTCGTAAATTGCATTCGTCCTATTCGTCATTCGGCTAATTCGTGAATTTGAATCAAATGCCATGAATGATCAAGAATAGAAATGACAAGAATTCACGCATTGCCGTATTCCATTCGCCGAATTCGTCATTCGGCTAATTCGTGAATTCCATTCGACCTATTCGTCATTCGATTAATTCGTAAATTCCATTCGTCCTATTCGTCATTCGGCTAATTCGTGTATTTGAATCAACCCTATCTGAAAGATTCTTCTTACTTTTGTACACTTATAAATATCTCCATATTTTGGGTATATGAAAAAGCATTTCCTGGTATTGGCATTGCTGGTTTTCCCGCTGATGCTCTTGTCACAAATTCTCACACCGATAAAATGGTCTTTCCAGGTCAACCGCATCAGCGATGAGAAGGTAGAACTGGTTTTCAAAGCCAATATAGATAAGGGGTGGCACCTGTACTCGCAGTTTATCCCGGAAAACGGACCCATTCCCACTTCGTTCAAATTCGAAAAATCACCCAGCTACCAGCTCTCCGGAAAACTATCCGAACCCAAAGGGATCGAGGAATACGATGCGATGTTCGAGATGAAGCTCAAGTTTTTCAGTGATGAAGCTGTCTTCAAGCAGAAGATCATCATCCTGAATGACCAGGCATTCAAGATCAACGGGGTGCTTGAGTTTATGTGCTGTGACGACAAACAGTGTCTGCCTCCGGAGGAAGTTGAGTTTTCCTTCAATATCGGAAAAGCGGCCAAACCATTTGCCAAGGCAAAAGGATCGCAAACAGATACCTCTTTGATCAAACCAGATTCTGCTGTTTTATCGGATTCTGGAGCAGTTGGTGCAGATACCTCCCTGGCTGTTAAGCCTGGTGTGAAAACTGAAACGTCGGAGGGACAGGAAAACCTGTGGTGGTTTTTCCTGATCTCTTTCCTGGCGGGACTGGCAGCCATCCTCACTCCCTGCGTGTTCCCCATGATCCCGATGACCGTCACTTTCTTCATGCACGACAAGGAGAAAAAGAATGCCAAGATGCAGGCCATTGTGTATGGTATTTCCATCATTTTGATCTATACCGTCATTGGAACCATCGTGGCGGTTACGCTGGGTGCCAATTTTGCCAATTTCCTAAGTACTCACTGGATCCCCAATGTCTTTTTCTTCCTCATCTTCGTCTTCTTTGCCGCATCATTCCTGGGCATGTTTGAGATCACCCTGCCGAGCTGGCTGATCAGTAAAGCGGATAAGCAAGCAGATAAAGGCGGATACAGCGGCGCTTTCTTTATGGCCTTTACCCTGGTGTTGGTTTCTTTTTCCTGTACAGGACCCATCGTTGGGGCGATTCTGGTGCAGTCAGCCAGTGGTGAAGTGCTGATGCCAATCATCGGAATGCTTGGCTTTTCATTGGCCTTTGCGCTTCCGTTCACCCTCTTTGCTTTCTTCCCTTCGTGGCTGAGCGGTCTTCCAAAATCGGGCGGCTGGCTGAACTCAGTGAAAGTTGTTCTGGGTTTCCTGGAACTGGCGCTGGGTTTGAAGTTTCTCAGCATCGCAGACCAGACCTATCATTGGGGAATTCTTGACCGGGAGATCTACCTCGCCTTCTGGATTGTGATCTTCACCCTGATGGGATTCTACCTCCTTGGAAAACTGAAGTTTTCGCATGACAGCGACCTGCCCTATATCGGCGTTCCGCGACTGGCCCTGGCCATCATCACCTTCACATTTGTGGCCTACATGATACCTGGTATGTTTGGCGCCCCGCTGAAAATGCTCTCCGGCTATCTGCCGCCGCAATCTTCTCACGACTTCGATCTCCCAACGATCATTCGCCAAAATGCAGAAATGGTTTCAACCAACGAAGCGGATAAAAACTATGAACTTTGTGAAAAGCCGAGATATGGTGAGTTTCTCCATCTTCCACATGGATTAAAAGGGTATTTTGATTACGAACAGGGAATGGCTTGTGCACGGAAACTCAATAAGCCGGTCTTTATCGATTTCACCGGTCATGGATGTGTCAATTGCCGGGAAATGGAAGCCAACGTGTGGTCAGATCCCCGTGTTCTCAAACGAATGCGTGATAATTTTGTGGTGATCGCCCTGTATGTGGATGATAAAACATCCTTACCGGAATCAGAGTGGGTGGTTTCCAAATATGACGGGAAAACAAAAAAGAACATCGGCAAGAAGTATGCTGATTTCCAGATATCCAGATTCAATGTCAACGCCCAACCTTACTATGTTTTACTTGATACGGCCGGCGAACTGCTGAACAAACCCCGGGCTTATGACTTGGATGTGGATGCTTTCGTTAGTTTTTTAGATGAAGGGTTAGCGAAGTTTAATAGTCACAGAGTCACAAAGTCACAAAGTCACAGAGTCACAAGTGAAGGTTATCATCCTTAGTGGCTTCGTGTCTTCGTGGCGAACCAAATATCAATAATTATGAAATACATCTTTAAATCCCTGTTTTATCTGCTTTTTATAACCATTTTCCCTGGACTGCAAGCCCAAACATTTACGCAGTACAATACCAGTATTACCAACGTCGCTTACGGTGCTTCCGCCTGGGGCGATTATGACAAGGATGGCGACCTGGACCTGCTCTTGTGTGGTGATCGGACCACTGGGAGTTTCTATGCCGGGATCTTCCGCAATGACAATGGATCGTTCGTCAACACCAATGCCGGACTTACCGGCCTTGCTTACGCTTCCGCCGAATGGGGAGACTTCGACAATGATAATGATCTCGATATCATCCTTTCAGGGTATGACATTAATTCGACCCCTGTAAGCCAGATTTATCGAAACGACAACAACTCATTCGTTTTTCTAACAGAACTGTCAACTTCTGTGGCCGATGGGGAATCCACCTGGGGTGACTACGACAATGACGGCGATTTGGATATTCTTGTTGTGGGAAGCTATAAGATCACCATATTCCGAAATAATGGTGACGGGACCTTCACGGATATCATCCCTCACCTGCAGGAACTGCAATCAGCATCCGCCCGTTGGGTGGATTTTGACAACGATGGCGATCTTGATATCCTCATCAGCGGTGACAGTGGTGGCGGGTTTGTGACCAAATTGTACAGGAATACGGCTGGTGATTTTCAGGTGGTTGATGCAGGTTTTCCCGGCTTGTCGGCCGGAACCATTAACTGGGGAGACCTCGATAACGATGGGGATATGGACCTGATCATCACCGGATTTGATGATGCCCTTGATCCGCAGTTTTTTGTCTACCGGAACGACGGCAATGACCTGTTTACCGAGATCAACACGTACATCACCGGCATTGCCCTGAGTTCGCTCGATTTGGGGGATGTCGACAACGACGGCGATCTCGATATGGTCTTTTCCGGGAAAAGCGCCGGTTGCGGATCCCAATATTCTGCCATGTACCGGAATATGGGCAATTGGCTCTTCTTTGACATGGGTGCGACCCTGGTTGATCTTAAACGTTCTTCCGTCTCCTTTGGTGACTTTGACAATGATGGCGATATCGATGTATTCCTAAGCGGATTGAATGGTTATGATGACGCCGTTTCGGCATTGTTCCGAAACGAAAATGGCGCCAATGCTTTTGTTCCCAACACCAATCCAACTGCTCCGGATGGGTTGTTAACCGCCAGCAGCGATGGAAGCGATATCACTTTTTCATGGAACCGGGCGCAGGATGCCCAAACACCATCCGACGGATTATCCTATAACCTCCGAGTAGGAACAACTTCCGGCGGACATGAGATATTGTCCTCCATGTCCTGCAACTGCGGATTTAATAAACGTTCAGCGCTGGGTAACGTGAACCAGGATACCTCCTGGAACTTGCTGAGCCTTTCACCGGGAACTTATTATTGGAGTGTTCAGGCGCTTGACAACGGCGGCATGGCCTCTGTGTTTGCAACCGAACAATCGTTCACGGTATTGCCAGCAGGGATTGCTGCATATGCTGACCATGTTTCCGTCACGGTTTACCCGAATCCGGCCAATGACATCCTGTTTGTTCGTTTCGATTCCCAGGACAAGCCTCAACCGGTGACCATTTATAACGGCCAGGGTCATCAAGTGTGGACGGGCTTTCTCAAAGATCAGGAATACATTGATGTGAGCCGGTTTTCAACAGGCCTTTACCACCTGAAGACCAGCAGATCAGGCGTTTCATTTATTGTCCAGTAATCGGAAATCTCGATTTCCTCTGATTTCTTTCAGATTTCATCAGCCCCTCTGTGGAATTCCTTATTTCTCCGTGTTACTGTGTTATTTTTATAAGTAGGATGTCACCCCTGCACACGAAACCCTAAGCCTACTTTGTCTTCATCAACTCCGCATAGAACTTGAAGAAATAGGGGATGGTCTCGATTCCCTTGAAGAAGTTGAAAACCGGATAGCTCTCATTCGGTGAGTGGGTGGCATCCGACTCGAGTCCGAATCCCAGCAGGATCGACTTGATCCCGAGGATTTGCTCGAATGTGGTGATGATCGGAATGCTGCCACCGCTCCTTACCGGGATGGGCTTCTTTCCAAATGTTTTTTCCATGGCCATGCCGGCGGCGATGTATCCCGGGTTGTCTACAGGAGAGACATAGGGCTGTCCGCCGTGCAAGGCTTTCACTTTCACCTTGACAGATTTCGGTGCGATGGCTTGGAAATGCCTGGCGAAGAGGTCGCTGATTTTCCGGTATTCCTGGTTGGGCACCAGGCGCATGGAAATCTTGGCATATGCTTTTGAAGGCAGTACCGTCTTTGTTCCTTCGCTGGTATATCCACCCCAGATGCCATTGACATCCAACGACGGACGGATGCCGGTACGCTCCTTGACCGTAAAGCCTTTTTCTCCATGGACTTCTTCAATTTCAATGGCATTTTTATAATCCTCCAGGTTGAAAGGCGCCTTGGCCATTTCTGCCCTTTCGGCTTCGGAGATTTCGATCACATCATCATAGAATCCGGGGATGGTGATGCGGTGATGTTCATCGGTGAGCGAGGCGATCATCTTGGCGAGAATGTTGGCCGGATTGGCCACGGCGCCACCAAAGAGCCCAGAGTGGAGGTCGATCTTCGGCCCGGTCACTTCCACTTCCATGTAAGCCAGCCCGCGCAAGCCGGTGGTGATCGACGGGGCATCCTGTCCGATCATGCTGGTATCTGAAACCAGGATGACATCTGCCTTGAGCATCTCTTTGTGATCTGAGCAGAATTTCCCCAGGCTCGGTGAACCAACCTCTTCTTCCCCTTCGATCATGAACTTCACATTGCAGGGCAGGCAGTTATTTTTCACCATGAACTCAAAGGCTTTGGCATGCATGAATGCTTGTCCCTTGTCATCATCGGCGCCCCGTGCGTATATTTTTCCATCGCGGATCTCCGGTTCAAACGGGGGAGAAGTCCATAGATCCAACGGCTCCACCGGCATCACATCCATGTGGCCGTAGACGAGCACGGTTGGAAGTGCAGGGTCGATGATCTTTTCTCCGTAGGTAACAGGGTTTCCTGTTGTTTCGAAGACCTCAGCCCGATCGGCGCCGGCATCCAGCAGGGACTTCTTCCAGTATTCCGCGGCCTTGTACATATCGGGCTTGTGCTCCGCCTTGGCGCTGATCGACGGGATGCGGATCAATCCGAATAATTCTTCCAGAAACCGCGCCTGATGGGTCTCAATATAGTTGTTAATGCTTTCCATATCTTTTTTTATGCAAACATACGAAGCTTTGTGGATATATAGGATGGCAGTGGATCAGCGATGGAACGATTTCGTTGTTCGATAAAATTCAGAACTCCTGACCTTGAGTAGCAAAAATAAGTAACTCGACGCAGTTGATGCAACCAGAGAAAGCGGTACTTTTGTCTCATGCAACTTATATTACCAATTTTTCCACAAGAAACGACCTTGATCAACGCCCATGTAGGTGTATATGAACGAGAGGGACTTGTTCAATATTTGATCAATGGTTTACCGGTATTTTCCCATGCAAAGGATGATCGGGATGCCTTCCGGTACATAACCGGTAATTTCATTCATCAGGGTTTGTGTCGTAATGTTGATATTGAGCGTGCCTTTGGGGTAAGTGAAGACAGCGTAACGCGGGCGTTAAAGAAATTTATGACAAAGGGCGAGGCAGGATTCTTTGGTCC
>Ga0194126_10009780_pt1 | contig 12695 bp, 7 predicted proteins | sample TA2KigC150mmetaG_FD_148641 | JGI IMG/M metagenome (GOLD analysis project Ga0194126, IMG submission 148641) | Freshwater microbial communities from Lake Tanganyika, Tanzania - TA2015035 Kigoma Deep Cast 150m | ecosystem: Environmental > Aquatic > Freshwater > Lake | place: Tanzania: Lake...
AGTAAAACTGCATTTCTCGATCCTTTTAACGAGAACAATCCCTTCCTTGTCATCTCTTCTAATTTGTTTCTTTATCTGAAGATATTTCTTTCTCTTTGCTTTAAATTCTTCAGGTTTCGGATGAGCTGCATTATATGAAATGATTGTAGCGACCACAAAAATGAAAATGTTGATTATCACAAAGATAATGGTCATTGTTTCCGGGGAAGCATTTATTTTCGTTGTCATTTCCTTGAAATAGAGCATACGGATAATAGCTATTGCGACCAGCATGGATAAGACTATAAGCGGGCATATTATTAGGATGGCTTTATCCGTCCCAGATTTGATTTCTTTTCTTCCTGCTTTACCAAGAAAGTGTGCCATTAGCGGAATACCAACGCAAATGATCCCACTCATGATGTATGTTTCGATCCGTTCCTGTCCAAAAATCTCAAAAACGATGCTGTTGAGGGGAAACTCAGCTATTGCAATAAGAACCAGCCAAAAAAGAGCCCAGTTGGGATTGATCGAAGGAGGCTGCATGTCCTGGTAAGCCTCTTCTGCCTGGATGTATCTCTTCCGAAGTTCCTGCTTTTCCTGATTATCAGTCTCATATTCCTTCTTCAATCTTTCGAAATCATCCAAAGATTGACAATACTTAGGCATGATTTTTTTGTCATACTCATGCCAATTATGTTCGATTTTATCCAATTCAGCATTAAATACAGAGTAAAGCTGATCCTCGAAAAAGGCCTTTGATTCTTGTTCAACAGGAGGTGTGGGCGTCTTAGAGCTTTTAAAAAAAGGCCAGAATTGCCAATAATATGGCCTGCCATCTTTTCGAGCTGCTTTCTTGACACGCGAAAAAGTCATTTTCATAGATCGCAATTGTTGATGGTTAATGATGATTTTGTCTAACTATCCCATACCCCTTACTCACCCCTTTTCCCAGGCCGATAAAGTTAGGTAAAAAAACATTCGTAGAAAAATCAAGGTTAAAACCGACCAGGTCGTTTGTTTTGACTTTGACTGTCCGGGGTTCTTTAAAGTTGAGAATCTTCAGTTCTATTTGCTTGTCAACTGTCCATTCAACGCCTTTGGCGAAGGAAAGGATGTTGCCGGTGAGGGTCTTTTCGAGAAAAGAGATGCGATCGGAGAGGGTTGGCATGTTGTTATATTTCTCCGTGTTTTCCTGATTGAGTGCGATCCAGTTGTGAATGGTGTAATTGAAATGCCGGTTCCAGACTTGGAGGGTGAACTGATTCAGGTCGAGCTTTATCACTTTCATTTCCAGCCACCTATCGTTTACCTTGATATCCCAGCTTCGCTTTTCAAAGTATTTGTGGATCTCATCAACGCCTTGATCCACGCATACAATGGTTGGCCTTTTGCGGATCTGCTTGTACTGGATGAGGGGATACTTGTAAAGATAAGCATCATCGCCTAGATGGTGGTGAAAAAGGGTGTTCTGTTTACCAACCTTCTCAATCACTGCCGCCCGGAATGCAGGCACCTCGGAAGCTTTGATCTCCGCATCAAATGAGACGAGCAGGAGCCTGATCTTCTTCATGATCACTTGTATTGTTGTGGAAAAATTAGGTTTTTTTTATCCCAATCCGTTAAACCACATACAAAGAAAAAAAACTTTTTGATTAATTGAAACGGCAGTTGAAAAAAATTTTTTTATGAGTCAAGAAAGCAATTGTTGTTGGAACACGGATGACGCAGATGTTGCAGATTTACACAGATTTTTTCGATAGGAACAAACCCTCCTCCGTGTTTCTCCGTGCCTCCTCGGCGTGCTCAGTGGTTTTAAAAAGCATGTCTATTTATCACAGAGCTCAACAGAGGATACGCAGAGTTCCACAGAGAGAAGGGTATGAGCCTCTCACCAGCTGTATCGAATCTTCTCAAACGGTGAAACGCAAAATGCGAACTTCGACGCCCGATGAATTCATACCAAGACTTACCTCCACCCTCCAACCTCCACCCTCCATCCTCCACCATCTACAATCCGACAAATCCCAGGAAATTCTCCCGGTTTATAAGTGCCACCGGGGAGCCGTACTCCTGGATCCAGGTCTTTGGTGGTCGGAGTTTCTTTTTGTTCCATTTGAACTCCCAGGCGCTGAGTGTTCCGCCGGACTCCTCGATGTAGTCGAGCTCGGAGCCGGTATAGGTGCGCCAGAACCACCGACCTGGAAGCTGCCCGGAAGCGGAGAGAAACCTGAGCCGCTCGGCCATCAGGAAGTTTTCCCATAATTGGCCGGCATCGTTACGCATGGTGACCGGATTGAAGTTGTTGATCACATAATTCCGGATACCGTTATCATAGAAATAGTATTTGTTCATCTTCGAGATCTCTTTCCGGAGGTTTCTGTTGAATCCGCGCAACTTGAAAATGATAAACGTCTCTTCCAGTATCGATAGGTATTGCTCTACGGTCATCCGGTTCATCGTTAACGAACTTGCGAGCTCGTTCAATGAAACTTCAGAACCTACCTGGAATGCCAAAAACCGCAGAAGATCAGACAATTTATCCCGGTTTCTGATCCCCAGCAGATCAAAGATATCCCGGTATAGGAAGGAATTTCCAATTTCATCCAGAATCCTTGTTTTTTCAGTAGCTGACGCATGCGTAATAACCTCAGGGTAAGAGCCAAAAACCATCATTTCCTCCAACATTTCAGATATCTCAAAAGGTGTTTTTATCCCATTGAGCTCCTGACAAGAAATGGGATAGAGGGTGAAAACCGATTTTCTTCCTGTCAGAGGTTCCGATATTTTTGAAGCCAGATCAAGCGAAGAGGATCCTGTAACAACAAGCCTGATATCGGGAATCTCATCGTGAATGATCTTCAAATTGATCCCAACCTCCGGAATACGCTGCGCTTCATCGATAAACAGCAATTCATAATCACCAACCAACGACCTGAGTTTCCGAACATCCCTGCTGGAAAGAACGTCGAGGTATTTTCTCTGGTCTGCATTTACTGACATGCATTTATATGGCAACCGGGCAAGAATCTCCCGAATCAGGGTCGTCTTACCGGTTTGGCGGGCCCCGTAAACGACCACTACCTTGTTTGAGTTTGTTATCTGGTCTTTGATCCGTGATGCCAGGATCCGGGGAATAAGCTGTTTAGAGTTCATTTTTAACGCGAAATTTGACGGTTTGGTGTACAAAATTAACGTGAAAATTGAATATATCCAAATTTATTTTCAGGTTTTCCCATTCATAATCCAAGATTCAAGCCTCCTAATTCATAATTATTGGAACACAGATAACAGATACAACAGATTTACACAGATTGTTTTGGTAGACACGTACACTCCTCTGTGGTACTCTGTGCCTCCTCGGTGTACTCTGTGGTTTTAAAAAGCATCCGATTTAACACAGAGATCCACAGAGGATACGCAGAGCTCCACAGAGAACAGGATATGAGCACCTCATCATCTGTATCGAATCTTCTCAAACGGTGAAACGCAAAATGCGAACGGAAAAGTCTAAAACGAAAAGTGCAAAATGCAAATTTTTAGACTTTGCACCTTGCACTTTGCACTTGGTTTCCGTCTCCCCGCCAGGACTCGAACCTGGGACCCGTTGATTAAGAGTCAACTGCTCTACCGGCTGAGCTACGGAGAGAAAACGGCGGCAAAAATACTCAAATTCAATTAATAATTAAAAATTAATAATGAAGAGAAGTGACGGTAATGTTCATCTCGCTGTAGTTCTCTCTCCATCCTCCACCCTCCATCCTCCATCCTCCAACTTCCAACCTCCAGCATCACAAGTTGGAGAACAGCTCAAACAGATCCGTCTTGTCGAAATCAAAGTGCCGGGCATAGTCGAAGATCACGCCGACCTCCGCGGGGTCCATCCTGGAATCTGCTGCGCTGATGGCGAGGAGCTTGCGGATGATGATCTCCACCTCTTTCTTGTCGAGGTTGAGTTCCTGTGTGCGGGCGACGGAGAAGTTGACGCAGTTGGCGATAAAACTGGGGATATCGAGCTGGGGATCGTTCACCTGTTTGTTGAGATCTTCGTACGTCTTCCTGATCTCCGGGTCGGCATCGAGGTTGAACATCTTCGCAATGATTCCGATCTCGGTGCGGTCGATCTTTCGGTCGGCCACCGATACGGCAAAGGCCATCTGGAGCTGGATGCGGGAGATATCGGGTGAGCCCTGCAGAGTCATATTGCCTGATCCCAGCAGCAGGTCGCCCTTTACGTACCGGTCGTCGTTGTGCTGACGCAAGAGGTTGGTGTTGGTCTTGATCAGCTCATAGTCCACCGGCTTGCCTGCCTTGAAGATGGCGGTTTGCAGGTTGAGCGTCATGTTGGCACATTCCACGGCATCACCGGCGATTTTCATGTAACGGAGGGCTGTGGTGAAGTACTTTTCGGCGTTGCCGTAATTCTTTTCCGGCATAAACTTATGGAATGCCACTTCATTGTAGGCGATGGAGATATTCCGGAACAGGGGTTTGTTGGTCTCCGTTTGGATCAGTTTTTCAAGGTCTTTCAGGAATTCCGCCTCGATAACGGGCAGGATGATCACCATGATCTCCACGTCTCTTTTGCGTTCTTCCATGCTCAGGTTCAGGAAGGTGCTCACAAAATAGGAGAGGATATCTGCGACCAACCTGAAGCGTTCATCCCCCGATAGCTCCTGGGTGGTCTTTACCCGGTGGAAGAGGGATTGAATGACTTCTTTCACGGTTTCATACTCATGTTGGAAGACGATGTAGATATAGGCCTGGCGGGTGCTGATGTTCACCACATCGATAAGTCTGCCTTTTCCCTGGTTGATGAGCACATTGGCTTTGTGGAGGTTTTCCCGTGTTCCCCGGTTGTCACCGCGGAAGATATGGGTCAGCGCCCGGATGAAGTAGACTGGGATGAACTCGTCGTTATCCGGCGGAAGGATACGTGCGCGGCGTTCCAAAGCCACATCGAGCAGGCTTTCGCCGGGTGTTTGAATGGGATACTCCGGGTTGGCCCGTTTATAGCTCAGGTATGCCGATTCGAGTGACATGATGGCCTCGGTGGTCAATGCATGTTTGGCGCCATACAGGGCGATCCGGATGGCCAGCGCCCGCTCCACCAGCGGGATCCCTTCGGTGAATTCCTTTTGCTCAACCTGCATTTCTGCCAGCGTCAGCAGGTAGAGGGCATAGTCCTGGTCGAATGTACGACCGGCTTTTTCATGGATATTGATGGCCGACCGGATGCCGATGATCCCCAGCTCCCGGTTGTTGTTGTAAAGCATCACCATGCCCAGGTTAAAATGGCTTTCGGCAATGGCCCGGTGCAACGGAGGCAGAATCGCCTTCCGGATCTTGAACGCCTTATTATACAGCTTCTCGCACCGGTCATATTGTTTCCCATGGAAGAAGACATGTCCGTAGTTGTTGATGGCATCAGCAGCTTCAACCGTCCACTTATTTGCCCGGTAGAGGATGCGGATCGCCTTTTGATAAAACGCCTTGGCCTCTTTAAACATGCTGACGTTGAGGAAATTCTCCGCCAGATCGTTGTACAGCACCCCCAGCAGATGTTTTTGTTCAGCGGTTGGCTGCGGAGGCGCCTCCTGATCGCTTCCTTCCTTGCTGTCAGGCTTCTTTCCGGTTACCTGCGGCTCCAGGATGGAAAGTGCTTTCAGCAGGAAATAAGCTGCGATCCGGTAGTTTTTCAGGATGAAGCTAAACAGGCCTGCCAGGTGGTAGGCGCGAATGGTATAAAGTGTTTCGGCAGGTTGTGTTTCCATTTTTTCCAGTTCCAGGCGGAGGTTATTGAAAAAGGTTCCTTCGTCAGGGACATTGTAGTAATAGGCCATCAGCTGAAACCGGTCATTTTTGAAAAGCCTCATGAACAGGGCCGGCCGGGTGAGGATCTCAGCGATTTTGTCGGTGTTTCCAAGTCGCAGGTAGTGAAAGGGAAGCTCCAGCAGCAGATCTGATTCAACCGGATTAACCTCCTCGAGGTGATCGCTAACCCCCGTGTATGCTATCTTCGAAAGCAAGGATTCTCCATACTCCGCAAGTATCCTGTGTCCTGAGAGAATATTGATGTGAAACTCCCGGCTGTTCTCTTCTTTCAGCAGCCATTCATACAAGGTCTTATGGAATGGGATGATGCTTTCGCTGGTCACCCGGAATAGGGAGCCCAGGCGAACTTTGATGACATTCAGGTCGATATTCTGATAGTTGAGGATGCGGAGGATCATGGGAACCGGCAGGTTCTGGTTGCAGGCGAAGGAACAGGCGAGGATCTCTTTCAGGATGGTCATGTCGTCGGTCTGCATCCGTTCCCGGAAATACTTGTAGTAGAAGCCACTCAGGTTCGCCGGAAAATCTTCAATGCTGGCAAGCAGTTCCGGGTAGGATATCTTGTCCCGCTGGAACTTCAGTGATTCGAGCAAGGCGACGACATAGAGGAAAAGCCCATCGGAGTTCTTCAGGATTTTCGGGATCACCGGGGAATCTGCAGGGAGGGGTGCGGACAGTTTCTCGTTGATGACATGTTCGAGGAATTTTCGTGCATCGGCCAGGTAATCCTGCTGATTTTCCTGAGATTGGATGTCGATGGTTTGATCGGGGGGTATGAGGAATCGTTTCATCACATATTCATCCGGCCGGGAGAGGAGGATGAACTTGACATTGGGAGGAAATGGCTTCCGGGGCATGGAGATCTCCTGGATCAGGTCATTTTCATTGAGCACGTCGAGTTCATCAATGGCGTCGATCAGGAAGACGAATTGTTCTTCCGATTGCCCGAGCAGCCCTGCCAGTGGTTGGATAAATAAAATATCAACAAGGGAAGAAAGCCGGCTCTGGTTCTCGATCTCTTCAAACGGATCCATCCGGCAGATGGCTTTCCAGTAATCCCTGTTTTTCCTGGCGAGTTGAAAGGCCAGGTTTTTCAGTACCCGGAAAGGGTTGGCCTTCTCAGCGACCCGGTAATCCGACAGATGGTAGGCGGTGATCTCCGGGATCGTATCGATGAGATGGACGGCAAAAGCAGTCTTTCCGACACCGGCATCTCCTTTGACGACCAGTATTCTTTCATTCGGCTTATTCCGGACCCAGTTTTCGACCATGCCCTTCAGCCATTCCCGGCCGGTGAACTGAGTGCGGTGGCGGGCAAAATCGGCTTCAAACTCACAGGGCTTAAGGTATTTGAACATCTTTCCCTCTTCGGATAAGGTAAAATGGTGGTCGGTCACCCGATCTTCCAGGGCCCGGATGAGGGATTTGAGTTTCAGCTGGTAGGTCTCTTCTTTTTTCTCCGCCGGAACACAATCCCGCATATCGAGATAATGGATCTGGCTCAGCCGGAAAGGAATGGTCAATTTGGAGGAGAGGAGGACAGGGACCGTTTCAATCCGGTGGATCAAGGCCTGTTCGATCTCATTGAGACAATAGGAATAATTTCCGGCCGTGCGTTCCGAGATATCCGTTGTCATCAGCAACAGGAAACGAGCTTTGTCCTTTTCTTCGCGGAGCTGTGCCAGTCCCAGCTCGATGGCTTCATTGAAATTCTCGCCGGGCCGGATCTGTTCTTCATCAAACCAGACGCGGTGTCCCCTGGTTTTCAGATCTGTAACGATGCGTCGAACGATGTCTTTGTACTCATCGGAATGTCCATAACTGATGAAAATGAACAATCCTTCGGTTTTCTGTTGTGATTCCATGGTAGCAGAATAGCTTAGCAAGATAAGAAATTTTGTAAGTTTGATGGATCAACAATCTTACCCACATGAAAACAACCGTTCAACTGCTGGTCTTTTTCTTTTGTGCCGTTTCGGTATGCGCTCAACCTGATAACACCATCTCTATCAGCCATGCCTGGAAATTTTTCCAGGGGGATGATGCGGCTTTTGCAAAGCTCGTTTTTCCTGATGCGGCGTGGAAAGAGATCCGAGTGGATCGCATCTGGGAAGAGCAGGGCTATGATCCTTACGACGGGTATGCCTGGTTCCGGATGCATGTCTTCATTCCGTCAACCATCATTGCCAACTCCTATCTGAAGGACAGTCTGCGGATATTCCTTGGAAAGATCAACAATTATGACCAGACATTTGTAAATGGTTTCCTGATCGGCATCAACGGAAACAACTACATTCACGGTCAATTCACGGATGATAGCTTCACAAAAGCGCCGGTCATCCTTTGGGACAAGGAGCGAAGGTACACGCTGGCGGCTGATGATCCGCGTATCCTGTGGGACGCGGTGAATGTGATCGCGGTGCGGGTCTTTGACCAGGGAGGACAAGGGGGGATGTACACCGGCAACCAGGAGGTGAGCATGACCAACATCAGGGAATATTTCAGGCTTGTGACTGACCGGGAGAACTTTGCATTTGTCGGGGATAACCTCACCAAGACCATCCGTACCACGAACGGTTCATCGTCGTTGACCATCACCGGCCGGTTGATCGTGACTGCTGTGAACAAGGTCACCCGGGTGGAGGTTTTTTATGCTGATCAGGAGTTGACCTTATTGCCGCTGACAAGCCAGGATTTCCTGATCGAGATCCCTGTTCAGGATGAATCTGCCGTTGTGAGCTATGAGTTCGATTTTTATGGGGCGGAAGAGATAGAGATCTTTGCCGAGGAGACCCCTTATGTGCTGACTCCGCTTCCGGCCCTGAAGCCGCGGATCAATGGTGCGCAGATCACCGGCGCCCGGCCGGAGCACCCGTTTCTTTACCAGATCACAGCGACGGGAAAGAAGCCGTTGCGCTATGAAGCCCGGAAGCTGCCGAAAGGGCTGCTTCTCGATCCCCTGACAGGCATCATCACCGGAAAGGTGAAAAAACCGGGGGATTATCCGGTGATGATCACGGTGAGCAACAGCGAGGGGAACGACCAGCGGGAACTGCTCATCCGGATCGGAGAACAGTTGGCGCTGACCCCGCCGATGGGCTGGAACAGTTGGAACTGCTGGGGACTTTCGGTGGATACGGACAAGATCATCGCCAGCGCCAGGGCTTTTGTGGATAAAGGCCTGAAAGACCACGGATGGACTTACATCAACATGGATGATGGATGGGAGATCCCGAAAGACCGGGAACCCAAACGGGATGCCGGCGGGAATATCCTTACCAATGAGAAGTTTCCTGACATGAAATCCCTGGGTGACAGCATCCACGCCATGGGTTTGAAATTTGGCATCTACAGCTCCCCGGGGCCATTGACTTGTGGTGCATATACAGGCAGCTACCTGCATGAGATCAACGATGCACAGTCCTATGCTGCCTGGGGGATTGATTACCTGAAATACGACTGGTGTTCATATGATAACATTGCAAAAGATACTTCCCTGGCAGAACGTAAAAAACCCTATTTCATCATGCGTGATGCCCTGGATCAGGTCGACAGGGACATTGTTTACAGCCTTTGCCAGTATGGCATGAGCAACGTGTGGGAATGGGGCGCTGAAGTGGGCGGAAACCTCTGGCGGACCACCGGAGATATCACCGATACCTGGGAGAGTATGCGGGAAATCGGCTTCAGCCAGACCCGGAACGCCCCCTTTGCAGGCCCCGGCCACTGGAACGACCCCGACATGCTGGTGGTGGGATGGGTTGGCTGGGGACCCAGTCTGCATCCAACCCGGCTGACTCCCGATGAGCAATACACCCACATCAGCTTGTGGAGTCTGTTATCAGCGCCTTTGCTGATCGGCTGCGACCTCACCCGCCTGGATCCATTTACCCTGAATCTGCTCACCAACGACGAAGTGCTGGCCATCAACCAGGATCCGTTGGGCAGGCAGGCCACCCGCGCCATCGACGACCATACCGTCCAGGTCTGGATCAAAGACCTCGACGATGGCAGCAAAGCCATTGGCATCTTCGCCCTCCACGAGATGAACCAAGAATACAACCTTGATCTCCGCAAACTTGGATTTACGGGGAATGAGCGGGTCAGGGACCTTTGGCGGCAGAAAGAGGTTACCATCACCGACGGCGTCTATTCCTCCATCATCCCGGGACATGGGGTGAGGTTGGTGAGGGTTATGGGAAATTAGAAATCAGAAATCAGAAATCAAAATGAAATATACCAAATACGGCATCACCTTCCGGCTGATGGACAAAGAAGACATCGAGATGGTCAGGAACTGGCGGAATGACCCGGTGGTGGTCAGAAACTATGAGTTCAGGGAATTCATCACCCCGGAGATGCAGGAAAAATGGTTCGCTTCAGTCAACAACATCCAAAACCTCTATTGTATCATTGAATATCAGAACGAGCCTGTGGGGGTGATCAACCTGAAGGATATTGACTGGGACAAGAAAACCTTTGAAGGGGGCATCTTCATTCCCTTTGAGAAATACCACAGCACGCCGCTGCCCATCATCATCTCGTTCATGACCACTGAATTCGCCTTCCGGTTCTATGACTGGAACGAAGGATATGCCCGGGTTCTCCGGGACCGGCCTTCCAACCAGACATTCGTCAAGGCGCTGGGATATACCCTTTGTCCGGGACAGGAAGGCGTTGCCAACCAGCGTTATGCCGTAACCAGAGAGTCATTTGAAAAAGCCGCAGGGAAGATCCGGAAAGCCCTTTCGGCCTTAACCGACCCCTCCGAGGAAGGAATACTTGAAGTGGTTAAAAGTGAACTCTCTGACCCGGTCAAAGCTTCCTGGGATGAGATCCTCATGAAAAGCAATAAAGCAAGAAAAATCGAAGACCTGCCGGAAGTAAAAAGGTACTATCTCTTCTGAAAATCGTGCCGCTTTTGTCCGGTCACCCATTGGTAGAAGCGCACCAGGATCAGCAGGCGCATGAACAGCCATCGTCCGGCTTTGTAAGGCATGTACGATCCTGCCTGCATAAACCTGAAGATCAGGTATCCATAGGTGATCATCGGAAGTGAACGGAGAAAAAGCAGGATATCAAAGCTCTTTTGAACCCTTTCATAGCTGAACTGATCCGCGTATGTTCCTGCAATATGATCGGCCAGACGTACCTGCCGGCCGGTCAGTTCCTGCTTCCAGATACCCATCCGGCTTTTGTTGATCGGGGAGAGGAGGCTTTTATGGAACTTTTCGATCAGCTCTTTCGGATAGATGCGCAACGTTTCTGCTGTTTTTTCTGAAAACCGGAATACCGAATCATCATAAGGAAGTCCCAGGAAAGTACAGAGTTCCTGATAAGATTGTTCCGGCTTATTCACCAGGTCTTCATAACGGATCAGATGGAAACGGTCGGTGTGCTTCTGTTGAAGTTTCAGAAACAGTTTCAGGGCAAACCGCCAGCGATAGACTTGTAGTGGCAAGATCGGGGCTTCAAGACCCAACTCCTTCAGGTTCAGGATGGAGATGAAATTGTCGCGGTAATCACGGATGATGCAGATAAACTTCGCATCGGGAAATATCTTCACCAGGCGGTGGGCATAGATGGAATACACCGGATTTTTATCTCCAACAGCCCGGATATCCTGCTTGGGAAAAACCGAAAAGGCATGCAGGTTGATCTGGGCCAGGAACTCCCTGATATCACCTTTTTCACCAATGGCCAGCAGGTCGGACGTAAACTGATCTGGGTCAATTTTCAGATTGTCAAGGGTGCGGATGTCGATGATGTTGTTATCCCATACCAGGTCCACAAAGGAGCGAATGGTTGACTCATCCCACTTTTTCACTTTCCTGAACTTCTGATATAGATTCAGGAAAACCGGGAATTCGGGCGGGATCTTCACATTCGGGTGGGCGTCGAACAGGGTCGAGAGGAGGGTGGTCCCTGACCGGGGTCTTCCCAGGATGAAGAACATGGGGAGTCCTGTCAGTTTGGCTGGTTCCATTTGATCAGTTTTTGGGGATGCCGGATGAAAGAGAAATCCTGCAGCCGGAAGTGGATCAATTCAGCCGGGGATATCCTGATGACACGGGTGTAAAACAGGAGAAAGATCGCGGTTCCGAAGGTATAGCTGATATTCGTTGCCCAGGCCGCACCTGTTGCGCCATACACGGGTATCCATAAATAATTCAGGATGACATTCAGGATCAGCGCCGGAATGAAAGCATACACGGCATACACAGGCTTCCATTTCCCGGCCAGCATCCTCAGGATGTCGTTCCCCGGTTTTCTCCTCTTCACAGTAAAAAAGCGTAATTTCGCCCACAAAAGTAAAACATTGTCAGGTTCATGACCATCCCGTTCAACAAGCCCCATTTTACCGGGAAAGAGATCCGTGCCGCACAAGCAGTCGCCAAAGCGGGAACCCTGGCAGGGAATGGGATATTTACGAAAAAATGTCACGCTTTTTTCGAAAAAAAGTATGGTTTCCACAAGGTTTTACTCACCACTTCGTGCTCCGATGCCCTGGAGATGGCAGCTGTTCTGGCCGGCATTCAACCGGGGGATGAGGTGATCATGCCTTCATTTACTTTTACCTCTACGGCCAATGCCTTCCTGTTACGGGGCGCCAAAGTGGTCTTTGCCGATGTGCTGACGGATGTTCCGAATATTGATCCCGCAGCGATTGAACGGCTGATCACCCCCCAAACGAAAGCCATTGTAGTAGTCCATTACAGCGGAATTGCCTGCGACATGGACCGGATCATGGAGCTCGCTAACCGTTATCGTCTGATTGTTGTGGAAGACGCCGCCCATGCGGTCGATTCCTTTTACAAGGATAAGCCGTTGGGATCCATTGGCCATCTCGGTGCTTTCTCATTCCATGAAACAAAGAATAT
>Ga0194126_10009781_pt1 | contig 12694 bp, 6 predicted proteins | sample TA2KigC150mmetaG_FD_148641 | JGI IMG/M metagenome (GOLD analysis project Ga0194126, IMG submission 148641) | Freshwater microbial communities from Lake Tanganyika, Tanzania - TA2015035 Kigoma Deep Cast 150m | ecosystem: Environmental > Aquatic > Freshwater > Lake | place: Tanzania: Lake...
TGATGGAGATAAATTATATGATGGGTTTTTAAAAGGAAACTTAGGTTATGTCCTTTCTCATACATCCGAAAGAATTCCAGCAAATCTAAAGCAAAAATCATTGGAGTATAAAAGAGAACTTGATACTTATGTTTCGGCACAAAAGGATTTAGAGAGAAGGCGAAACGGTTATGATGAATGTGTGCAAAAGATGATAAACATTCAACCGAAGGTTCTTAGTGGTCGCCAAATTACGGATAGTATACTACGTCAATCTCAAACAGCAGTAAGAGATAACCTAAGATTGACTGTCGAGCTTGACTCAAGATTACAGGACGTACAAGCATGCTATTCTACTTCTTTACGGTTGATCCCTGATTTTTTTCATAGTGAACAGTTGTTAAGGCTGTTTCTTTATAACAACTTAGAGTCATTACTAAGGAAATATTTACCTTTCGAGGAAATTGAGCAATTTTTAACAATTCACATCCACTCATTAAACGATGTATGTGAAAGATGTGCTCATTGTCTATTTTTAGAATCAGAGATGTGTAATGTCATTACGGAAGAAACGCGTCCCGAAGTAAAAAAAAGAAGTAACGTTACTTCTAGAGATCCTTATGGGTTTTTTGAGAAGTTTTTTAATAGTGTCAAAGAGCACAAGCCAAAGTTAAAGTATTTAGTTCTTGCTACCTCAAGTACGGTAGGAGAACAAAGGGGCGTCATGCATCGGTACCAAGCAGGCCATGATATGCATGCGAACGATCCAATTATTTTAAGTTCGTTCCCACCATTATTAGCATTTAAGGTACTTCCTTATGAATTCCATTTCCAACCTTTATCTCCATCCTTAACACCACAAGTTGTTACCGGTTCGTTGTATCAGTCGTATTTTCCTACTGTGCACCATAAATAATTAACACATTATAAGTTGATTTATGATTCATTCCTGCTGGTCCATCTTCCTTGTATTTAAATTATGAATTAGGCCCTTTTCTCACAGTCATTTCTATGGCCTTTCCACTCCTTTGTTGGGCAATGGCCAGGTCGTACGCCATTTGTATTTCTAACCAGTACTTTGGTTCCGTGTTAAAATAACGCGCCAACCGTAGAGCAGTATCAGCACTTATTCCTCTTCGATTGCGAACTAAGTCATTGATTCTCGATGGAGAAATATCAAGGTCACGCGCAACCTTATTGTGACTTAATCCATAGGGTATAAGAAACTTCCTCTCTAGATATTTGCCTGGTGATTCAAGCGTTTTGTAATCAGATAACATTATCATGCTCCAAATTGGCCCAGTGCTCCGTAAGCTGCGATTTGAGGCCACGACTATTTAAATAGGGAACCTCTTAATTGCACTTTCATACTCTGATTGAGCCTCCGTGATCGAAAGTTTTGAATATATTTCAAGGGATTGACGGCTTTCATGGCCAGAATAAGGCTGAATGAGAGCATCATCGATACCTTGTTTTTTGAGCCACGTAAATAAAAAATGTCTCAATTTATGAGGTGATATTGATCGTGGCAGACCGGCTTCGTGAGCATAATTCGCGAGAATTTTTCGTATACCTCGATCTGTGTAGGGTTTCTTTCGGACTGATTCAAAGAGATAAATAGCTCCTTTTTGCATCATAGTGTTAACATGGATAGCCAGTATTTCCTTAAAACCTAGTGGAAACGGAACTACTCTATCTTTTTTACCCTTGCCTTCATTTATCCGAATCTGACAAGATTCAAAATCTATGTCACATATCTTTATTTTCACAAATTCACTCACTCGAACACCTGTATACACCAGTGTCTTTACAATCAGTACGTTTTGCATATGCCTAGATTTCCACACTGTATCGTAAAAGCTTTTAAGCTCATCTTCAGTTGGTACGTAGGGAAGTTTCTTGCCTTTTTTCAAAACAACGACATCCAATTCTTTTCGAACAAGGGAGAAAACAGCCCTCATATAGTGATAATCGGGCCGTTCACCTCTCAAAAGTTTGGCGATTTGTTTGGCCTTTTTTTCCATTGGCGTTCGCATATGTTTTATTTTGCTCATTTAAAGGCCTTTTGTCTCTGCATGCGGGCTTGATTCAGATTCAGACGTTTCGCCATATCCAAAATCACAATACCATGAGGGTTTATGTGCCCATGAATCATAGGTGTGAGAGCTCTTAAATCAGCTTTTGTCAACGTATAGGATCTTGATGGGTTTGAGAGGACTTCTTGGACGATTAGAGTATTCATATAAATGATACACACCAAAACCAAATGTAAGGCTAGGATAGAAAGTTCCTGATCTTCTTTGTCGTTGGTTGTTATTTCACCCTGTTTACCATGGAATATAAAGCTTAACATACCATTGAAACGCTCCACAACGTTAAGAGCCTCATTGATTTGAATTCGTAATGATTCATCGCTGAGATAACGACATAGAAAAATTGTACGTTGGGCCTTACCTATTTCCATCAGAGCTTGATAAACAGGATGATTGGCATTCCCAGCGCTTAATCGCTTGAGCAACACATCAGCATCGACCATTTTTGTTTTAAGAGCCGCTACATGTTTGACGACTTCTTCATAACAGTTCGTAATCTTACCAAAGTTGATGGGGTCGCTCGCAAGAGCCAACTTTAAGTGGGGGACTTTATCTTTGAAACTCTTTGATGGCAAAAAGAGCTTTTGCTTATGAATTCCTTTGATACGTGGCAATAGATCAGTGTGTATAAGGCGGCCCAAAGCAAACCCTATACAGCTTTGTCCATGGGTGTCGGTATACATTTTATTCAGATTCATGTCAGTGTCGTGATTCAGACATCCCATCAACATGGCCCCAACCTCGGAATCCCCAGGTCTTGTTATTTGCATATAAATGGGAGCTGATTTGGTATCGATGTGTGTGTATACCATCAATCCGTGGGCACGGTAGCGTCCATGCCATGCACCAAAAAGATTTTGTACCCACACATTAAATCGTTTGGAATCACCGGCACATCCTACAATATTTTCACCCCATATTTCAGGGTCTCGTTCCTTTAAAATGGCATTTACCACATCCTGAATGGCTAATCGGATTGAACCGCTTTCTAAATAGCGATTTTTAACATAGCGTAAATCACCATAGGTCTCTCCCGTGTGAGCATTAGCCACGCGTTTTAAACCCACATTACTCCCAAGTCCGTAGACACAAAGCAGTAGGCGTTTTTGTAATGTCTCTGGGGAGATTTTATTTCTGAAACCAACGTTTTTAAAATTCTTTGAAAAGTCTACTCTAAAATCAACCTCCTTGAGCACATCAATCATAGGCAAGTCTGGCCAGAGGCGATTGATGTCATGGTGAAGGAAGTGAAGATTTGTTGGAAGATCTTGTGGGGAAGAAGGAGTGACTTTTATGGCCCCTTTCTTGCGATTAACCAACTTAACTTTATTGTTGGTTGGAAGGTTTTTATTGAGCATAAGAAGACTCTCCTCGAGCTCTTCTTTCAAGGATTTTACAAATTCATCCCCACTCGCAGGCAATTCAAGCCATTCAAAGTAAAACTCCTTTTTTTGATCAAAGTCAGCAGGGGTTTCATAAAGTGGGTTTTGATATCGATAAGCGCCCTTAACCCATATGTTTTTTACAAATAGGGCCGTAGAAAAATGTTCTAGAACTGCTAACTCATATGCCTTTAAATCAAATGATACGGAGGGTTCTTCAAAAGAATCCCTTTGCAAAAGGGTGCCCCATGATTTGAGAACTTCCTCTTGGTAGGGAAGATTTTCTGTAGAGCGTTCAGCTGGGTCTTTATTAATCCATTCAACTGCTCGAATAAGTTCTTGATAGTTTTTGTTATCTGTTTCAAAGGTAAGGGTCTTTAAAAGATCCTTAAGAATTGTGCGGTACCCATGGTTGTAAAATGACAGAGCCTTCACCCTCACTTGATTCTGGTACCATTTTTGACGATGATGCAGTTCTTTAATAATATCCACTAGTATCGTTTCAGAAACCTTAGGATAAACTTTTTCCTCAATAATACCCTTGGGATTTTCTGTAAGTGTTTCGGCCAATGTTAGAAGAGTATCAAACTTTCCTTTAACCTTTTTAATCTCGGATAAAATATATTTGTCCACATACTTTTCTGCCCGATTTTGGATGCGGTTTAGAATCTTCAACACAATATCCGTCAAGGTATCAGCGGATTGTTGGCTCTTTACTAAACAAAAAAGCGCCAGTTGGCTATGTCGTACCTCGGGAGAAAGGGCGGATATGTGGCTAGGATATGTTCCTTTAATACGTGCTGTATATTTAAGGAGAATTTTGCGAGGATACGCCCGCGCAAGCTCTTGTGGCAATTGGAGACCCTTTAAAAAGCTGTACTTATCGATTTCGTAATAAATGGAATCTTTTTTCAGGTGACTTGTGTTTCTTTTAAGAGAGTTTAGAATGAATTTCTTGGGTAATCGCTTATCTATGGGAATCCCTTCATTGTCGTTGTCATTTTCAGCTCCTTCTTCAGTTAGTTGATCCAAGCCTTCTTTGGTTTTACCTTCAAGAACCTTGGCAACATTAACGAACAATTCTTCCTCAAAAGTGCGGGCAGTAGAGAACAAAAAACGCTCCATTGCAGCTTTGGAAAAAAGTTCGATTTTGTGATGTCTACAAAAGAATACAGCAGCATCAAATAGTTCAGCGTCATCTGGCGCATGAAGCAAGATGTTTTTTGAAAGCCAGGAAGCTAAGTCTGTCTTATCGGCAGATGACATCTCTTTATATCCTAAAAATTGACGAATCCTAGCTCGAAACCTATTCAATGTTCTGCTCGGTGGCCATTCCAATTCACTAGATGGTAGATTAAGTTGTTCCGCTAGGATTGTCAAAATATGAGGAGAGACCCCTGTTATTATATCCGATGATGGAAAGCGTCCCTCACACTCAAAGTATTTGAGTAACACCGCATACAGCAGCTGATTATGGGGCTCTTGTTTTGTCTGAATATGTTCCTTCTCAACCTGACTCAATAAGAAAAAGTCTGATGATCGCTCATGGAAAGATAATTGTTCAGTGTCCAAAAGACTGTTTAGCATGATTGCTCTTTCATAACCTTCCAATTGATCCAAAATTGAGTTCCGATAAGAAGGAATATCGGTACTCAAATCATATATTAAGCCCACATTTGAGATCATAATAAACCATGAATCACCTAAAATGGCAAGAAGAAGTATCTCCCTTTTTTAAACGGAACTTATAAAAAACAAAAAAATTATCCCAAACCTTAATTTATCAAAAATCAATTCATTTTATTTTCTGGAAGGCCGTGGCCTCAAATCGCAGTTTACGGAGCACTGGGCCAATTACAAGAAATCTGTAGGCAACAGTTGTCAATGAACACGCTGTTGTGACTAAGCAAGATAGGATTCTGGGACTCTAAAGCTCATGTTCAAAAGAGCGATGCTTTTGTTTGTTTTGCATAAGCTGCTTCTGGATGGTTTGTTGGTGAGTTTTATAAATAGATATCTGGGTTTTCATAGCATTTTCAAACTGATGAGCATGATGGATATTTTCTTCTGAAACGTGGGCCTTAACTCCTAGAAGTTTTTTATAATAAGCTAAGGATTGAGATTTATCGTCATGATAGGCCCTTTCTTGCTCTTTCTCATGTGAATTTTTAAGTGGTTCAAGCAGCTCTTTCACTCGTAAATTAGCCGTTTTTACGATTGAAGACATATGAGCATTGGGATTGATAAAGAAAAGCTTAGCTTCCAAACATATTTTTTGTAAGAAATTACGTTCCTCTAATTCATTCAAGATCGACGCATATTGAATGCGTAAGGCTATATAGATTGAATGATCCAACAATTTTTCACTATCATGATTTGGGTGGTAGGCGTGATTAAGTGCCGTTAATGAATTGTAGACTTTCTCAACCAGTTTTTCTATTCCATGTTGTGGTTCAATAAGCTTTTCATTAAGTTTGAGTTCTTTAATACGTTTGTCTATGCGCTTAAGACTAAACTCTGGTTTGTTAAGTTTTTCCTTTTGTTCCTGAGAAACCTCCAATTTCCTTTGTGGCTCAGCCATTTTAATCATTTCTCTTACGGTATCAAGAGTCCATCCTTTAGGAAGCTCATCCGCCAAATCCCATTTGTTGGGTAAGTATGGGGGAAGGTTGACAATTCCTACAGAACCTTCCTTGTCAACATCCTTGTTGAGTTGGATTAAGATCTGCTGTAATTTTTTGGCAGCATTTTGGCCACCTTGATCATAATCATGATCTGGCCAAATGACGACACTTTTGCCAACCAAAGGCTTCCAATTGGTATTACCAACGTTCCCTGCTCCCCCACCCCAGGTTAAGACATGGAATTCAGGTAACAACTTTTGGGTAGCATCAGCTGTCTTTTCTCCCTCGACCACCAAAACAGATTTGTTAGGGTCGCGAGCTAGCTTTTCGATTCCATAAGGGGTCTTATCTTTTTTCTCAAATGCCAACCACTTCCAGTATCTAATACCCCGTTCGTTCTCACAATAAGACAGGCATGGGGTAATTTTATCAATCTTACCATCATTCTGTTTATCGTATCTGAACACATAACCTTTTAGGTTGCCCTGTTCATCACGATATGCATGACGATTAACTTCCTTGTATCCTTCACGTAAGTAATAATTAAGATACTTATTGTCATCTATTTCGGGAGTTCCAACATGTTTTGGAACCGGTAGAATAGGTGTCCATTTGGATTTTATTGTGTTTTTCTGTTCTTCTATGACGCGGTGTTCAATGACCGTGGGATTGCCACCCAACCAATCACTTGCCCACTTAAGGGAATCTTTTACAGAAGAAAACCCCACTTGATCTTCTATGAGTTTAAGGGGACCTCCTTTAACTCCCGTCACAAAATTCATAAAGACACCCTGTTTAGGGCCTCTAACCGCTACGGAAACTTTATGCGACTTCTTAAACATCAAGTAATCTGAATTTCTGTTACCCTTTAAAGGATCACCCAGAATTGATGTTGCCAATTCATAAATCCGTTCTTTAAGTTTCGCCTCTACTTCTGCAAAAGATTGGTGCCGCTCATAGGTAATAACTTTGTATTCTTGCTTGAGGAATTCACTACCTTTACTATCTGTTCGTGCCGATTGTTTTATGTTCCGCTGTGTTTCATGACGAACACTACGCTTCTTATCAAAAAACTCATCAAAACTCTTTTGAACATCTTGAGGCCAAAGGTCTTTTTCCCGTAAGATTTTGAAGGTGTGTTTATAATCACTGTGATGATCAAACTCTAGCCAGTTTAGAAGCTCACTGGCAGCCATAGCAACTTTTGTTGAACCATCATCCATAAATGTCTGTAAAGTCTGTCTTAGAGCATTTTTGTGGGCATCTACGTCAATGCTTTTGCAAGATATCCCCATTTCTTTTGCAATTTTGGTCAGAGTGGCTGCATCGAAACCTTTGATAAGCTGATGAGCGTATTCATCCTGGAGCGTTATAAGAGAAATATAATCCTTAAACTTCTCTGTCTCCCAGGGTTTAATCTTTACTTCTTTTGTGGTTCGGGCCTTACTTTCTTCAATGCACTCTCTGTACATATCCTTGGCAGCCAGTGCAGCCTTCTCATAATCTTTAAGGATATGGAAGAGGTTGATTTCTTTGTTTGTCGTAAGATCCTTTAGAACGCAGCTTCTTTTATAGGCAAATGTCGTTTCTTGGAGTTCATTAAGATCAATCCCAGCATAATGGGCTTGTTGAGCTGTGATAGAGGCCCCCTGCCCTTCTTTCCTTTCGAAGGCGATAAGTTGGGTAATCGCGACAGCCGCCTGTCCTTTGGCTTCAAGGTCTTCGGCCTTTTGGTATGATATGATATGACGCGTTCGAGTTGCTTGTTCGCACCGGGAAAATATCTCTTGTAACTCAACCTCTTTGAATTTCATGCCCATGGATTCTGCCATGGCCAGAACTTGACCATGGTCTCGTTGGTCAAAGATTTCTAAAGTAAGATCGTTGCGTGATACACAAGCAGTCTTATAGGCCGTATAATGAATACTTTCCCAAGCTCTTTGACCCTTATCTTTGGTTTCTTCAATGCATTGGGTGTAAATCTGGTTCGCTTTACGGCATTGAGCATCGTATTCATCCAGCAAAAGGAAGAGCTTTTGTTCCGGTTCCTTCTTCAGACTCTCAAAGAGCTTCATCTTTTGAAATTCTACAGCATGTTCGACTATAGCTTTGGGTTGTAACCCATGCTGATAAACTTGGCTTAGTGTTGATTTCTTTTCAAGCCCCTCCTCCCTTTTTATCAATACATGGATCTCGAAGGCAGCTTGAAGCTTAGCTGTCTCCTCCTGGCTTGTTTGGTAGATCTTGAACAATGAATCACGAGTGGCTTGGATGGCTTGTTCGCCCAATCGCTCAAAGTCCAGCTTAATTCCGACCTTGGTTGCTAAAACTTCAAAATCTTCCCGCTTTTCCACGATACGAGAGGCCATAGCGTCTCTGACTATCCGAACTTCTGTCCACTCAGTAATAGCCTTGGAGAATGACTCTTTGAGAAGTGTTCCCTCAAATTCCCTTAGTTTGGGCTTGATTTCTTTCCAAATTGATCCTGAAAGATCACGAGCCTCGACATAGTCAATAAGGATTTTGAGCATGGTCTGCCTGGTTGGATCAAAATTGTCCTTTAACATCTCCTCTTGCAGCATTTTCGACTGATGGGCCTCGGCTTGTACTTTGATCGTGTTCATACCGTAAGATATTTTTTGATGAGGATATCCAATTTGATTTTCCAATTGTTTTACCGTTTCTTTCAGAAAGGGGCTGTATAAAATCGGGTTCTGATAAATCTGATTAGCCAAGACACCTCTAAGATCACAAACTTCCTTAAACTTTGCCCACTCAGGATGTGTTTTAGAACGAGCACCTGGATGGGTCTTACGAATGTTTCTCCAAAGATCACGGGCCTCTAGAGAGACGGCTATATACTGTTCAACCACCAATTGAGCTTGCACCTCGACACGGCTCAAGGCGCGTTTTCTCAAACCTGCTACAATCTCAAGGGACTCAAACGTCAAACCAGCTTGGCGAACAAAATCCTTATGAAACTCTTGATCATTTAAAATGATCTTGGCAAGTTGTTTTCTTTCTATTTGGACATTTCTATAATCTGCCCAAATTTTTGGTTGTTCTGACTTCTCTGATCTTCGTGCAAGAGCTCCAATAGCAGCCAATTCTTGTCCAATTTCTTTATAATCCTGAACATTCTGCCAAAATTCTTGATTTTCATCCAAAACGCTGTAGTCAACAACCAAGTCCTTCGTAAAGATTTTCCCAATAGATTTAACAAAAGTTCCGAAATTAGAAAAATCTTCATTCGAGTAATAGATAGAAATATCTTCCCGATGACGGGTTAACCCAACATAGAAAGCATGTGCATCCATGAATTTTGAGGCTTTAAGTAATGTCCAGTCTGGGGATCTTCCTTGACTTTTAATCCCCGTAACAGCATATCCATGGGCAAAGTGACTATAATCACTTAAATTGAATGAAATCGTAGCAATTCCGGGCATCTCTGCCACGATTTTATAAGTCTGTGTTATCTCCCCCGTCTCTTGATCTATAGTCCGAACCGGCTTTATCGACTGAATAACAGCGACAGCGTTATTTCTAACAAAAAAGTTCTTTTTGTTAGACTCGAAAGATGTTTTAAAGCCGCGATCATTTTTGGTAAAAACAATTTTGTCCCCGATCGCATACCCCTCTTCCCCCCTGTTTAGCAAATCATCTTGAGATAAAAGGCCATTTGCTTTCAGCATAGAACGGATCTCTCGGTTTAAATTTTGGCACTCTACATTGGTTGCGGCCAAAACAATACCTTGTGAATCAGGAGCACGCATTGTGTTTCGAAGATATTGGCGGGCCATATCTTCATAGACATCAACGTTGGTCGCATGCTCCTGAACATGCCCTTGACGCTCATACATCTCAAGAACTGTGCTAGAATTCAACTCTGCCAGATGTTTGGATGCTTCCCGCATCCAGGAGATATTTTGGCGCATGATATCGTTGAGCTCACAAAGAGTGCCTCTTTCTTTCACATACTCTATGAGTTTTCTAAAGATATCTCCGGCTTCTACAGGTTTAAATTGATGGTCATCTCCTACGAGTATTAGCTTGGAACCTGTAAGGTTAATGGTTTTAACCAAAGCATCCCAACCCCCGGGCACAGATTCATTCCATCCCCCGACTCCCACCATTCCGGCTTCATCAATGATAATCAGGGTTTTGTCATCTGGGAGATATTTGGAGTAGTTGTCAATTTCCTGTTGAGCCGCCTTCTTCTCCTTACGAGAGGATGCATTTTCCAAATTCTCTACGGCTTCATGGTACATTTTCCAGAAGTGAGCATAATGAGCAATGGTATCAGAATTGCACCCAGTATCCTCTTCCAACTGGCTTGCAGCCGTGGCAGAAGGAGCCATACCCAAAACTGTGTATCCAGCATCTTCATGCAACTTAATAACAGACTTCATGGTAGTTGTCTTGCCTGTTCCTGCCCGTCCGATCATTATGGAAAGCTGCTGATCCCCACATAATACCCTGATACCGTTTTGCTGCCCTTTGTTTGGTCTAATGGCATCTTTTCTATCGTCTTCTTCAAGGCTTTTTATTAAAGCTTCGACCTTAGCCGAATCTATAGAAATTGCAGCCTTTTTATCCTGATAAGCTTCAAAGGACTCAAGTACCTTAGCCTCTTTGTCAAAATACTCTTGAGAGGTAAATCTTTTAAACCCATGGATGTCTTTACCAACTTCAACAGCCTCTTTTAGAACAGCATCAATCACATGCTCCCCCAAAATACCCATATCGTCTTTAAGACGCTTTTGTACAAGAGAAAGCACCTGATGCTCTGAAAATGTAGCTTGTTTTGAGGTAAGTTCCTTCAAAACAATGCCCGGCTCTTGTGCTATTCTTTCTTTGTTTTCTTCCACGATGAACTCATTATCTTTAACAATACGGGAGATTAATCCATCTCTCTCCAGTTGATGAGCCATCCATCCTTTATGTTGTGTCGGGATTAAATCGATACCTCGTTCAGCATAGGATCTATGATCAATTCGCGTGTCCATGCCCAAAAGTTCAAATAAGGCGTTCGTTTTGTCGGCAAAGAATTTTCTGGTTTCTCTCAAACCCGAACGCGCACAAAGCGGTCTTGCAACTTTGAGAAAAGAGAACGTTCCTTCCTCATAAATGTTACCCTCAACGGCTCTGTGGGATGCGTTTATATGAACATGGGGATTTCCTTCTTCCCAATGAATTGAATAGGTAGCAACCAGCCCACAAGAGACAAATCTCTCATTCACGATCTCTCGAATGAGATCAATATTTTGTTCTTGAGAGAGTTCCTTAGGGAGTGCAAATACATAGGTATGAGACACTTGAGCGCTATTGATAAACTTCTCTCTAGCCTCCAGGTTTTTATATCTCTTGACAGCATATTCATCTTCAAAATTCTCTAATTTGTTCCAGATTTCTAAATCTTTTTTATCAATTCCAGACTCTTCAGGAGCTAAAGTTTCCCAAAATACTTCATCATCCTTACTACGGTAATCGGCAGTTATTCCACGGCGTGTTTCTTGCAAACACGTTCTTGTAATATAAGCAGCAGCTTGCACAGCGCTGCGCCCTGTGCTTCTTGATACCTGCCCCATACTTAAGTGATAGATTGCCATAATCAAACATATTAAACCGCCGGTTAGGCTCGCGCAAGCGCAATTGCGCATAAGTGCGCCATTCTGGATTTTGGATAACTTGATTGTTTAGTTTGTTTTCGATACTATGCTACATTGTTACCAGGTATTCCACAAAAGGCTCTCAAGGTTGAGGGCATGAATCAGGAGTTCAAAATGTCCGTACAGCTCATAAGAAAATTAGAATCACTCAAGGAAAATAAAAAATCAGTCGAAGAAAAAATAGATAGTCTTACCAAAGATGTTGCCAATAATCTTGCTCATAGTTTAATTCAAGCAGGGGCACTACATGTTGACCTTGTTGCACTTACGGGTGGAATATTAGAAGTAATCGAAAAAGTAAAATCTAAATCAATCGATACGGAGGTATGGAAAAAATCCGGTCAAAAATTTCTTCAGCAAACAAGTAAAAAGACGACTCCAAAATCTTCTTCTAAAGCAAAAAAAACTTCTTAAATTGAAAGTCAGCCTTAATAGAAATTTCTCGTCAATTGTCAGAGCATCAACACGCATGAGCAGCTATAGTTCAAATGAAAGAAAGGCAAGAACCAAGACACTTATTCAGGTCGGAGGTAATGTCAGTATTGCTGGATTATTAGAACCTTTCGGCATTCAAGAAGGAGATGATTTGCAATTTGATCCTAAATCTTATGCAAAGGGCGCAACCCTTCTTGGCTTTCTTGATTATGCAAGCGAACATCTTTTGAAGATAGACGACCCACAACAAATGGAGCGTTTTAAACAAAGAGGAATAACACTCTTGAGAAAAAGAGCAGCCCAGAAAGCCTACCATACCTCTAGGTAAATTTGGTGTAATACGCTCGAAATAAAGGACTGTTGTTAGTACGCTAAATAAAGGAGAAAAAAAAATGGATGTGAACAGTGATTGCTATCTCGATATGTTCATCGATAGCCATATCAAACCCTATTTAACTGGTTGCAAAGTTGATGCTTTAGAAAAGTGATTACTGGTGTCAAATTTCGGTATG
>Ga0194126_10009782_pt1 | contig 12693 bp, 13 predicted proteins | sample TA2KigC150mmetaG_FD_148641 | JGI IMG/M metagenome (GOLD analysis project Ga0194126, IMG submission 148641) | Freshwater microbial communities from Lake Tanganyika, Tanzania - TA2015035 Kigoma Deep Cast 150m | ecosystem: Environmental > Aquatic > Freshwater > Lake | place: Tanzania: Lake...
CCAGCGTGAAGGCCACGACGTTGTTCGCGCACGAGGCGTTACCCGGCCGCAGCCAGAAACCCACCACCAGCTTGGCTTCTTCCAACACAGCCAAGAGCGGATGCAAACAGGGCTTGGTCCCCAAACGGGTGTAGCCGACGGCCACCCCTTCCTGATGGCCGTCCTCGTGCAGGAGCCGGGTCGAGTCCAAGTCCAGAGCATAGCCGCCCGGGCGGCTGGGCAACCGTTCCAGACACCAGCGCCACAACGGACGGAACGTGGCCAGGTTTGGGCCGGCGCTGGTGAACCCCTGGAACAAGCGCGTGAAGGTGGACTGGCTGCCGATGCGCTGGATGGCCAGGAGCACCGGCAACATCACGTCGCGCCGCAGATGCGCGACTTGCGCCAGCTTCTGCGCGCCCGCCAGGATACCGCTCAAGAAGCCCAGTGCCAGATCGGCCACGGGAATGGCTTTCTTGCTGTGGCGCTGATGCGGCAGCACTCGGGCCAGCAGCTCCCCGAAGCGGTGCCAATGGAGAAAACCAGCCAACGTCAGCAGTCCAGCCCGTCCGCTGACTTTCTGGTCGGTGAACCCGATTTGGATCGATTGTTCGGGAGTTTGGAGTCTAATGAAGTCGGTCACTGTTTGGTGAGCCGCTTCCCGTGTGGGAATTGATGGTAATGTCATTGTCCATCAACGATTCCCAAATAGTGACCGCCTCGGCTACTGAATGGTCACGGATAAGTATTTGTTGCTGAGGCCAGGAAGCAAGAGTAATCTGCGACCATGCCGCCTTTAGGGGACAGACAATAGGCCGACCAATCACTGTTAGAAATGGAATGTTCGCATCGCGGTGAGTTCATGATTTTCGGGCGGACGCTGATCGAGCAGTGTTTGCCGCAGGCCGATGGACGGTGCTTGGGCTTCGGATTGCCTCGGGCTGGCGGATGGCGATTTTCAGTTCGAGTGCGACAGATGATCGAACGTTCTCCAGCGAGCGAAGCCGGATCAGATTGAGTTCAGACAAAACGAAAGAGTCAGTGGATTATTTTTCTAACCAGCCGGTCGAGCGAATGCCGGGGAGCGCGAGTCTGTCGCAGTTCCAGACGAACATCACAGGCGCGCTCCCGGTCATCGCTCACCTTTTTCGTTCGCCGAATGCGAGGAGCCGATGAACGCCTTTGTAACAATCGACCTTTCGGTTGAGCCACAGCCGAAGCACGTGGCACAGATGAAGTCGGCGGCCATGGCGCTCACCGATGATCCCATCAGCGTGGAGGTGGCATGCCCGCCGGAATCACCAAAGAAGATTCGCGCGAGATTCTCGGTGCCTGATGCGCGGCAGGCGGATGTGGTTGACGGCATCGGACGAGCGTTTTGGCAGGTGGACAACTACAACAACTCGAGCATTGGATTCGGACCCGCTGCGAGAGGGAAACGGCGAACCAGACGCTCGACCGAATGACGAGGAGCGCGGTCATGCCGATATCCCAACGAAAGCAACGATGGCGACAACCGCGGCAAGATTGCGCCGTCCCCGTTGCCCAGTCGAAAGGTCGGTTAGACGTGGAGTATCTCATAAGTAAAGGTGGCTTTCCGGGCCGTGACTTGAGGGTTTCCGGACCAGCGCCTGCGGCGCAGCACTTGGAGATTTATCTCGTTGGTGGAGGCAAGTACGTCCTCGGCGTTACAGCGGTAAGCTCCGCCGGAATATTTTCAAGGGACGTGCGCAGGTTCTTCGATTCATTTCGTATCGCCACAAATCAAGCGCAGTAAGCGCCCGACCAACGACCATGATAACCGAGTTGCTCAAGATCGTGTTGACGGCATCGTTGACTTTGCTTGGTGGGGTTTTGATTTTCTGCATTACGACCGTCCTTAACAAGTTGTTCATTGAGCCTGTTCTCTCATTACGCAAGATACTCAGTGATATTTCATTCTGTATTCAGTGTCATGCCGCGACGATCATAAACACGCCAGCTACCACCCAGAGCGACGCCTTGGCTAAGATTTATGACGAGATCCGGAGCCTCACCGCGCGGATTCGCCCCACGCTCGCCCAGCGTCGCCAGCTTGGCCGGGTCAATCAGGGGCGCGACTTGCTCGGCGTATTTGGACGCTTCGCCAGCGCGAGCACCAAGCGCCCACGCGAGTAGCAACAGTGGAATCCACGTTTTCTTCACAGTGCGAAGATAGCCAAGGCCGTTGACGAAACCCACCAAATCCGGGCGGCAGGTGGAGAGCGCGCCCGTGACGCTGAACTGGCTGACCAGCAGGAAATCATTGTTCACCAGCTGCTCCCAATCAATCACGCGGACTCGCTCCGTCTCCGTCCAACCTATGCAATCAGTTCAAACTCCTTCAGCGGCACTTGGGATTGCAGATAACCAACCAACGCATCCCGCTGAGGACTTCGAGAAGATCAGGGCCGTTGCCCGACGCAAAACGGTCCCCAACACCGTTGGGAATTGCCAACAATTGCCGACAGATCTCGTGTCAGAAATAGTGTCGGGACGTGCCGACTCGGCAAGACGAGAGACATGCACGACACCATTTATAACATTGGTTGTTCTGAGGTTTCTGGGGAAAAGTTGGGACGGCGTTGCAACGGTTTTGTAAACCGTCGGTCCTCGGTTCGAATCCGAGAACTGGCTCCAGTTTTCGCTTCTCCGACGCGAAAAACTATTGTTTTGCTTCGCAAAACGGGTTGGGAGAATCCGGTTCTAAAATCCAACGAATCGAGTGGGCAAGCTTGCAACCAATGCCCTTGACCTGTTGCAGCTCTTCGGCAGAGGCGCTCAGCGCGGCTTCAACCGAACCGAACTGGTCGAGGAGACGCTCGGCTTTTTCGGACCCAATTCCCCGCAAGCCCTGGAGCAAATAAAGTTGCATGCGGCGTCGGCGCTTTGGGCGGCGGCCGCGACGGATGAGTTGGTCATTGGCGTGGCGATTCAATTGTTGGGCCGCGTAGATCAAGAGACGGGCGCTTTCGGCAGGATCGAACGAGCGCAGGATTGGAATTTGAAAAAGCAGGCTCAAGGAGATCAGCGCACCTTGCAATGCTTCACGGCGCATTTGGCTCTGATTGAGGTCAGCGGTTTTGCCTTCCAGAATAATTGCGACCAGCTGTTCCGCGGAAGCAAGTCGATGCGCTTGGGAAAACAAACGGCCATCGATGATCGATTCCGAAAAATCGAGCAGCGTCTTGCGCTCGAAAACCCGGTCGTTGATCTGGTAGTCGCCGATTCGAAGGTGCTGACAGCAGACCTCTACTCCAGGCATGGTACGCAGTATCTGAACAACTGGACCGTCATTTTCGCGTGTGTCCGCGACAACAAAGATGGGTTGACGAACGCTGGATTCCTCCCCGCGCATAGTTGCGGATTGGACACTTAAACCGCCGCGAAAGCAACGAGATTTCGAGGTTTTAGGGTAACAACCTTGCAGCAACTTACTTAGTGAAGCTTCGATCCTCGCTGCAGAGAATGTCGGCGGAACACCAGATAGATCCATTAGCGGGAGCTTTCAGTCTCCTGTTTCGGGTTTGTCGAGCTGCTCCTGATACGGGTTGCGACCGGCCGGCGGCTGCAAGGACGCGCAGCCCGAACCAAACACCACGAGAACGAGTAAAGCCAAACACGCCAGGAAATTGATCCTTTGGTTCATTGCCGCGACCTTAACAGGGTGACACTGGGATGTAAATGAGCACGTGGTTTCTATCAGGTTTCTATCGCTTGCGCCTCCTGCTGAGCCCGAGGCCGTCTTGTAACTTAACTTGCAATTCGTTGTGATGTTTTCCCCAGACCCTGTGTAGTGTAAGACGAAACCAGGAGTGTCTTTTCCGGGATTTAGCTGGTCCGAATTTCAGCACGCGCTATCGATGAAAACCAAACAGGCTGCCCATTCAACCAACGTGCTAGTCCATGATTACCCGTGGCCCGCGGTAGGCGTTGGAGTAGCAATTGGTTTGGCGGCGGGGTTCTTAATTTCGCGTTCGACGAATGGATCGTCGAAAACCGACAGAATGCCGCCGGCGCTGCCAAGGCTAAAGTCCGCCTTCGCTATCTGCGTGCGATTAAGGCTGGTTCAAGTGCTTGCCCATTTGCCGCAACGTTGTGATGTAATTCCGAGAAACCACACCCATTCCGAACGTCCGCGCCGACTGGGTCAATCGGCCGAAGATCGCATCGAACTCAGCGGCATTGATGAGACGCTTGCCAACCAGGCCGGCCGCTACTTGCCAGAGAAAGGAATGCAATTCGCTGAAGGACTTGCCATCCGGACGGCGCCTCAGATTGCTGAAAGCCTCTTCAAATTCGCGATCCGTTTTATCTCCTGCTGCATTGCAAAAAGTGAGGATGTGCTGCTCGATAAAAAGAAAGATCGGCAGATACGGAGCCGGGGGTTCACCCGACATCGCAGGCGGCACGGCGTTGCCGCGAAAGAGCGCACGCAACGAGGGCACGCTCCAGAGCGCGCCCTTTATTCCATCGTAGATCATCACCTCTTCGCGCACGGAGAGATCGGGCCGATTCTCTTTGAGCTTCAAGCCGACGGTCAACTTGGTCCGGTCCAACCCTTCCTGATTCACGACTTCCGCGAGCGACGGGTGCAGGTCTATGTTGCTCACGGACTCTTCGATTTCTTGAATTTTGCTTTTCATCGCTGGATGGGAAATCTGTTTCGAGAAAGACAATCAATCTGTGCTTCTGTGATGCAATAACGGAAAGACTTTCTCACTTTGGTTCCGACGTTCGTTCCTTCAACCAATTGGCATCGATGGATGGTCTGATGGCAGTGTTGACGGTAGGGACGTTGCGGATCGGCCCAGTCGATTTCATCACTGAACGCCATTTGTGCAATTCCGCGTGTCCATCCACAAAGCCGATGCTCGTGGCTCCGCTGTGAAGGGCGGCGGCGGTGTTGCTGTTGGCCCAACTGTTGGTTGTGCTCGTGCCCAAATCGATCGCGATCGTGCCATCGTCGATGGTATTCGGATCTTCGTGAATGAAGACGAACAAAGCTGTCGGTTTGACCATTTGTGCTTCGCGTTCGTATAAGCGCGGTGTCGTCGCACCGCGATAGTAACCGTTCATCCAATTATTCATGGCATAGCTGCGCGCGAACGGTCCTTTCGCGCCGGGGTAAATAAACTTATCGGCGGGGCATCGGAAGAGCAGGGGAGTTTGAGCGTAACGTCCCAGCAACCCGTGCATGAACAGATTGACGTTGGTTTCGCCACCTGGGACATATCCCGTGGCAGCCGGTCGTTCGCCGGCGACGCACCAAGAAAAATTCGTTTGATTCACTGGCACAGCGCCGGGATTAAGCACGATGCGTCCATCGTGATCGCTGTGGTAAAGCACCCAAGTCAGTTGCAATTGTTTGGTGTTATTAATGCAAAAGATGGCGGTGACTTTGCTCTTCGCATTCGCCAGAGCCGGAAGCAGCATCCCGGCGAGAATAGCGATGATCGCAACGACCACGAGCAGCTCGATCAACGTAAATCCGCGCAGTGGCGTCTCGACAGAGCACCGGCGTTGTTGAAAAGCGTAATTGGCGGCGTTCTGCCGAGACGCCGCTACGCCAAGGTTTAGGGAGATCACAGATTTGGTCATTGCGTTCCCTCGAATCCCACGAGCTTTCGGGTTTCTGACACGTTTTGCTTTAGCACATACCCGGATGCTCCCGAAGCCAAGGCGAGCGTTTTGATATTCTCGTTGTCGAACGAGCTCAAAACATGATGCGCGTATCGGGAAACCGGCTCTTGATCTGGCGCGTGGCCTCGAAGCCATCCACATGTTTCCTCTCGAGATCCATCAGAACGAGGTCCGGACGGTGGACGGGATAGCCATCAATGGCTTCCTGTCCGCAGGTGCATTCTACGATTTCGATTCCTTCGCTTGGCAACGAGGACCGAATTACGCGTCGAGCCATCCGGCTATCATTCGCAATCATAACCTTCATCGATGAAACCTTAAGCTGGAATTACGAGATAATTTCGTTGACGACACGGCCATAGACATCGGTCAGGCGAAAATCGCGCCCACCGTAATGGTAGGTCAATTTCTCGTGATCAATGCCAACAAGGTGAAGTATCGTGGCGTGAAGGTCGTGAATGTGAACCTTATCCTGAACTGCCTGAAAACCGAAGTCATCGGTGGCCCCGTAGGTCAGTCCTCCACGAACGCCGCCGCCAGCCAGCCACATTGTGAAACCCCAATGATTGTGGTCGCGGCCATTGCCATTTTCGGAAACGGGGGTCCGGCCAAATTCGCCGCCCCAGACAACCAATGTTTCATCCAACAAGCCGCGCTGTTTCAGGTCGCCGAGCAACGCAGCCATCGGCCGATCCACGTCCTCGCACAGTTTGCGGACGTTCTGGTCGTGATTGTCATGCGTATCCCACGGCTGGCCGTTCCCATAATAAAGTTGAACGAAGCGCACGCCGCGCTCCACTAACCGCCGGGCCAGCAAGCAGCCGTTGGCGAAATGCCCTTTGCCATAAGTCTCGCGCGTGGCTTCGGATTCGCGGCTCAGGTCGAAGGCATCGGTCGCTTCGAATTGCATGCGAAACGCCGCTTCCATCGCTTCGATCCGAGCCGTCAGCATCTCGTCCGGTCCACGTTCCGCCAAATGGGCGCCATTGATCTTGCCCATTAATTCGATCTGTCTGCGCTGCTGATCCGGATTGATCTTCGCGTTCCGAAGGAACGGAATCAGCTTGGCCGGTTCCAGATTCGAATGGTTGATGTAAGTCCCTTGGTGCTTTCCGGGAAGAAATGCGCTGCTCCACGTGCGAGGGGCTTCCACCGGCCGGCCCGGGCAGAGAACGATGTACGCTGGGAGATTCTGATTCTCGGCGCCGAGGCCATACGACAACCATGAACCCATGCTCGGGCGATTTGGAGTCATCGTGCCGTTGTTGATGAGATACATCGCAGGATTGTGATTCGGGTTGTTTGAATAGACCGAGCGAACCACGCAAACATCATCGATCAATTTGGCAAACTCCTGCAGAAGTTCACTCACCTCGACGCCGCTCCGGCCGTGGCGAGAAAACTGGAAAGGCGACGGCATAAGGCCGCCCGTGACGCGCTCCGTGCGGAGATCAGCGCCCGGCGGACGTTGGCCCGCGTACTTTTGCAACGCTGGCTTCGGATCAAACAGATCGCATTGAAACGGGCCCCCGTTCATGAAGAGTTGGATGACGCGTTTGGCCCGAGGCCGAAAATGCGGACCCGGCGCTTCGGCCAGCGTTCGCGGTCCAACGCTCGCGGCGAGGCCCAATGCTCCGAAACCGCCGCCCAGCAGTTGGATCATCTTCCGACGGGAGATGAGCGCGGACGTCGTTCGGTCATGTGGCAGATCCATAAGGCCTGATTTGGCTGGAAGCTAAGATGGACGCTCGCGCTGAATCAGTCAATCGTTACACTCGCTTCTCCGTTTTCAAAGTCAGCCGATCAGATTATTGTAACGTCTCTCATCCGAGAGAACGATTATGGAAAATCCAAATCCCGAGTCAAAGGTGTCCGCTCAGCCCGCAGCGTGACTGTTCTCGATTGCGACTATGAGCGTGAATCGATCACTTTCCGCCGTGGACGCGTTCACAATGGGAGACAAAACTGCGGGGAAATTCGCCTTGTTAACCGTCGCTCGAAAAGTCGTCTCGGCCGATAAAGCCGGATTTCCGTTGTCGGTCACGACTGCATTGCCCGCCGGACATCGGCTCGATGCGTTCGGATCAAACCAAGCTGCGGCAAACGCTCTTCAATCTGCTAAGCAACGCCTGCAAGTTCACGGAGAAAGGTAAAATCCTCCTGAGTGTCCGTAGCAGCCGATGTGAGGAGGCTCTGACTCAAACGTTCGCGGAAGCCGCCCAGGAAAATCAGAGCCTCCTCACGTCGGCTGCTACGATTATCTTTACGATATCGGACACCGGCATTGGCATGACGCCGGAGCAGCTCGCGAAGCTTTTCCAGGCTTTCACGCAAGCCGACGCGAGCACATCGAAGAAATATGGCGGCACGGGTCTCGTACTGGCGCTCTGCCAGAAGTTCGCCTAAATGATGGGCGGCGACATCGCGGTGGAGAGCGAATACGCGAAAGGATCCGAGTTCACGGCGCGCTTGCCCGCCGAAGCTAGCGGCGCCGAGTCGAAACCTCCGCGAGATTGACCAGTTCCATTGTCCGTTCGCCCAGAGTCAGGCCGTAAATTTTCAACCGGCTCAGCCGCCGCACGAAATCCGCGCTCAAGGCCAGGCTGGCAAAAATGGGAATCGCGGTGTGGTGCTTGAACTCCGGAAAATACCCGGGCAAATCACCGATGGCGTCGGCGAAGTCACGATGTATTTCACTCGGGCCGTGGCCTTGGTTTCGACGACGATGATTTTCGCATGTCCGGCGTAGATCAGATCGAACTCACGGAACAGCGATGGGTTTTTGATGTGGCGTTTCTCCACGCGCTGCGCCGTGAACTCGGGTTCCGGAATGCCGAATACTTCACGGCCCAGCCGGGGAATATTCGGGGCCACTATGTCTTCCGCGAAGCGACCGAGCCGTTCGGCCAATTGGGCCCACTCCAACCTGTGCTGGCGAGCTTCACGCTTCAGCTCTTCGTAATTCCGATCCAGGCGCTCCAGGTTTTGGTCCAGCCGGGCGATATTCTGGTCCAGTCGCGCGATGTGGTGATCCAACCCGGCCATGAAGGCGGCGAATTTGGTCTCCAGGGAATCAACACGTTCGTCGATCATTGGCATGACGACACCGTAATCGAGCGGCCGAAGTTCGCCAAGGGCTTTAAAGGCCAGTGTATCCACAAGTCGTCGCTGATCGCAGCCGGTGTAGCGCAGAGTTTGGACATTTTCAAAATTCTGGTAGGCGGCGAACGCGCTGTCATCCCACCGGGATGAAATCTTTTAGCCCAGGGTTGCCGCAGCTACCCTGGGTTTGCTCGCCCACAACGTCGCCAAACCCTGAAATGATTGCGATCCCGTTGGGATTGCCCTGCAAAATGTCCAAACTTCAGGGCAGAGTTCAACTCAGCGCTACGAGTACCGACAATTTGCGGGCACGCTTTGAAAGCTTGACGAAGCAATCGGCAGCAATCGGCGTTCCTTCACGAGAATGACCGTGTTAAGCATATCCCATTCACCACGCTTCCTGATTTGTTTGCCAGTCGCGGCTGAGGCGAGCGAACGAACCGGACCGCAACCGGTCCCCGGTCGCAGCGCGTGAGTGTTGCTGTTGCTTTCGTCTTTTGGGATTCGCCTACTCTGGGTGCCGGGGGCCGGGAGGTCCCGCGCTCCGCCGCAAAATGTTTGAGCCAATTCCCAGCATTCGCCATTGCTCGCGGCGAGAGAGCTCGTCACGCTGGCGCCGTTGACCACGGACCTTCGGCTCAGGCGTTGGAACTATTATGCGGCGAGCGCTCCTCCGAACGCGATTGACCTGCGCGATCTCGGTTCTTCTTCTTTTCAGCAGCCGTACCGCGCCCGCGCAGAACCGCGTCCTCGAACTGGACGGCCAATCCGGCACGGTGGAACTGCCCGCGAAGGTCTTTTGGGGGGTGAAGGAGTTCACGTTGGAGACGCGGGTGAAACCCGCCCAGTTTGGGAAGCATGGCCGTATCCTGTTTGCCGGATCGTATGCCAGGGAGGCCCGCTCCTTCCTGATGCATTTGGAACAGCCCGCGGCGGCCAACGGATTTTCCACGGTGCTTCGGGAAATCCGCGACTTTCGACCCATCACATTGAGCAGCGATCTGCCTCTTCAGCCCGGACGGTCGTATCATATTGCCGTTGCCATTCGAGGCACGCGCTTGCAGGCCTCCATCAATGGCGTTTTGATGAACGAGGCTGAGTTGGCGCGGGAAATCGAGCCGGCCGGCGAAGCCAGTCCTTTTTCGTTCACCCTGGGTCCGACCTTTGCGGGACAAATCGCGGAACTGCGCCTTTGGAACAAAGCCAAGGAACCAGCAGAAATTCGCCAGGCCATGTTCGAACGTCTTCGTGGTGGTGAATCAAATCTAGTTGGCCTTTGGAATTTCGAGGATGGTAAGGACCTGACGAATCGGGGCCACGATGGCACTCTTTCCGGGACCGCCAAAATCGTGTCTGCCGAAAGACCACAGGCGGGCGACCTCCAGGTGTTACCCCAAGCGCTGGTCCTCGACGGCCACGATTCGTACGTTGACGCCCGACATCTTTAGCTCGCTGAGCGATCCGACCTTGGAAGCCTGGGTGCTATGGACAGGCTTTGATGGCTGGCTCAATAAACAGATTTTCAGTTGCGGCCCGGCTGCCCAAGACGTTTGGCTGAGCAACTTGCAGGATGGCGCGCCTCACCTGGCCTTTGCCAACCCGGCGGGACGCCAGCTCACGGCCGGCAGGCAGGACTTGCCATTGAACCGGTGGCATCATATTGCGGCTGTTTCTGGGAGCAAAGGCATGCGGCTTTATCTCAACGGCGTTCTCCTTGGAACGAATGCCGCGACCGGGAGCTTCAAAGAAGCTGGCGCGACGGGCCCGGCCCGCCTCGGACAAGGAACCAATCTCGAAGCCAGCACTGGTCCTTCCTTTCACGGCAAGATTGCGGAATTTCGCGTGTGGCGAACGATGCGTTCAGACCAGGAGATCCAGGAAAACATGTTCAAGAAACTGACCGGCACGGAGGATGGCTTATTCGGGCTCTGGAATTTCGCTGAAGGCACGGCGCGGGATCTATCCACGAACGGATATCACGGCACGTTAAAAGGCAACGCCAAGATTCTCGCCCAGCGCTGGCCTGAACCATCCGAAGTCATCGCTCCGGCCATCGTGCATGCGCGGGTGACCGACGAGGCTGGAGCCGCGCTGCCGTTCTTCCAAGTTCATGTGCTCCAAGAAGGCGTTCTTACTCTTTCGTTCACCAACATTACGATCACCACCAACCTTCAGTTCTGTGTTTATCCCAAAGGCGGCGCGCACAAGTTTGTCGTTCAAAGCGGGAACAAGCGTGACACGGTCATCGTGCCCGAGGTGAAGCCCGCTCAGAGGCTCGATCTGAATTTCGTGTTGAGCGACGCCGCGAGCTTGGCCGGCACGCTGCGGATGTTCGACGGCACGCCGCATGTGGCGGTGCCGGTGCAAGCCCTCGACGCATCAAATCGAGTCGTCGCGACGGTGCTCACGGATGAACAAGGCAACTATCGCATCGAGAAGATCAAGGCTGGCTCTTATTTGCTGCCCGCGATGCGGGATGGATATGAATATTTCGTCGAGCCGAACAAATCGATCTTTGTGTTGGCCGATGAGAATCTGAAATCGAGAATCGCAAATTTCAAATCCCTGACGGCCCCTCCCGGCGAAACGCTGGAGAAACTCGATTTTCGTTTCGCGCCGTTCAAGAAGGGCACCTGGAAACTGTTCACACCGGCCGATGGTTTTCTTGCGGACTTCAATTTTTGCGGCACGGTCGCGGAAACCAATGACTTTTTATGGCTTGGCACCGCCCGAGGATTGACGCGATTCGATGGAAAATCGGTCGAGAACTTTGCCATCAAAATGAGTTCCAATCCACATGTTCGTGCGATCCTCAAAGCCAGCGACGGGAGCATTTGGGTCGGCGGCCAAGACGGCATTGCGCGCTTCGCGAACGACCGCTACCAAGTTTACCGTTTGCCAGACCAAGGTCGAGACGAGATCGTGCGCAACATCGTCGAAGAAAAAGCCGGCAAACTTTGGGTGTGCACCTTAAATCATTTATGGGAATTCGACCGAGATCGGAACTCGCGCGAAACGAACGGATACGCCGAGCTAAACATCGGAAACAAGCCGATCTCCTTTCAAGCCATTGAAGCTGGTCACGACGGCATCCTCTGGATCGGCACAGCGCACGGGCTCTTCCGCCGCCGCGGAAACGAGCTGGCGCACTACACGAGCGCTGAGGGGTTGGCGGGAGATCTTATTACTTCCCTTCGCGCTGCTCGCGACGGAGTGCTTTGGTGTGGCACGACGAATGGGCTCTGCCGATTTGAAGGAGGTCATTTCCGTGTATGGACTAAGAAAGACGGATTGGCAGACAATCGAATCACCGCGATCGAAGTTGGGCCGGACGGAGTCCTTTGGGTCGGGACGGCTGCTGGAGTCTCCCGGTTCGATGGCAACACCTTCGTCAATTTTACCGAGAAAGACGGCGTGCTGGGCAATGTGGTCGGTCTATGTTCCGCGCCAGACGGAGCGCTTTGGATTCTCGGTTCTGGCACTGGCTTGGCACGCTACGATGAGGAGACGTTCGTTGAATTTGGAGTTCCCGATGGTTTTCCGGCAGCCTTGTTTCGGGCCGGTCAGCTCGGCTCAGTGATCCTTGATTCCGACGGCACCCTCTGGTGCGCCTCACGCGGCGTTCAGGGGAGCATTTTCCGGTTTGATGGACGTCGCGTGACGGATTGGGCCGCTGGCGTTGGATTGCCGCGAGGTCCCTATCGTCTGATCGGCCGCGATCCAACGGGACGTTTTTGGATACTTGTCCCTCAACAGGGACTTCCCAATAACTTCTAAGCAGCCTGTTCTATTTCAATGAGTTGGTATCCGAGCTTTTTGGCTTCACGCGTCAAGTAACCAAGCCGGTGAGCTTCGGCCTGAGCGAGGTACTTGTCCATGTCCAACGCGACGAACTCGACCTGACTTTGCGGGTCCGCCGGCTCAGCACCTTGCCCCCGCTGATTTTTGCCC
>Ga0194126_10009783_pt1 | contig 12693 bp, 11 predicted proteins | sample TA2KigC150mmetaG_FD_148641 | JGI IMG/M metagenome (GOLD analysis project Ga0194126, IMG submission 148641) | Freshwater microbial communities from Lake Tanganyika, Tanzania - TA2015035 Kigoma Deep Cast 150m | ecosystem: Environmental > Aquatic > Freshwater > Lake | place: Tanzania: Lake...
CGGCCGATGGGACGAGTTCGTCGAGCACCACGCCGAAACTGAGCAAACTCGGCTATATGGCAAGGCTGCGGCATAGAGATTTGCGAGTTACGCCCAAATTCGCTTGGATAAGGTCTAGCGGGCTCGAGGCGGACACGTCGAGTCAGCCGGCGGCTGCACCATCGAGTCGATCACGATAGTTCCAGGGCATCCACTCCCCTGGAGCGGCGGTGACGGCAGCAGCATGCCGCTGCAGCGCGGCTAGGTACTCGAAGGGATTGCCGCCGCTTAACTCACACGTGTGGATGAGGCTCAGATACAAGTCACCCACGGCCGCACCATGCTTGGTCTTGAAGAACAGCGCGTTCTTGCGGTGCAGGATCGCCTTCTTCAGGGCGCGTTCGCAGATGTTGTTGTCCAGCGGCGCACCGGCCACGCGGAGGAACAGCGTCAGCTTCTCCCAGTGCTTGCGGAGATAGTTGATCGCCGTCCCCAGCCCCGAGTTCGGCTCCACCAGCTTTTGTTCGCTGTGACGCTTGAGCCACTCGCGCAGACGCGCCATCGTCGGGCCGCTGTTCTGCTGATGGAACGGGAGCCGCTCCTCGGCGGTCAGGTGTCGTTCACGGGCCAGCTGGTCGTTGTGATAGATGACCTGAAGTGACTCGAGGACATGCCGGCACTCCGTCGGGAAGTGCTCGTTGACGTCCACGAACTGCCGCCGCGCATGCGCCAGGCAGTTGGCAAGAATCGTCTCGAGTTCGGGTGGTCGATTGCGGGACAAGGCATCGCACATCTGGATCGGAGGCGGCAAGTCGGTCGCACGGCGGAGCAGCACATCCCGAAGATTCTCGCCGGCATGCTTTCGACCGCTGAAGAACACCGCGATCCGCCTGCCTTCGCTCGTCGCGACCACGCCGGTGGTGAAGAGTCCGGTGCGATCGGGCTGGTCCGAGGCGTCTTGTGCCGTTGCGGGCGCTGCTTTCGCCCGCTCGCCCATCAACTCCAGGATCTTGACCGTCGTGTCGTCGTTGTGCAGCACCTGCCCCTGGGCCGCCTGGCGAATGAGCTCGTCGTAGGCCGGCTGAATCAGCGACGAGGCCTCGGCCACGATGTCCCACTGGGTCGAGGACGGCAGCGGCATGCCCAGGTTCTCTTGCAACCCGGCCAACCGGTTGAATGGCAGGCCATTCCCGTACTTGAGCACGGCGATCATGCCGGCCACGGACGGGTCGTACTTGTCGAGGCCCGCTCCTTCTGGCAGTTTCGCCGTGAACACCTCGCCGCACAGGCCGCACCGGAGCTTCTCGAGTTCGTAGACCGTCACCTGCACCGGGGGCTGGCCGGTGAAGCGAAGCACGATGCCGCCTTTCGGCTGACCGTAGAGCGTTCCGCGGTCGCACGATGGGCACGGGTCACCGGCTGAAAGCGCTTCATGCGGCACGCTGACACGCGTTGCCTCGGGGTAGTCCTCGGCGCCGTTGCGACCATGCCCCTTCGGCTTATCGCGGGTCTTCGTGGCGGCCGGGGCATCACGGCGGCCCGCGTCGGGGCCGCCTGGCGATGTCGACTCTGCCGCCCGGGCAGTGACGGCTGCTGTCTTCTCCGTCTCGGCTCCGAACAAGAGCTTCCGCAGGCGGCCGATCGTCGTGCTCTTTTGGTCGATCAGCTGCGTCACATACGCATACGACTTCAGCGCGGCGATGAGCGTCTCGACATCCTCCGGCGTCAGCTGGCCCGCCTCGACGCGCAGCAACAACGCATCCAGCTGTTCGGCATCCAACTCGACGATGTCGGGGACGGCGTGAGACGTCATGAACAACGACGTTCGCCGCGATGGCCCGTCGAGGCAAGAGCACTTTCTCGGCGGTCACCAGCAGCTACCCGCTGACGCTTCGCCAGGCCGGCACCGCCTTGGTGGCCGATGGGTCACCTGCCGACAAGAGCACCTGCAGCTGATGAGCCGCCAGCGACTGGGCACACTGCCCGGGAGCGCTTGGCCACCAGCGGAAGCGGCCCGTGCTCAGCCGTTTCAGGCAGAGCCAATATCCCTGGCCGTCGTACACCAGCACCTTCACCGCCGTTCCCCGCCGATTGCGGAAGGCGAACAGTGATCCGCGGAGCGGATCCTCTCCCAGCGACTGCTTGCAGAGGGCGACCAGGCCATCGATTCCCTTGCGGAAGTCGACCGGTTCGATCGCCACCAACAGCCGCATCTGCGGCGTGACCTGCAGCATCACCGGGACTCTCGGAAGGTGCGGACAAGGGACACGAGATCCGGAAGCTGGCCCACAGGAAGCCGGACGCGAAGCATTGACCCGAACGCATCGGAGAACTCGATCTCGCACGGGCTTGGTGCTGGGAGCGGACCAGGCGTCAGCTCCACGAAGGACGGTGCCAGGCTCGGACTGCCCGCTGCACCCCTGCGCGGTGGCCGCTGCGTCAGCCGCTCCTTCAGTGCGTAGTAATCGAGCTTGAGCACCCCCGACGTGCGGCTGACCCCGTGACGTCCAGCCACGTCGGCTGCAAGGCGCCAAAGCCGTGCCGGAATCCGCTGTCCCCGGCCGCGGGTCCGCCGCCACCGCTCGAACTGCTCAGCGGCTCGCGACAACTCCGCAGCCACGCCTCGCCGCTTCCGTCCAGCCATGACTTGACCTCGCTTGCATGCCGATACACTCGGTCACGCTAGCAGGTCCGCCCCGCCGTTCCACGCAGGCTTGCCGGAAGGACACGGTAGTACCAGACCATCTGGTACATCGCCCGGTCGGGCTTCCCGCCCGTAAAGATCAGGATCAGCATGCAGACGATCATGGGGCAAGACGCCTGAATCTCCACGCCGTTGTGATCGCAGGAGAGCAGATGCCGGCAGATCGAGCCGACTGGCGACCAGTCGAAGCACCCCGTTGCACGTTGGCCCACGCATGTTCCGGCAGCCCGCGTGCGGTTTGACGGCGACACGAATGAGCCGCATCGGATGGTCGGGGAGTGTGCGATGCCGCGACTTCCAGCCCGGGTCCACGATCTCGTCGCTGATCACGCTGGCGGCACGATCGGCCGCCGTCAGCTCATTGATATGCGTGACCGTGGCTCGGGTCCAGGCTGACAAACGGCAGACGTAGCTGCTGCCGGCGGCGTTGATCGCGTTCCAGAGCCGGTAACTGATGGAACCGCGATCGAGGATGGAGCAGCGGTCGGCCTCGATCGTCCGCTGACAGCGACCCGTATCACGCCGACTGGGCGGCTGCGGACGCGGCATCGAGGCTGGCGAACCAGCCCGCCCCCACCGCCGCTGCGAGCGCCGCCCCCAACGCCGCCTCCTCGCGATGGCGCTGCAGCACCAGCGGCAACCCTGCTGCGGTTGCGACGGCGTCCTGCAGGACCGCGTTTTCGCGGAGGCCGTTGCCGGCCGCCACGATCCGTTCCGGCGGTTCCGGCATCGCCTCGCGAATGACCGCCAAATGGTCCGCATATTCCCGGGCCATGCCCTCGAGCAAGGCCCTGGCCAGGTGCGCCGGCGTGAAGGTGCCTGCCGAGAGCCCGCGCCACGATCCGCGCCGGGCGGGATCGGAACGGGTGCCCGAGAACAGCGGTTCGCAGACGACGCCCTCGGCGCCGGCCGGCACGCTGCCGGCCAGCGCCGTCAGCCGGTCGTAGACGGGCGCGTCGGTGGTGACTCCGAGCACGTCGTGGCCGACGCTCCGGCAGAAGGCCTCGAGCACCTGGTAGGACCATCCGCCGCAGAGGACCGCACCGGTGAGGAGATTGCCGGCGACCGGAAAGGGACGCAGCTCCAACGGGGGCGAGAAGTTGCGGGAGTCGACGTAGGCGGAGACCTGGGCCCCGGTGCCCACGTTGAGGTGCGCCGACCTGCGGCGGTCGGCCACGCTTCCGACGAACCCGGCCTGCTGGTCGCCCAGCGGTGCCGTCAGGGGCACTCCGGCCCGGATCCCGGTGCGGGACGCGGCCGCCGGCGCGACCCGCCCCACGACGGTCGTGGCCTCGCGGACCTCGGGAAAGAGTCTCGCCGGCAGCGAGAGTCGTTCGATGGCGGCCTCGTCCCAGCCGCGCGTGTGCACGTCGAACAGCCCGCTGGCGGCCGCACAGGTGGGCTCGGTCACGGGCCGGATGCCCGCGACCCGCGCCGTGACGAACTCCATGATCGAGATCGCGGTTCCGGCGGGGAGCACGCCACGGAGCTGCATCCAATGGAGCGTCAATCCCAGATGACCCGTGGCGAGGCTGCAGCCCGCCCGCCGCCAGGCCTGCGGGCCGAGCCGGTCGACCGCATCGTCGAGGACGCTGCGGCCCGCGCGGCCCGGCTCGTCGCCGCGACGATCCTGCCAGTTGACGAACGGCGTGAGCGGACGAAGCGCCGCGTCGACCACCACCACTCCATGCTGCTGTCCGGTCACCCCCAGCGCGGCCACGTCGAAGTCGTTTCCGGTGCACCTGCGCATGACCGCGGCGAGGCAGGACTCCGCCGCCACGGCGATCGCCTCCGCATCCCATTCGAATCGGCCGGCCGCCGCCGGCAGCCGGGATGGCGTCGGCCGCGTCTCGACGGCCGCCACGGTGGCGTCCGGAGCGCGGATCGCCAGAGCCGTGATCGTCGTCGTGCCGATGTCGAGCCCGAGACAGGTCGCCATTCCGGATCTCACTCCTCGTCCACCGGTCCCGACCGGCGCCGCCACGCCCACTGCTTGAGGCGATCGAGGAGCACGGCCCCGAGGATCACGCTCCCCAGGACGATCGGCTGCCGTTCCGCCGGAACGTGTGTCAGGTTCATGCCCGTCTCGATGACGGCGATGATGAAGGCGCCGATGAGCGTGCCGAGAATCGAGCCCTCGCCCCCCGAGATGCTCGTGCCGCCGACCACCACCGCGGCGATGGCGGAGAGTTCGTACATCTCGCCGTAGGTTGCCGAACCGCTCTTCGTTCGCGACGCCATCACGATCCCCCCCACGCCGGCGAGCAGGCCGCAGAGAAAGTACGCCACGAGCAGCACGCGGGTCACGGGAACACCCGAGAGTCTGGCCGCCTCCGCGTTGCCCCCCACGGCGTAGAGGTAGCGGCCGTACACGGTGCGGTGCATGAGCACCCAGGCCGCGGCGTAGAGCACGAGCATCAGCACGACGGCGTTGGGGATGCCCCACAGGCTCGCCTGCCCGCCGAGCCACGTGTAGCCAGCCGGTATCTGGTAGACCGACTCGCTCTGGGTGAGATCCTTCGCCGTCCCGCGGGCGATGAGCATCATGGCCAGGGTGACGATGAAGGGCGGGAGCCGGAAGCCGGTGATCAGGCCGCCCGACATCAGGCCCAAGAGACCACACGCCGTCACCGCCAGGACCGACGCGACCACCATCGTCATCGGCGTGGCCGCGAGGTCGCCGCCAAGCAGGCGGAGCGGGCCGACGGTGATGCCGTCGCGGATCAGCAGCGTGGCGAGCACGGCCGCGAGGGCGATCAGGCTGCCCACGGAGAGGTCGATCCCCCCGGCGATGATCACCAGCGTCATGCCGATGGCGATGATCGCGATGATGGAGATGCTGTTGGCGATGTTGCGGATGTTCGCGGGCATCAGGAACTGCGGCCAGCGCACGGCGGGCGGGGTCATCACCGGCGCCCCGGCGAGAGCGGGGAACGCCGCGGCGGCGTTCCGCACCACGGGCCAGCCTGCCGTGACGCGGGTGCAGGCGACCGCAGCGATCGGCTCCCGCACGCTCGCGAAGATCCGCCCGGCCTCGGCCGCGTCGCCCCGGGCCGTGGCCACCACTTCGCCCCCTCCCGCCGCGAGCCCCGCAACGAGTGCGTTCACGAACTGTGTGTCGCCATCGTGCGCCTGGGCCACCGCCACCACACGGGGCCTGACGGCGGTGCGGAGGATCTCGGCGGCGAGCGTCCGGCCCGCCGCGGCCCCCTCGGGGTGCTGTTCGGTGATGGTCTGCACGCTGAACATGACGACCAGCAGTGCCAACACCGGCAGCATGCCGTAGTTCGCGAGCCTGAACAGACCGCGTCGGATGCACGCCGCTCCGCTCATGCAGCCTCCCCTCCGCGGACGGCGAGTTCCATGATCTGTCGCTGGTCGGAGTTGCGGGCGTCGGCGATCTCGCCCGTCACCCGCCCTTCGTGCATCACCACGATCCGATCGGCCATCCCCAGCACCTCGGGCAGGTCGGAGGAGATCAGAAGAATCGACTTTCCCGCCGCGGCCAGTTCGTTGATCAGCGCGTAGATCTCGTAGCGCGCACCGACGTCGATGCCGCGGGTTGGTTCGTCGAACAACAGGACTTCGCACCGCCGGGCGAGCCATTTGGCGAGCACGAGCTTCTGTTGGTTGCCGCCGGAGAGGTTGCGAGCCAACGTCGTCGTCGCCGGAGCCCGAATCCGCAGCCGCGTCGCGTACTCGGAGAACCGCGTCCGCTCGAGCCGCCGCCGGAGAAAGCCGCACGTCGACAGCCAGTCCATGTTGGGCAGGCCGAAGTTGTCGCGGAGCGAGTGGGCGAGCACGAGCCCCTGCGTCTTGCGGTCCTCGGGGAGCAGCGCGATGCCGTGGCGGATTGCCGCACGGGGGCCGCCGCCGGCGAGCGGTCGTCCATCGAGGAGGATCGTGCCCGACTCCGGGCGATCAGCCCCGAAGATCAGTCGGGCCGTCTCGGTGCGACCGGAGCCGACCAGGCCCGTCAGCGCCAGGACCTCGCCGCGGCGAATTTCCAGCGACACTCCCTTCACGGCCCGGCCGCGGCGCAACCCCGAGACCACCAGCCGCGGCTCACCGATGCGGGGCTCGCGCTTCGGGAACTCCTCCGTGAGCGGCCGGCCCACCATCATCGCGATCAGCCCCGGCCGGTCGACGGCGTTCACCTTCCGCTCGCCCACCTTCGTGCCGTCGCGGAGCACGACGATGCGATCGGCGATCCGGAAGATCTCCTCGAGCCGGTGGCTGATGTAGATGATGCCCAGGCCACGGGACCGGAGATCGTCGATGATCGAAAACAGCTGCCGCGTCTCGAGGGGCGTGAGTGCGGCGGTCGGCTCGTCCATGACGATGATCCGGGCCTCGTGGAGCAGGGCCTTGGCGATTTCGAGAATCTGCTGCTGGGCCACCGTCAGCCGCCGGCAGGGCACGTGAAGCGGCACGTCGAGTCCGAGCCGGCGCATCAACTCTTCGGCCTCCCGGGCCTCGACCGCTCGCGACACGCATCTCCAGGCACCCCGTTCCTGGCCGAGAAAAATGTTCTCGCAGCCCGTCAGCCCCGGAACCAGGTTCAGTTCCTGATGGATGACCGCGATCCCGGTCCTCCGCGCCTGCTGTGGCGAGCGGAGCCGGGCTTCGATTCCGTCGACCACGATTCGGCCGGCGTCGGGCGTATGCGCTCCCCCGAGGATCTTGATGAGCGTGCTTTTGCCGGCGCCGTTCTCCCCCAGCAGGGCGAGGACCTCGCCCCTGTGCAGGTCAAGATCGACGTCCCGCAGCGCCTGGACGCCCGGGAATGACTTCGCGATGCCGCGCATCGAAAGCAGCGGGGGCGAGGCGGAGGCCATCGGTGTCACGGGCTCGGCAGCCGGGGCTTCACGGGAGGTCGCGCTCGGCATCCGCCTTGCGGTAGAGCGCCGTGGGAATGAGTTGCTCGGCCGCCGGCCGCCGGCCGCCGTAGTGGTCCACGATCGCCTGCACGACACGAACCCCCATTTGGTCCGGAAACTGGATCGGATCGGCGTAGATCTTGCCCTCCTTGATCGCCTGCTTGCCCTCCGGCTGACCGTCGAAGCCCACCAGCACCACCTGCCCCACCTTGCCCGCCTCCTCGATGGCGGTGTACGCGCCGAGCGCGGCGGGGTCGTTGATCGCGAAGATGCCGACGAGATCGGGCGTGGCCTGGAGCGCGTCACTGGCCGCCTTGTAGCCGATGTCCTTCGCCCCGTTGCTGTCGTACTCGTCGACGACGAAGATCTTCGCCTCGGAAGACGCGTTGTGCCGGTCGAGGACCTCGCGAAACCCCTTCACCCGCAGCCGGCACGACTCGAACTTCTTGGCGTGCAGGATCGCCACCTTGCCCCCTCGGCCATCGAGACCCTCGATCATCGCCTCGGCAGCCATCCGACCGCCCCCTTCGTTGTCGGTGCAGACCTGCGAGACGATCTCGACGCCTGGCTCCAGGCAGGGGATGTCGACGGTGAACACCGGGATGCCGGCCGCGTTGGCCTCCGCGATCGCCGGCACGATGCCCTTGGCGTCGCATGGACTCAGCACGATGGCGGCCACCTTCTTGACGATGAATTCCTTGATCTGGGCGTGCTGGCGGGTGAGATCCTTCTCCGGCGTCACGACCTGCGTCGTGTAGCCGTGCGTGGCGCCTGCAGCCGTGATGCTGGTGCCGATGACCTTGAAAAACGGATTGTCGAGCGTCAACAGCGATACGCCGATCACACTGCCTTCGCCGCCGGCTCCGCCCCCCCTCGGCCCGGCAGGCCGGCCGCATCCGGCCGCCGCGATCAGGCAGGCGACAAGGGTGAACAGCAGTCGTGACGATGGCATGGTGACGCTTCCCGGAAGGGTGAACCGCGCACGCAGGGCGCGGAGCGGACCGTATCATACTCCACGGTCGCCGGCGGTCGGGAGCGTGGTCCCTGGTCGCCCGGCCGCCGAGCCCGCGTGCACCATGGCACCCCATGACATCGACTGCCTCGTGCTCGGAACCAGCGGCGTCGACGTCGTCGTCCGGCCGGTCGATCTCACGCGGCCGATCGGCGCGGGGAGGCTCGTGCACGTCGCACCGCTCGACCTCACCACCGGCGGCATCGTCTGCAACTCGGGCATCGCGCTGCGCAAGCTCGGGCTCTCGGTCGCGGCGGCCGGACTGGTCGGGGACGACCTGTGGGGGCGGATCGTGCGGGAGCGGCTTGCAGACGAGGGAATCGACGTCGTCGGGATCGAGCCGCACGCGACCGAGGCGACCAGTTCCAGCGCCGTGCTCGTCGATCCGGGGGGCGAGAGGAGTTTCGCGCATCACGTCGGCGCCCCGCGTGCCACCGACATGGCGTTCGTCCGTCGGCAGTTGCCCCTGTTCGCCCGGGCGCGGACGGCGTTGGTCGGCTACGTGGGCCTGATGCCCCGGCTCGGAGGCGACTTGGCCGCCGCAGTGGCGGCGATTCGCGGGGCCGGCTGCGGCGTGGCGCTCGAGACGAGCGACGACGGCGGCCCGCTGGCGGAACTCGCGGCCGCCCTGCCGCTCGTCGACTGTTTCGTGCCCAGCCTCGCTGAAGCGGCGCAGCAGACGGGCATGGAGGATCCCAGGGCGATCATCGACTGCTACCGCGGGCACGGCGCGGAGGGGATCGTGGGCGTGAAACTCGGCACGCGCGGGGTGCTGCTCTCCCAGGGAGAGGTGTTCGAGCACATCCCCTGCCTCCCGACTCCCGGACCGATCGCCGACACCACCGGTGCGGGCGATGCGTTTCTGGCAGGCCTGCTTGCCGGACGGCACCGCGGCATGACACTCCGCGCCGCGGGGCTTCTGGGGGCGGCGACGGCGGCCTGCTGCGTCACCGGTCTCGGAGGCACGGCCGGGCTGCGGTCGTTCGCAGAGACGTGGCGGTTGGCGACTGCTGAAGCCTGATGGCAACCGCCGTCGGTGCGTCGCTCGACAACCTGCTCTCGATGCTCTATCCTCGCGCCGCAGGTCCGATCGTGTTCCTCGTCACGGGGTGATCCATGTCTCTCTCGCCGTCGCTGCTGCTGCGCGTGGTCGCGATGCTCGCGATGCCCGTCGCCTCCGCCGCCGATCCGGAGATCCGCACCATCTCGCGGCAGCCGAGTGCGGTGCTCGCCACTCCCCAGGTCGAAGTCGCGGTCACGCTGCTCGGCGGCCACATGGCCCCCGTGACGTTTTTCCGCGACACCGACCATCCCGTGCAGCCCTACTCCATGAGTCCGTGGCAGGACGAAGCGGCGGCCGAGATGCCCGCCCCCGTGCTCGTCCCTCTGCGCGGCGACTTCTTCTGCCTGCCGTTCGGTGGCAACGGCGAGCCGTATCGCGGCGAGACGCATCCACCGCACGGCGAGGTGGCGGGAAGCCCGTGGATGGTGGTCGGCGCGTCGCGCGCGGGCCGCTCGGCCGCGCTCACGCTCGCGATCGAGCCCCGGTCGCGTGCCGGGCGGATCCTCAAGGAGGTTTCGCTCGTGGACGGCCAGAACGTGGTCTACACACGGCACGTGGTCGAAGGCTTCGCCGGGAAGGCGCCGGTCGGGCATCATGCGACCCTGGCGATGCCCGAGGCGGAAGGGACGGTCAGGATCTCGACGAGCCCGCTGGCGTTCGGGATGACGGCGCCAGGGGTGTTCAGTGATCCGCGGAAACGGGAATACCAGGCCCTGCTGCCCGGTGCACGCTGGGAGGATCTCGCCCGCGTGCCGGCCGTCCGCAAGGATGTCGAGCCGGCCGACCTGACGCGGCTTCCCGGCCGCTACGGACACTGCGATCTCGTGCAGCTGGTCAACGCGTTGCCGTCGGGCGACGAGCCGGCGTGGGTCGCCGCCACCTTCACCGACCGCGGCTACGTCTGGTTCGCCGTCAAGGATCCGCAGGTTCTCGCGAGCACCGTGCTCTGGATGGAGTATCACGGGCGGCATGGATTCCCGTGGAACGGCCGCAACAACTGCCTCGGCATCGAGGACGTCACGGCCTGCTTCGCCGACGGCCTCGCCGCGTCGGCGGCACCGGACAACCCCCTGGCGGCGGCCGGCGTGCGGACGGCGCTGGATTTCGGCGGCGGACCGGTGGCGATCAACTACATCCAGGGCGTCGTGCGCACGCCTCCGGACTTCGACACGGTGGACACGGTCGAGTTCGTGCCCGGCCGCATGACCTTCGTGGCCGCCGGTGGCAGTCGCGTGGCGGCCGACGTCGCGTGGTCGTTCATCCGGACCGGCCGCCTCCCGGAGTGATCCCATGGCGACGCCCGACCGTTTTCTTCCCGAACTCACCGGCTCCGTCTCGCAGGGCGCCGCAGGCAACCCCACCGTCGCCATGATCGAGGCCGCCTATGCGCACCACGGCCTGCACTGGCGGTACGTGAACATGGAGGTTGCCCCGGAGGATCTTCGCGACGCCGTCCGCGGGCTGCGGGCCGTCGGCTTCCGGGGATTCAACTGCAGCCTGCCTCACAAGGTGACCGTGATCGAGCACCTCGACGGCCTGGGCGAATCGGCGGCCGTGATGGGAGCGGTCAACTGCGTGGTCCGGCGCGACGGGAGACTCATCGGTGAAAACACCGACGGCAAGGGGTTTCTCGAATCGCTGCAGGCCCTGGTGGACCCTCGCGGCCGCAGCGTGGTGCTGTTTGGTGCAGGAGGGGCGGCAAGAGCGATCGCGGTGGAGTTGGCGCTCGCCGGCGCGGGCCAAATCACGGTGGTGAATCGCTCGGTGACCCGCGGCGGCGAACTCGTGACGCTGCTTCGCGACCGAGTCGGAACGGCCAGCGCGCTCGTCGAGTGGCGGGGCGATCACGTCGTGCCGGGGGACGCCGACATCGTGATCAACGCCACCTCGATCGGTCTCTACGACGCCGACGCGCGGCTGCCCGTCGAGCCGGCGTCCCTGAGGCCGGGCATGGTGGTGGCCGACGTGATCGGCAATCCACCGCGAACCAGATTCATCCGTGATGCCGAGGCCCGCGGCTGCCGAGTGCTCGACGGACTCGGCATGCTCGTCAATCAGGGCGCTGTGGCGATCCGATTCTGGACGGGCATCGATCCCGACACGGGCATCATGCGGCGGGCTCTCGAGCAGGCCCTGGGTCTCACCGGCGAGGGGTGATCGTGGGCTCCGCGCGGAGCCAATCGACCGCTCAGCCAGGCCGCCGCCAGAGCATCGTCGCCGGCACCCGCTGACGCTCCACGCCCGGGCCCTCGACCATCACCTCGAGCGCCGGCGGGCCCATGCCTTCGAGGTATTCCAGAACGAGCGGCCGGGCGCCGGCCGGCAGGCTCACGGCATCGGCGGCGTCGAACTCGTCGACGCTCCCCGAGTCGACGGTGCCGATCCGCGACCTCCAGGCCACCGCGCCGGCCGCGTCGAGAACCTCGACGATCGCTCCGCTGAGCCGGTCGCCGCAGCAGTCGCGCCGGTTGTAGACGACGATCCTGCCGATCACCCGCTCGCTCCCCAAGTCGACTTTCCACCAGGGACTCTCCTCGGCTTCCGTGGTCGTGATCGAGCCGGCGAAGAACGAGGAGTTGGCATTGCCGTCGGAGGCTCGTGCGGCCACGCAGCCGAAGCCCGTCGACGACTGCGCTGCCGTGCCGGTCTTCTGCAACTCGACTCCCGTGCCCGCCTCGATGACCTGAACTTCGGCGAGCGAGACGATCTTCTCCTTCCCTTCCAGCCGGACGCGAACGGTCCGGCCGGTGGCCAGCGTGGCGGGCTGTCGGGCCGAGTCGGAGGACGGAGTGCGGCCTGCGCCCGCCACGACCGCGCCGTCGATCGTGAGCCGACCCCGGCCCTGAGCCGGAGGCAGTGGACGGCCCTGCTCCGTGAGCCGGAAGGTGTAGCGGCCGGCAGTGGGCAGGACGATGAACCCCCGGATCCGATGGGCGGCCATGAAACTCTCCGATCTCACCGGCGTCACGAGGGTGTCGCGGACGTCGCGCTGGGCGTCCGGCAACTCGGCAAACGAAGGCATGGTCACCCAGCGGCCGGGGAAGAACTCGTGATC
>Ga0194126_10009784_pt1 | contig 12692 bp, 13 predicted proteins | sample TA2KigC150mmetaG_FD_148641 | JGI IMG/M metagenome (GOLD analysis project Ga0194126, IMG submission 148641) | Freshwater microbial communities from Lake Tanganyika, Tanzania - TA2015035 Kigoma Deep Cast 150m | ecosystem: Environmental > Aquatic > Freshwater > Lake | place: Tanzania: Lake...
GAGATCCTCCGGACAGAACCCCATCGAGGGGCGTGTGCGGTTAATAGACCAGCCTGAGGTGGATGCATGGAGATCCTCCGGACAGAACCCCATCGAGGGGCGTGTGCGGTTAATAGACCAGCCTGAGGTGGATGCATGGAGATCCTCCGGACAGAACCCCATCGAGGGGCGTGTGCGGCTTATAGACCAGCCTGAGGTGGTATGAATGACCCCCATCCCCGCTTGATTGCCATCCGTAATCAACTCGAGGGAAAGCCTGCCCGAAGGATCCAGATCGCATTGGGAGAATTGTTTCCCCTGGATGAGAACCAATTCCGTGCGCAGTGGACCGATTTGATTCGAGACACGAACCTGGCGAATGTGGAATTGCGCCTCCGCATTATTCCAGCCGAACAACAATGCATGGTGTGTTTTGAGAAATATCATCCGGTGCGAGGTGGGACCTCCTGTCCGAATTGTGCAAGTGTCGGAGCGAAAATCCTTGCCGGAGAGGAATGCCATCTTGAATCATTAGAGGTGTGGAAATGAACCGATGCCTGAGTGTATCCATGGGGATCATGATTCTCCTGACCGCCTGTACTTTGCCTTCCAAGGCACCTGTCGCCACACCGGATCTGCTGGCAACATTGTCCGCCTCGACGCCGCTTGGAAGTGCGCCTGCCAATCCCACTTCCGATCTGGTATTTTCAATTCCCTCCACCACATTGACGATCCCCGCCTCCTCCCAGGCCAGTTCTCCACCCGGCAAGATCGTATTCACCTGTCAAGTCTACAAGGTGCAAGCCAGCAACCAGATCTGTATCATCAATGCGGATGGAACCGGATTCCGCCGCCTGACTACCGACAGCAGCCGGCAGCATTACTATCCCTCCCTTTCGCAGAATGGGCAGAGCGTTGTGTATGCCGCGTTTCGTGAGGAAAACATTTATGAGCTGTACGAAATGGACCTGGCGTCGGGTGAAGTAAACCAGCTCACCAACCGTCTTGGCGTGGTCAATGCGCCGGAGATCTCGCCGGACGGAACGTCCATCGTATTTACACGCTGGACGGTCAATTCGAATCGATACACGATCATGCTTGCTGAACGGAATGGGGAGAACGCGGCGAATATCCCGGGGATCACCGGCTGGGATCCCACCTGGTCACCAGATGGGGAAACCCTCTTGTTTGCCTCGGACATGGAGGGATCGATCCAGCTCTATACAATCCACTGGGATGGCAAGCAGCTGCGCCGGGTCAGCAACCTGCCGGCTCTTCGCGGCCGGAGCGACTGGTCCATTGATGGCAAATATATCGTCACCTATTCGGGTGCTCCGTGGAAGCGCGAAGTTTACCTCATGAATGCGGATGGAACGAATGCGCGCGTGTTGTCTCCGGCGGGTGGGAATTCGCAGGGACCCTCATTCTCCCCGGATGGCCAGTGGGTGGCCTTTACCGCATATTTCGATCGCCCGGGCGACGACCATGGCTGTGAGATTTATATACTGCGCATCGACGGCACAGACCTGCGCCGCTTGACCGATAACGATTACTGCGATTACCAGCCTAGATGGGGACTGTGATTTTGTATGCCAGCCAGTCACGTTTTAACCGGGGCTAGGATCCGACCGGTTTAACATCCTTAAGGTTGAGCTGGTAATTGATCCGTCCGTTATATTCGTTAGTTTCATAGGTGAAAAGAATATCCACGCGCGGCGGAATGTTTTTTTGCCAATCCCCCAGCCGGAAGCCTATGGCATCGTGACTGAATTTCTTCTCATCCTCCAGGAGCAGCTTGAGGTGCCTTCCATCCGCTCCAACGGTGCGCGAACTCTTCACCTTTACGTTGCGTGCCACGAATGCGGCATCCCGGTTCCCGTAGCCGGTTGGCTCGAGATAGCTAAGTAATTTGACCAGATCCGGCCTCAGTGAAGTGAGGGAAAGCTCGGCATCGGCCACGAGCGTGGGTCGCAGGTCTTGTTCCGAAAGCGCTTCCTGTGCGAGCGATTTGAGCTGTTTTTCCAGTTCCTCCAGGTTTTCATTGCAGACGGTGAACCCGGCAGCCGCGGCGTGACCACCGTGCCGGACAAGTAGGTCCGAGCATCGATCCAAGGCATCGGTGATGTGAAATTCCGGAATCGATCGGCATGACCCGCGCGTTTCCTCGGGACCTTTAGCGGCGACAACTGCCGGGCGGTAATGACTTTCAGTCAGGCGTGAGGCTGCAAGCCCCACCACACCTGAGTTGAAATTCTCATGCGCTGCGAAAAGCAAGTAGCTTGAATCCGGCTTGGCCAATGCGATTTCCTCAGCCTGTAGCTGCATTTCACGCGTTATTCGCTGCCGCTCGCGATTTTGCATCTCGAGCATTTGTGCCAGCTCTCCGGCGCGAAATACATCCGTGGTGGTGAGCAATTCAAAGGCGGCCAGCGCCTCCTTCAGCCGGCCGGCGGCATTCAGACGAGGACCAAGCATGAATCCGATATGCCCGGCGTTGACCTTGGATAGTGGCAGCTCGGAAACTGCCGCGAGCGAGAACAATCCCTGCCGTTTCGTTTCCCGCATTTGTTTCAATCCCCTGCGAACGAGCACCCGATTCTCTCCAACCAACGGTGCAAGATCCGCAACCGTTCCCAACGCCACCAAATCGAGAAGATCGCTCAAGCCATCAGTCGTTGACCGTTGTGCCTGCGGTCTGTTGTCGAGCAGCGCTTCGGCGATTTTGTAGGCAATTCCCACGCCAGCCAGATCCTTGTCCGGGTAGGTATCTCCCGGCTGTTTGGGATTGATCACCGCGCAAGCGAAAGGAAGTTCCCCCTCCGCCGGATGATGATGATCGCTGATGATCAGATCAAGCTCGAGGCTGCGCGCGTGCAGCGCCTCCGCCGGCGAGCGGATTCCGCAATCCACGGTGATGACCAGTTTCACCCCGTCCTGCTTGAGTGATGCCAGGGCTTCGTTGTTCAGACCGTAGCCTTCCTCGAAGCGGTTTGGGATGTAGCCACGGACGTCCGCACCCAGCCCCAGCAGGACCTGCACCAGCAGCGCGGTGGCAGTAACCCCATCCACATCGTAGTCGCCGTAAATGGCGATGGATTCACGGTTCTGGATCGCGTAGCGGATGCGATCCACGGCCAGGTCCATCCCGGTCATTTGGAAGGGATCGGTGTTGAAATCCGCCTGCGCATTGAGATAGGCGCGCGCAGCCGCTTCCGTGGCAAAGCCACGATTGAACAGGATCTGCCGCAGGGGTTGCGGAAATACTCCCAGCGCGGTGTCCGCTTCGGGCGTTAGGGGAGCTGGTATGATCCAACGTTTATCCAGGGTCATGGAGGTTTTGAGATTTTCAATCCAGGGATTTTAGAGGAAGGCAGTTGGTCCAATATTCGGACTGGGACGCCTCGAATTCCTTCCGGGAGTTTACAATATGCCGATTCTTTTCAGGACTGTAATCGTTTTAGTATAAACGACACACACATTCACAGGAAGGGTAATGTATAATTTTCATAGGAGTCCATCACGAAACCGTTGGCGCCCGATGAGAAAACCTCCACGGTCATGGCCTACACCCAGGCCAGCATGACGCGCGGGGATGTGATCACCAAGGAAACCATGCGTGTGAGCATCTGGTTGCGCACCCAGGGGGTGCCGAACTACATTTATCTGCACAAGCCGCAGGTGGTCCTGTTCGGGGGCACGCCGCCGAAATCCATGACCATGGAGGAGATTTTCATTCCCACCGCCCAGGTGATCGGATTTCACCTGGCGCCTCCCGCCCAGGATCCGCCGGATTATGACGCGACCGAGCTCAACCGCATCATGCAGCCGGTCGAAGTGTTAATGGGGGGGTGCATCGTGAAGGGCAAATTGCGCATCTCGAGCCAGACCGACATGGCCACCGGTCTGGAAGTAATGCACGTGGCTTGGGTTTCGATCTATGAAGCGGAGATCTCCAGCCCATATCTGCCTCAATTCACCATGCAGGTTCCCATGCTGGTGGTCAACCCGGATCGGGTGAATTTTGGCTTGGCATGATTCCTATGCGTGCCGGATTTTCTGGCGCGTAGAAGGTTTCCCTCCCCTGCGATAATAAAATCCGGGGAGGGTGAGTGTTCCCCATCCCGATCCTCATCGGGGCAAATGCCATTATGGGCAATACATCGGCACGCCTGCGGCAGAGAAGGATGGTGTGCAACCGACGACCGGGGCGCCAGACTCGCCCGGAATAAAAGTTTGGCACAGCCCGGGCTCGCTGCCGGTTGGGACAAAGCCGATTGCAATGCGGCAGGTGTTGTCGATCTCAGCCAGTTCCTTGAGCGGATAGACGAACAGATCCGGCAGAGGTGACCCGGCTTTCATGTGGGTCATATGATCGTTCATATCGAACAGGGATGGATTGAGCGAGTCGGAACCTGCCCAGGCACCCATCGCGAACGAATCCGGATTTCCCAGCATGTCCAGGCTGAAGGCGAAGGCGATGGTTCGCGAATCGTCGGCTGAAACGCGCACCCAGACTTCGTCTGTTCGTTCTCCATTTCCCTGATCGAATACCAGCGTTTCGTACCCATCACCCGGCTGATTTTCGTCCGCCGTCATGGGGATCTGCCCTCCGACATCCGCGTTGGAATCGGTCCACGCTTGAACGCCCAGCGCGGTCCACTCGGGGGAGGAGGGGTTGGAGGCGAGGATCAACCACTCGCCGCGGCCGTCGCGGTTCAGGTCCAGCTCGACCCCATAATTTCCCGGAAGTTTTCCGTTCGCGTCCGTGGCCGACAAGGAGATGGTGGCGTATCCCCAGAGGTCATCCTTGAATCCCTGCGTATCCACGATGTCGAGATAGGGGAAGTAAGTGTCCATGACCTCGGCATTGAATGGTCGTTCGTACAGTCCGCGGACGAATTTCTCGCCGGCGGAAACGAGTTTGCGAGTGGCGTTCGGTGAGGAATCCGGGTCGCCGGCCTGGTTCTCGCGCTTCTCCGGCAGGCTGACCGGGGAATTTTGAGTCTCCAATGTGTTCCCGGGCACGGCTATGGGTTGTGATGCAGGAGGGGGAGATGCAGGGATGTCAGTGGCTGCGAGATTGCCATTACAGGCAAGCGATGCAATGAGGAGCAAAAAGATCATCCAGAAAAATCGGGAGGGAAGGTGCACGTTCATGATATTCTCCTTTGGCTGTGTGGCCGATTGACCGCAACTGCATGGTAACCGGGTTTTGGTGAGGAGGAAATAGCCATATAGTCAAATCCGGAGGCGGTGAATACGTTTCACAATTGGAAAATTCACAAGGTCAAAGGAGATTGAGGCATGCATTAATCCACCTCGCCGAGCTGCGTGTAGGCATTATCGGATGGATATCGTGTTTCCATTACGGAGGCTCACTACACCTGGCGGTTCAACATTGCATTCGAATATATTTGGATGAATCTTAATATCGGAGGTTCTCGTTTAGAATCAACCTGATGTTTGAGTTCACGCTCACAGCTCGTAATGGTCATGCCCGCGCAGGCGTTTTCACCACGCCTCATGGTGACCTGCTCACGCCGGTCTTCGCGCCGGTGGGAACGCAGGCCACAGTCAAGACTCTCACCCCGGAACAACTCAAGGACATCAACGCCACGTTGGTCTTGAGCAACACGTACCATCTCTATCTGCGTCCCGGCGACGAACTCGTGCGGAACATGGGTGGCCTGCATAAGTTCATGCAGTGGCCGCGTCCGATATTGACGGACTCGGGCGGCTTTCAGGTTTTCTCGCTTTCCGATTCGCGAACGGTTGACGATGAGGGTGTGACCTTCAAGAGTCACATCGACGGTTCCACGCATCGGTTTACGCCGGAAAAGTCGATCGCGATTCAGGAGCACCTCGGCGCGGATATCATCATGGCCTTCGATGAATGCTCCGATCCCAACGACCATGCCTATACCGAACTTGCCATGGAACGGACCCATCGCTGGGCGGAACGCTCCCTTAGGGCGCAGACCAGGTCCGACCAGGCTCTGTTCGGGATCGTGCAAGGTGGCGTGAGTCCGGATCTTCGGGAAGAGTCGGCGAAATTCATTTCTTCCCTGAATACGCCCGGCATCGCCATCGGCGGCCTATCCGTGGGTGAGACCAAACAGGAGATGCACACCATGCTCGACGTGATGGCATCGCATTTGCCTGAGTCAAGACCGCGCTACCTGATGGGCGTCGGCACGCCTGAAGACCTGATCAATGGAGTGGCGCGCGGGATCGACATGTTCGATTGCGTGCTTCCAACACGGCTCGCCCGGCATCACTCCGCATTCGCGCCCGAAGGACGCCTAAATCTCATGAACGCGTCCTTCACCCGCGATCAAAGCCCGATCGATGATGGCTGTGATTGTTATACTTGCAGGACATTTACGCGGGCGTATCTTCGACATTTGATCGTGGCGAAGGAGTTGCTGGCGGGAACATTGATTTCCATCCATAATCTGAGGGCGTTGATACGCCTGATGGAACAGATCAGATACCTTATTGAAAATGGGACGTTCGAGGCGCAAATCCCTGAGTTACTCGTCCTATGGTCAAACAATGCCAAACGGATTAACCATGAAGGATGAAGGCTTATCCCATTTGTGTTGCTTTGTTAACTTAGTGTATAAAAGGAACTCATGACACTCCTTCACGCCTTTCTCCTTGGCATCGTACAGGGATTGACCGAATTCATCCCCGTCTCCTCCACCGCTCATTTATTGATCCTTACGGACGTTCTGGGTATCCCCTCCGATGAACGCTCCTTCGCATTTTCGGTGATCATCCAACTGGGAACGGTCGCCGCGCTCGTGGCCTTCTTCTGGGTGGATATCTGGCACATCCTGCGGTCGTTTCTGATCGGTTTGTTCGACCGCAAGCCATTTGACAACCTGCACTCCCGCCTTGGGTGGCTGGTGGTGGTCGCGACCCTCCCAGCACTGCTGGCCGGCTTCCTGATGAAGGATGTGGTGCAAACCATGTTTCGTAATTCCTTCCTTCAGGCCGGGGTGCGCCTGGTGATTACCGCGGTTTTGTTAGCCGGCGTTGAGTATTTGGATAAACGACAGAGGACGCTCGAATCCGCCACCTGGCTGGATGCGGTATCCGTGGGCTTGTTTCAGGTTCTGGCAATCTTCCCGGGTGCCTCCCGATCCGGCGCGACCATCGCAGGCGGGATGATCCGCGGGTTTGACCGACCGTCCGCCGCGCGCTTTGCCTTCCTGATGTCCGGGCCGATCCTGGTTGCTGCGGGAGCTTATCAATCGTGGCAGGTGATTGCCATGCCCGGCACGCATGCCTTCCTGCCATACCTGTTCACTGGCTTTGTGACATCGGCGGTTGTGGGATGGTTTGCCATCAAGTGGCTGATCGGCTATTTGAACCGGCATTCGCTGTATTATTTTTCCCTCTATTGCGCGGTCCTCGGGTCCATACTGCTGATCGCCTGGTTCATTTGAATGGGTGTCAAAATGGAAATGAAATCCCTGCTAAAGAAACTGGTAGAAATCGAATCCCCCTCAGCGGACAAGGCTGCGGTGGATCGGGTGGGAGCCCAGATCGTGGAGCAGGCGCGAAATCTGGGGGCGAAAGTTGAGGCCATACGCAACGACGTGACCGGGGATCATGTCTTGGCACGCTGGGGAAACGGCGTCAAAGGCATCCTCCTGTTGTGTCACATGGACACGGTTTTCCCGGCTGGAACGCTGGAGAGGACGCCCTACCGCGAAGCGGATGGAAAGATCTACGGCCCCGGGGTTTTGGACATGAAATCCGGAATCGCCATTTCGCTGGCAGCGATCGAAGATGCGATGAGGCTCGGTGGTTCGAAAAGACCGATCACCCTGCTTTGCACATCCGACGAGGAAATAGGCAGTTTAACCTCACAGGAACATATCGAGAAATTTGCCAGGGAATCGGCGTTGGTACTGGTGATGGAATCCGCAATGCCGGATGGAGCACTCAAAACCTGGCGCAAGGGGGTGGGGGAGTTCCGTGTTCGGGTGAAGGGAAGGGCGGCGCACGCCGGCGGGGATCATGAAGCGGGGCGAAACGCGATCGAAGAAATGGCGCATCAGATACTTGCCATTCAACGGCTCACGAATTATTCCACGGGTACTACGTTGAACGTGGGTGTGATCCATGGGGGAACGGTCTCGAACGTGGTGCCCGAACAGGCGGATATCCAGGTGGATGTGCGCGTCATGCAGGCCGGCGAATGGGAGAGGCTGGAGGAGCGAATGAAGCGGTTCCAGCCGGTTCTCGAAGGGACATCCCTGGAGATCGCCGGTGGGCTGAACCGCCCTCCTATGCCATTCGATGAGAGAATGAAGGAAACTTTTACGAAGGTCCAATCCATCGCTGCAGGCATAGGCATGGAATTGAAGGCCGGCGGAACGGGAGGAGGTTCGGACGCCAATTTTGTCGCCCCGTTGGGGATTCCCGTGATGGATGGATTGGGGGCAGTAGGCGAGGGGCATCATTCCGATCGCGAATACATTCTGGCCGAAAGCCTGGAAACGCGCAAACGGTTATTGGCCGAAATTCTCACGAAATGGTGATCGCTTGCGAAACCTTTCCTTGCTGCTGCTCACTCTGCTGTTCGCGTGCACAGCGGATACCCAACCGACGACCGGAATCGAAATCGTACAGGTTTACGCCTCACCCGCCGCACGACCATGGTTGTCGGAACTTTACGCCTGTGCAGGAGAGCTTTCCATGGGATTGAACTATGATCCACAGAATGCTGAAATCACTCTCCTGGTGGGCGAACCGGAGAAATTGGTCTTTCCAGCGTTCCAAATTGGCGCGGAGGAATTGTTGATCGTCACCAGTCGCGAGAGCTCCATTCCGACGATGTCTCTCGAAGAGGCGCAATCCCTGTTTGAGGGAAGCGGTGATCCAGCCGTTCACCTCTGGGTCTACCCTTCCGGGAGCGACCTTCAGCAAGCATTCAACGGATTGGTGATGCAGGGCCGGAGAAGCTCCTCCCAAGCCATGGTTGCGATTGCCCCGGAGCACATGATCGTCGAACTGAACAGGGATTCCGCTGCAGTCGGCATCCTCACGCGCCGTTGGTTGACCGATTCCTTGCGCGAAGTGTATTCTGTTGGAATTGTGCCAGTGTTGGCTGTCACCCGCGAAGAACCAACGGGTGCCGTACAAACACTGCTTGAATGCATGCAAGAATAGAAAGGAAAAGGTTCCCATGTTTGCCTCTCCCATTTTCGATGTTGCAGGTCCGGGTGTGTTCCTCCTGGCTGGCGGGATGGTCTTCGCCTTCTTTTCCATCGGGACGTTCGTGATCGAGTCCCTGGTGTTATGGCTGCTCAAATGGGGACCCTTTGGTCGTTCCCTTCTTGCAGCGTTCCTGATGAATCTGGCCTCCACTCTCTTTGGATTTTTTCTGTTCGGTCTGTCTTTGTTGGGAGTGGATTTCTTCAGCATGGTTCTGGTGGGATTCGTACTTTCCTTCTTCCTGGAAGGCGGCGTTTTGATGTTGATGAACAAGGGTGAATCGCGCCGAAACTGGATTGCCTCCCTGGTCGCCAACCTGACCAGTTATGGACTCCTGGGTTTGGTTCTCTTGCTATTCATAGTTATTCCGCAGCTTTGATGATGACCATATTGCTGCTTGGCATTGCACATGGTTTGTCAGATGCAGCCGCGGGACTTGCGGTTGGATGGCTTATGCAGAACGGCGGTGCTGACGCCGGCCTGTTGATATTCCTCTACAATGGATTGGCGTTCGGCCTGCAGCCGGTGTCGGGACTCCTGCTGGATGTTTGGAAAAAACCTCGTTTGGGTGTTGCCCTAGGTCTGGCTCTGACTTCGATCGGGCTCGTCAGTTTCCAGTTTGATGCGCGCCCTGGCATGCTCCTGATCGGCCTGGGATCCGCCCTCTTTCACGCAGGCGGCGGCGCCATCTCCATCATACTTTCCCCCGATAAAGCCTCCGGACCAGGTATGTTCTCGGCATTTGGGGTTATCGGTCTGGTGACCGGAGTCCAGTTATCCCCTCTCTACGGTTCCTTCTTGATACCCGCCCTGGGGGTTTCCACCGCCGTCTTGTCGATTGCGGGCATCTTCTTGCATGTACCAGCGGGCGGATCTTCGGGAAAAATTAAATTGAGTTCAGGGTATGAAGTTCCGATCCTGATCATCGTTCTCGCATTTGCCCTGCGTTCGCTGGTATGGAGTAGTGTGGATCTAGCCCCGGAGGAAACGGTGTGGCAGGCGATCTTGATCGGAATATCCGCCGGGCTGGGAAAGCTGGTCGGCGGCTTCCTTTCCGACAAGATGGGATGGCTGAACTGGATGATCGTGGCGTTGATCGGTTCCGCTCTGTCCTTGACACTTGCGCGCGGACAGACCCTAGTGCTGACCGGTGTATTTCTGCTCCAATCAGGTACCGGCTTAACCATAGCCTGGTTGGGGCGGGTCCTGCCGGAATCGCCTGCATTCGCAGCATCGCTTGCTTTAGGCGCGGCGGTAATCATCGGCGGCCTGCCATTTGTCTTTACAGACGGAACCTGGTTTGGTGAAACATTTCTTCTGAGCGCCCTGTCCCTTTCCATGTTGGGGTACCTGGTTGCATTAAGGGGGAATATGGAAAAACGGCAAACCAATAATTGAAATTCGATTGCAAGCCCGCGGTCCGAAATAATCCACGCAGGAGGGGTAAAATCAATCGGTTGGTCAATGTCCACATCACTTATTGAATTGCGCGACGTGGTGAAAATCTATTCCACGGCGGCTGGCGAGTTTCCAGCATTGAAAGGGGTCAATCTCAGGGTAAATTCGGGGGAATTTCTCGGCATCGTAGGGAAGTCCGGCGCGGGCAAATCCACCCTGCTGAACATGATCAATGGAGTGGACCAGCTTACGCAGGGAGAGGTGATCGTGCGCGCCAATGGAAAATCGATTTCCGTGCATGCATTGAGGGAGGATGAGCGCGCCCTGTGGCGTGGGAAAACCATGGGCGTGGTTTATCAATCCTTTCAGCTGCTGCCCATGCTCACCCTCGTGGAGAACATCACCTTGCCGATGGATCTTTCCGATAATTTCCATCCGCGCCAGTCCAAGGATCGGGCAATGCATCTGCTGGAATTGATGGAGCTCGAGGAGCATGCCAAAAAATTGCCGGCCTTCATCTCCGGCGGCCAGCAGCAACGCGTGGCCATCGCCCGCGCATTGGCCAATGATCCACCGATCCTTGTGGCGGATGAACCGACGGGAAGCCTCGATTCAGTCACGGCCGACCATATCTTTGAGGTGTTTGAGCACCTGGTAGCGGACCAGGGAAAGACCATTCTGATGGTGACACACGATACAAGTTTGTCCGGCCGCTTTTCACGCTGCTTGACGATCGCGGATGGGGAGTTGAGCGGGAAAACGGCTCCGGCAGACGGGCCCAGGCGCGGGAGGCGGAAACGATGAGCCTGCAAGTGCGATCCGCCAGGGCAGGTCGGGTATCCTCCCGCCTGCGCCATCGTTCCTACCCGAAGCGGGTGGAGGATTTCGCCTCTGATTCGATGATCGAATTGCGCGGGATCGTCAAGCGGTTCTCGAACGCAGCCGGCGAATTTACCGTGCTCAAAGGCATCGATCTGACCATCCTGCGCGGGGAGTTCGTTTCGATTGTGGGAAAATCCGGCAGCGGCAAATCCACGCTGCTGAATATGATCACCGGCATCGACCATCCCAGCCAGGGGCAGGTGGTGGTCAACGGCATGGATATCTATTCGGGTGTGACCGAGAGCCAGCGGTCCAGGTGGCGCGGGGAGAACCTGGGGATCGTCTTTCAGTTCTTCCAGTTATTGCCCATGTTAACCCTGCTCGAAAACGTCATGCTCCCCATGGATTTTGTGAACCGCTCCGGATTCGATGACCGCCCGCAGCGCGCCCTGGAACTGTTGAAGATGGTCGGTTTGGAGAAGTACGCCAACAAACTGCCGGTTCTGGTTTCCACCGGGCAGCAGCAACTGGCGGCGATCGCGCGCGCCATGGCATGCGACCCCCCCGTGCTGATCGCGGACGAACCCACCGGGAATCTCGATTCCCGATCCGCGGCCACGATCATCGAATTATTCGAAAGATTTGTGGCCCAGGGAAAGACGATCGTGATGGTCACCCATGATCCATCGCTCACCGCACGTACGCACCGCAACATTGTCATTTTCGATGGCGAGTTGATCGATGAGGCGGTGTCCAAATCCCTGCCGCAACTCAGGCACAGGCACATGATCGAGTTTACCAAGCTGGCTCAAAAACAGCTGTTCAGGCCGCATGAGACCATCCTTTCGAGGAACCAGCATGTGGATCATTTCTTCATGATTCGCAAGGGTCACGTGGAGGTCGTGCTTCAAAAACGGGAGAATCGGGAGGTGATCCTCTCCGAGTTGAACCCCGGGGAATATTTCGGCGAGATCGAGTTGATGCGCGGAGGGAAGTCAATCGCCAATGTCCGGGCTGGGGATCGACCGGTGGAGGTGCTTGCCCTGCCTCGGGCGGATTTCCTGCGCGTGATGCAGGAATCCCCGATCACGGCGGAATCCGTGGGACAGGTGGTTCAAAAGCGACTGGAGCAGCATCGAGTCGTCGACCGGCGGAAGGCTGGTCGAGCATGACCGCGTTCGATCCCCGCACCGCGCCGCAGATCTTGTACATTGAGGACAACGAGGAATCCCGCGCTCTTGTGCGGCGTCTGCTTTCGAACC